>Ga0116192_1000506_pt1 | contig 29737 bp, 23 predicted proteins | sample AD_UKC113_MetaG_FD_89876 | JGI IMG/M metagenome (GOLD analysis project Ga0116192, IMG submission 89876) | Active sludge microbial communities of municipal wastewater-treating anaerobic digesters from Hong Kong - AD_UKC113_MetaG | ecosystem: Engineered > Bioreactor > Anaerobic > Digestate...
ATTGTTGTGGAAAATTTACAATAAAATCTCTAAGGACATTTATTAATACGATTCTAATAGAAATAAAACTTTTTTGTTGTGGAGAATATTTAGATTGATTGTAACCAGCATAAGGTCTATTATAATTTATTTTTTGTTCATATGATGATTTGTTATAACTATCAAGTTTAGCTGTCGTATTATTTCCTTTATAATTTTCTTCTGAAATTGGAGCTGTCCGTTGATTAAAATTTAACTTTTCTTGTGTTGGTTGTACTGATATCTCCAACAAATTAGTTTTATTTGGAATATTTATTATTTCATTAACAGTTTTAGCTAATTTAAGCATATCATATTCATCCATAATGTTATCTTGAGGTGATTTAGTTCCTTTATCCAAATTGTTTAAATATCGTAACATTTGGACATTACAAACTTTTGCATAATTTATGGGATTATCTGACACATTTACAGAAGTTAACAAACTCATAAATTTTAAAGATTCAGGAATATCTATTATTTTGTTATGTTCCAAATTTAAATGTTGAAGGAACATAAGATTGTAAATTTTATCTTCGGGTATTTTTGGAATCTTATTATTACTAAGATTTAAAGTTTTAACAGAGTATAAATTTATTATATCATCACTAATCGTTGTTAATTCATTATGACTTAGATCTAATTTTGCCAAATTATTGAAACTTTCTTTAGTATAAAAATACGATAATTTATTTTTTGAAAAATTAATTTCTTCAGCATTTTTAAAAATATTAAAAGTTCCCATTGTAGCTGATGTATTAGAAAGATTAACTATTTTAATACTTGGTAAATTGTGTGCCGTTGGACTATAAATCGTTGCCATTTTATTACCACTTAAATCCAACTCTTCGACGTTTGTATTTGTTAAATTTGTGAAAACTAAATTAAAATTTGCGAAAGAGTTGTTACTAAGATTAATTTTTTTTAAATTTTTTAAATCTTCTAACTTTGGTATTGAGTCTATCAAATTATCAGATATATCCAGTTCACGCAAATAAGTCAAAACTTTTATTGACTGTGGTAATATTTTTATTTTATTCGATGATGCATATAAATTCTGTAGGCTAACTAATTTTTGAATACTTTCTGGTATTTCTGAAATCTCATTTTGTCTAATGTTGAGGTAAATTAATTCAGAAAAACACAATATTTCTACAGGAAATTTGTTGAAAAAATTCTCCTCAATGTTTAAATATTTCATGCCATGTTCCCAACCACCAAAATCTATATGACGCAAACTATTAAAACTTAAATCTAAATTGGTTAAATTTGGTGCTATTGTGGTATCCATAATAAACTCATTGATTAAATTATTGCTTAAATCTAATACTTTAAGATTTTTAAAATTACCATATTCAATATCAAACACAAATTTAGGATCATGCAATTTACAGTTTGTAATTGTAATTTCTTCCAAATTGGTTAATTCTTTAAGTAAAATTTTAATATTCTCTTTTTGAAGAAAAATATTGTCGATTTTAATTTTTGCAAGTTTTGTAAAACACTTTGTCCTTAAAAGTCTCAGTAACAAATCAAAACTAAATGGTAATTCTTCACTTTCTCGCTTATCTAGTTGTATTTCAGTAACATGACGCATGTAATAACTAATTATTTTGGTGCTCTCTGTTATTCGTGTTTCAGTAATTTCACCTTTACTATTTTTAATTAGATTAAAAATTTGTTTACCATAAGACATTGTATTTTTTTCTTTTTCACAAATAAACTTTATTGCATATTTACTTTCTGTAGAATACATATTAATATTAAGGATTACTTACACTAAAATGTTAATTTAAGTATCTAAACTATTAAAAATTCAATTTTTTTAATGTTTTAGTGAATTTCTTTATTTTTTATTACTTAACCTAAATTAGTATTTCACTTTTTAATAATGATAGATGTTGTACTTTTGTCTAATTTATACACAAATTATATGTTATTACTTATAATTATGACACATATGACTAAAAATCATTACCAAGTAAAAAAATATTAATAAGAAAAATAATTGTAAAAATAAAAAAGAGCAATTAAAAGTAAATAAAATACAAGTAAAAAATATAAATAAAAAGTAAAATAAGTATAAATTTAAAAATATATGGAAATAATATGTGGGCTCTTGATAGGTCATTATAAAAATGAAATAAAATAATTTATAAATTAATATTTCTTTTACACAAATATTAATACATACAATAGATAACAATGGAAAAATTTGAACATACTCAAGCAAGTTGCAAACAACGAGCAGATGAACGTCAACAAGAATTACTGATGATTTGTCGTAAAATGATATATGACGAAGTTATTGAATCTGTTAAAAACTCGAGTCCTGATATTAAAATATCATTAGATGAACGTCTTGATAATATTCATAGAACGAAATTAATTGAAGAATTATTGGATAGATTTAAAACTATAAATTTGATTAAAACTACTTCTAATAATCCTCAACAAAAAGGAAGCGCTGAATTTTGTATTTCAGATAAAAAAGATATTAAAGATGATATTACAGGTATACGAATATTACTTTAAATACTTTTATATTTTTGCAACAATTTCTAAAATATTCTTACCACTTAATATACTAGTGTTTTTTTATGAGTAACACAACAGCTAAGGAAACTAAACTTGATGAGAATGAATATAACTCATTAAAAATTACTTTAAATTTTATTAGACATGGTGAATCTTGTGGCAACCTTGCGTCAAATTACGTTGGTAATATATTTTCGTCAGGTTTTGTTGTTAATCCTCCATTATCAGAAACTGGAAAAGCACAAGCAAATAAATTAGATTTTACTGCATTTGATGAATTAGATTTTATTGGTTGTTCGCAATTAATAAGAGCTTTTGAAACAGCTGCAAATGGTATGGCTTATAGTATCAAACGTGGAAGATTATACGTATTACCATTTGTTAATGAAACACGTATCATGTTGAATATTGACAAGGTTAATGAACCTAATATTAATAAACTTAAGGAACTCGCAAATGGTAAATTTAAAAATTGGCTTGCTAATAAGAATATTACACCAATGTTTAGTATTTTTGATAAAGTCAAAAACGATAATCCAAACTTGAATATTGATGCAAGTTCTTATGATGATTTTATTAAATACGTATTACCTTTGATCATTAAAGAAGTTCTTACAGTTGAACCAAATAAAAAATCTATTGGTATTGCTATTGTGTCTCATGGTAATTTTATGGCTGATCATTTCGCTAAGGCACACAATTTAGTTTTTAAAAAAGAAATAGAAAACACAGAAATTTGGACAGAAAGTTTCAATCTTACAAAAAATGGTCCAATTTACTTTAATATTAACGATTGTGCAGATAAAGAATTAGCAGAAAAAACTTGCAGTAAAACTGCTAAACAATTTAAACCAAAAGAAAAAACAAACACAATAGATAAAAATTTTGATTATTGTTTTCAAAAACTTAAAGATCATGGTAATGTAAGTTCTGCAAATGAATATATTTATCCTTTGGCATTTTCATCACATTTGACTAAATCAACGGAAGGAACTAAACCAACAGGAACAACTAAAGAAGAAACTAAAAAAGAAACTAATGGAGAGGAAATGCCAAGTATAAGACAAACAGTAGAAAATACACTTGAGAAAATAGGTGATACTACTGTTAATGCAGCAAATAAAGTTAAAGAAGAGACAGTTGTAGCTACATCTAAAGTTTCAGAATGGTTTAAAGATGTAGCATCTGCAACCAGAAAATCTGCTGAACGTCTTGGCTTTGTATCATCAGAAACACCTGATACAAAAAAAAATGATTCTGAAGGAATAAAGCAAAATGTTAGTGATGCTCTTGAAACTCTAGGTAAAAAGACAAACGAGTGGTATGACGAAGCTAAAAAAAAAATATCAAACGCAACTAAAAAAGAAGTAACAAAAGATGCTACAGCTCAAACTGGAGGTAATAATGATGAAAAAATTACGGATGTGAACTACGAAGAAAAGTATAGAAAATATAAAAAAAAGTATATTCAAGCTAAATATCACAATTGTTCATCTACAGATTGACCATTATAATCTACAGATTGGCCATGTTTTTTAGCAAAATCATTGAATATAGAAACAAGTAGCATTTTTTTATAAATATCATCTGGATTAGTCATATAAATTCTAACATAGTGTTCAATACAAGTTTTAGGAACTGTTACACTATCATAGCTATCATTAATTTCATAAAATTTATTGTAATTAAGTTTATCATAGAACAGTACATTTTTTACAGGATTAATATCCATCATACCATAATTGAGTGTTATTATTTCTACTCTAATATCTTGATGTATTAAAGAGCCATTTGACATCGCTATTAGTTCATCATTAATTTTAGATTCATTCAAGTATTCTCTTTGATTACCATAAAATATCCAACGTTGACATAAAATATTTTTATAAATTTTTCGAAGTTTGATAGATGTAAATATTTCTTGTGCTGCCAATAAATTTGGATCTTCTGGTTTATTTAATAGTCCGAACTCAACCCAATAAGTAATAAAACTATCTGTTAGTTTGACATATTCATTTGGATCATTTATGTAGTTTTCGAAATTTATATTTTTATCTATATAATCTAATGCATCAAGAAACATTAGTTCAATAGCTTTAACAGTTTTATGCAAATAAATTTCTTGAAACATATCATAACGAGTACGAAATAAACGATCAATTGTTCTAATTTCTTTTTTATCATAACATAATTTCCCTTTAATAACTCGACAATTACGAATTAATTGTTCTACACTAAAACTACATTGTTTTCCTGTCATACGACAATCTCTCACAAGATAATCAAATTTATCTACGTCAATACTGGCAGTTTTATCATTAACAATTTGATACATAAATTCACGATTTTTATCAAAAATTTTCCCAAGAATCATATGACAAACCATTTCTATTTCTATTTCATTCAATGGAATAGAATTATTTTTAACAAGTAATTTGAATAATTTAATACTCATATCTTCATGATGAAAAATAATTCCTTTACGATGTAACCATGACTCAAACATATGACTGTATGGACCATGACCTAAATCATGACATAATGCAGCAATGCTCACTAATTCTATTTCTCTTTTTGTAATGCCAATTTCTGGTTGTTTTTCTTGTAATGTTGTCATCATAAGATTTGCTAAATAAGATGTCCCAATCGAATGTTCAAACCTTGAATGACCGGCAGAAGGATAAACATAGAAACATAAACCTAATTGTTTTAAATAACGAAGTCTTTGAAATATTGTTGTATTAATTATTTGAACTACAATAGTAGACAAATCTATGTAATTATACAAAATATCTTTCATTGTAATATGAGTTCTAGCATATTTACTATTTAAATTTTTATTATTGTCATAGTTACTATCATCTTGTTTATCTATTGCAGGATGAGTTGTAGACAATATTGTGATAATATTATGAAGTTGGGTATTATCATATGAAAAGGTACGAACATCGTTTTGGTTTGAAGATTGTACTTGTCCTTTTATTATGTCTGCGTTTTCCATAAATTCCTTAGAATTATACAATGAATAGATATTATTGTGTTGATATCTATTATTTCATTTTTTTCTTCAAATTTAATGTCTCATGATAATAATATAATCATCATAATAAATGTGTGGAATTTGTGCTTATATTGGAAATGAAAATGCTTACACTTATTTAATACATGGGCTTAAAATGCTTCAAAATAGAGGATATGATTCTGCAGGTATTTGTGTAATTAAGGATGCAGGTTATCATGTTATTAAAAAATATGCTTCTACTGATTCAGAAACAGCAGTAGAAATGTTAGAAACTACACCAACAGTTTTTGATGGCAGTACAATTGGTATAGCACACGAGCGTTGGAGTACAACAGGACCAAAAACAGATGAAAATTCACATCCTCATATTGACAACTTTAATAGATTTGCTATCGTACATAATGGTATTATTGAAAATTATGAAGAACTTAAAGATGAACTAATTAATAATCATGGTATAGTATTTATGTCTCAAACGGACACAGAAGTAATTGTTAATTTGATGGCTATTTATTACAATAAACTTCGTAATGTTGAAATGTCTATTAAAATGGCTACAGATAAATTGCGTGGTACTTGGGGGTTGGTAATATTACATCTTGCTTGTCCTGATAAATTGTATTGTATTCGTCATGGTTCACCAATTTTAATTGGTTTTAATTGTGACAATACATCTGCTTTTGTAGCTTCAGAGCAGAGTGGATTTTGCAAATTTGCGACAAATTACGTTTGTTTGAAAGATCACGACTTGGTTGTACTAGAAAAGAAGGATGGACAAATAAGTTTTGTTAAAAAGAATAATTACTCATTTAGGAACATTGTATCTGATGAATTTAGTTCATTTAATCTTAACAATTTAGGTAATTTTAAACATTGGACAATTAAAGAAATCTATGAACAGCCAAATAGTGTTTTAAGAGCTCTTGGTAATGGTGGTAGAATACTTAATTCTTCATGTGTAAAACTCGGAGGATTAGCAAGTTATATAGAGGAATTAAAAGATGTAGAAAACTTAATTATTTTAGGTTGTGGCACTTCTTTGCATGCTGGTCTTTATTCATCTTATTTAATTAAAAAAATTTCAGGGTTTAACACAGTTCAAGTCTTTGATGCAGCAGACTTTTCAGCTCAAGATATACCACGAATAGGTAGTACAGCCGTAATATGTTTATCTCAATCTGGAGAAACTAAAGATTTACATCGTGCATTACTTATAGCAAATGATAATTTTTTAACTACTATTGGCATAATTAATGTTGTTGATTCGTTAATAGCTAGAGAAGTAACATGTGGCGTTTATTTAAATGCTGGCAAGGAAGTTGGAGTTGCAAGTACAAAAGTATTCATATCTCATGTTATTGTTTTATCATTGATTGCTGTATGGTTTGCGCAAATAAGAAACATCAATGAACAAGAGAGAATATCAATAATTAATGACTTAAAAAAGTTGTATCTTGATATTAAAACTATACTTGATGACATACATGCAAATGTAAAAGTATTAGCAGAAAGTTTATCTAACGTTAACAATATGTTTATACTTGGCAAAGGCAATTGTGAGGCAATAGCTAAAGAAGGTTCACTTAAAATTAAAGAAATATCTTACATACATTCTGAAAGTTATAGTACTGCATCTTTAAAACATGGTCCTTACGCACTAATTACTAAAGATATGCATATTATTATTATCAATTTGGATGATGAACACATGGCCCGTACAAATGGTGTTATTGATGAGATTAAATGTCGTGATGGTAATATTATTGTTATTACTGATAAATCAAATTACAAAAAAGGAGATAATGTTATCCAAATACCCCATAATAATACTTTTAGTAGTTTACTTGCAGTAATACCTATGCAATTATTAGCTTATGAATTATCTATTGCAAAAGGTTTTAATCCTGATTTTCCAAGGAATTTAGCCAAAACGTTAAGTACAGATTAAAGTAAACATATATATATAATTTCTTAAAAAATGCCAAAGTATGTTACATTTATAATATATTACATTATTGCAATTTTTTGTTCTGTCTATAAAGTTACTAAATTATGACATAATAGTATATGAGTGATAATAGACAATTGCTCGATCCAATAGGCACAGTTTGCAAATTAGTGGCATTGAACTTTTGCGATAATAACACAAAAATAAGTATTCATAATCATGTAATAACGTTTCAAGAACCAGACAAATTTCAAGGATTCATTAGATCTTGTTTTGGTGACGGTCGCGAAAATATTAGCGAACTTTATTATGTCATTATCAATTTAATATTGTGGTTTTTAATGGAGGATAATATTTATAGTGTGGATTATAATGGGCAATCCAATAATAGTAAAATAAGGCGAAGTGACGAAATTAAAAGAATGGTTGGATATCTTTGTGATGCCTTCTCTCGGTTACAAACATTAACATATCAATATGGTAATGTAACTTTAGCACTACAATATTATATTGACATTCTTACTGACGCACTAGAAGATAAATTTACTGAACGTAAAATTCCAAAACATTTAAAAAATCAACACAATACAAATGATAACTTATTAGATATTGATAAATTAAAGAATTTATGGGAACTTAAAGATGTTAAGAGGATATGTGAACTATATGATAATTGTTTTAACTTATTAAAAAGCGATTGTGAAGATGATATTAATAAACAATCATTAATCAAAAGTTATTTAAAAGGGATTAACTCAATTTTAGAGATTACAGATGATAAATTTCAAAAATTGATAAAAAATAACAATAATGGATAAACTAATAAAAAAAATGAATTATTGACTCTCTAAAATATATAAGTTTATATAGTATATTTGATTACATAGGAAACAAATGAGTAATTTAACAATAACAAACAATAACGAAGTGAAAGCGGATACTGTTAAAAAAAGAAATCCCAAACTAGAAATGATTAAAAAAATACAAGAGAATCCAGATTTTATTAAAAATATACCAAAAATTTTAAGAACAAATGAAATGATAGGATTTGCAATAAATAAATCTGCTGCCACATTACGTTTTTTCGATGAGGAAGAACAAACTTTTGAAAGATGTATGAAATGTGTACAAAAAGATGGTTTACTTTTACGTTACGTTATAAACCAAACAGATAAATTAGATGTAGTTTTAAAAGCAATTGAACAAAATTATGAAGCGTTAGAATATGTACAACATCAAACACCTGATTTATGTGAACAAATAATTAGAGCAAGACCTGATGCCATTAGGTTTGTAAAAATTAATAATCAACAATTGTATTATCTTGCTGTTTCTATTGATCCAAACACAATTCAATATGTGCCTCCAGAATTTCAAACTGACGACATTATGCGTTTAGCATCAAGTAGACAAGTTAATTTAGATTACATAGCTAATCCAACACCTGAAATTGTCGCAAATGTTATTAACAATGATCGAGCTATGATTGATAATATTGATGCTATTAGTCAAAAATATCAGCACATTAAAATAGAATTTGATAATACAACACTAAAAGTTTCGTATAATAATAATACTAAAGTGTTAATATATGAACCTGAAAAAAAAAAATATACATATACAAATTTTACTAAAAATTTGCTAAGTACAATTTTTGATTATATTCGCATAAATTCAGGTGATAGAGGATTCACGGCAGCTAAAGAATTGTTTAATAATAATAAAACAGACCCCAAAATGGTTGAAAAAGATCCTTTATTTGTATCAGGCTTGTTCGTAATTGAAACTAATGATAAAAATTATGAATTATGGGAAAAAACAGTTGAAGAACATGTGTATCCTGGTATGTTATCATGGTTATACACAAATGAATATATGACAGTTGTTAAAAAAGTTAAACTACTAAGAACTTATCATTTGATGGAAATGGCATATCAAGAATATGTATAAAAAATACTTTTTTGAATAAATAGAAAAATGATAATTTATTTTATTAACGCAACGTAACAACATATAAATTAATATATTATAAAAGTATTATACAAATGTCTAACATCATCCCTCAGATTACTGTAGACGAATTCTTGGCATTCAAAACTCAAAACATAGAAATCTTGTTGGATGCTCAAGAATATATAAAAAGAGTGGGTAATACCAATAAAATTAATAAAGTCAATAAACAACAATCAAATAATAAAAAAACATATCAAAAATATCAAAATAAATCATCTGGTTGGAAACAAACAAAATATGGACAACGTAATTATCAAACTGATGGTCAACAAGAAGGCTCAGGAGGTAATAATAACGCAAGAAGCAGACCCACTACGTATGATAATGAGGATGATTTACTTTACACTAAATTTAGAAGCGCTTTAAATAAACTAAGTGGCAATAATATCACTACAATTACTTGTGAAATTAAAGCACTTCCTTTAACTAAAAAAGAACACATGGAGAAATTAATAGAATTTATATTCTCTAAAGCTGTAAAAGAAACAAAATTTACTGCAATTTATGCCGCATTTATTAGTCATATGATGAGTCATAAAGTAAAAATTGACGATGTTGATGTCATTTTCGCAGTTTTATTTTTTAAAAAGTGTAAAGCTATGTTTGATGAATGTATAGCATTTGATGTAGAACTAGAAACACAATATTTAGAAAGTGTTGACACTAAAGTCAGTAAAACGTTTAATTTTAAAGATGAAGTTATCGGATGTATTAATTTTGTTGGTGAATTATACAATTATCGTGTATTGAATAATAATGTAGCTAATATTTGCCTTTCAAGTATCATGAAATCTTTAGAAGTTGGTAAAGCATATAGCATAGATATTATGTGTAACTTTTCTAGAACAATTTCGAGACGATTTTGTACAGATAATAAAGAAATTTTTAATAACCATGTCCAAAAACTAGTCAAAATTAAAGATACAGTTAACGTTAAGGAAAAATTTATAATTATGGATTTGGTTGATTACTTGAATAAAAATAACATTTTAAATATTAAATATTAAATAATATGTTTATTACTATTTAATTACTATTTAATTACAATCTAATTACTATCTAATTACTATCTAATTACTTTTTTAATTTTGATTATTTTTTTTATAATATTAAAGTTTAATACTACCTTATACTATCTTATACATAAGATAGTATATTAATAAAAGCATATGAGAAAAACAATAGCTAAAAATACTGTATCTGCCCCAACTATAAATTCTACCACTACGAATACAACTACAACAGCACTAACAGTGACAACATTAAATAATCAAATAAAAGATTATCTTAATGTAAATTATCGCAATAAAGACATAGAAGTTGTTGGAGAAGTTAGTAATTATAAAACTTATGGTCTGAATACAATTTATTTTACATTAAAAGACAATACATCTAGTATTAGTTGTTGTATTTGGGATGCTAATACATTTAAATTTAAAAATGGAGACCAAGTTACTGTGAGCGGTAGGATAATAACTTATGTTAAAACAGGAACATATCAACTTAATGTTAAAAATATTTCGGTCAGTGGGTCTATTGGTAATTTATATGAAAGTTTTGAACGTCTTAAATTATATTATAAAAATCTTGGTTATTTTGATCGTCCTAAAAAACATTTACATCCATATATTGATAATATTTGTGTCGTCACTGCGCAAGGAGGAGCTGCATTACAAGATTTTTTAAGCGTCTTAAATAAAAGTAATTATACAGGAAATGTAACTATTAAAAATGTTGTAGTCCAAGGTAATGAATGTCCAAAATCTGTGTCTGCAGCTTTAGCATTGGTTAATCAAATGGATTTTGATATAATTGTAGTAACAAGAGGTGGTGGGTCATATGAAGATTTATGTGGATTCAATAGCGCAGAGATTGTAGAAGAATTGTATAAATCAAAAACAATTACAATTTCTGCTATTGGACATGAAATAGATACGGTACTTACCGATTATGTCGCAGATATTAGAGCAGCAACACCTACTATGGCAGCTAATATGATAACAAGTAATTTAATCAACAAAGGATATTATTATGATCTTCTTAATTCAAGTTTACAAACTGCGAGGGATGTATTGAACAAATACAAAAATATTATTCTTAATGCTAGATTGAATGCACCTTCAGATGACGTTTTACTCACAAAATACATAGCTACGATAAATAAATTAAAAGGGCAAAGTTGTATGCATATAGAAAAAGTTTTAGCTGGATATCGTAATCAACTAATGGAAATGCGAACGATGTTTGCAGAAGTTAACATCAAAAATGTATTAAATGAATATGTCATAATTGTAGATAAAAATGGAGAACGAGTTACTAACAAAAAAACTTACAAAAAAAACGTAAAAAATAAAATAAAAATGAAGATTATTTTTGTTGATGGTAATGTAATTATTTAAATTAAAATAATACATATTCAATCATAAATATGAATCTAAATGATAAATTAACTATTTTACAAGAACAAATTGCTGGTTATAGTGCTATTCCTGATGCTAATAAACTTGGCAAAGGTAACGAAATTAATAAACTAATTAATGAATGTGATAATATTTTAAAAGAATATGAAGAAACATTAAAACAAATTTGCAATATTGAATATAATAATGATGAGGAATATAATTTAACACAAGAAGAATTTACTGAACTCATTAACGAAATTAATACTGCACATCAAACAATTAAATCAACAACTGATTTAGATATAATGTTAGCAACAATTACTGAAATGGCCTCTAATGTCAATAAATGTGAAGGTTATTTTGCTAATAAACAAATGACAGTAACAACTCTTTAATTATTCTTCATCACTACTACTATTAAAATAATCTTCAATTATTTTTTTTATTGGTATCATAATAATTTTGTCTAATTTTTTATTTTGTAAAACAGTAAATTGACAAAAACCATCTTCAGTTCTATAATCAAAATATTCTGAAATTTTCTTTACTATAAATTTAGCATTTCTACTATCACAGTAAAAAACAATTTTGTAGTTTCCACTTAATGAAACAACGGGATTTATTTTTGTAGTCACTTGTACACTATAAAGTAAATTCTTTAATATACATGGCATTTCTAAACATTTATTCCACGCTAAATCAATTTTATCTGCATTATAATAAAAACAAAAACTACCTTTACTAAAACATCTATTATTGTAAACAATGTTAATTAATGTTCTGTTTATTGTTTTACTTGGTTGATACATTATACGATATCAAATTATGGGAATTTTAAAAACAAAATATTAATCTTTCATTTTTTTTAAAAAATAATGAAATAATAATCTTATCTTTAATATTATCACTATTACAATTAAAAAGAAACAATTTAAAAGATATATAAGCATGGACCAAAAGGAACAGGGTCAACAATCTATCAATTCTGATGTATTAGATGAAATAGTTGCTACACAAAAAAAATACTTCATGATGTACATTAACAATAAAAGTGCACAATTTGCAGTTAATCTTGAAGCTGATGTTAAAAATATAATTTCAAATAGCATTGAAAAAGAAATTAATAATTTAATTAGTTCTCAAATTGATGTTGAAACTAAAACTATTGAAACTAATATTATGAATAAATTAGAAGGTCAATTTAAAGACACGTTAGAAAAACAATTTAAAAAACAGCTAGAAGAAAGTAAAACATATTTGGATAGTTTAATTATTAATCTAGAAAATTGCATAGATGATAAGTTGAATATTATTCTAATTAATTCAAACACTAAACAAAATAAAATTAAGGAGCTTGAAAATAAAATTAAAGAACTTGAAAATAAAATTAAAGAACTTGAATATAAAATAAATAACATAAATTTAATAGTAGGTGAATTAGATGAATATTTTAATAGTTTGATATCTGAAAAACTTAAAGAGTACAACAATAATGTTATTGATATAATAAATAAAAAAATATCATTCGAACATTATCGTAATAGTTGTAATGCACACGAATTAAAATATGATGAAAACAAAAATACTAATCTAAATCTAGAAAATATTTACAGTGATAATAATAACAATGATAATGATAATAATTATAACGATGTCAATGATAATAATAATTATAAAGAAACAAATTATGTGTTAGGAATTGACACTGATGTGAGTTGTGAAAAAAACGCAATAATAAAAGAGATTAAAAATACTTTGCGTGAAATAGATGAAATTAATTTTAATATTGTTGATTATGAGCAAAATAGAATGTTAAAACAAATTAGAATGCAAAATACGATTAACAATAACACAGCCACAAAATCTAAAAGTATTGCCCAAACTTTTAAAAACACAATTTTAGAAAATATTTCAAGTACAATTTATGTAAATAAGTATTGTTCATTTTTGCTAACAACAATGTTTGGTTTCCTTGTTGTTAGTCAATTTTTATAATAAAATTGCCTTTTTAATTGTGAAAGAAACAATATACCTAATATATTATATTTGAGAATAATATTATAAATGAATTCTTATGATATTCCAACAGACTACACTTATATGGAAGAAAATAATGAAAATAGAATGATTGCTGCAGTTATGATAGAGTATTGCGCAATTTGCAGAGGACTAATTGACAAATCAAATAGTGTTAACTTAATTTTAAATGAATATGAAAATGATAATGATATTTTAACAGAAAAAACTCCGTTAACAAATAATATTAGTATTGTGAACAGACAAATTATTGTGGTAATGCATAAAAAATGTGCCAATAAAATACGTGAAATGAGATTTGATAACGATAATAATGATAATTATTATACTTATGATAACGATTATACTTATGAAAATAATAACGATAGTAATAACACAAGTGACAATAATAATGAAATTAACAGTAGTAGTATCTACAGCACGGTAAAATGGAGTTATAATGATTACCGCAACAGTAATGATGATAAAAGATGTTACAAAAAATATATTTCAAACATAAAAAAGAATTATTTTTCCATAATAATTCTTTTAATCATTATTATGAGTATTTTTTGTGTTGTTTTCTATAATTGTTACTATATTGTTAAAGCCGAAAACTATCCTACTAATTATGATGTAAATGAATGTTATTTACCAGATTTGTTTTACACAATACATACAATATTGATCATTAATGTACTCGTATTTTTTGTTGTTACGATAATAGCTTTAATACGAATTATTTTGCTTGTCTTCAAATAATATTTTTTATCTAATGGTTCATTATGAGTCCATATATCAACTTATATTTTTTTTTAATTTTGAGCAATAAGATCAAATTTCTTCTAAATATTCCTCTTCATCGTAAGTTATATTATAATATTTATTAATTGTATTGTTTGTGACACGTATCGTTGGATACTTAAGTATTGAGAATAATTTTACCTCGTTACGATAATTACTCCATTTGCAAATTTTAATAATGAATTTAAATAAATTAGTATTTAAAGCATTTACAATATTATTACCTTCAGTTTTAGTATCTACTAAAATATACATCGAATCTTGCGTAGTCCCATAAACGCCATCATCATAAAAAGGTTCGAGTTTACCTGAATTGCTTAATATTACTTTTTTATCATATTGATTAATATGCGGTCTTGATGCACCATATATGAAAGGGTTCGCAGATGTATTGTACAAAGGAAACTTAAATTTTTTATTTAATAAACCAACGTGAGGTTGATTTTTATGACAATCACTTGATATAATGCATTTATATGATTTTCCAGTGTTCATAAGTTTATTTAGTATTCCTTTAATATGTATGTTATAAACATTTGGTATAAATTTAGGAAAATTAATTTTTGTATTGTTAACATAATTCATTCTATTGTATTTGTAATGTATTTCTGTTGTAACATTAGTTTTCGCATTGACAAGTAAGTAATAATCTGTATTAACACTTGCATTTACAAAATAATTTCTTCCATAATTTAAATATAACTTTAAAAAAGTCATTTTACTGTACAATTTAAGTATAGGCGAACCAATAGAACGCCAATTTCTTGGTTGTATAAATAATAAATAACCTTTATTGGCAACTAGTTCAACTGCTTTTTTAGAAAATTCAAAATGTAAATTAGCTCCTTTTCCACCTTGTGATTTGCGATCTGTTACATGATACGGAGGATTACAAACAATTACGTTAAATTTGTTAAAGGATTTATCATTCGGATCAAGAATTAATGAATCACCATTATGAATATTAAGTTTGTATTCATTTTTTGGGTTAAAAATTTTATTTATTGTGGAAACGTTAGATTTATTAATTTCTGAAAAATACATCATATTTTCCAAAATATGACGCTTACGATCGCGAAAATTTGGATATTTAAGTTTTAATCCAATCATTAACCTACCATAAATTAATAGACTAAAATTACCTATCCCACACGCCAAATCTAACCATTTGTAATTTTCATTTGACCATACTACAATAGGTAAATCGTCTAACATTTGATTTATTAAATTTGGTGGCGTGAAGATTTCTGCATTCTTTGATATATTACTTTTTCTTCTAGTATCTTTTGATAATTTATCAAGATAACTTAAAACCGCTTCCTCTTTATCAATATTAGGTAATTTGCTCATATGAAGCGTATATACTTGAAGATATCGAAAACAAAAAATATTAATATTATTAAAATATTTAAAACATAATTTTTAACTAAAACATAATTTTTAATATGGTGCTTCCCCACTAAGTTGAATAGGTAGATATCTACACACACACATTTTCGAAGTACCGCAAGTAGAACATCCACAACCAATTTCAGTAACATTTTTGTTAATTATTTGTGTATAATGGCCTGTTTGTCCTGTTTGACTTTCAGATGGACCTTGTGGATAAGTATAAAAACGTTTTTCATCTTCCCATAATTGTACCATTTTAGCGTCATTATATGCACTTGGTGGGGATCCCATCGATAAATTTTCTCCTAACATTTCACCATTGAACATCCTTGATCCTTGTGGAGAATGTTGAAATTGGCAATTAGCTGCGTATTGTGCTGCTCCATCTGCAATTTCTTGATTCCATCGAACAGGATTAAGACCAAGATTAGCCCTTATTCTATTATGTTCTGTAATCCATGCATTTTGAATTACATTCGTATCAGAAGTCGGAATTAATGATGTTGTTGTTGTTGTTGTTACAGGTATAATCGGGGTGGTTTGTGCTATTGGCTGATTTGCAATATTTTGACCTACAGGTGGTCTTTGTTCTACATATTGTGGCAAAACAGGTTGTTGCATTGGCATTGGTTGTTGCATTGGTTGTTGCATTGGTTGTTGTTGCATTGGTTGTTGTTGCATTGGTTGTTGTTGCATTTGTTGTTGTATTGGCATTTGCATCGGTTGTTGTTGTATTGGCATTTGTTGTTGTATTGGTTGTTGTTGCATTGGTTGTTGTTGCATTGGCATTGGCATAGGTTGTTGCATTGGTTGTTGTTGCATTGGTTGTTGTTGCATTGGTTGTATTGGTTGCATTTGCATTGGTTGTTGCATTTGCATTGGTTGTTGTTGCATTGGTTGTATTGGTTGCATTGGTTGCATTGGTTGTATTGGTTGCATTTGCATTGGTTGTATTGGTTGCATTTGCATTGGTTGTATTGGTTGCATTTGCATTGGTTGTTGTTGAATGTATTGTGGATATTGTGTTACAGTTGTAGGCATTGCTCTTCTTTCTTGGCTGCCTGTTTTTGTTTTGCGATCTCTTTGTTTTGCTTGTAATTTACGTATTTCATTTCGACAACCAGATGCACATTCTTTATTACATTCGCTAAAAGACCAAGTATTTTTATTTTTAGGTGGGGTTACAGTAAAATTTTCTACATAATCAGACATTTGAGTATCATTTCCACTACATTGATTACATCCGATTGTGTATTCTAAGTCACATGGTGATAAATAATTTACATTTGGGTCATAACCTTTAAAATCATTAATATTTGTTTGTTCTTCTACATTTTCTGTATTTTCTACTTCCTCTTCTTCCTCTTCCTCTTCATCTCCGCTCTCTTCTTCGTCCTCTTCTTCGTCCTCTTCTTCATCCACTTTCTCTTTTTCTTTTCTTGCTACCTTGTTGTTATGATATTTATTAATTTTGATTGGTGGCAAAACAAAATAGTTTTTAAATGATGATTGTATTACATTACTAAAATATGATACAACTAACGAAATAAAGAGTAAAACTATGATAAGTATTAATATATAATTTTTTGATTCTTCGAACTTAGACATATACTGTATATTATTGTTTTATAAAATTCTATTAATTTTTGTAAAATAAATCTGGTACAATTAGCACATGTAATATCGATAGTCGAAAAATTTTATTGATAAAAAATAAAAGATTACAATTAAAATTTTTATACATACAATTACAAGTATTTTACGCTATTATATGATAACAATCAGTGCAATTGCCATGTCATTAATTGCACATATAAACATCTGTTTTTGAGGCATATAATTCGCTATGTATTATGTTATTATTTTTTTTGTTTGGATCTAAAATTTTATTGATGTAATCAGTTTGAATTGAATTGTATTATCTAAATTAGTTATGCTATGACAATATTACTATACGATGTACTTACTGCGCATGCTAATATTAATGGTTCTATAAGATACCAATAAAGAGGATAATAAACATATGTATTGAGAATATCTCAACTAAATGTTTTAAAATGTTTTTAAATATTGTTCCAAATATTCATTCATTTTAGGATATTGATATACGAATAAAATGCAATTATGGAAATGATATTTTGTTGATTCTAATGTTGATGGCAAATCACAAAAAATGAGAGATATAGAATAATTGTTAAAAAAATTATTCGATGTATTAGGTTCTATAATACTTTAATTTAATATAATAGTTTACAAAGTGTTTGAGCAAACTATTTTTTCATTTACTAAACTTCTAAAGCAAAATACTGACATCATTGTAATAATTTATTAAATCGTCTCTATCAATATTATCATTTAATGGTAATTGGTATCTCTCAGCAAATTCGAAAGAACCTCTAAGATTATTTTTTAAAATAGTTTCCATAATATCTTCATCATTTTTACGAAAATAAATTTTTTTGGCCATTTTAAGTTTTTCAATATAATTTTTGTAATAAGATTTCATTGCTTTTTTATATTGTGCATAGAAACCAAATAATTTTGAATCTTCTTCTGAATGCACAATAGATGTTAAATATTTGTTTGGTGGGTTATTAGATTTATAATTAATATTTAACAGTTTTAATTCATTTTGATTATTAATTTCATAATCAAATCCTCCTGTAGGGTCATATTTATAAACTTGATCAATTAAACTTTTTATCATATCAACATCTACATTTCCCTTGTATTCTTTAAATACAATATAAATAAAATGTACTGTAGATCTATTACTTGTTATTTCAATTCTTGACTCCTCGAACATAGTTGACACAAATACAATAAAATCAAATACTAATTTATTAGTGATTGGGAACATCATTAAAACTAAATCACCACCAACAATCAAATTCTGAAGTACAAGTAATAATGAAGATAATATTGCTGGCAAAGCATAATTATTACGGTAAGCTTCTAAATTACTTACATAAATTGTAAGATCAATAATACCAGTTGTTACAGGTTCTAATTTAAGTTGTTTAATTTCTTTGTCAATATTGCTAATCGTTGTAGTATTCATTGGTTCATTAATTGGTATTATGTTGATATTATTAATTTCTTTATTTTTTAACATATCTTCTATTTTATTTTTATTTTCATTTAAAGCTCTTGAACTTGTACGATACTTAAATTCGCAAAAAATAATATCTTGAACTTTGCTTTTATCTTGTAATCCTCCAATTGTACTAATTATTCTATGATTTTTACTTATTGCGAGAACCGTATTATTAGAACTTTTTGCTAATAAATCATTTTTAAGAATAATGTACATATTGAGCAATGCATCATCATTCAATTTAATAATTCGACCTTTTGTTTTGCTCATTATAGTATTAAGTGTATTACGAATTAGTTTATTTGTGATTTGTACACTACTCAAATCTGCTATTCCCGGAATAACAGTAGAACTATTCTCAACAACACCTTTTTGAATATTTCTATTTACTCTTATGAATAGTAAATAAGATGCTAAATTTAAAAATAATGCATATTCCTCTTTAGTATAACTCATGTATTCAACAAACACATCAAGATATTTTAAATATGTTTTTAATGGGAATATTTCAGTATCAAAATTTTTATTAGTTTTATCAAACTTGATGTCCCATTTAAAAGTAATACTATTATTTATCGGTATTTGTGTTACATCTGTTGTAATAGCATATTTAAGATTTAGTTTTTTTCCTCCTGTTTGTAATGAATTAGACATATTGTTTGACACACTATTAACAGTCTCTGGAACTTGATCTAGAGTTTTTTTTTGTTGTGCTAATGCATAGTAAAATCTTTTATTATTATCTCTAACCAGATTAACTTCTTGTAAATGTGATAATATTTCATTAATTTGTTCTTCTTGAAAACCAAGCTGTAAATAACGTATTTTAATCTCATCTAATTTATATTTAGATACAAATACTATTTCATTGTCTTTATCATCATTTTGGTTTAATTTGTAATAATATAAATGTATTCCATAATTTTGTTCATAAAAATAAAGTATTGTTAATTCGAGATATAATACTTTAAAAGATTCTGATCCAGTAAAAATACGATACGTACTAAGATTACGAAAGTTCGTACCATTAAGTTTTTTAGTTTTAGAATTGTAATAAAGTAATTCGTGATTAATTCCATCTTTACGTTTTGTCAATACTGAACCGATCAATATTTTACCTCTGTGATCAAATTCTCTATAAATATCAGTATTAACACTACCAACAATTCGAATCGGAAATATTATTTCTTTCCCTGCCAAACAAGCAACAACTAATTTGTTAACATTATCATTCCACGAAACCATATCAATATCAACAGATGCTGGTACAAAAGGATCTGAACGTAAAAATAATGAACAGCTATTAGCATAATTAGTATGACTAAAATCACCAATCAAAAATTGTCTCTCTTTAAAAGCACCAACTACATCTCCTTTTAACATTTTTTGATACCATTCAGGCATGTATTCAATGTTAAGATTATGATTTATATTTGTATCTTTAGTAACATAAGTAACGTTCTTTTTACAAAAATTATTATTTTTTTTAATTTCGTTAATATAATTTTCTAAATTAACACGAATAGTTGGTTCTTGTATCAAAGCAACAATATTATCACAAGAATCAATATACGGACAATAAATTGAATCTTCTTTTGAAAATATCATTTCATTTGCACAATACCAAAAAATATTGTTAGTTTGTGAATTCGAAAAATCAAAATCATCTGCTATTTTAAGTGAATTAACTTTTTCCTTAATATAGTTACATGCTCTTAATGTTTCATTATCATCTAAATATTTTTGTGGGAAATCAGAGAACGTATTTAATTCGCTTAATTTCGTAATAAATTCCTCTTTAAAATTAGAACATCTATTATCAAGTTTACGTGCTAATGAATCATATTTCATAATGTTTTCTCGCCTAATTTTTAAAACCATATTTAATTCATCACTCTTAAAACCATGAGTAGCATACATATTATTAAATGCTTTATCATTTTCTCTAATATTATTAGATGCAAATAATAAACCATAAAGTATATACCCTTTGTCTAATGCATCAAACGTATTCAATACATCAAAAAATTCCTTACTATTAGCAATATTAATATTATGTGGATACATATTTAATTGAATTTCTATCGAAGATGATAATGTGTAGAAATATGGAACGAATAAAGTGTCTATTATTTTATTATTATTGAATGTATTTGCAACATTAACAACATAAGATAAATGTTCTTTGGCATTTTCATCAACTAAATAAAGATAATTAAAAGATTTTTCAGGACTTAGACCATCTCTGTACATTTTAAAAAAATCAATATTTGATGTTAAATCAAGTTGTAAAACATTTGGATCTCTTAAATTATTAAGAATTTTGTCAACTGAATTTCTTCGTTGTACAAAAATTTCCATATAACTTCTGTGTCCGAATCTTACTATTCCCTTACTTTTCATATTTTTACTTGTGTATGGTAACCATTCATGTTTGGCATATCCAGCCAATAAAACGTCAGTATCATTTATTTTTAACAGTTGCTTATAAAGAGACAAATATTGTGTATCAAGTTCAACATAATTATCAAAAACATTATTGTAAAAGAATACACTATGTTTAGTCTTATTTATTTTTAAATAATTAGAAGATATTGAATATTTATATGCTCCAAAAATACCTTTTCGATATGTTACCAAAGGTATATGATCCATGTGCATTGTCATTATATCATATATCACGACAAAAGTAAAATTGAACTTAATATATTATCTGTAATATTATCGTTACACTTAACATTTAAAATGATATTCAATATTCTAAAAGCGACAAAAGATTTAATTATTTGCATATTAATTGTTGCGATTCTAATTAATCTGTATGATCATCAAATACAACTAAAGCCAGTTTGTATAAAAAAAGTTGATGGCCATTGTCCAACAGATTACGTTTATGTTAAATTTTTTAATCCCAAAATAACATCAGATAAAGATTTACAAAGTAACTATTGTGTTTTATTGTCAAAAAGTAACTCTCTAGCAAATTCATATGACTTACTATCTTGTGCAAAACAACCTCATAAAATGGAATATGAATATACAAATATTAAAATAAATTATGCATTTTGTATTTTAACTTTATGGTTTGCAATAAAGTTAATTATTATTGCAACTCTTAATTGTAATAATAAATTGTCAAGTAGTATGACAATGTTAATTAAATTATTACTATTTTTGTTATTAATTTTGTCGTTCGTTTCATCTTTAGAATCTTTAAAAACTTTAACAAAAATGTACAATTGTTTTGCACCTGTTTATATGAATAATTTAATTAATAGTAATTTTAGCAGATTTTTAAATGGTTTATGTGGATTATCAATAATAGCAATATCATATAAATTTAAAAAATACGAAATATTTATAACCCTGTATGCTGTGTATGGTGTTAGATTATTTGGATTTTAAATTGTATTCTCGTTTATATTTTGCGGCTAATATTAATAATTCTTTCTGTTCAGTTACACTTTTAGCCTTCCAATTTGACACTTGGTTTGCAGTACCATAATTTTTACTAAGTTTTTTAGAATTTTTATTTATGAAACTGTAATACAAAGCATTCCAAACATTATACCATTCATACACATCTAATAATTTGTCATATGTATTAATTTTAATTCGATAATCACTCATTTTATGAATATATGCAGCAGAACTAAAATATGGTTTTGTCATCATCACAGGACCACTCGAATGTTGTGACATACCAAAAACATTTGGATACATAAAAACAGCATAACTATCTAAAAACATACTTTGGAACCAATTATATACATCTTTAGGTGATATACCAGTGAGCAATAAATAATTGCCAATATACATTAATCTTTCGATATGATGCAAATATGCGTACGACCACGTTTTCTTTATTAAATTATCTACTATTGTAAAACCTGTATAATTATCTTGCATATTAAACCAATTATTTGGTAGTCTATTTTTATTATTAAAGTAATTGCCTTCTAACTCTTTGTGCCTAAACATATAAACTAATCTACAATATTCTCTCCATCCGATTAGTTGTCTAATATATGCCTCTGATGATATTAAGTGTTTTTTATTTTTAACATTTGTGTTTTTTAGAACTTTTTTGATAATAATTAAAGGATCTAATAATCCAATATTAATTAACGGTGACAAAACACTATGATAACCAGAAAATATCTTATGATTTACAGCATCTTGATATGGTCCGAAATTCAATAGTTTAGTTTTTATAAAATTAGTTAACATTTTATCGGCTTCTTGATGGGTAACTGGTATCCACGCATCATCTGAACCTGGATTTTTAGAAAAATATTTATTAACATATTTTTTAGCCGCTTGTACAAACTCGTTCTTAGAACTTTTCGGTTCATAATCAAATTTAAAATTATAAGGAAATGGTTTACGATCTTCAATATCATAAGACCACTTCCCACCTAATGGCTTACCAGTATTTGTTAATAAAATATTCAAACGTTTCCTTTGTGATTTATAAAAATTAAATTGCACTAATTTATTATGTTCATCATTGTACTTTTTAAGAATATCATATGGTGTAATAAATGTTTTAGTATCTAACTGTGTCAAATGTAAATTATATTTTTTTGCTGTTTTAACAATACTATCGTACACATCATGATCAACAGGATCATAATAAATCAAATTAGCATCTTTTGGTACATTAATAAATAAATTATTAAAATTAAAAACATTAAAATATTTTACTGGTACATTAAATTTGTCTTTAGCATATTTTTCATAGTATTTCATACTCGCTCTATGCAAAATTAGCTTTTGTTTATGATATTTATAATCAGTAAAGTAAACTGGATGTTCAACAATATAAAGATTGTTAAATTCTATTGCATGAGTTTTATAAAGGTTAGTCGAAAAAATAAGTAATATGTTATTGTTATGCATTATAATTTATCCAATAAAATAATTTAACAAATTTGTATGAAATTCAGGAGATCCATTGTAACCTGGAAAGTAATTAACGTCTATAATCGCATACATATTACCAACTTTAATTAAATCATAACCAAATAATGATACACCAAAAGTTTTAGAAATAATTTTACTCAAACTATTTAAGTCAACCTCTTCCTTTAAAAGTTCTAATAGATCATCAATTTCTCCCTTTGAAATATTAAGACAAACTTTCTTTAGATCACTAGTATCAAAATATATTATTTCCTTATTTTGTGAATTATCTGTTAGTTTTTTTTGTTCTTCTTGATTATCGTCATTTTTTTCAAAATTATTCACAACACTATCACAAAAACTTATTGAATTCTTAATACAAACACTAATATTATCTTTTACTACATATACTTTAAAAATAATAGATCCATGCTCATAAAAAGTTTGTAAGAACACAGGCAAATATATTTTGGCTGTAGTGAGAGATTCAAAATTATTGACAATACACATAGAATGTGCGATTGAAGAACCAAATGCAATATTAGGTTTACAAATGATAGGAAATTTTAATTCAGGACAATAATTTAATTTTGTCATGTAAATGTATTCTGGTACAAAAAGCTTTTCAAAATTAGTACATATTTCTGTAAGTTTATCGGCCATGATTAATCTATTACCAAGATTCATTTGGCTATTAAGTGGATCAATTAAATTATTTTGTGTTGACATCCATGTTAAAAGGTTTTCGTTAACAGTATTGTTCATATAAAATTCATCAAATTTTGCAAGTATAAACTTAAATTTAACTGTCTTATAATTATTTTCTGTAATATCAACAAGTTCAATTTGATTACCATGAATAATATTCCGATTATTGTAATCTTCACACAACTTGATAAATTTAGGCCATGAAATTCCTTCTTTCTTATCTTCAGTAAGATAAATTCCAATAGTAATTATGTTCATTACCCAATTCTATATTTTTCAAATATACGTTTAATAGGAGTACAATGTAATCTGTAATAAAATCATTTTTTTTCATAATTATTATAATACATGCAAGAACAAAAATATCCACTGCCAATTTTACCGTTATTGCCTTTTTTGCAATTATCACCTGTAAAAATACCTATTGACGAAACAATAGAAGATCAATCTAAAGAAACAACATATGACGTTAGTACTATCGCATTTATAAAAGCATGTGACACATTGTCTGAAGCTTGTTTTAAATACGCTAAAAACCCAATTGAAGCAGATAAAGTAAGAAAAATATTTTTTGATCAAAAATAAAAATGAAAATTGAATGTGTAAATATCTAACTTATTTTAGAACATACAACAACGGACAAAAATGAGTAATAATTTATGGAAAAAACGAATTTTAAGAGAAATACAAAAATGGGACAAAGAAAGTGAAGATCCTGGATATGCGAATATTAAAATAAATTTTAATGAATCAAGTTTAGATAAAGGTATTATTGTCATCTATTGTATCAATGAAGACAGTCCTTTTTGGGGATTACCAGTATTTATTGAATTCACAATTCCCAGTGATTATCCACATAAAAATCCTGGCGCTACTTTTTTAAATCCACTTTATTTTAGCTCAGGAATCAAAAATTGTAGGATACATCCAAATTTGTACGAAAATGGTAAAGTTTGTTTGTCAATAATTGGTACATGGAATGGTGAGCCATGGAGATCATGTTATACGATTAGAGTTTTGGCAAAAATTATTGAAGGAATATTAAGCGAAAATCCTATTGTACATGAACCATGTAAAAATAATTGTGATAAAGATTCTAATGAAAGTAAAGAATATACGTTAAATTCTATGTATCGCAGTTTTTATATTGTCACAAATCTTATTGAAAAATATAAAGAAAAACAAAAGGATATGCTAAGATTAGTTGATGTTGATTGGGTCGTCGAAAAAATTATCGAAAATCGAGAGAAATATATTCAACGCCATAAAGATTTAAAAAAAACTGTTACTCCTGATAACATATTACATGGAAAAGAAGAACGAGATTTTCCGGCTTTACTTGACAGATTTATAAAGCTTACTGAAGATATGGTCACACAAAAAAACGAAAATATAAGTGAAACTAATAATGAAGATGTCAATAAAATTAATAATGAAGACATCAATAAAATTAATAATGAAGACATCAATAAAATTAATAATGAAGAAAAACATGAAATCAAAGATGAAACACAAAATATTGCAATTAATGAAGAAGTAATGGACAAAATTTTAACTTCAATAACAAATAAAATAGATGATGCTATGTCTAAATTAAATTTTAACAATAATGATTCAGTTACAATTGTTTAATTTATTTTTTATCATCAGATCATCCCAAGTTAGGATGTTACTTTTTGTATTATTATAAAAAAAGTAATAAATGTTAATTATAATACAATTCTTATTTATGATCATATATTTTGTTGGTTTAGGGGGATAGAAGATATTTAAAAATTAAATATAAAGTAATATGATCAGATAACATATAAAAAATAAAAACGCATGTATCAATATTGATAAACCAAATAAAAAATGATTTTTTAAATTATGTAATAACAAATAAAACATATGATACAATTAACACCAATATACAATATGGATTCTGCAAATACTTATTTAGATGCTGCTAATGTACAATCTTATACAACATTGATTTGTTCTTTGTTTTTCATGTTTACTAGCTTTTGGTTCCAACAAAATAATTGTAAAAAAAATATTCTAGTTAATATTTGGTTATCAATATCTATTTCTTTAGGTTTGATTTCTTTTGTAACGTCATACGTTTTAATAGTTGGTTTGAATTCAATTGGAGCTACTGGTACTACGACTAGTATTATTGTTGTATGGTTAATTTCTGTATACTCGGAATTTTTTCAAGTCACGGCTTTTTTAATGGCATGTGTTATTGAATTATATTGCATATACAAACACTCAAGTTATACTGAAATAAATAGTAGTAATCTATTGAATGATGGTAACGAACGACATAATGTTGTTAGTTTTACTTGGAAAAGATTTTTAATTAGTGTAGCTATTTGGTTATGTATTACTGTTGTTATTGGCTTAATTTGTGTGAGCTTATTTTATGCAATTGGTGCACTAAATTAATAGTTCAGAAGGAATTTTAATCGTTTTGTTTATTTTATGAAAAGTTCTCTTGTGAACTACATCTTTGTCATTAAAGTCGTAAACATAAGGTTTAATGCTTGTTGTGGTAACTGGATCGATAATTATATTTTGTATTCATTAATTATCATTAATAAGATTAATTGCAAAACCAACAATATTGATATCTAATTGCTTAGATTCACATAAAAAAATGAAATTTTAGATTTATACATTAATTTTTATAAAATAATAAAAATTACAATGGCTAACACAAATGTTTTGACCAATACTACAACATATGCATTTTTTCGTGGTATTAAAATAACGACTTATAGCAATAATTTTCCATATAACTCAATTGTCAATGAACGTCTAAATTCTAATGAGGAAACTATAGAAAATGTATTAAATACAAGTAAAATTTTCAAAGGAACTGCAACAAGTTCTGGATCATTTAGTTTGATGAATAAGTGTGAACAAAATTTAGAAAATGTAATTGACTATGTTAATAAATTTGATACTAAAAAAAAGGATTTTTATTTTGTGATAAATGATATCAATATTAAAACTCGTATTAATGACTGTATTGAAAATAAACAAGATTTTGAAGTAATCTTCATTAAATTAGGAAAAGATATTAAACGTGTTGACTATGCAATCAAATCAAAGTACATTTATTTTAAACTTGAATGGAAACTTCGACGTCAATGTGGTATTTTTAAGAAACGCAAAGCTGTTTTGACAATTTCTAGTCTTTCAAAAGGCCATTTAATATTACACTAAATATATTATTTTATTTTTAATTATGATTATTGGTAGTATTTATATATCTCTTTTTCTTTTATTGTTTATTCGTTTTTTTAAAATAACTTATAAAATGAATAAAGTAAAATGGAATTTTGCACTATTTCGGTAAAAATTTCTAATCCAGTATTGAAAACATCCATTACACAAGGAATAAAAATACCTATGATCGATGCAACTATATCTACCAAAGAACAACCAAGAATAATGAGTATTTGTATAATCTTCGAAGTGCGAGAACCTCCACTCATTGGAATTGCTATTAACGCTATTAAAATATCTTGTAACATTTCACTTACTACTTCATCAACTAGTTCACCAGCTCCTGTAAGTACACCAAGTGCACCAGCTGTAACAGGTGTACTAGCACAATCCACTACAGCTTCAACACCATCAACTAAAATATCTTGTAATGAAATAAGAACAGAAATAATAATTATAATCAAAAATATAATAATTTTAGTTAACGAAACTTTTGGTTTTTCAGTTAAATGTGTATCAACAAATTCACCTAATTTAGGATCATAAATTTTATTTGACGCTGTTTTCATTGTTTCTTTAAATTTTTTTTTGTTATCTCCATCTGTAATGACTTTCTTTTCTTTTGGTTTTTTATTAAACTTTGAATAAATTTGAGTCCCTAAACTTTTAATTTTTTCAGCTTTAGTTTCACTGTTTGACATATTAATAATACTTCTATAAACATTATGTACCAAAAAAATAATGAAATAGAGATTATCAAATTATAGTATATATCAAACACACCTATATTAACAAAATGGAACGTCTAATGATTTTGCGTAATTTTATAATTACATTACCAAGTATAATTTATCATAGTACACTTTCTGCAATATCAAAAAAAAAGCATGGAACTAAAGATAATATAATATTTAATCAAACAGAAACAGATAATTTACTTTTACTTGTCCATGGTTATCATGGTCACCCATGTAATTTTAACCCACTAATTAATAATATGTGTTCAACTAAACCAAATTTAAAAAACGAATGGAATATCGTCGCTATTAATTTGAATCAATACGAAAATTACACAGAAAATACTGTTCAAAATGAGGCGAATATTGTGCTAGATTATATCAGAAATTGTAAAAAAACAAATATAGTACTCGTTGGATTATCCAAAGGTGGTTTAGTATGTACAACTGCATATTCAATTGATCCTAATTTGATAACTAAAGTAATTACTATTTCATCACCACTACGAGGTACAAGATCATGTGATTTGTATTTACCAAAAATACTTGACTTAATTAATGGCAATTTGGATTATGTAAGAAACGATTTGGGTTTTGGTTCCTCAACTTCTTGTAATACACTAAATATATTAGCTAATGTCAATGATTGTCATAATAAAATCTATCATATTGTTCCAACATATGATCATATGATATATCCTGAAGATGCAGCTAAATATCCTTTTACTAAACCAGAGAATGTATACACGTATTATAGTTTAGCATATTCTCATAATGGAATACCATTTAATAAAGAAATAGCTGATGTTATAACAAAATGGTTAAAATTTGATCAAGAAACTTATGATGAAAGTAAACCTGTATCATTGTCATCGTTATCGTCAATGTCGTCATCTTCATCATCATCATCTTCATCGACAC
>Ga0116192_1000508_pt1 | contig 29702 bp, 28 predicted proteins | sample AD_UKC113_MetaG_FD_89876 | JGI IMG/M metagenome (GOLD analysis project Ga0116192, IMG submission 89876) | Active sludge microbial communities of municipal wastewater-treating anaerobic digesters from Hong Kong - AD_UKC113_MetaG | ecosystem: Engineered > Bioreactor > Anaerobic > Digestate...
AAGCACATGGCCGCCTGAAAAGCCCCCGCTTCTTAAGACACTGAATACAAAGATAAAGACGCTGATGCCTAAAACCCCGATGCTCAGAACCTTGCTCAATGAGGCCAGCTTTTTCTGGAGGGGGGTTTTTTCATTCTCGGTGCGGGAGATGATGCCTGCTATTTTCCCCATCTCAGTGGACATACCTGTGGCCACCAGAACGCCTTCTCCGCGTCCATAGACCACATTGGTGCCCATATAGGCCATATTTTTTCTATCGCCAAGGGGAACATCCTCCCCGCTATCGGCTGTGAGGGTATGACTGCTTTTTTCCACGGGAACTGATTCACCCGTCAGGGATGCCTCTTCAATTTTCAAACTGGAGGCTTCTATAAGGCGCATATCAGCAGGAACGGCGTCGCCGGCCTCCAACAGCACAATGTCGCCGGGCACCAGCTCTTCGGATTTAACCTGCATCACCCGATTGTCCCTGCGGACCTTGGAATAGGGTGAGGACATCTGCTGAAGGGCTTCGATGGCCTTCTCGGCCTTTCCCTCCTGAACCACGCCCAGCACCGCGTTAAGAATAACTACGGCAAGTATAATCAGGGCATCGGCCAACTCACCCACGGCACCTGAAATGACGGCCGCCGCAATCAGAACAATGACCATGGGATCGGCCATCTGGCCCAGCAAGCGGGCAATCAGCGACTTCTTCTCGCCTTGCTGAAGCTTATTGGGACCATGCTTTTGTATGCGTTCAGAGATTTGAGATGAATTTAAGCCACTACGTGATGTATTCTCCGATTGTAAAACCGCTTCAACATCTTCCAGATAGTGTTTCATAGAGCTTTCATTTTCCTTTCTTCTTTCTGACCGTTTTTAATATAACACTTCTACTCTAACATGATGTATAATGAATAAAAACCAATAAAATTAAGAAAATGTCCAAAAATGAGTGCCAGGAATATGAAGGATTCCTTAAGGTAATACAAGAAGGTGACAACATGCCGAAAGCAGAGCAAACAAAGCTCCTGCTTGCTCAAGCATTAAAGCGGCTCATGCAAAAAACCCCCTTGGATAAAATCAGTGTTCAGGATCTGGTGGATGCCTGTGTGCTTAATCGGAAAACCTTTTACTATCATTTTAAGGATAAGCAGGAATTGATATGCTGGATTTTTGACACTCAATTTGCTGCCCTTCATGATACCAACAATGACAACAGCATCATCGACGAGCTTGTGGAGCATCTGTATGCCAACAAATCGTTTTATATTGCCGCATTGACCTCAAACACCCAGAACAATCTGCGGGAGCATCTCTACCATGTGGTATACAAGGCCATTCTGTTTCAGATAAAGGAGGCATTGGGCCAGCGAACCATGTCTGATAAGGACATGGATACCATTGGCTTATTTTTTACCAATGCCATTGTCGGGTATATATATCAATGGGCCAAAGAAGGGATGACCAAATCATCCTCCGAATTTATATCAGGTTATTATCATCTGATGCGGGATACCCTTGACTTCATTATCAACAAACGCGTAAAACCCGCTATGTAGTGACACTGGCGGAAAACCCAGAGCTATAAACTTTACAGGGGGAAGCTATGAAACACTCGAGACTCATGACAGGCGCCTTATTGACTACTGCTCTCCTATTTCTTTCATCCTGCGGCACCCAACTGCCACCGTCCAAGTTCCAGCAGGATACACCCAGCAGCATGCCCGTCCATAAAACCGCCATGGTCGCTGAGACTGTGGCCTATGAGGCACCAGACCCTCACAGAGCCGAACAGGATATGTTGATGGTCAACAGCCAGCCCTATTTTGATGAGAATCATCCCCTCTATGTGGGCAAGGAATCCACTGATTTTCTGCAAGCCTTTCTATTCGCCGAGGAAGAGGTTATAAGTCCCGTTTCGGTGAATGACCTGGAGCAAGTCATAAGACTCCTCTTTCACTTTTCTGAGGAGGAAGAATCCTGTATCCGCATGTACATTACTGATTTTTCCCAAGACGACACCATAGAAAGACAGCATGCCATGGCCGGTTTCATGAAGCTCCTCTCCTTAAAGTATCCTCTGGATCTGGGCGGGGACTATGAGAATCTCAAAAAATCCGAGGCCATTTATGACATGGCCGTTATTGACGATAAGTACCAGTCCCTGGTGCGGCAGGCCTACTGCCTGAGCTTTACCGATTACACCGTCCAGAGGGACCTTAGGTTCAGACCCAACGATCTTCTTACCCATTCCGAGGCCTTATCCATGATTTCCCGTGTCCTCGACCATTTTGGTCCTCCGGCCGTCGAGTCTATGATGATGGCTTCAGCAGCTCATACCGACACTGGTTCAGAGCAATCTCCAGAGGATAATCCCAAGGCGTTTGGAAGCCGAAGCCTTTATCAGGAGATCATTGATTATCGGGCAACGCTGGGTAAGTCTAAAACAAAAGCATCCAGGCAAAAGGCGGAATTCCTCACTCTGGCCCTTGACATTTTAGGGCTGTCCAATGATGACCTGGAGGACCCCTGGCTGGACGACCCGCTCCCTTTGGATGTATGGGTGAAGGTGCTCAATCTTTGCTTCAACCGGGTGAGTGAGGATATTTCCCCCTATATTCCCCAGGATGCCGGCAGTTTCTTGACCTATGACATTGCCGCCATGAGCATTTTTATTCCCACAGATTCGGGAGCCTTTTCGGCCCGGAACGTGAGTTCTGAGGAAATGGAGGCGGCCAGAAATGCCATTCCTCAGTTTGAAACCGCCAGAGATACCGACAGACTGGCTCAAATGCATGCCTCGGGTCTCCTGGACGGTATCATCACCATGCCCGGTTTTACACCACAACGGCCCGTTCACAGGATTGAGGCCATGCTGTTGGTCAAGCGCATGGTGGAGTCCATGAAATAACTTAAGGCGTCCCATTAATGGACGCCTGCCAGCATCCGGCTTTGCACGTAGCCAGCAACCACTTCATTCATCAGCTCATGCCCTTTCTCGTTGGGATGGATGCCATCCTCACAGAGATAGCGGTAGTAATCGCGCTTCATTAAGAAGGGCTGACGCACATCAATGAGATCACAGTTTAAGGTCTTGGCCAGATTCATCACTGTGAGGCTATAGCATTCATGGTGCCGATAGATCACTTCCTTATCCCCCAGCCAGCTCAAAATGGCCTGGGGGTTTAAATTTCGTGAAATCCAGGCAAAATATTTCTCAGAGTGGATGGGCGGCAGATTCATCAGGACGGGCGTAATGCCATGGTTTCTTAAGGACTGCACCATGTCGGTAATGCACTGCTTAAATTCCTCCAGAGTTGTGTGGGGCCTATGCTCCTGGTCAGGATGCTCGGAGACCTGTGTCCAGTCAAAATCGCAATCATTGCCCCCGAACTCGATGATGGCCATCTCAGCCTGAACTCCCTTTTCCAGGGCACTCATCATAAGGCTTCTGGCCTTGGGCGCTGTCAGTCCAAACTTGGTATTGTTTTTGACATCCAGTCCCAGCTCTGCAATTTTGTCCAGCGCGGTTTTTTGCTCCAGGCGCTTGTATTTCCGGCGGGTTTCATCATAGATAACCCCCTTGAGTACTGAATCGCCCCAAACCGCAATGCATTTCTTCATATCAAACACATTATCACATCCTATGATTTAAGATATTGTTTTATCTAGTATTGAATACTATGTTATAATATATTATACACCACGTCAACAATATTTATAACTATATTGAATAGTAATAAACTACACGTTATAATGACCTTATATTGAGTTCCGTCAAAATTCATGAAACCGAACAAAGGAGCAGAGGATATGGAGCCTCTTAAGGAAACCTTGTTGAACTGGGCCGATGAATTGGATAAGCATAAGCTTCCCGGCTGGGACGCCCTTCCCGATATTGATCTCTATATGGACCAGATTATTACCTATCTGGAGCGACAAATGGCGGTTTACATGCAATCCCCCGAAGAGAAGCCCATAACCCCCGCCATGATCAACAATTATGTCAAAAGCGAAGTGATTCCCCGTCCCCAGCAGAAAAAATACACCAGGGAGCATCTGGTGTATCTCATGGCTATTCTCAACTTAAAACAGGTGCTCTCCCTTTCGGATATTTCAAGGCTTATTGCCTATAAAAACGCCGGAGAGCCCATTCAGGATCTTCTTAGTGAATTTAACAGCATCCAGCAGGAGACTGTCCAAAGCGCCACAGCCAGAATGCGCCAGGTTCTGTCCAGGCTTGAGGAGCCCCAATCCTCCGAGGAGGTTGAAAAAGAGCTGGCCCAGCTTGCTCTGAAGCTCTCCCTGGAGGCCAATACCAACCGTATTCTGGCCAAGAGACTGCTGGATGAGATTGCATTACGAAGAAGTAAGGATAAGGACGAAAGGGAGTAGTATAAGTTCTCCATGTTTTTTCAAATATGACAGAGAGCTGTCACAGCCCCTTTGGTATGATGAGAAAAAAACGAATGGAGGACAGAGTATGAGCTACAATCCCCAACTGAAAACGCAGGATGCCCGGCCTGCTTTATCCATCCGAGGCAGAGTCAGTTACGCTCAGATGTGCGACTTCATCACACAATGCTTTGCTTCACTCACAGCCTACCTGAATGCGCTTGGCCAGGCACCAGCCGGCCCTGGATTTGCCATCTATTACAGCATCGATATGAACGACCTGGATATTGAAATTGGCTTCCCCACAGCAGTTTCCCTTGCAGGCAGGGATAACATCCGGTCCACGCAAATCCCCGGCGGAAAACAGGTGGAATGCCACTATACAGGCCCCTATAAGGCTATTGAGCCCGCCTACAAGGCCAGCATGGCCTTTATTGAAAAGGAAGGACTGACTATCCAGGGACCGAGCTATGAATTTTACCTCAATGATTCCCGGACTGTTCCCGAGGAGAAGCTGGAGACCCTTATTATGTTCCCGGTTGGCTGAGGGGTCGGCACCCATCATCGTATAATCGCAGAGGGCTTATGCCCTCTTTTTCATTCCTGCACCTCTATGGCCTGTTCATAGGTAGGGGTGTCCTCGACAAACAGCTCTCCCCTGGCGGTGGCGTTCAGGATATAGAGCAAGACAGGGTTGTAAAGATTGATGAGTAAAAAAAGGAGCATTAAGTAATATGACATCAGAAATGGAAGCAGGACATAGGCTGCCATCGAAATAAAGGGCATGAGCAAAGGCACAACTGCAGTTTGTCTTTTTACCTTTCCCGCCACCAAACAGATCAACAGCAAAAAAGCAAGGGCAAGCTGAAACAGCCCTTGTGCATAAACCTCTGCAATAAGCAATTTATCGCCAAAGTCGGGAAGGGTATAGTAAAGTTCATAGAGGCATAATGCGCCGCACAGGAGCATAAAGCCAACGCATAAGGGGAAAAGAATTTTATAAAAGACAAGTTTTCGATGCCGTAAAACACAATGAAGCAAAGTACTGTCTGTGAAATGACGGGAAATCCTAATACAAACCGCTGAGCCAGCTCCTCATAGGGCGAAAACCATACTGTTTTACCCAACGCTTTTATCACTGTCAGGAGCAACCAGCCCAAAAGGCTCCACAGGACAGTATGGATGGTCAAGAATGCAGTAAAGGACAGCTTTCTGATATACAAGTAAAGTTCCTTCATGGCCTTACCTCAATATCTCCTATTATCGCGGAAGAACCACCTTGAAGCTGTTCTGCTTGCCCAGGTTGACAAATTTAACGGGGCCAATGTCTTTAAAGGCCTCCCGGATTCTGCTCATACCAATTCCCGATTTAATAAACCGCCGCTTTTCATCCATGGAGATGAGGCGCTGGTAGAGCCAGGCGTTGCGGCGCTCCGGCATGCACTCCTTCATATGAAGATAGACCTTGCTGCCCTGGGTAACGGCACCGGGGTTGACAATCTCAATGGATCGCTCCTTGATATCCACCGATACCCCGCGGGATAAATCCAGATAATCCCGATGGACCAAGGCATTGGCCAGGGCCTCTTCGAAGGCTTCCATAGGGAAATTGTGTCCCACTGCTGCCTGTACCCGCTGTGAGCCCTGGCTTAAAAGGGAGAGAATATTCCCGGTCAGAATCTCGGTGGTATCCCCCTGGGTGATGGACACAAAGCATTGTGGAAGATAGATCTGCGGCTTTTTGCCAAAGAGCAGAAGACCGCCGATGGTGGGAGAATACTCGCCATTCCCTTTATGGCTGACAAAGCCAAAAGCCTCCAGAAGCGCCATCTGGGGCTGTTGGGTAGAGATATCCATGCTTTTGAAAAAGGCCTTAATGGGCTCAAAATCAAGATCGTCGGGTGTGGCATTTTTTACGGCAACGGTCTCAAAGGTCATGAGCCCGTTTTCCTGCATCATGGATGCCAGCTCGGATCGCCGGGCAAAATCAGTGGTTGACCCGCGCCGAATATAGAAGGCCCCGGTCTGGAGAATCTGATGGGGAGCATGCTGGCTTCGGTATATGGTAAGCACTGCAAGGGTTTTTCCCTCATAGGGAACCATATCAATGCTGATGGGTACCGGAGGATCGGTCCGGTTGTAAATAATCTGTTGGATTTGCTCTTCCTGAAAGGCCTTGGGATCAATGCCCAGAATGCGCTTAGTCTTATCCTCCACCCCAAAGATGATATGACCGCGACCACCCCGGGTGTTAGCCATGGCCGAGACATCCTTGACTAACTCCTTTTTGTCGCTTTCGGTGACAAGGTGGAGTTCGGCTTTGAAATCAAGCTTTTCACTCTCTTCTCGCTTTAGTAGCTGTTTGAGCTTTTGAACATCCACGCTAAGACCCCTTTACCCTTCTTAACCTTTGCTATTATTCTATGTCCAGAATCTCGTAGCTCTTCCATTTGGACAAAAGAATATCCGACTGCATGAGGATTCTGAAGGTGTGCCTGTTCTTGACGCTGCTGAAGTCCTCTTCGGCCAGCCTGAATTTCACTTTCACAGGACGTTCGGACAGGGTTCCCCAGCAGAGAAAATCAGTGTCAGCCTCCACAGTGTCATATTCGAGGCTATGTCCGGTCAAGATGCCTTCCGGAAGTTCCTTCACGTTCTGTTTGTACATGACTTCACCAGAGCTAAACAGATGTCTCATTCTAATGACCCCATTTCCCTTTACTGAACATTAAGTTCCTTCAAAAAGTCCAATTTGCTGTACCGCTTATCCAGCCGCTCGCCAATGTATCTGAAGGACAGGGCTGAAAAAGCTTCTAGCGCCTTATCGGACAGTTCAAAATTAAATATTCCACCCTCATTGGCACATAAAACAAATAAAATGGCCTTGGCTGCTCCAATATCCATAAGCTGCGCCCCCAAATCCAGGGGTGCACAGGTTTCACAGAGAAAGCCGCATTGCTTGAAGCTGAAGCGAATTTCATCCATATCGGTTCTGCCGCAGTTCACGCAACTCGTGACATGGGGCGGGTAGCCCGTCAACTGCATCAGCTTAAGGGCAAAGGCTGAGGAAACTAAAAGAGGATTACGCCCTTTTCTCAGGGCTTGAAGGCCGTAGAGCAGCGTTTTAAGCACCGGCTCGGCAGCCTGGGGGTCATGAGTGGCATCCCCGGCCATCTCCAGCATATGGGCCGCATGGGTAAACCTGACCAGGTCCGAGGCCAAATCATAATAATGGGTGATCACATCACAACTGTTCAGCGAAAAGCCATTTTTGCTTCGGAACAGAACATATTCACCATAGGTTAATACCTGAGTGCCGTATGAGGATCGGCTGCCGCTCTTTCTTGCGTTCCTGGCCGATACTGAGATCTTGCCATGATCCGCAGTGATGAGGGTCAGCATCTTATCGGCATCATTTAACGCAAATTCTTTGATGACAAGCCCCTTGGTTTTTATTAATGCCATAGCTTCCCTACTCGCTGCTTCTCTTATAACCAAGCTCATTGAGCATGAAATCATTATTGCGCCAATCGTCCTTGACCTTGACCCAAAGCTTTAAGAAGACCTTGCTGCCAAAGAGGCGCTCCATGTCCTCCCGGGCATAGGTGCCCACCTTTTTGAGCATGGCGCCTTCCTTGCCAATGATGATGCCCTTATGGGATTCCTTCTCACAATAGATGTTGGCATCAATCTCAATGATTTTCTTTTGAGGGACCTCCTTAAAGCGGATGACCTCGATGCCCACGCCATGGGGAACTTCATCACTTAATAGATGCAAGAGTTTTTCACGAATCAGTTCCTGGGCCAGAACCCTTTCCTGCTGATCGGTCAGCATGTCGTCGGGATAGTATTTCTCCCCCTCGGGAAGGCGCTTTTCAATGGCTTGAAGCACCAAATCCTTGGTTTCAGCCTTAAGGGCGCTGACAGGGATGATCTCTTCAAAGTCAAAGGCCTGGCTGTATTGGGCAATGAGCGGAAGCAGCAATTGCTTCTCAATCATATCAATCTTGTTAATGATGAGCAGGACGGGGACCTCAGTCTGTTTGAGGGTTTCAATGATATTGGCATCCCCCGGTCCAATGGATTTGTCATTGGCGTCCACAAGGTACAGGATGACATCCACATCGGTTAATGTACCTAAGGCCTCCTGGTTCATAAACTCGCCCAGCTTGTTTTTGGGCTTGTGAATACCCGGGGTATCCACAAAGACCATCTGATAATTCTCGGTGGTTACAATGGTCCGGATGGCATGCCGGGTGGTCTGGGGCTTGCTGGACATAATGGCTATTTTTTCACCGGTCAGAAGGTTAAGCAGGGTGGATTTCCCCACATTGGGCCTTCCTATAATTGTTACAAAACCTGATTTAAATGCCATATCGCTTCTCAACACTCCTTGGCTGCTTCTAAGTCTTTTTGTGTAAATGCATGGGGCAGGATATCCTTGAACACATAGGCTGTGTATTGACCGAATCTATCACTTAAGTAAAGGGGTGTATCCGGCGCGCAAAACTCGGCCAGGGTCTGCCTGCAAATACCGCAGGGCATGGTGGCTTCAGGGCTGTCGCTGGTGATGGCAATGGCCTTTATTCCCCTGGCCCCGTCGGATATGGCCTTGACAATGGCCGTCCTTTCAGCGCATATGGTGGCGCCATAGGAAGCGTTTTCGATATTGCACCCTGTATATACCTTACCGTTATCGGCGATTAAGGCGGCGCCCACGTGAAACCCCGAATAAGGCACATAAGCGTTTTCCATGGCCTTCAGCGCCATTTGAACCAATTCATTGGGCTCTCTTGCTGCTTGATCCTTGCCGTCGCTTGACTGAAGCATTGCTGTATCCTCCCGCACGGTTTCATTATGTAAACATTTTACCATGTCTTTTGGTTTTGGCATAGCTTTACATGGAAAAGGCTGTGTGATGGATGACAGACATAGCTTTTTATATCTTATGCTCTCTTATGCATTAATCTTATAACCATAGCCCCAGACCGTTGTAATTTCAAGCTGGGAGCCAACATTCCGCAGCTTTTTTCTGATGCGTTTGATAAGATCATCCACTGAACGGCAGTCCCCTTCGTAATCCTCGCCCCAAACAGCGGTGACAAGCTGTTCTCGATTGAAGACCATATTCTTGTTGGCGGCCAGGTAATAGAAGAGTTCATATTCCTTGATGGTGAAGTCTACCGGCTCGCCGTCCCTGAATACCGATCGTTCCCCCGTCCTGATGAGGATGTCCCCAATCTGAATATCCTTGGCCTTGGGCTCTTCTGCGGGTTTTGCCTCCGACTCCCCAACCCTTCGAAAGACGGTTTTCATACGCGCCAATAGCTCACGGGGACTGAAGGGCTTGGCAATATAATCGTCACTGCCCAGCTCCAGCCCCAGAATTCTGTCGAAGGTCTCATGCCGGGCCGACACGAAGATAATGGGCACCTCACTGGATTTTCTCAGCTCACGGCAAACATCCAGCCCGCTCATTCCCGGCATCATCACATCCAGAATAATCATATCGGGCTCCTGCCTCGCAATGGCGTTCATCAGGGCGATTCCATTCTCATAGGCCTCCACCCGAAAGCCCTCGCCGGTAAGATAGCTGCTCAACAGTTCCCGGATATTCTCATCATCGTCACAAACATAAATGAGCTTCTGCATTGGTTTCCCTCTCATCCTTCTGCTCAGGCGCCTGCGCCTTACAGCAAAAAGACATCTGACGTTATCCCTGCCTTTATTCTATCAAGAAACCCCAGCCCTGTAAAAATGGATTTCTATCCAGCCACAAATTAACAAATCACCTTAAAACAGGCTTGTAGACTTAATTCTGTTATGCAGGCCTGAGAAAATTTCCCTAGACCACTTGTTTTTTTTAGAATACATGTTATACTACACTTAAAGTTTTTAATTCCTTTGGATTCATACTTGTTGAGTACTGCCCCTTTCTCCTTATTTTTTTGGATCAAGGGTCTAGGTTCGGAAACGGTGTAATCCAGAAAAATTAAGGAGGATCTTATCTATGGGAGACAAGACATTAAAGTGCAAGGATTGCGGAGTGGACTTCATTTTCACTGAAGGCGAGCAGGCTTTCTACAAGGAAAAGGGCTTTGAAAATGAACCTCAAAGATGTCCTGAATGCAGAAGAGCAAGAAAACAGCAGAGAATGAACGGCGGCAACAGAGGCCCCAGATTCTAAGAAATTTCAAGGAGAGCAAAAGCTCTCCTTTTTTAATGCGCATCCCCTGTAGCATAGACCAGGGTCCTGATTTTCAGCGAGCTTCCCAAATGGGTGTTTGAAAATATTTCCCGGGTGGATGCAAGAAAGTCCTCGGGATGTTCCAGCGACGGGCTGAAATGGGTGAGCCACAGCTCTCTCACACAACCCTCCCGGGCAAGAGAAGCGGCCTCGGAAAAGAGCATATGCTTCTTGTCCATGGCTTTTTCCCTGTATTGGTCATCCCCATACATGCCCTCGCAGATAAAGAGGTCCGATTGGCTGATAAAATCCACCAGTTCAGGGATGGGCCGCGTATCGGTCACGTAGCTGAGCTTAAGGCCTTTTCTGGGCGGCCCCAATACCATGTCGGGGGTATAGACCTTCCCGTCATATTCCACCTTTTCTCCCTTTTGCAGCCCCTTCCAGAGCTTCTGGGGCACCTTACTTTCCTGGGCTTTGGCAACATCGAATAATCCGGCCCTTTTCACTTCCAGGGCATAGGCCAGACAGGGCACCGAATGATCCACGTGTAGGGTTCTTATGCGCATATCGTTGATGGTGAAGGACTCCTCCTTTTGGAGGGAGCACTCAAGGATGTGCACATCAAAGGGCAGTCCCGGAATGATGGTCATGCACCCCTCAAGCACTCTTACCAGTCCCGGAGGACCTACCATGGTCAAAGGCTCGGTGCGCATGCTGTTTGCCAGGCTCAGCAAAAGGCCAGGAAGACCTGCCACATGGTCGGCATGGTAATGGGTAAAACAAAGGACATCAATGGCTTTAAAACCCCAACCTACCTGCCTTAAAGGGATCTGGGTCCCTTCGCCGCAATCGATGAGCAGCATTTTCCCGTTAAGCCGCACCAACAGAGCGGTGAGCCAGCGATGATGGAGGGGCATCATGCCCCCCGAGCCCAGCAAGCATACATCCAGCACAAAAGCACCTCATTCGTTCAAGTACTGCTAATATCATCACCCATAGCTTCCCCGCCTGCCAGGGGCTTATGAGTTGAAGCTAACCCCTGGTCACTGTGAGCTTTCCATCCATAGCATCCACCAAAGCTGTATCGCCTTCGGTCAGCACACCTTTGACCAGCAGCCTGCCCAATTCTGTTTCAACAATTCTTTGAATATAGCGTTTAATAGGCCTTGCCCCGTACTCGGGGTTCCAGCCCTCATCCACAATGGCCTTAAGGGCATTATCGGTGACCGACAACTCAATACCCCTCTCATCCAGCCTATCCGACAAACTCTTAAGCACCAGCTTCACAATCTTCTTGATCTCCTCACGGGTCAAGGGTTTAAAGAGCACAATATCGTCCACACGATTGAGGAACTCGGGTCTGAAGCCCCGGCGCAGCTCACTGAGCACCGCCTGGGCCACTTCTTCCTTAAGCTCGCCGTCCTCGGAAACATTCTCCAAAAGGGTGCGGCTTCCGATATTGGAGGTCATGATGATGACGGTGTTCTTGAAATTAACCACCCGTCCCTGGCTGTCGGTGAGCCGTCCATCATCCAAAATCTGCAGCAGAATATTGAACACATCGGGATGGGCCTTTTCGATTTCGTCAAAGAGGATGACGCTGTAGGGCTTCCTGCGGACAGCCTCGGTGAGCTGGCCGCCCTCCTCATAGCCCACATAGCCGGGAGGAGCGCCAATGAGCCGGGCCACCGAGTGCTTTTCCATATACTCGCTCATATCAATGCGAATCATATTATCCTCGGTATCAAAAAGGGCTTCGGACAAGGCTCTGGCCAGCTCAGTCTTGCCCACGCCCGTGGGACCTAAGAAAATAAAGGAGCCAATGGGCCGCTTCATGTCCTTAAGCCCTGCCCGAGCGCGCAGAACCGCGTCGGCCACGGCGGCGACGGCCTCGTTCTGGCCCACTACCCGCTTATGAAGCACTTCCTCCAAATTCAGGAGTTTCTCCTTCTCCTCCTCCATGAGCTTGGTGATGGGTATGCCCGTCCACTTTGAGATGATCTCGGCAATCTCGTTCTCGGTCACCTCTTCTTTGAGCATACGGCCTGTGATGCCGGCCTGTCTTTCCTTTTCCTGCTTAAGAGCTGCTTCCAGTTCGGGCAGGCGTCCATGCTTCAGCTTGGCCAGCCTCTCCAGATCATACTGGCGCTCGGCCTGCTCAATATCCAGCTTGACCTGCTCAATTTCGGCTTTAAGCTCCTTCTCCCGCTGGATAACCTCTTTTTCAAGCTCCCACTGGGCCTTCATGCTGTTGGCCTTGTCCTTCAGATCGGCAATCTCGGCCTCAATACCCTTAAGCCGCTCCTGGGAGGCTTTGTCGCTCTCCTTTTTCAAGGCCTGCTGCTCGATTTCAAGCTGCATAATCCGGCGCATGATCTCGTCCAACTCGGCAGGCATGCTGTCAATTTCAGTTCTGAGCATGGCTGCAGCTTCGTCCATGAGATCAATGGCCTTATCGGGCAGGAACCGGTCACTGATATAGCGGTTGGATAAAACCGCGCTGGCAATAATGGCCCCGTCGGTGATACGAACCCCGTGATGGATCTCAAACCGCTCCTTTAAGCCTCTTAAGATAGATATGGTGTCCTCCACTGTGGGCTGATCCACTAATACAGTCTGGAAGCGTCTTTCTAAGGCCGCATCCTTTTCGATGTACTGGCGATACTCGTCCAGAGTGGTCGCGCCAATGCAGTGGAGCTCGCCCCGGGCCAGCATGGGCTTGAGGATATTGCCTGCATCCATGGCGCCCTCGGCCTTGCCGGCGCCCACAATATTATGAAGCTCGTCAATAAACAGGATGATCTGACCATCGGAGGCCTCCACCTCCTTGACCACGGCCTTGAGCCTTTCCTCAAACTCACCCCGGAACTTGGCCCCGGCAATCAATGCGCCCATATCCAGGGCAATCAGGGCCTTGTTCTTAAGGCCGTCGGGCACGTCCCCTTTGAGAATACGCTGGGCCAAACCCTCCACTACTGCGGTTTTACCCACGCCCGGCTCGCCAATGAGCACAGGGTTGTTCTTAGTTCTTCTGGACAGAATGCGTATGACACGACGAATCTCGGCATCCCGGCCAATAACGGGGTCCAGCTTGCCCTTTCTGGCCAGCTCAACCAGATTCCGACCGTACTTTTCAAGGGCCTGATAGCCTGCTTCGGGGTTCTGGCTGGTCACCCGCTGACTGCCCCGCACCTTGGCCACGGCCTCCAGAAAAGTATCCCTGGTTACGCCATAGCGTCTTAAAAGATTAGCCGTAAAGCCGCTGCGTTCTATGAGCAGGGCCAGAAACAAATGCTCCACGCTCACATAGTCATCCTTAAGCTCCCTGGCTCTGTCCTCGGCAGACAGAAGAAGCTGATTGAGCCTTCGGGTCGCATAAACCTGGCTGGCCGCATTCCCGTATACCTTGGGCTGCTTGTTCAGTTCTTTTTTAAGCTCTCTTGAAAACTCCTCAGGATTGATGCCCAATACCCATAAAAGGCGGGGGATCAGTCCTTCCTCCTGTTCCACCAGGGCCAGGGCCAGATGCTCCCCATCCACCTGCTGATGATCCAGCCGAATGGCCCACTGCTGGGCAAGCACCACCGCTTGCTGTGCCTTTTCCGTATATTTTTCAAGATTCACGGTGCTTCACCTCCATGGCCTTTATAAAGCACTAAAACGGAACGGCTATATTCCGTCCAGCTCCTTAAGCTGCTTATAAAGCGCCTTCTGCTTATCCGATAAATGTTCGGGATTATTGATATTCACAATAAGAAAGAGATCCCCCCTGCCGCCAATAGCGTTGGGATAGCCCTTCCCACCTACGCGTATGCTTCCGCCGCTGCGGATACCGGCAGGGATTTTCACCAAAAGCCGTCCCTCGGGGGTTTTGACCATGGTCTCCCCGCCCAGTGCGGCCGTCCAGGGCATCACCTCAATCTTCTGATGGAGGTCATAGCCCTTGAGGGTACAGTCTTCCTCCCTGAATTGAACCACTAAGTAAAGATCCCCATCAGGTCCTCCCTTGATGCCCGGACCTCCCAGTCCTGCCAGGCGGATTTTCCCGCCGGGCATAATGCCCCTGGGAATTTTCACCGAAAGGGTTTTCCGGCCCTTTGGGGTCTCCAGAATAATCTGTTTTTCAGCCCCTTTTAGGCCATCGGACACGCTGATGCGGATCTCGACCTCTTTGTCCTCCCCCTTCATGCTCTGGCCGAAGGGAGTACCCCGATGGGCCGATTGAAAGCCCCCGGAGCCGAACCCCCCGCCCCTTGAGGAGAAAAGATCATCCAGATTAATTCCGCCGTCACCAAAAAACATATTGAAAAAATCGCTGAACCCGCCTGAGCTCCTGAACTCATAGCGGGTATTCCCTGATCTGAAGCCAAACTGGGAGGGATCAAAATCATAGCCGTTGGCGAAGTTAAACTCTCTGCCAAACTGGTCGTATTTCCTGCGTTTATCTTCATTCCCCAGCACCTCATAGGCCTCGTTAATTTCCTTGAATTTTTCTTCGGCCTTTTTATCACCGGGATGGGTGTCGGGATGGTATGTCTTAGCCAGCTTGCGATAGGCTTTTTTTATTTCGTCCTGAGTGGCATCCTTCTTGACTCCCAGCACTTCGTAATAGTCTCTGTACTTCATCGGTATGCCTCCCACTATTCACTTTGACTTTCCTTGACCTTCAGGTCTATTATATCTATTTCCATTGGAAAATTCAATATTTTATTTTGGTCAGTGTTTGATTTATTATGTTATTTGGGGTAAATAATAAACAAAGCTGTGTTGGGGAGGAAGAACAAATGACGAGAAAAGAAATAGTTGCCCTGCTGCTGGCCGGCGGACAGGGAAGCCGACTTGGCGTACTCACTAAAAATATCGCCAAGCCTGCGGTTCTTTACGGCGGAAAATATCGCATCATCGACTTTACATTAAGTAACTGCATCAATTCCGGCATAGACACCGTAGGCGTACTGACACAATACCAGCCGCTTAAATTAAATTCCCATATCGGCATTGGTAAACCCTGGGACCTGGACCGGGTTAACGGGGGCATCACCATTCTGGCACCCTATATGAAAACCGAAAAAGGAGAATGGTATTCGGGGACCGCAGATGCTGTATATCAGAACATCCACTACGTCAACGAAATGTCTCCGAAATATGTGATCATACTCTCCGGCGATCATATTTATAAAATGAACTACTCTGAGATGCTGGAATATCACAAGGAAACAAAGGCTGATGCTACCATATCCGTCATCGATGTGCCTTACGAAGAAGCCAGCCGCTACGGTATTATGAACACCCGTGAGGACGGAACCATTTATGAATTTGAAGAAAAACCTCAAAATCCAAAGAGCACTTTGGCTTCCATGGGTATCTATATATTCAACTGGGACTGCCTGAGGGAATACCTGATTAACGACCACTTAAAGAGCAACTCGGATCATGACTTCGGTAAAAACATCATCCCTGCCATGCTGGCCGATGGCAAAAGAATGCTCGCCTATCGCTTCGCAGGCTATTGGCGCGATGTAGGAACCATCCAGGCCTATTGGGAATCCACCATCAATTTAACCGAACGCATTCCTGATTTTAACATGTACGATCCCTACTGGAAGATTTACACCCCTAACCCCGTCTATCCCGCCCATTTCATCGGGGACACCGGTAAAGTAGAAAAATCCATTATCGCCGAGGGCTGCATGGTCTATGGCACCGTCAAAAACTCGGTCATCTTCCCCGGAGTCACTATTAACGAAGGGGCCTATATCGAAGACTCCATCATCATGTCCGATGCGCTTATCGGCGCAAATTCCGAAATCTACTGCTCCATCATCGGAGAGTCCAGTGTTATTGGAAACAATGCAAAATGCGGTGTGGGCGAGTTTGCCGAGAGCACCTATAATCCCAAGGTCTATGACTCAAAGATCACAGTCATTGGTTCCAATACTGTCATTCCCAACAATACGGTTTTGGGCAAGAATGTGGTTATCGATAACTATATCACCCCCCATGATTTTGAAAGCAATTTCATCCCATCGGGCGGAGCACTGATAAAGGGAGGCGACAACGAATGAAATCAACCATGGGCATTATTCTGACCGGTGGCAAAAACAGCCGCCTCAAGGAGCTCTCATTGGAGCGCTCCATCGCTGCAGTTCCCTTTGGCGGAAAATACAGGGTCATTGATTTTACCCTTTCCAATATGGTCAATTCAGGGATCACCAATGTGGGAGTTATCACACAATACAATATTCGGTCATTGATGGACCACCTGGGTTCAGGAAAAGAATGGGACCTGGACAGAAAAAACGAGGGACTTTTTATCTTCCCCCCCTATCTCTCCGAGTTTGGCTCGGGCTGGTATAAAGGCACAGCCGATGCGCTGTACAACAATCTGACCTTCCTCTTACGAAGCGACGAGGAATTTGTGGTTATCGGACAGGGCTATGCCATTTACAATATGGAATTCGATCCCATGCTGGAACAGCATATTAATAAGAATGCCGATATCACCATTGCCTGCAGAAATATGAGCGATTTCTCCTTCAATGACCAAAAGAACATGGGCATGGTTCAGATCGATGATGACGGACGCATTATCGACTTCATGGAAAAGCCCCTGAATCCTAAAAACAACCTGGGCTCCATGGGCGTTTACATCATTCGCCGCAAGCTGCTTATTGAGCTTTTGCAGGACAGCGCCGCCAAGGGGCAGACCGAGCTGGTGCAGGATATCATTGTTAAGAACACCGATACCTTAAGGATTTACTCCTACATTTTCAACGGCTATTGGCGTCCCTTGAGCAATATCCAGCTCTACTACCGAACCAATATGGAGCTGCTGAATCCGAAGGTGCGCAATGAGCTCTTTATGAGCCGCCGCAAGATCTTTACCAAGGTCAAGGACGAGGCTCCCGCCAAGTACAATGAAGAAGCCCGGGTGCGCAATTCCATTGTGGCCGATGGCTGCATCATTGAGGGCGAAGTAGAAAACTGCGTCCTGTTCAGGGGGGTTCGGATCATGAAGGGCGCTGTGGTCAAGAACAGCCTGATCATGCAGGGTTCAGTGGTCGAAAGCAATACCCATCTGTCCTACTGCATTCTGGATAAGGGCGTGACCATCACCGCCGGCAAGACCCTCAACGGGTATTCGGAATGGCCTCTGATTGTGGGCAAAAATGTGAAGGTATAAACTGTATTGAATAAAAGGCGCATCCTCTTTATCGAGGGTGCGCCTCTTTATTTCCGTCATTCCGTTATTCAGCACGGGCTACAGGATTTTAATCCAATTGGCTTATCAAATCGGCCAGGGCATGGTCATCATGATGGGCGGTAATAATCTGGGCATGCTTTTTGACCTCGGGATGGGCATTGGCGGGGGCGGCCTTAATATCGGCTTTCTGAAGCATCTCCAGATCGTTGTGATAATCGCCGATGGCAATGACCTTTCTGATTCTCTCCCCATACTCCTTCTTTAAAAGCTCCAGAGCAAAGCCCTTGGAGACCCGGCTCCCGGTGATTTCCAGATAAGTGCCTATGGAGAAAAAGACATGGAAGTCTTTCTCCTTATCCTCCGCCATCACCAGTTTTTGCACTTCCTTCAGAACCTCATGCTCCTCATGGAGAAGGGCCTTTATCCAGGGCTTGGTAATAGCGTCCATATCCCCATAGACAAAATCCTGTTCCTCTCTGAGCATTAACTTATCCTCTATGCCGTTGGGATTAATCAGGTAACACGTATCCTCGGTAAAAAGATGAATACAGATCTGGGGTATTTCATGCATGACTCTTTTCAGAATGGCCCGGAGGGGCTCCTTGTTCACCGGGACGATTTTCTTGGCCCGATCCTCCTGAAAGTCATATAAGCATGCTCCGTTATAGAGTATCCACGGACAGTTGAGGGGCAGATCAATCATATAGGGTCTGATACTGAACTGGGTCCTGCCCGTAGCGCCGCAGAAGAGTCCGCCGTTCTCTGTAAAATATTGAATAGCCGCTTTGTTTTCCTTTGACACATGCTGACTTGAGTTGACCAGGGTTCCGTCAAAATCCGAAACCAGAAAATAACCGTCGTATTTCATAGAATAATCAGTCCTTATGCCTTAACTTTCACATAGCTCTGCGATTTGATGAACTCGGTGGGTGAGGTATGGGTATATTTCTTAAAGACACTACAAAAGTGCTTATATTCGCTGAAGCCTACCTTATAGGCAATCTCATAAATCCTAAGCTCCCCTTTGCCCATGAGCTCAATGGCTTTTTGAATGCGGTATTTATTAAGGACATCCAAAAAGGTCTGGGCCGTTTCCTGCTTAAACTTTCGGCTTAAATAGCTGGTGCTGATGCCCATGCTCTCAGCAATGCCCTCAATGCTTATCTTATTATAATACTCATCCCTGATGGCCACCAAGGCCTTTTGGACATAGGGATTGGTCTTCTCCCTGCCAATATAGAACTGGAGATCCACCAGAGCCATTTCGCTTTTATCCTTGGACTTGACATAGATATCATGGTAAATCCGCTTCTGATCGATATAATCCACGGCCTTGCCCACAATGTCCAGGAGCTTTAATTCATCAATGGGCTTGAGGATGTAGTCGAACACCTTCATGGAAATGGCCTGCTTGGCATATTCAAACTCGGCATAGCTGGTAAGAATGATGGTCTCAAAGCTGTGAATCTGGATGGCCTCCCGGACCATATCGATTCCGTTCATGGCGGGCATCTTGATATCGGTGATGACCAGGTCGGGCTTTAGGTCTTTGATCATCGCAAGGCCCTGGACCCCGTCCTTTGCCTCCCCCACAATGATGCAATCCACCGAAAACCAGTCAATGCCATGGACCAGCCCTTTTCTGATAATTTCCTCGTCCTCAACAATCAATACCTTTTTCATGAACCACCTCATTGACCCACGGGAATGGTTATCTTTACCGTTGTTCCTGCATTCTTCTCACTGATGATGTCCAACCCGTAATCCCTGCCATACATGAGCTGCATCCTTCGGCTAACATTGTACAGGCCCATGCTGGAGGATTGATTATACGCGCTTTTAAGCATGCGCTGTATTTCTTTGAGCTTTTCTTCGTCAATCCCCGCACCATCGTCATAGATGACGAGAACCAGGTGTTCATCAAAGAATCTGCCTTTGATTCGGATATAAAGGTGCTCCCTGCCTTCAAAGCCATGCTTGACCGCATTCTCGATAATGGGCTGGGTAAGGAGCTTGGGAACGATACAGTCCAGGGCCTCTTCCTCAATGGATATCTCATAGTCAAGCCTTTCCCCGAACCGGTACTTTAAAATCTCCAGATAGTTCTTGGTATGCTCCAGATCCTCTCCAAGGGGTACCGTCTTGACCGTGTTATTGATGCTGTACCTCAAAAGCGAAGAAAGGCTGATGATAATCCGATCCACATCGTTTGGCGCATACTTGACCATGCAGCGGATGGTTTCCAGAGTGTTAAAGAGGAAATGGGGATTGAACTGGGACTCAAGCTGCTTGACCTCGGCCATCATGCTGCGCTGGGTCTCTTCCTTGTTCTTTTCAATGAGATCCTTAATATCCCACAGCATCTGGTTAAAAGCCTGAGCAATGATTTGGAATTCGTCATGGGAGTCAATGGTCAGCTTGGTATCCAGATTCCCCTCCTGCACACTTTGGATGGCCCTGACGATCTCGTCAATGGAGGTGGTCTTCCTGGCAGAAATACGCTTTGCCCACATGACCATGGCCAGTGCTATTACCACAAAGAGAACGGCCAGGAAGGCGCCTCCAAGAACGAAGGTTTTTCTGTAATAGTTCAGGGGAGTCATGGTATAAACCTGGAAGATCCCATCCAGCACCTGACCCCTGCAGAGAAAATAGGTCTGCTCTTCTACCTTAAGGACACCGGTGTCCTTTCTGAAGCTTCCCTTAAGCTTGGTAAAATTATCGGTATAATTGTTGTTTGTGGCCAGAGCCACATTGAAGAATCTGTCGGTGATGATGGTATCGGTATTGCCCACATTGCTGAGCATGTTGAACACATCATTCTCCAACAGCTCGAAGACCAGATAGCCTTCGATATTATCCTGTATTTGAACGGCTTTGCACAGCGTAAAGATACTGTATTTATTCATGGAGGAATATACCCGATTGATGGAGACCGACACTATATCGGGATGGTTCCTCATCCTTCCAAAGAGCCCCCAGTCATGCCCCATGTTCTCCATGATGTAATCGGGGGGCTTGAAGGTATTGCTCATGACCATCTCCCGGTCGGCATTGAAGAAGTAGAAATTACATCGAACCTCTTGGTGATTGATAAACTCATAGACCTGTTCATAGGCCTCCCGCCGCCTCTCCTCATGGAGAATGGCCTGGGTGATGGTGGGCGAAAGGGAATAGTCGACAATGGTCTGTGAATAGGCCTGGAGGGTGTTTTCCAACCGTCGGGTAATGGCCTTGTTGCTCATCACATTCTGACGTCTGATGACCGTATCGGCCGCCACAAAGATGAGCAGGAAAGCAATAACGGTAAAGATAATAACGGGGGTCAGGGCATAACCGACAAAGACCTTATTAAGCTCACTGCGAAATGGCTTGAAACCTCTGTCTTTCATACCCCTACCCCCGTCTTATTCTATTATATACTATCTATATACTAATTTCCTTCTTACCTGATATTTTAAACGAAATAAGCAAGGAAGCAATGGTGGTCAGCGTCAGAATGGTGGACAGCGCTGCTGCCGTACCATAACTGGCCCGGATAACCTCGGTATAGATGGATACCGACATGGTCTTGGTATTGCCGGTATAGAGAATAACCGAGGCGCTGAGTTCGTTGATAATGGTAATCCAGCTTAAGATGGCCCCTGAGAACACACCGGGCAGCATCATTATGGCGGTGACTTTAAAGAAAGTCTTCAGGGGCGAGCAGCCCAGGCTGATGGAGGCCTCCTCCATGCTGGGGCTGATCTGATAGAGGATGGCGGCGCTGGATCTTAAGGTATAGGGCAGTCTTCTGACCACATAGGCCACCACAAGGATGCCAAAGGTACCGCTCAGCACCAGAGGCGGCTTGTTAAAGGCCAACAGCAGGGTAATACCTAAAACCGATCCCGGAATAATATAGGGGAACATGGTCATGGTATCAATAAGTCCGGTAAATACGTTCCTTCGGCGGATGGACAGATAGGCAATAAACATACCCAGCATCACAATGATGGCAATGGCGACTAAGCCATAGATATAGGTATTGCTGATGGCATTGCCCATGCGGCTGAAGATCTTGGTATAGCTTTCAAATGAAAAGCCCTTGGTGAACATGGCTCCCCTGGTTTTCAGGAAGGAGGTGTACATAACCGTCAACTGAGGAATGATGGCTAAAAAGACAATAAAGTAGATAAAGAAGTGGGCTGCAACACTTTTGAATCCCTTAAGCTCCTTGGCTTTCATAGGACGCAGCGAGCTCATGGTAAAGGACTTTCTGTTGACGATGTATTTCTGGCCCACAAACAGCAGCGATGTGACAAAGACCATAATGGATGCCATGGCTGCCGCAAAGTTGGCCTGACCGCCTACTTCACTGATAAACTCGGAATAGATCATAACCGGCATGACATTGAAGCCTTCCCCGATGAGCATGGGAGTACCGAAATCGGCCAGAGCATTCATGAATACCAGCAGAGCACCGGCCAGAAGCGTAGGCAGAATCAAGGGCATGATAACGGTGAAGACCTTCTTTACACCGCTGCAGCCCAAGCTTTCGGCGGCTTCGCCCAGGGAGGCGTCAATCTTCTTAAGGGCTCCCGAAACATAGAGATAGATATAGGGGAACAGCTTAAGGGTCAGCACCAGCAGAATACCGCCAAAACCGTAGATGGTGGGAAGATTGATGCCCAGGCCTGCAAAGAATTTGGTAAGAACGCCGCTTCTTCCGCTCAAGAGAACCCAGGAATAGGCTCCGATAAAGGGCGGAGACAGCATGGAGATGATAATAAGTATTTCAATGAGTCCTTTTCCTTTGATCTTAAAGGCAGTCATCAGGTAGGCCAGGGGCACACCAATCAAGACCGACAGCAGGGTAACCAGCGAGGTCACCGAGAAGGAGTTAATCAGTGCCTGATAATAGTACTTTTTTTCAAAGAACTTGGTAAAGTTGCTTAAGGTGAAGGCTTCAGTCCGAGGGTCCTTGAAGCTGCTGATAAACAGGGAAAGCAGCGGATATATCAGGAACAGTGCAAAGATAGCCACAATCAGAATGGTGACGATGGACCAAAAATCAAATTTAAGCTTTTTCTTATTCATCAACCATCACACCCCTTATCAAGCTATGGCTGCCGTCCTCGTTGAAGATGTTGATGCGACGCATGCAGGGCTCAAGACAGACCTCTTCGCCTTCATTATAGAGCTTTTCTGTCAGGCCCAGATCCTGAGAAACCTCCAGATAGGTGCCGGGCACCACCATCAGATCCTCCATAAGGGTCAGCTCATAGTTTACATATCTTCCTAAGAAGGTTCTGCTTTTAATCTTTGCTCTGAGTCCCTTATCCGAAATGGTGAACTCCTCGGGTCTGACGGCGGCAATAACATCCATGTTATAGTTGACAAGATCGCTTAAGTTGTCAATGGCCATTCTCAAATCCCTGCCCAGTTCCAGGAAGGTCTGCTTGTTTTCAACGGCAATTCTGGCCTTGAGCAGATTGGAATGTCCGATGAAGGTGGCCACAAAGGTATTAACAGGACGGGTATAAATCTGTTCGGGCCGCCCCACCTGTTGGATGACACCATCCTTCATGACGGCAATCCTGTCGGATACGGCCAGGGCTTCCTCCTGGTCATGGGTGACATAGACGGTGGTAATGCCCACCTTTTTCTGAATTTCACGGATGGCACTCCGCATTTCAATTCTCAGCTTGGCATCCAGGTTGGAAAGGGGTTCGTCCATCAGCAGCACGTCGGGATGGATGACCACGGCACGGGCCAGAGCCACACGCTGCTGCTGACCACCTGAGAGCCTTTCGGGCAACCTTTCCTGGTATTCCTCGATACGGGTCACCTTAAGGATCTCATCCACCTTCGTCTTAATCTCGGCTTTGGGTAGCTTTCTAAGCTTGAGTCCATATTCCACATTTTGCCGTACCGTCAGGTGAGGAAATATGGCATAGTTTTGGAAAACCATACCGATGTTTCTCTTGTGGGCGGGGATGTCATTAATCACCTTGTTATCAAAAGAGATTTCTCCCCCTTCTATGGTGTTGAAGCCTGCAATCATTCGAAGCAGGGTGGTTTTGCCGCACCCTGAGGGCCCGAGCAAAGTAAAGAATTCACCGTTTTTTACTTCAAGGGACAAATCCTTGAGAATAACGTTCTGGTCATAGATCTTGGTTACCTTGTTGACAAAAATACTTACACTCATGGTGATGCCTCCTTAAGGCTAAATAGCAGGTTTAGGCTGCCCTTCTAATAAACCGCCCACAACGTATGCTGTTGCGGGCGATTTATTGCGGGCTTACATGGGTTTATTGAACGCTTGTGAAGATATCCTTGAACTTGTCAAGCCATTCTTGCTTCTTCTCCATGACAACATTCAGATCATCATAGATAAGGTTGATTTCGTTCATGGGCTTCAGACCTTCTGCCGGCGGCACATCCTTACGCACCGATCTTCTGTTGAGCTGGGAAGCGATAAGGCTTTGGGCATCCTTGCCGGTAACGAAGTCAACAAATTTCTTGGCATTGGCCATATTCTTTGCGCCCTTGATAATGGCAACACCGTCGGGCTTTGAGATAACGCCTTCCTTCATATAAATCAGCTTAACAGGAGCGCCGTCTGCAACATATTTGGCACCGCCTTCCTCAAAGGTCAGGCCCACGGTGTACTCACCGTCAGCAACGCCCTTGTAGACGGCTGACGAACCGGAAAGCAGCTTACCATCCAGGTTCTTGCAGAGAGCTTCAACATAGTCCCAGCCTTTTTCAGGATCACCGTTGCCCATAGCGTAGAGCATATTGACCAGGTGCTCAAAGGAGGACGAGGATTTGGAAGGATCGGCATGAGCGATCTTGCCTTTAAGCGCGGGATTCAAGAGATCCTCATAGCCCTCTATCTTGATATCACCAATCAGATTGGTGTTGACCATCAGGACGCTGGGAATATGGGTAAAGCGGGTCATACGTCCGTCAGTGTTCTTGCAGTCATCAAAGAAGGCATCCTCATTCACGGAAAGATACTGCTCAAACAAATCCAGCTTGGGCTTAAGGGTGGATTCGGAACCGCCCCACAGAACATCGCCCAAAGGATTGTCCTTTTCGGCTTCAATACGCTTGAGGAGCTCACCGGTACCTGCTGCAACAACCTCAACGGTTATGCCGGTCTGAGCCTCAAACTCTGCTACAATGGGATCAATGAATTCCAGAGGATGGGGGCAATAGATAACCAGTTCTTTGGTGGCCGGTTCTTCGGATGGTCCCGGAGTACTGGTACCAGTACTGGTATTGGTAGGCGTGGGCGTATTGGCGGGTGTCTGCCCACAGGCTGCCATGGAGAGAGTCATTACCAGAATCACGAAAAGGGCAAGAAACTTTTTCATTGTCGAAACCTCCATTTACGATTTGGTTGGTGTGCTTTAAGAATAGCACCACCCCGGATTAAGTAAAATCCTATAAAAACGGACAATTATACGAAAAAATGAACTGTCCCTCAGAATGGTATTATGCCCTGCAATGATGTTTTTTTTGCATTAAAAAAGACATGGGAATTCGAACACCCATGTCTTTGACAAAATGGCCACGTTTTACTTTAACGGTTTGATGTCAACCTCGCTGATAGGCGTGGGTTGAGGTCTTGCGAAGAAATAGCCCTGCATTTTATCCACGCCAATCTGAAGCAGGGTTTTGGCCTCCTCCAGGGTTTCCACGCCTTCGGCTATAAGCATGACATCGGCCGCTTCACAGAACTTCAGAATGGACTGGACGAAAGCTTTTTTATAGGCGTTATTGGCAATATCCGAAATCAGCTCCTTATCCAACTTGACAATGTCGGGCTTAATCTTTATGAGCTCCAGGCCGCTGCAGCTTCCGGTACCGTAGTTATCAATGGCGATGAGAATTCCTTCCTCCCGCAAGGAGGCAATCTGCTCAATAAAGGTATCCACATCAATTTCATCCCGTTCAGTGAACTCCAGAACGATTTCAGAGGGCTTAAAGCCCAGATCGTAAATGAGGCTTCGGATACGGGAATCCTCTTGTTTTAGCTCGTCAATGGACTTGGCCTCCATATTGAGGAAGAGCATTTTGGGCTCGGTTCGCATCTGGGCAAAGGTCCAGAGATGGTTGGAGGCCATCAGCTCATTGATTTCATTAATATATTTGGTGTTCTTGGCGCACTCAATGAGCTCCCAAATGTCGGAGAATATGGTGTTGGTAGTTCTGGACAGGGCTTCATAGCCGTAGATGGTGCCCAGCTTAACATTAATAATGGGCTGGAATACTGAGTAAAACTGGTTTTCGATATGGACCTCCCTGAGGAACTCCCTTTTCTCAACCAGCTTCACGTCCTTTACATACTCTTCCCAATCAAACCTGTTGACGATATAGGATTTGTGCTTAATAGCCTGTTTAAGGGCAAATCTGGCCCGGTCCACCATCTCATAAATGTCCAGGGTCTTGTCAAAAAGCACGTACCCGGCATAAAGCTTAAGCTTTATGACCAGATCCCCCTTCTGACGCACCGAGACCAGGCGCTTAAAAAAGTGGAATTCGGCAAAGGCTGAAGCCTCCTCCGCACATTCAAAGCCATGGGCGAATATGATATATTCCCCGTCGCTGATTTGGAACACATTCTTGATATTCTTGTCCAAGGTGACCAGGTGCTGTGAAAACTCCTCAATAATATGCTCCAAGTCCGCCCAGCCAATATCTTGCTTGAGCTTTTCATAATTACCGATACTGAGCGCCAGTAGAACACCCGCAGGCTGCTGCTCCCTGCAAAGACTTTCCTTGATCCTCAAACAGGCATCAAAGATTCGTTTGCTCATGGTGTATTTGTCTATGGTTTCTACAGTCGGATCCATAATATCCTCCTTATAATATAACACACATCATACTCGTTCATATTTCAATGAGCTTGACACTGCTCATGGAACCCGTCAATTTTTCCCGTATGATATCCGAGGCTGCCGCTAATTTCACGCTTCCGTTGACTGCCTTGATGGAAGCAATCATCTTCTTAATTCCCTCAAGCAGCTCCTCCTCCAAGTCCTCTACCTTACCAAAATTGATGATAATACTGAGAGGCTTGATAAACAGCAACCCCTGGACTGCATTGCTCAGGGCCGAGAAATTTTCTGCATGAAGGGTTTTACCAATATTAATGACCAGGGTTCCGCTTTTATTGTCAATGGAGAAGGGCGTTTTAATCTCCGTTTCCAGATCAAAAGCAATGGCCTCTTCTTCTTCGGTTGTGTCTCCATTCATCCATAGCTTTTTAGGCGGCTTATCATCCTTTAATACATTATCTATGACCTTCATGAGCTTGACTTCATCAATGGGCTTGAGCAAATAGTTTCGTGCTCCGCTATCCAAGGCGGCCAGCACCATATTCTTTTTTTCCAGGGCACTGATGACAATAACCCTTGCTCTGGGGAATTTGGACATTATCATTCGAAGCGCTGATACACCATCCATGACGGGCATGGATATATCCATGGTGACTATATCAGGCTGCTTCTGAGTATACTCAATAATTGCCTGTTCCCCATTTGATGCCTCCCCTACTACATCATGTCCGGCATTAGTGAGCATGGTCTTAATCTTCATGCGCATGATGTAAGAATCATCTACTACAAGAATTTTGGCCATGTCTTGCCCGTACCTCCAAAGTGTAATTTAAGGCTTACTAGAATAATTACCCTCTTTTTAGCAATCCGACACGCAAATTTCCGCAAAAATGCGACAAAGTACACGATATATTTTTTATACCGGGAATACTGATGCTTCCATTCACGCTCCTGATGAAATAGGGTGTTTTAACAATCAGGAACTCGGAAATACCGGCAAGCTGTCCAAAACTATTGCCCAATATGACATTGGTTACCTCTGCCAGCGTATCATGAACGGCTTTCTCATCCTCCAGAGAACCGGCACCCTCCCCGTAGGTTTCAATGAAGGCCTGTGTCAGAACCTGGTCAAAGGACGCAAAGAATGTCCCTTCAAATACCCCCTCCAAATCAATGAAAACAGTATGCTCCTGAAACAGGATGGGTTCCTCCTGTACCCGCTCAAAGGACGATATGCTTTGAACGGGTGAATCAAGAATATCCTTAAACAGCTTGGAGCTGGCACTGACCACAGCCTCCAGCAGCTTGTCCAGGGCAATGTCCTCAGTGGTGTCATAGGTCTCCTGGGGCAGAGTAAAATGGAAGGTGGTCCCCCGGTGGAGGGCCGTATGTATGTCCACATGTCCTTTAAGGCATTCCAATTCCTTACGGACTGCAGGAAGCCCGATGCCCCGTCCTGCCCTTGAATCGGCTTCATTGAGGGTGGAGAAGCGATCATGGAAAATGAGATTATTGATCCCATCAGCCGTCAACTGGCTGTCCGGACTGAGTATCCCCTTTTCAATGGCTTTGGCCTGAATCAGATGGGTATCCAGTCCACGGCCGTCATCGGATATTTCAATATGAAGGGAGCTGTTCTTGCGATACACCGCGCAGGTGATATGCCCGTATTCACTTTTGCCAAGGCGCAGGCGCTCTTCGGGGGACTCAATGCCGTGAACCACCGAGTTTCTGAACACATGGACCAGGGCCCTTAAAAAGCCTGAATTTCTCACAGGATCAATGAGCTCATCCTCGCCCAGAATATTAAACTTGACCAGCTTTCCGTATCGCTCTGATAAGGAGGCCAGATAGTCATGGTAGACCTTAAATATCTCCTTGGCTTTCTTACAGCCCAGGGCACGCACAGCGGGAATGACGGCAAGAAAATCATGGGGGTTCAGTCTCTTGGCCAAATAGGTCTCGATCTCAACGAGAGCGCCGCGATCAATATTGATGGTTTTATCGGACCAAAGGAATTTATCGCCCAGCAGGGCCCGGATCTTGGCCAAATCCCGATCAAAGCCGGACCTGAGGTCAAGGGCACGCACAGCGTTAATCAGCCCCTCCCTGTCCAGACCGGGATGGCTGTCGGTGAGCTTAAAAAGCTTCTCCTCCGCATCATGGAGGGTTTTAACTGTTTCGCTCATATCAAATAAACTGAAGTTGCCCTTAAAGGTATGTATCTCCCAGTAAACGGTGTTGATGGCGAAGGTCATGGAATCGCTCTTTTGGATGATCTCCTCAAGCTCCTCATTGACAAAGTCCATAAACTCATGCACACAGGTGGAAAAATCCTGACTTGAGGAAATGACCTTCAGCGCCATTTTCAGGGCATCCTTTTCCTCGGTTCTCTGCTTTTCCATCTCCATGCGCTCGGTGATATCGGTGAGGATGGCCATCATCTTTCTGTCGGTTTTGAAGATGCTGTTCCGAATCAGCCGATATTCGATCATGATCTTCCTGCCCAGATGCTCGAAATAGTCGGGAAGCAGCGGCAGATACAGCTCCACCCCCTCCTCTGAATCTGCATCGAAGATCTTCTCAACCACATTGGTCATATAGCGGATCTGTTCCGCATCACTGCCATAAAGCAAACGGGCAAAGCTCTCTCCCGTTATGCTGCGGCCAAATATTCTGCGGCATTCCCGGCTATAGTCAATATGAACGATGAGATCCCGGCCGAAGGTCAAAAAGCCCTGCCCCGTATTGTCCAGGAGATTTCTGACCGAAGCGGTTCGCTCAGCCACCATGGTCTCCAGGGTAATGCTTTTCTCGCTCTCTTTGCGATATTGGTTCTCCAGCTCTAAATACAGGGTCTTAATCTCAAGATTCCTGGCCTCCAGCTCCCTGACCTTCTCGTTGAGCTCCTCAATAAGCCGCTTCTTTTCCATGGCGTTCTGGATGACGCTGATCAGGGCATCACTGTCCCAAGGCTTTTCCATATAATAAAAGAGGTTCTATAATAAATGTTGGGGTGCCGAGGGACAGAAACTTCGGAACTCCAACATTTTTTGCAAATAAAGAGAGCATGGAGTGAAATCTCTAGTAAAATGTA
>Ga0116192_1000509_pt1 | contig 29611 bp, 23 predicted proteins | sample AD_UKC113_MetaG_FD_89876 | JGI IMG/M metagenome (GOLD analysis project Ga0116192, IMG submission 89876) | Active sludge microbial communities of municipal wastewater-treating anaerobic digesters from Hong Kong - AD_UKC113_MetaG | ecosystem: Engineered > Bioreactor > Anaerobic > Digestate...
TCTTTGAGCCTTAAAATGCTCGATACAGGACTTCTCGTCGGGGAATTGTGAACTGAATTTAATGATATTCATAAGACTTATAAATGTTGATTTAATGGTATAAAGATATTGAATATCAGTGAATTATACAAATTTTTTTATAACTATTTTTGAAAAATATGCCCTAATTTATCCCTTTTAAAGTAGGACACTTTGCGGACAATCGCTTTATATAATAATCTGCTTTATGTTTTCGACTGTTTCGTATGATAATATTGTTATCTATCAAAGAAATCAGCTGTCCGAAAAACTGATTATCCAAAAAAATGTGTATTTTTGTTCATGATAGTGTTATTGTATATATGTATAATAGTATTTATTTTATAGAAAATATAAATCTACAAAACACTCTACTGAAGGCAAACTTAAAAATTGTCCTCCTTTTTTATTTTTTATCGGATAATAGTGATTTTTAAAATAATTTATGAAAGATAAAGAACATACACTTGATGAAATCAAAGAAGAATTTGGCAGACTTGTGGAAATAATGAATGAACTTCGTCAGAAATGTCCCTGGGATAAAGAACAAACTTTCGACAGTCTAAGGGTGCAAACCATTGAAGAAACTTACGAGTTGTCAGATGCTATCATGAAAAAAGACATGGAAGAAATTAAAAAAGAATTAGGAGATTTATTGCTTCATATTGTTTTTTACGCTCAAATGGCAAATGAAAATAATGATTTTGATATCTATGAAGTTTGTAAAGCATTGAATGAAAAACTCATTTACAGACATCCTCATGTTTTTTCTAATGTTAAGTCCGATTCTACCGAGGCAGTAGTTCAAAACTGGGAAAAACTCAAACTAAAAGAAAAAAATGGTAATAAAACAGTATTAGGTGGTGTTCCTGATTCATTACCAGCTTTGATTAAAGCTCATAGGATTCAGGACAAAGCAAGATATGTAGGTTTTGATTGGGAAGAAAAAGAACAAGTATGGGAAAAAGTAAAAGAAGAATTTTTAGAATTGCAACAAGAAATCAAATCAATGGACAAAGATAAAATAGAAGAAGAATTTGGGGATCTTCTTTTTAGTTTAATAAATGCGGGAAGGCTTTACGACATTAATCCCGAAAATGCGTTGGAACGTACCAATCGAAAATTTATCAGTCGTTTTAATTATCTGGAATCCAAAACTATTTCTCAAGGAAAAGATTTGAAACAAATGACTTTGCAGGAAATGGACGAAATATGGGACGAAGCAAAAAAATTAGAATCCAAATGAAATTTTAAAATATGGTTTATCCGCAAAATTTCGAACAAAAAATTGATTTTGGGAATATTCGGCAATTATTAAAAGAAAAAAGTATCAGCACCTTAGGAAAAGAAAAAATTGACAGCATACATTTTTCGTCTGATTTTTACGAAATCATTCAACAATTGGATCAAACAAATGAGATGCTTCAAATCCTGACTACTGAAACTAATGAATTGCCTTTGAGCAATATTTATGATATTCGTCCATCATTACATAAAATTCATGTAGATGGTTTATATTTAAGTGAAAATGAATTATATTGTCTTCGTACAAACCTTGAAAATGCACAACTTTTAACGACTTATTTTTCTAAATTAAATTCTGCTTTTTATCCCCAATTGTCACGTCTATCTAAAGCTGTAAAATCCTTTTCTTTCCTGATTGATCAGATAAACAAAATTCTTACAAAACATGGCGACATAAAAGACAATGCTTCAATACAATTAGAAAAAATTAGGAAAAATATTTTAACTACACAGAATAATATTTCCCGAACTTTAAACGAGATATTACAGCGGGCTCTCTCGAATGGCTATGTAGAAAAGGATACTTTGCCTACTTTACGAGAGGGGAGGCTGGTTATACCTGTTTCACAACCGTTTAAACGAAAAATCAATGGTATTGTTCATGATGAATCAGCCAGTGGAAAAACAGTTTATATTGAACCTACTGAAGTAATAGAATTGAACAATAGAATTCGAGAACTGGAAGGAGAAGAACGGCGTGAAATTATTAGAATTTTAACAGATATTACAAATTATATTCGTCCTTTTATTCCAGATTTGCTTGAGCTTCAAAATTTTTTAGGTGAAATAGATTTCCTACACTCAAAAGCTCTTTTTGCCGTTGATATTAAAGCTATTCGTCCGAATGTTGAAAATAAATGTATCATTCAATGGAACAAAGCCATCCATCCGCTTTTATACCTTTCTTTGCAAAAACAAGGTAAAAATATTGTTCCATTAGATATCGTTTTAAATGAAAATCAGCGAATTTTGATTATTTCAGGACCAAATGCTGGCGGAAAGTCTGTTTGCTTAAAAACTGTTGGACTACTTCAATACATGCTTCAGTGTGGTTTGTTAATTCCACTGGATGAAAGTAGCCAAATAGGAGTTTTTGAAAATCTTTTTATTGATATTGGCGATGAACAATCTATTGAAAATGACCTTTCTACTTATAGTTCTCATTTGCTGAACATGAAATTTTTTATTCAACACAGCAATGAAAAAACGCTGATTATGATTGACGAATTTGGCTCTGGTACTGAGCCTCAAATTGGCGGTGCCATTGCTGAAGCTGTTTTGGAAAGAATTAATCAGCAGAAAGCTTTTGGTGTAATTACCACTCATTATACAAATTTAAAATATTTTGCCGAAAATACTGAAGGAGTAGTAAATGGAGCCATGTTGTTCGATCGCGGACGATTGCAACCACTTTTTCAACTGCAAATTGGTTTTCCAGGAAGTTCTTTTGCGATTGAAATAGCTCGAAAAATAGGTTTGCCTAACGATATTATTGAAGAAGCTGCTCAAAAGGTTGGGAAAGAACATTTTGATTACGAAAAGCATTTGCATGAAATTATTCGGAATAAACGTTACTGGGAAAATAAGCGAAAAAAAATCCGTCAACGAGAAAAATCTCTCGAAAAAATTATCGAGCAATATGAAACAACATTAAATAATATTGAGAAAGAACGAAAAGAAATCATTCAAGATACAAAAACTGAAGCCATCCAATTATTGAACGAAGCTAATGCAAAAATTGAAAATACCATTCGCCAAATTAAGGAAGCTCAAGCAGAAAAAGAAAAAACAAAGGAGATAAGAAAAGAACTGGAAACTTTTAAGAAAGAAAAACTTGAATCAAAAATCTTAGCCAAACCAATAGAACCTTCCATTCAATTAAAAAAGAAAAAATCAAAAAGAGTTGCTTCGGAAAATTTATCAAAATCCACTTTCCAAGCAGGTAATTATGTAAAAATAAAAGACCAATCTCTTGTTGGAAGAATTATCGAAATCAGTGAAAAACAAGCCATTGTAGCTTTTGGTCAAATGAAATCAACAATAGAACTTTCTAAACTCGAACTTATCAATCGCACACAACTAAAAATAGAAACTAACAAAATTCAACAATCTATTGAATTAAAAAACGAAGAAATAAGGAACAGAAAACTAAAATTCAAAACAGAAATCGATGTTCGTGGAATGAGAGGAGAAGAAGCTGTGCAAGTAGTAAGTTATTTTATTGACGATGCCATTATGGTGGGAGCCAATTCTGTGCGTATTTTACATGGAACAGGTAGTGGAATATTGCGGCAGTTGATTCGTCAATATCTTGCTACTGTTCCACAAATAAAAAATTTTCATGATGAACATGTCGAATTCGGTGGTTCTGGAATTACAATCGTTGAATTTGTATAAAAATTCAAAAAATTAATAATAATATTGAATTTTAAAAAGAAATTAACGAAATAGGTTTTTTAAGAGTAGTCTCAAAAATAAATTCCTGCATTTCCCAATTCATTTGAAATATATTATTATTATTATTATTAATTAACATTTATTTCCATTTCATTTTTTATCTTTTGTTCTAAATAATAAAATAAATGGTTTGTCAATCCGTTGAATTATAATATAAAATGATTAAAATCATTTTTTTTATAACAAAACGACAAAAAAGTTCTAAAAAATAAGTTTTATGAACAACATATATAAAAAAGTTGTATATTTGCATCGTTTTTTGAAGAGTTGCCTAAAAAATTAATCTTTTAAAAAATTGTAAAAAATGAAAAAAGTATTTTTATTGTGTGCAGTAATTTTTACATTTGCTGCATGTGCTCCAAAAGCCAATGAAGAAAAAGCTGAAAGTGAAGATTCTATAGTAATTGTAGATACCATAGCATCACAAATAGACACAACGAATGTTATTGATACTATGGCAACTCCATTTGAATAATTGTTCAGCCTATAAAAAAATAAAGAAGTCATTTGTATAGAGGATTCAATGTTCAAAAGTTCAATTTTTAGGAAATAAATTTTGTATCGAATAATTAACTTTTCGAAGTTTAATTAAAAAAATGATATTTATTTAATAAAATAAAAAAAAAAGATGTAACTTTGCATCGTTTTAGAATATAACATTAACATGTTGAATTAAAAATAAAAAAAAATGAAAAAATTAGTATTGTTATTTGCTGTAGTTTTTGCATTTGTTGCTTGTGGGAAAAAAGCTACTCAAGAAAGCACAGAAACCGACACCACAAGTATAGTTGCTCCAGTTGATACTATTGTTGAAAGTATTGACACTACAACTGTTGACACTACGGTAGCTCCTATGTAATAATTAGGAACAAAAGTAGTTCTGTAATAGTAAGTCCGTTTTTTTAACTACAACGGACTTTTTTATTTTGTAAAAAATCAAATTAGTAAATTTATATTTTATCTTAACCAAATTTTTTTATATAGATTCTAATTTGTAAATACACAAACTTTTTTTAAAAGGCATAAAAACCATTCGAATATTATGACATTTCCTAATCTTAATTTAAAAAAAGAATAACCATTTGGGCAATCAATTTTTAAACTTTATATAAGATGAATAGATTATTCTTAATAATAAATTTCAGTTAAATTTTAATTCCATTCATCTCAAAGGATTACAAATAAATTTAGATGATGTCGGTGGTTGTGTTGATTTTAACAAATAGTATGTTAATTGGAGATATTTTACAAAAATTATTCACTTTTAAGTATTTGAAGATACAAAAAGTTTTTTGTTTTTTATAAGTGATGATTTGAATATTTCACAACCAAATTTTTTTTGATGGTACAACCGACAATTATAAGTTGTAAAAATGTCGGCAGTTACGGTATAGTTAAGAATTATAGAGAGATCTCACTGCCTGCCTTTACAAACCGTTTAAAAATGCTATTCGTCGGAAATCATATAAAAACAATTTGAAAATCAGGATAATAAATTAGCCTTAGAATTTGTTGCTCATTTCTGACAAAAAATTATTTAATTTGTAATTTATTTTTAAGTTTGGTTATGAAAATATTCAAATATCCTGAACAAGAAAAGTGGACAGTTATATTATCTCGTCCAGTAAGTGATCGAAGAGCTTTGTTTGAAACTGTTCAGAAAATTTTAAACAAAGTGCACAAAGATGGTGATAATGCTGTAAAAGAATATACTGCTTTGTTTGATAAAGTTTCTCTCGATACTTTAGAAGTGACAAAAGAAGAAATAAATGAAGCAGAAAAGCTGATTCCAAAAGAATTAAAGGAAGCTATTGAAATGGCACGCAGAAATATCTGGAAGTTCCATTCTGCTCAGCAGACAGTTTTTAAAGAAATACAAACTTCCCCAGGTGTTAACTGCTGGCAAAAAGCTTTACCTATTGAAAAAGTTGGTTTATATATCCCTGCTGGCACAGCTCCTTTATTCTCAACGGTTTTAATGCTGGGTATTCCAGCCAGAATAGCCGAATGTAAGGAAATCATACTTTGTTCACCTCCTGCATCAAACGGGAAAATTTATCCTTCTGTTTTGTACGCAGCAAAAGTGGTGGGCATTCATCGGATCTTCAAGATTGGTGGAGTTCAAGCAATTGCAGCCATGGCTTATGGAACAGAAACAGTACCGAAAGTTTATAAAATTTTTGGACCTGGCAATCAGTATGTCACCGCAGCTAAGCAGTTAGTTTCGATAGAAGGAGTAGCTATCGATATGCCTGCAGGTCCTTCTGAAGTTGCCATTATTGCCGACGAAAGTGCAAATCCTGTTTTTGTCGCTGCTGATTTACTATCGCAAGCCGAGCATAGTGTTGACAGCCAATGCGTTTTGATTACCACTTCAGAAAAATTAATTCAGCCTGTTTTAGATGAAATTGAACGGCAAACAAAACAACTTCTTAGAAAAGATATCATCCAACAATCATTGGAAAATGCCAGAATTATTCTGGTAAAATCAATAGAAGATGCTATTAATATGATTAATGAATATGCACCTGAACATTTAATTATTGCTACTCGTTTTCCACAAGAAGTATCTTTAAATATTGTTAATGCAGGTTCTGTCTTTTTAGGTAATTATGCTCCCGAAAGTGCAGGTGATTATGCCTCAGGCACAAATCATACACTTCCTACCAATGGTTATGCAAAAAGTTATAATGGTGTAAACTTAGATAGTTTTTTAAGAAAAATCACTTTTCAATATCTTACCAGAAATGGTTTGGTAAATTTAAGAAACGCTATTATTTTAATGGCTGAAAACGAAGGACTTGACGCACACAGCAATGCCGTAAAAGTTCGTTTAGATGAAAATAATTTGAATTTTTAAAAAATGCTTTAATGATTAGATTTATAAAATATAAACTATGAATATCAATGAATTATTAAGAGAAAACATAAAGAAACTTGAACCTTATTCATGTGCAAGAAATGATTTTAAAGGCGAAGCTTCATTCTATTTTGATGCCAATGAAAATCCATTTAATGCTCCATATAATCGTTATCCCGATCCTTTGCAAACAGAATTAAAAGGACAGATTTCAAAAGTAAAAAATATTCCTCCTGCTAATATTTTTTTAGGAAACGGTAGTGATGAAGCTATTGATTTACTTTATCGTACTTTTTGCGAGCCTCGCATTGATAACGTAGTTGCTATCGAACCAACTTATGGAATGTATAGAGTTTGTGCTGAGATAAATGATGTTGAATTTCGAAAAGTTCTTCTAAATAAAAAGTTTGACATTGAAGCATATAAATTAATGGACGCTACTAATGAACGGACAAAAATTATCTGGTTATGTTCTCCCAATAATCCTACAGGCAACAGTCTGGAGGCTGAAGAAATAAGAAAAATTCTTAAATGGTTTCGTGGAATAGTGGTAATTGATGAAGCATACATTGATTTTTCTAATAAAGAAAGTTTTCTAAAAGAAATCTCTCAATATCCTCAACTTGTTATTCTTCAAACCATGTCAAAAGCCTGGGGCAATGCTGCCATAAGATTAGGAATGGCTTTTGCCTCAGAAGAAATAATTCAGGTGCTAAACAAAATCAAATATCCTTATAATGTTAATTTTCTTACTCAGCAACATGCTCTAAAAGTCCTTCAAGATCCTTTTCAAATGAAAAAATGGGTAAGCATACTGTTGGAAGAACGTGAAAAACTACGAAATGAATTAAGTAAATTAGCCATTGTAGAAGAAATATTCCCAAGCGATGCAAATTTTTTGCTGGTAAAAGTCAAAGATGCAAACATGATCTATCAGTATTTGATCAAAAAAGGAATAGTAGTACGGAATCGACACAATATGCCTCTTTGTACTAACTGCTTGCGTATCACAGTAGGAACACCTGACGAAAATAACGTTTTGATAAATACCCTGAAAAAATTATATATTTAACAGAAATTTAGAATCTTAGAGAGTGTTCATAAAAAGTCACTCTCTTTTTTGTCGATAAGTGAAGAATCAATATATTTCGTTTTATATAAATTCTAATTTGTAAATACACAACAAATAATTCAGTGATTTTGAGAAAAACTGAATTATGGGAAGAAAAACATTAAAAGTTAGTAGTATGGTCTAAAACAAATAAAAGTTCTGATTAAGAAAGAAGATGTATATACTTGTATGGGTTAAGCTATTTGTAATATATCAAGTTTCTCTTGGTAAATCCAGTCGGGAGGTAGCGAGTTTGTTTAATATTAGTTTTAAGCAGGTAACCAATTAGGTTCATAGGTTTGAGAAAAAAGGAATAGAAGGATTAAGAAGAAAGCCAAAAAAGGAAGACCTTCAAAACTTTCCCAGGAGCAAATGGAAGAGTTAAGTAGTTAATTCTTAAAAAGTCGTTTATCAAGCAGCAAGGTTATAAATTCTTTGGTGAAAGAACAATCGAAAAAATGTAAAAAACTATAAATTCAAATGGACGCAAATGAAAATAAATTACCTCTATAGATGTTTTTATCTATTTTTATTTCTACCAGATCTTATTTAAACACTTAGCAAAAATATTATTTAGTTTAATTTCTTGAAAAATATTTAATTCCTAAGTATTTATAATTTTAAAATTATTACTTTTGAAAGACAAAAAAGAAAATTGAATTTTTATTTAAAAAATGAAACAATTATGAAAGAAACAGAAGAAAATTTGTTAGAATACAGTGAAGATGAAGCAGTAAATTTTATTTTTAACCGCTTGCCTGAAGAAGCTAAAAAACGAATTGATAAGGACACCATTAATTATGTACTGGATGTAGTATATGATTTTTATGACGAAAAAGGTCTTTTGGATGAAGAAGATGAAGAGGTAACGGAGGGTTTCATTGACGAAGAAGAATTGTTTGAATATATTTTAAAGGCAGCTAAGAAAGATAAAATTAATCTTACTGGAGAAGATATTGAGCTAATTTTGGATGCTGAATTTGAATATGGGAAATCAATCGGCATTTATAAAGAAGAGGAATAAAAATTAGCAGATCATCTTATTCTTTTTTTAAATTTTGAAAGCACCAGGATTTTTATTCTTTCTTGGTGTTTTTTTATCTTTTGTACTTTTTTGTTTTTTAATGATATTATGTTTTATCTTGTTTATCCTTTTTTCTGGCTGCTTTCGTTATTGCCACTAAATTTTTTGTATTGTGTGGCAAAGCCTCTTTATTTTTTTATTTATTATGTAGTCAGATACAGGCGAAAAGTAGTTCGAGCAAATCTTCTTCATTCTTTCCCAGATAAATCATTGCCTGACCTAATCAAGGTGGAAAAAAATTTTTATCATTTTTTTTCTGAATTATTGGTGGAAATCGTTAAGCTCATTCACATGAGCAATGAAGAGTTGAATAAACGAGTTACTTTTGTGGACACCGAACGATTTTTTGAACTTTGCAGTCAAGGCAGGTATCCTCTGTTGATGTTGGGGCATTATGGTAATTGGGAGTGGATATTGAGTATGAGCTTATTAATGCCGAAAAACACTTCTGCTTTTACAGTTTATAAACGTTTGAAGAACAAAAAATTTGATCAATTTATGTTAAATTTGCGTACCAAACGAGGGGCAGTAATGGTGGAGAAACGAAGTCTATTGCGAAACATGATTCGCTGGGCAAAAGAAGGAAAATTAGGAGCTTATGGAATAATTGCGGATCAAAGTCCTGGCGGGAAAAATATTCAAAACTGGACAACTTTTTTGCATCAAGAAACAGCTATTTTGCCAGGAGCTGAAGAATTAGCACGCAAATTTAATTATCCCGTTTTTTATGCAAGAGTTAGTCGTCCCCAACGAGGGTATTATCAGTGTCAGATTATTCCTATAGCCTTAGAACCGCAAAAAACTTCTGAAAATGAAATTTCGCAGCGTTTCATGCATTTGCTTGAGGAAGATATTCTTTCCCATCCGCAATATTGGTTATGGACACACAGACGCTGGAAACATCAAAGAACGAATCAGCTTCCAATAAGTGAATCTTAACTTATCATTTAAAAATTAGATGTTTATGCAAGTTTCCATTGTTATTTTGAACTGGAACGGAGAAAAATATTTATCGCAATTTTTGCCTGTTTTAATTGAAAAAACACAATTATCTGACGCAGAAATTGTGGTAGCAGATAATGGTTCAACAGATAATTCTGTAAAATTATTGCAGGAAAAATTTCCATCAGTTAAGCTACTCTTGTTTGATAAAAATTACGGATTTGCTGGGGGATACAATAAAGCTTTAAATCAACTACAAAGCGATTATTTCGTACTATTGAATTCTGATATGGAAGTGACTGACAATTGGTTACAGCCGATGTTTGAATATATGAAGGAACATGAAAATATTGCTGCTTGTCAACCTAAAATTCATTCTTATTTTCGGCGCTCTTATTTTGAGCATGCGGGAGCTGCCGGAGGATTCATAGATCCTTATGGTTTTGCTTTTTGTCGAGGACGAATTTTTGGAAAAGTAGAAGAAGACAGAGGGCAATATGATGACATTACAGATATTTTTTGGGCTTCAGGTGCCTGCATGATGGTAAGGGCAGAACTTTTCTCGAAGGTTGGCGGATTTGATGATGAATTTTTTGCTCATATGGAAGAAATTGATTTATGTTGGCGGTTCAATAGTCGAGGTTATCGGGTAGTTTGTGTTCCACAAAGTGTGGTTTATCATATTGGGGGTGGAACGTTAAATGCTGAACATCCGCATAAAACCTATTTGAATTTTAGGAACAATTTATTGCTTTTATATAAAAATTTGCCCAATCATCAGTTACAAAGCGTTATGCAACGACGAACAATTTTTGATTATCTGGCTGCTTTTCAATTGTTTATATCAGGAAAATTTAAAAATGCACAAAGTGTTTTGCGTGCAAGAAAAGATTTTAAACGAATGAAAAACCGTTTTGAAGGGAAACGAAAGGAAAATATTTTGTATTCTACCGTTTCTGATTTGCCAACGATTTATCCAAAAAGTATTGTGGTAGAATATTATTTAAAAGGGAAAAAGAAATTTTCCGATCTTTATTTTCCCTGATTTAGAATAAACTTTGATAGGGGACGAATCGCTTGCAAACCCATTATAATCGAGATGTTTTATACTGCTTGTGAGCATACGTTTTTTATTTTTCCTCCTGTAATTGCTCCTTTTTATATTCTTCCAGGTTCCAAATTATCCCCCAATTTTTAACATAATCCGAAATTGGTCCCAATCCAATTTCAGCTCTTCTTTTATTAACATTATCCGGATCTTCAATGGAACTGACAATGTATTTTTCCCCTTTTTTCCTGTTTTTTCCGCATTTTTTGGGATAGTATCATAGTTTTTATTATCAAAAAATAATAAGACTGTATGTTTTTAAGGATTGTAACCTATGATTTATAGATAAAAAGCATAAAAAATTATAATAGCGGTTAGGTATTAAAAAAACAAAATCTTTCAGGCATAAAAACTTGAAAGACTTCTTTGTGCGGCTGAAGGGACTCGAACCCCCACGCCTTTCGGCACCAGATCCTAAGTCTGGCGCGGCTACCAATTACGCCACAACCGCAAAATTTATTTCCTTATATCTTTTTACAAAGGTATAACTTTTCTTCCTGGTCACCAAACAATTTTAATAAGGATTGGATTTTAGTAATGGTTAGAGTTTTACCTGAAATTTCTTTTTATCCCATAACAACATCCATATTACATTTTTTCCAATGCTTCTTCATCTACTAAAAGCTCTAAAAAATTTCCCTCTTCCTTTATCCTTAGACAATTTTTTTAATTTCTTTTTCTCGGTAAAAATTAAACAATTTATGCTCAAAATTAGGCGTAATACTCAATATTTTTTATCTATCATTAACCCAATTCAAATATTTAGACTGAAATTCAGTTCAATGATTTAGAAGGCTAAAATAAAAAACAGGATATTTTTTTCAATCATCCTGTTTCTTATTTTTTTACTTGTTACGAAAATTTTTCATATTCTTCATGAAGGTCAATTTCATTCCCTTTTTTATCGAAAAATTTATATTGTAAAAAACCCAGATTTTGTGAAGCAATTATTTTACAACCTTTGCCATATTTTTGTTTCCATTTCCATTTTAAAGGAAATAGTCCTTTTGAAATATAAGCTTCCACATAAGGGTGGACGTGAAGAGTAAATTCTTTGATATTTAGCTTGTTAACTAAATAGTCGATTTTACTTTCTAATTGATCAGTAAATAAAATGGAAGGTTTAATTTTCCCTGTACCAAAACAAGTAGGACACGTTTCTTCAATGTCTATATGTGTTTCAGGTCTTACACGTTGCCTTGTAATTTGCATTAAACCAAATTTGCTTAATGGAAGGATATTATGTTTAGCTCTATCATTAGCAAGCATTTCTTGCATCCTTTCATATACTTTTTGCCTATTTTCAGCATTGTGTAAATCAATGAAATCGATGACAATAATTCCTCCCATATCTCGTAGTCGTAATTGACGGGCAATTTCATCAACAGCAGCCAAATTTACTTCCAGTGCATTTGCTTCTTGATCACTACCTGCTTTCGACCGATTTCCGCTATTTACGTCAATAACGTGCAATGCTTCTGTATGTTCAATAATGAGATAAGCTCCATTTTTAAGCGAAACTGTTTTTCCAAAGGAAGATTTAATTTGTTTAGTTATTCCAAAATTGTCAAATATTGGAAGCTCACCTTTGTAAAGTTTGACTATATCTTTTTGTTCAGGCGCTATAAGTTCAATATAATCACGTATCTCATTAAAAACTTCAGGATCATTTACATATATGTTATTAAAATTTGGACTGAATAAATCTCTAATTATTCCAACTGCTCGACCTAATTCTTCTGACAACAACGTAACTCCCTTAGATTGTTGTAGCTTATTTACAATTTCTTCCCAACGTTTTACTAAAATATTTAATTCATTATTGAGCTCAGCTACTTTTTTTTCTTCAGAAACAGTTCTTACAATTACGCCAAACCCTTTTGGTTTTATGCTCTGAATCAATTGCTTTAAGCGCGCTCTTTCGTTTTCTGATTTGATTTTTTGAGAAATCATTACTTTATCATTAAAAGGAATTAATACTAGAAAACGTCCTGCAATAGAGATTTCTGAAGTTAATCTTGGTCCTTTTGTTGAAATAGGTTCTTTTGAAATCTGAACTAATATCTCTTGTCCCGGTTTAAGAACATCATTAATAGAACCATTTTTTTCAATTTCTGGGAGGACTTTTATTTTCTGTAAAAAAGGGAATTTTTTCCTTTCATTTAGTAATTGAGTCGTGTAATGAGAAAGGGTATTGAAATTTGGACCTAAATCAAGATAATGAATAAAAGCATCTTTCTCGTAACCGATATCGACAAACGCTGCGTTTAAACCAGGCATAATTTTTTTCACCTTTCCTAAATAGATATTTCCTACTGAAAATTGTTCTTCTCGCGATTCATGAGTTAATTCTACCAGGTGTTTGTCTTCAAGCAGCGCAATAGAAATTTCCGATGGTTTCACATCGATTACTAATTCACTATTCACTTTCTTAATTTATTTTGATAATAATATAACAAAAAACAAACTTAAAGCCCTTTTGCTTTTAAGTTTGTTTTTTGGACTTTAATGACTAAAGACCAAGGTCTTATTTTTTCTTATGTCTATTTTTTCTCAGTCTTTTTTTTCGTTTATGGGTAGACATTTTATGTCTTTTCCTTTTTTTCCCGCTTGGCATTATTAATATTGCTTTTATTGTTAAATTTTTATTTTACAACGTTCATAAAAGCTTTTGCAGGCTTAAATGCAGGAATGTTGTGTTCTGGAATAATAATGGTCGTGTTTTTTGAAATATTGCGAGCTGTTTTTTTAGCTCTTTTTTTCACGATAAAACTTCCAAATCCTCTGAGATAAACATTCTCATTTCTTGCTAACGAATCTTTTACTGTTTCCATAAAAGCTTCGACAATGGCCAAAACCATGCTTTTATCAATTCCAGTAGTTTTGGCAATTTCATTTACAATTTCTGCTTTTGTCATTGTAGTAATATTTTTAAATGAAGTTAATAAATTATTTATTTAATTGATATTAAATTCAAATGGAATTGCAAATATATCTCTTTTATTCTGATTAAAAAACATTTGGAACATTTTTTTCTTTTAAATTTTATTTTTTTATTAATAGCTACACGCATAACATTGTTTTAAAAATTGAAATCTTGAATTCTTCTTACAATCATTGAAAAATTAAATATAATGTTAGAAATAGTAATAGATTATTAATTTAGATGATATTTATTTTTTACTTTTGTAAAAAATATTTTTTATGAAAATTTTTCCTACCTCTTTAATAAGAGAACTTGATGAATACACTATTCAGCATGAACCTATTGTTTCAATTGACTTGATGGAAAGAGCTGCTTGTTCGCTCTGTAATAAAATATTAGAATATTTCAGATTTTCTTCTTTCTGTGTTTTAGCCGGACCGGGAAACAATGGTGGTGATGCGTTGGCTTTGTCTCGAATGTTGTTAGAAAAAAATTATTCCGTAAAGGTTTTTTTATTGCATACAGGAAATTTATCGGCTGACTGTCAACAAAACAAGGAAAGATTAATAAAAAAATTTCCTGACTGTTTACAGGAAATAACTTCTTTATTTTCTCCACCTGATGTTTCAGAAAACACCATAATAATCGATGGACTTTTCGGTTCGGGTTTATCTCGACCTTTAAGTGGAATTTATGCTAAGGCTGTTCAATGGATAAATGCATCTGGAAAAACCGTCATAGCAATAGATATTCCTTCGGGATTAGCAGGAGAAGAAAACAGGGATTTGTCGAAGCCTATTGTAAGGGCAAATTATACTTTTTCTTTTCAATTTCCAAAACTTTCTTTCTTTTTCCCTGAAAATGAACCTTTTGTGGGGAAATGGGAAATACTGGATATTGGTATTCATCCGGATGGCATTGTACAAACTGAAACGAATTACTATTTTTTAGAAAAATCAGAAATAAAAAATTTGCTTCACGAAAGGAAAAAATTTTCTCATAAAGGAACTTATGGTCATTTGTTGATAATTGCTGGAAGCAAAGGAATGGCTGGAGCTGCTGTTTTAGCTTCAAAAGCAGCTCTTCGAAGTGGTGTAGGACTGGTAACGATGCATGGACCAGCCTGCAACAGAATTATTTTGCAAACAAAGGTTCCAGAAGCACTTTTTGAATCGGATAAAAATGAAAACTGGATTACACAAATCAGCGACTTGAAAAAATTTAATTCTTTAGTCATAGGTCCTGGAATCGGTTTACAACAGGAAGTCATTGATTTTGTGAAAGACTTTATTGTGCATGTCAATAAACCTTGTGTTTTTGATGCTGATGTTTTGAATATCATTAGTATAAATAAGAAAAACAATGAGTTATTGCTTTTCATTCCTTACAAAAGCATTTTGACTCCGCATCCCAAAGAATTTGAAAGGTTATTTGGTAGAGATGAAAATTCTTTTGATCGGATGCTCAAAATACAGCGTTTAACGAAAGAGTTGAAGATTATCATTGTTTTAAAAGGAGCTTATACTATAATTGGAATGCCTGATGGAAATATTTTTTTCAACAGTACAGGAAACAACGGAATGGCAACAGGAGGCACAGGCGATGTATTAACTGGAATAATAGGAAGTTTACTGGCTCAGAATTATACTTCAGAAGAGGCAGCAATCATAGGGGTTTATTTACATGGGCTGGCAGGCGATTTAGCTTTGGCAGATCAATCGCCAGAATCATTAATAGCTGGTGATGTAGTAGAAAGTATTGGTAAAGCTTTTCAAGCAATAAGAGAATAGTAATTAAGCTATAATCCCGGTTTTTAAAACAAAAAAATCATCGATTGACTTTAGTCCTTATCTATATATTTTATTCCTGCGAACGCACGTTTTGATGATGAAAAATTAGTTTGTAGAATTATAAGTCTTTCGTCAGATCTATTAGGTTGCTTGCAACATCATTTAAATTCCTTTTTAAAGGAAAGTATAAATGCGTATAATGATACAATGAATAAAAGTATGTGGTAATATTCCATACCACCAGAGTTCAGTCAGGTTTTCAACAAAACTGATCATGATATTATAACGGATGTTCCTTCTCAAATTTTGTAAAAAATAAACTGAGAACCAATACTAATCGGATTTTAAGAACATTCCAGCAAATTTAATGTACGCAAGGAAAACACTATTTTTTTCTTCTAACAAGGTTATTTTATTGAATTTTTTTGTATGCTTATAAAAAATAAAACAATATTCAATATGTGATAAACAACTAATAATTACATGGTAAGCAAGAAATTATTTAAAAAAATATATTAAACAAGTAATAATCAATTTGTTATATATAAAATATGCCATTTTTGAAAGGAAAATCCGTTTTTAAGGAATGACTAATTAACAGTAAAGAAATTTTTTGGGTGATGTATATTTGCCATTATAGGCAGCAATTTTTGCTTTTGGCATGCAAGGATAAATATCTACAAAAACAATATAAGAAAAACTTTCGAATTTCAAGTAAAATTTTCTTTTCAAACAACCGAAGAAAATCCTTTCATGGTTATAAATTAACAATTTGAAAAAATCTTATATTTTTTACAACTAACAAAACATACTTTTATTCGCGACTTTTAAACATTTGCACAGTTGCTTTTTCTACTTTGCCACCCAATGGTGGAAGAAATTTTGAAACTTTTACTTCTAAGGATTCAATTTGTGGAAATTGCATAAATAAATGATTCATAATCTTTTTAGCAACATGTTCTAAAAGTTTGGAAGGCTTTCCCATTTCTTCTTTTACAACGTTATACACCTGTTGATAATCAATCGTATCTACCAATTGATCTGATTCGTCGGCTAATAAAGTATCTACTTCCATAGTTACACTTACGAAAAAAAAATTGCCAAATTTTTGTTCATGCTCCAAACAACCGTGAAAAGCATGAAATTCCATATTTTCGAGGGATATTTTAGTCATAATAATTTGTTTCAAAAATTTATATTTTTAAATAAGCTTAAAGTACTTCACTTTCAAAGTTCCCGTCTATTACATAAGTTTGAATACAATCTCCCTTTTTTACCTGTTCTACTGAAGTTATTTTCTGTCCCTTCAATGTGGTAATGGTATAACCATATTTCAGCAAAAAAGCAGGTGAATGGGTTTGAATAATTTTTTCATACATTCCCAATTTATTTTGTTCTTTAGCCAGAGCAAAATGAATTGCATTTTTTAAGCGATTTTCTTCTTTTTCGAGCTCATGATTTTTTTGTATCAACCAAGTTTTTAAAGTTTGCTTCAACTGAAAACGGGTTATATTTAAAGTATTTTTCCCCATTTCAACTTTCTGCTTTGCAAAAAATGAGATATTTGAAATTAAATTTTTTAATTGATTTTCAGTTTCCTGTAAATTTGAAATTAAGAAATCTGCTACAGCAGTTGGTGTCTTTAAACTAATATGAGCTACCAGATCTAAAATTGAAATATCGCGTTGATGACCAATCCCTGTTAAAATAGGCAAAGGGAATTGAGCGCAATGAAGAGCAAGCTCATAAGAATCAAAGCAACTTAAATCAGCCGTTGCACCGCCCCCTCTGATAATCACAACCAAATCAAATAAGTCAACATATTGATAAATTTTTTCCAGAGCCGAAATAATGGAATTGGCAGCTTGTTCACCTTGCATGATAGCAGGGAATAATTTAGTATAAAAAACGAATGAATAAGAATTATTCTTTAATTGGTCGCAAAAATCACCATAGCCAGCAGCAGTGGGCGAAGAAATCACTGCTAAACGTTGTGGGAGCGGTGGAAATGGTAACTGTTTATTCATATCAGCTATTCCTTCTTCTTCTAATTGACGGATAATCTCCAATCGCCTCAATGCCAATTCGCCTATAGTAAACGAAGGCTCAATATCATGGATGGTTAAACTGATACCATAAAGTGGATGATAATCAACAGTTACAGAGATTAAAATTTTTAGTCCCGAACGAAGTGATTGCCCTGTTGTATCTTCAAAATAAGGTTTTAAAATCCGATAAACAGGTGACCAGCAGTTAGCTTTTATCCTCGCTAAAATGACATCAGAATTTTTTTCTTTTTCAATCAAATCTAAATAACAATGTCCACTTGGGTTTTCTCGCAGTTCGCTTATTTCTGCTTCAACCCAAACAGGTTGGTCGAAATTTATATTTATCGTTTCCTGAATTTGCTCGGTTAATTCAACAAGAGTGATGTGATTCATTGTTTTTAACTAAATGTAAAGTTTTATAAAGATGTTGATAGGCAATACCAAATTGTTATTATGCAAATATTTTAATTTCAATTGAAAAAAATATTAATATCAGCCATTGTACAATTGAATATTGTTTCCCAAGAGATAGCTTGTTTCAGTATTTTGTTTGAAGTCTGGCAGATTTTATTATGTGTCTGATGATGACAAATATATCAAAAATTGCAAGTTTATCTCGTCCATTCTCATTTTATTTCACAATAAGAAAAAATATCAACAAAATGGTGTTTTTATCATTTATAAATATTTTTTAAAAAATAATTTTCCCTCCCTTTTGAATAAGTTGAAAGTACATTTTGTTTATTTTCTAAATCTTCATCGTTTACAGTTTAATAAAATTCTTGATAAAACTGATAAAATCATTTTTAATAAAATCCCAGCGAAATTTATTTTCACTTGCCTGCAAAGCATTCGCAGAGTGTTCATAATAAAGCTGATAATCAATTAGATATTTTTCTAAATATTTTGCAATTATTTGATGTTCAGAAGGTGATACCAGATAACCAAAATTAAAAGGATAAATTTCTTTTTTAATTGCTTTCAAATCAGAATAGATAACTGGTCTGCCACAAGCTAAATAATAAAATAGTTTTATCGGCAGACAATGATCGTTTTCAAAATTTTTCTCTCTTAGATCTAAAAATACATTAGTATCGCCTATTTGTTTGCAGAATTCCAGAAAAGGTTGAAATGGTTTTACGTCAATAAGCACATTAGAAGGAAGTTGTGAAATTAAATTTTTAAAATGGTCTTTTTCTTTTTCTGTTGGAAAATCTGCAATAATTTGTAAATTCAAAACAATATCTGGAAAATCGTTCGCTACCAAAGCTAAAGAATGAAGAACATGATCTATTCCCTTTTCTCTTGAAATAATACCTGTATAAGTAATTTTAAAAATATGGTCAGAGCGAAGGTTTGGATATTGCTTAATATATTTATGATCAGGATAATAAGGAATTAGTTGATGTAATTTCCAAAAATATAATATTCTGAAGGGCAATGATTTATAATATTCTCCAAAAATAAAAGCAGAGGATAACAAACCTGCCATTATGTTAATAATTAGCAAAATACACGCCTTGATGAATTTTATAAATCCCTTTAAATTTTTTACATTTTTTTTCGAAGGATACCATTCAGTCACATCATAAAGCACCTTCACTTTTAAATTATTTTTTATTCGATAAAAAAACGCAGCAAAGACAGCCAGAGGTGCATCACAAATTATAAGTTGAGGATTTGTTCTCGTTAGAAAAGAAATGGAGGTTTTTAATTTATTTTTTTGTGAAAAGGATTGAGCGTTAATAGAGTTAATCGTAATATTTTCGTCTGTTTGCTGAAAATCTTCTTTGAGAGAAAATATAAAAACTTCAAAACCATTTTCGCTCAAACTTTTTGCTTGATGATAAAAAATCCTGTCATCCAGCGAGTAATGAGCACAATTTAAAAAAACAATTCTTTTATTCTGTTTCATTTCAAATTTTTCCGACTAAAAAAGACGGACGAAATTTCTTTAACACATAATAGGGTCGATTTTTTGCTCCAAAACCCTTATAAAATCGAGCAATTCCTTCAATACGAGAACCTTCAAAGTCAAATATTATTTTTTGACTAGCATTTTTTCTTATCATTTCGTCAATCAATAAAAACATAGCCGAAGATTTTTTCCCTTCCGTATTTGATACTGGGATCAAATAAGTATAGCGATTCCCTGAATGAAGCAAGCATAAAGCAGCGATCAACTCATTTTTTAGTGAAAAAACACCTAAAATTTTAATTTTCTCTTCTGCAATTCCTCTCTTTAAGAAAGCTTCCAACAAAGTGCGGTCGGGCAAAGTGAATTTTTTCTCCTGTAAATAATAAAAATCCACAAAAATTTCTTGTTCTAAATTTTCTATAATTCTCAATTTATGTTTTTTGGCTTTTTCAATATTCCTGCGGGTATTTTTTGAAAATTTAGCTCTAATTTCTTCGTAAGATTGATTAAGTTCTAAAATGTAATTAGGAAATGCTGGTGCAGTTCGGAAATAATTATTTTCATTTAAATTCAGTTCATAACTAGGATACGGGATTTTTTTTATAAATTCAGCTACAATTTGTTCGTCAATAGTAGAAGGAGAAAAAACGCCTAACTGCTGAGTTAAAATAGGTTGTACCAAATAAGGAATTCCATACTTGGTTTTTACAGGCAAAGGCATTACGTACTCATAATTATTTGCTACCAGTGCTTCCCACGAAGGAGAAACACTATCTAAAAACCAGGTTTCAGCATATATAAATCGATTTTTGGAATTCATAATACATTGATCCCATTTTTGATAATCAATTTGTTCGTGCTGAAGATGTTTGATGAGCATAAAAAATTCTTTAGTAAAAGTAAAACAAAAATAGTAGATTTATTATAAAATTGAAAAATACTATTTCTTACATTTGCAGTTAAAAATGAAAAAATTGGGTAGTTCCGAAATAGCTTCAAGACTTGTCTGATAAAAAATTCACTCATTTTTTAGTGGAAAAATTCAATAACAGAGGTTCAAAGTTACATATTCTACCCCAAAAATAATTCATTTGGTGGAATAAATTTCAAAAAAGAGATTGTGTATTGAAATTATTTTACAAGAAAGGAACACTATTTTTTCTTGAATAGAATAGCTTCATTAACCTATGGAAACATAGAGAGGAAATTTATTTGGTGAGCCGATTGATTGTGCTAATGATATGTTTTATTGGAATATAAACCACTTATGGCATAGTATCGGTAAGCAGTTATTTGCAAATTTATTTTTTTGCTACTATTTTTGTGTCTGTTTTTGCAAAATTGGAATTGTTTGCTTCAACTATATAACCCTACATGCAGCAAGCCAAACATTTGATATTTTTCTTTTTTATAAATCTACTTGAGAAACAGCAGTTTTGTTGCTGTATATCAATAACTTATAATGTTGGTTGACTTGGTAACATTTTTAATTTCTGAACTATTTTTTATTTACCAGAAAGGGTTTGAGTAAGCTTATGGGTGAGTTATCGAATAAAATTAATTACATATATTTTGATGGAAAATTTAAATGCAAAAGTAAGATGCTTGTTTCGGGAACAAATTTCCGAATGGGATTTGGCAAGAAAAAATTACGAAAGCTTGAAAAATGTTCAAGTCAAAACCTTTTCGTTTGGTGATTTTGACATCATTGTGCAGTTTAATCCTGCACGAATTGTTTCCTCGGGAGCAAAAGTAGATGAAAAAACCATCAAGGAAAGAAAATGTTTTTTGTGCTTGGAAAATTTACCACCGCAGCAAAGAGGTGTGAAAGCTGGCGATTATACAATATTAGTAAATCCTTATCCTATCTTTCCTGAACATTTCACCATTCCCCGCCAAGAACATATTCCACAACAAATAAAGCCATTTTTTTGCGATATGTTGGAGCTGGCAAAGTCGCTTGACGAATTTATCGTTTTTTACAATGGTCCCAAGTGTGGCGCTTCTGCTCCTGATCACATGCATTTTCAAGCAGGGACAAAAGATTTTTTACCTTTGATAAATGATTATAGACGATTAAAATCTACTCATACAGAATTATTGGAAAAAGGAAATCATTATTGCCTGTATTACTTTAAAAATTATCTTCGTACCGTCTATTGTTTTGAAGCAGACGACAGCGAAGCAGCCCAATATCAATTCAGTAAGATATATGATAATTTGCAGAAATGTAGCCAGTTGCAAGTTGGTGAAGAACCCATGATAAACCTCATTTGCTTATTTGAAAATAATCAATGGACTGTTTTTATTTTTCCGCGTCAAGCATTCAGACCCTGGCAATATTCCGCAGAAGAAGACAAACGTTTGCTGGTAAGTCCAGCGACAGTGGAGATGAGCGGTATTTTTATTACACCCGTTGAAGAACATTTTAAAAAAATTACGAAAGAAGACATTGTTAACATTCTTGAACAGGTTAGCATGAATAAAATTATTTGATTTTCAACAACTTATTATTAAATATAACCATTTAATTATTATGATAACGACTGAACCCATCATCCAGGTTGGAATATTAACTTCCAAAAAAATAGAATTTATCTTCAATGGATTTTTCGTCACTGTGAATGGCAGAAAATATTCAGGAAAACAAAAAGCAGAATGGAAAAATGGGAAAATATTCTTTGATGGGGAAACGAGTGATGAACTGTTTTTTCAACCCATAGACGAATCAAATACTTTTGATTTATTGGATGTAGTGATTGGCATTCATTTTCATTGGGAAAGGAAAGAAAATCAACGATTTAAAGGTGGTTTGAGAATTATTATTGAAAAGGGTCAATTAACAGCGATTAACGATATTAAAGCCGAAGATTATCTTGTTAGCGTGATTTCGAGCGAAATGAGTGCAACTTCTTCGCTTGAACTATTGAAAGCTCATGCTGTAATTTCCAGAAGCTGGTTGTTTTATCCTTTGCAAAATGATAAAAAGAATTTTTTTCCACAAAATTCTGTGGAAAATGACACAGAAAATCGGCATATCAAATGGTACGAAAGAGGGGAACACGAGCATTTCGACGTTTGTGCCGACGATCATTGTCAGCGTTATCAAGGAATTACACGAGCCACTTCTGAAACTGTTCAGCTTGCAATTGAAGCTACCCGCGGCGAAGTTTTAATGTTTGACCACCAAATTTGTGATACACGATTTTCTAAATGTTGCGGTGGTGTTACCGAAACTTTTGAAAATTGCTGGGCGCCTATCAATCATCCTTATTTAGAAAGCATTGTAGATAATTCTTTGCCGCCGCAAGGTTTTGATCTGGATTTAACGATTGAATCCAATGCACAAAAATGGATTCGTGAATGTCCGCCAGCTTTTTGTAATACACAAGATAAAAAAGTCCTTTCTCAAGTTTTAAATAATTACGATCAAGAAACAATAGATTTTTACCGCTGGAAAGTGATTTACACTCAAGAAGAGATTTCAGAAATTATTTACCATCGTTCTGGATTTGACTTTGGAAAAATTCTGGACTTGATACCTTTGAAAAGAGGTAAGTCGGGCAGAATTGTGGAATTAAAAATTGTCGGCAGTAAACAGACTATGATCGTAGGGAAAGAGTTAGAAATTCGCAAATGGCTGTCGACAAGCCACTTATACAGTTCAGCTTTTGTAGTTGACAAAGAAAATTTTCATCAACAGATTCCTGGTCGTTTTATTCTTACTGGCGCTGGTTGGGGGCACGGTGTGGGATTTTGCCAGATTGGAGGTGCCATGATGAGCGAAAAAGGTTATCCTTACGACCGTATTTTACTGCATTATTTTCGTGGAACAGAGTTGAGAAAAATTTATGAATAACTATATCTTGCTAAAACAAAGTAATTTAAAAAAATAAAATAGTTTTAAAACAACTGATAGTCAAGAGTTTAAAGTTCTGAGTAGAGAAATAGAGGACGTGCGGTTCGAAATATAAATTGCGAATTACAAAATGCCTGGTATATGAAAAATGAGAATTTTTTGATAGGAAAAATTTCGATTTATAACGAGGATACAATTGAAACGAAACAAAAATTTTCAAAGTAATTAAAAACTTAAAATCCCCAAATAAGAATTTTTATTCACAGCCTATTTTTAATAACTTTTTAAAAAATTACTTCTACAGATTTTTTTTATAATTTCTTTCGTTAAAAAGAATTTAAGACAATTTTTGAACGATACAGTTCAAATAAATGTTAGTTTTACAAAGAGAAATTCTAACTTTGTGAATTGATAACTTTTTTAATCTTTTAAAAAATAAGATGTCCAGAATTGCAAATAACCTAACAGATTTAATTGGAAATACTCCTTTATTGCGGCTTTCAAATTACAGTAAATTAAAAAATCTCGAAGCAGAAATAATTGTTAAAATTGAAGCATTTAATCCCTGCGGTAGTGTTAAAGATCGTGTTGCCAAAGCGATGATTGAAGATGCTGAAAAACGAGGAATTTTAAAAGCCGGTTCAGAAATTATCGAACCAACCAGCGGAAATACTGGTATTGGCTTGGCGATGGTAGCAGCCATAAAAGGCTATAAATTAACCCTTACTATGCCTGAAACGATGAGCATTGAACGAAGAAACCTTTTAAAAGCTTTGGGAGCTAATATTGTATTAACGCCTGGAACTTTGGGGATGCAAGGTGCTATTGACAAAGCAATAGAATTGCACAAAAAAAATTCCAACTCATTTATTCCTCAACAATTTGAAAATCCCATTAATCCTCAAATTCATCGATTAACAACAGGAGAAGAAATTTGGCAAGATACAAATGGCAAAATAGATATATTTGTAGCTGGTGTAGGAACAGGAGGAACCATTAGTGGCGTAGGTGAAGCTTTAAAAACTCACAACCCTAATATAAAAATTGTTGCTGTAGAACCTGCCAGTTCATCTGTACTTTCTGGTGGTAAGGCTGGTGCTCATGCCATTCAAGGAATTGGAGCTGGCTTTATCCCTAAAAATTACAATCCTGCGGTGGTTGATGAAATTATTAAAGTAAGTGATAATGACGCAATGTTTACTTCTCGATTACTTGCTCAACAAGAAGGATTATTAGTCGGCATTTCGTCTGGTGCAGCTGCTTATGCGGCAACCGTTCTGGCACAACGTCGTGAAAACAAAGGAAAAACCATCGTGGCACTTTTGCCTGATACAGGTGAACGTTATTTATCAACAATGCTCTATGCTTTTGAAGAATATCCATTATAAAATTCAATAAATCAGATAATAATTATAATATGGAAAATAAAAAATTAAAATTTGAAACGCTTCAAGTTCATGCCGGACAAGAAGTGGACAAAACTACCAAATCAAGAGCAGTTCCTATTTATCAAACCAGTTCTTATGTATTTGATGATGCAGCAGAAGGTGCGGACTTATTTGCTCTTCGTAAATTTGGGAACATGTACACTCGTTTACAAAATCCTACTACCGATGTTTTCGAAAAACGAATGGCTGCTTTGGAAGGAGGAATCGGTGCGTTAGCTACTGCTTCGGGACAAGCTGCTCAATTTATCGCATTAAATAATATTTTGCAAGAAGGTGACAATCTGGTTTCTACTTCTCATTTATATGGAGGAACTTATAATCAATTCAAAAATCAATTCAAAAGGATGGGCATTACCGCAAAATTTACAGAAAATGATAAACCCGCTACTTTTGAAAAACTGATTGATGACCATACCAAAGCCATTTATGTGGAAACTATGGGAAATCCTGATTTGAATGTACCTGATTTTGACGGTATTGCTACAATTGCCGATAAGTATAAGATTCCATTAATTGTCGATAATACTTTTGGTGCAGGAGGTTATTTGTTTCGTCCCATCGAACATGGAGCTGCTATTGTAGTAGAAAGTGCTACCAAATGGATTGGTGGACACGGTACTTCATTGGGTGGGGTAATCATTGATAGTGGAAAATTCAATTGGGGAAATGGAAAATTTCCTTCTTTTACTGAACCTTCTGAAAGTTATCACGGGCTGGTATTCTGGGATGCTTTTGGTCCCAAGAGCTCTTATGGAAATATTGCTTTTATTATGAGAGCTCGCATGGAAGGACTTCGTGATTGGGGACCAGCCATTAGTCCTTTTAATTCTTTTCTTCTTTTGCTCGGATTGGAAACCCTTTCTTTAAGAATGGAACGCCATGTACAGAATGCTCTGGAAATTGCACAATGGCTGGAGAAGCAACCATCCGTTGAATTTGTTAATTATCCCGGTTTGGAAAGCAGTCCTCATCATGAACTCGCCAAAAAATATCTGAAAAAAGGATTTGGCGGCGTTCTTTCATTCAAACTAAAAGGTGGTGCTGAAGCTGCTGATAAATTTATCAATAATTTAAAACTAATCAGCCATTTAGCAAATGTAGGTGATGCTAAATCATTAATTCTTCAACCAGCAACAACCACTCATGAACAATTATCTCCTGAAGACAAAATTGCTGCAGGTGTTCTTCCTGGTTTACTTCGCTTTTCGGTAGGAATAGAAAATGTGGAAGATATTAAGGAAGACATTGAACAAGCTTTGAAAAAAATTTAAAGGAGAAATTTATATATTTTTAAATTTGCCAGCTTCGGTGGTCAACTTCATTATTTCTATCAAAATGTTATCAAAAAGAGTAATTTTTATTGATAACCCTAATGATTTCATTATCAAAAATGAAAAAATGTTATCAATTTTTTTTGAGAATTAAAATTTTTCTATATTTTTGTTAGTATAAATTAAACTTGCTACCATGGAAAAAATTGATGAATTAGATCGAAAAATTTTAAGAATCATTACCCAAAATGCTCGTTTGCCATTTAGGGATGTAGCTGCTGAATGTGGAGTTTCCCGGGCTGCTGTACATCAGCGTGTTCAACGACTGATCGATATGAAGATAATTACAGGCTCTGGCTATTTAGTGAATCCTAAAAAACTCGGGTATCAAATGTGTGTTTATATTGGCATTACGCTTGAACGTGGTTCTATGTATAAAAAAGTCATTCAGGAATTGGAAAAAATTCCAGAAATCGTTGAATCACATTATACTTTGGGACCTTATACCATTTTGATTAAATTGTATGCAAAAAATGATGAACATTTAATGGAATTACTGAATGGAAAAATTCAAGAAATAAAAGGAGTTGCTGCTACTGAAACACTTACTTCGCTCGACCAAAGAATTTGCCGAACTATTCCAATTGAATAAAATTCCTTGAGTAGAAAATCAAGAATCCCTTAAAAAGTATTTGACGATTTTTTTAAATCCCTTTAAAATATCATTTAAACAAAATTTAAATTCTATTTATTGAATAGTTTTCTTCTTTCATTCTGATAAAATTTATCAGGATGAATTTTATTTATTTGTTGATCAATTTTTTATAAATAGATTTATATGACAATTTTAGTAACAGGTGCAAATGGTTTATTGGGACATTGGGTCGTTCAAGAATTATTAGATCGCAATTATACCGTTAAAATCGTAGTTCGAACTTGGAAAAATATTTTTTTTGATTTAAAATCAGTAGAAGTTATTACTGGCAATTTTACTAATTATAAAACATTGAAAAAGGCTGCTACAGGATGTGATGCCATTGTTCATCTTGCTGCTATTACCGCCACAAATTTGCTTCATTACGAAGATTATCAAAAAATTAATGTAGAAGGTTCAGCTCAGGTAATTCGAGTTGCCAACGAACTACAAATCAAAACATTAATATACATCAGCTCTTCTAATACCATTGGCTATGGAAGTAAAGATCAACCTGCTAATGAAGAATCTCCTTTTCAATTCCCTTTTACTGAATCTTTTTATGCACAAAGCAAAAAAGAAGCAGAAGAGCTTTTTTCTGAGTTTGCTTTACAAAAAAATGATTGCCATGTGATAATTATTCATCCCACTTTTATGATTGGAGCTTATGATACAAAGCCCAGTTCAGGCAGATTGTTGTTGATGGGTTATAAACCACGATTCATGTTTGTACCAAAAGGTGGGAAAAATTTTGTAGCTGCTCACAATGTGGCAGTAGCAATTTGTAATGCTTTGACAATGGGAAGGAATGGCGAACATTACCTGGCTGCTGGAGTAAATCTTTCTTTTAAAGAATTTTACACATTGCAGAAACAAGTGGGTAACTATCCACAGATAATCATTGAATTACCCAATGTTCTTCTCAAAATAGTGGGGAAAATTGGCGACTTCTTTCGATGGCTGGGTATTAAAACAGATGTTTGCACCATGAATCTTCAACAATTGATGATCCAGGAATATTATAGCAATGAAAAAGCAAAAAATGAATTAAAAATGCCTCAAACTGATATAAAAAAAGCCATTGAAGAAACCTTGAACTGGTTTAAATATCGAGGTTGGATTTAATCCAATTTTTTTCAGCAAGAAAAATTTCTAATAGCAGTCGTTAGAAAAAATGTTTTATAATTATTTAAATTACAATATATTATATTGACAAAATTGAGACGGTTTTTTGATGCTGAAAAATAAGAAATTCTTATTCATTAAAGAATATGCAATTTTTATAAATACAGTAAACAGCCTTAATTTATAGCATTTTACAGAATATTACTTTTGTTTAGCTCAGGGTGTTTGTTTTTTTAATAGCAATTCTGAATTAAGGTAGCAAGCGTTTTTATTGTTCTTGCAGGAAAAGAGTTTAAAAATTTGTCGTCTACACGTAAACACATTACAATTTCCTTATGGAAGAGAGGAAGCCAAGAATCTTCCTTTTGGTAATAGTTTGCAGCAGCACCTTACATAAGTTTACCAGAAGAAGAAAATAAATCTCTTTGTTCGTCAGTTTTTGACTTTTTAAATATTTTACCTCATTTTTATTTTGTTAAAATATTGAAATATAATATAATAATATATACAAATTTTCAAAAAAACTTTTTCAAGTATTTTTGTCCTTTTTTATGACAATAAATATAAATAAACTACCTTTGAAAGACTTTTCAGAGTGGATTTACTTTTAAAATTGAAAAATTGAAAATAGTTATAGATAGTAACATACCTTATATACGAAATGTATTTGAACAAGTAGCTGAAGTAGCTTATTTACCTTATCATCAAATAACCAATGAAACCATCCGTAATGCCGATGCGTTGATTATAAGAACGAGAACAAAATGCAACGCTCAACTTTTGAAGGGAACCAGTGTAAAATTTATTGCTTCTGCTACCATAGGCTACGATCACATTGATGCAGATTATTGTTCCGCTCACGGAATAAAATGGACCAATGCTCCTGGATGCAATTCGCTGGCAGTAACTCAATATATTGCTTCTGCACTCAGTTTTTTAGTAAAAAAAAATCATCTCGACTTATCATCACAAACTATTGGAGTAGTTGGTGTTGGAGCGGTTGGCTCAAAAGTAGCTGAGTTGGCAGCTTCTTTTGGAATGCAGGTATTATTAAATGACCCTCCACGAGCCAGACGAGAAGGACCAGAAAAGTTTGTTTCATTAAAAGAAGTGTGCGAAAAAGCCGATATTATTACTTTTCATCCATTGCTCAATATGTCAGGCATTGATAAAACGTATCATCTGGCTGACGAAAATTTTTTTAATGATTTACAACAAAAACCAATTATCATCAATGTAGCACGAGGTGAAGTTATTTCAACAGAAGCCTTATTGAAAGCATACGAAGAAGGAAAAATATCAGGAATGATAATGGATTGCTGGGAAAATGAACCAAATATTAACAGAGAATTATTGATACAATGCATATTGGGAACCCCTCATATTGCAGGTTATTCCATAGAAGGTAAAGCTAATGCGGCTGCACAAAGTGTAAAAGCAGTAAGTAAATTTTTTGGATTGGGCTTGGACAACTGGGAACCAACTGATTTGCCTGAACCTTTTCCACTTACAACCACTTCTTTTGACGCTCCAATGGATTTTTTCCTACAAACATATAACATTGAAGCTGATAGTCAGCAACTTAAATCATCTCCTGAAAATTTTGAAAGTCACCGTTCACATTACAATTTTCGTCGCGAACCAAAA
>Ga0116192_1000510_pt1 | contig 29585 bp, 43 predicted proteins | sample AD_UKC113_MetaG_FD_89876 | JGI IMG/M metagenome (GOLD analysis project Ga0116192, IMG submission 89876) | Active sludge microbial communities of municipal wastewater-treating anaerobic digesters from Hong Kong - AD_UKC113_MetaG | ecosystem: Engineered > Bioreactor > Anaerobic > Digestate...
GACACCTAGCACTACTGCTACTCCGACTGCAGCAACACCAGTTAAACAGAACGATGATATAATAACTATACCCGGATATGTTCCAGCTGAAATACCTAAGACGAGTATTTCTCCGATAAAGCAAATAGTTCCGACTGCTTCTCATTCAACGAAGCCATTGGATGCTATTAAGGGAATCGGTGGAAGTAATCAAATAACCTCTAGTATCTTAGAATAAGTTAGATAATTGAACTCGTATAATGAATAAATAAACAAAAATTACACGTTTTCCTCAATGGCAAAGCAGACAATTATAAATTTGATCAAAGCTGTTAATTCTAAGCTTAAAAATAAGACTTTATCTAACATGTTGGTAGGTAAGGTTAACACCTATCATACTGAAGGTATTTCAGAAGGAGAGATTTTCAATAAAATATATGCAGATGTTGCAGGCATGAATGAGTCATTGAAAAATGAAGAAATCACTGCTATTTTAGAAGAATATAGTCAACATAAATATACAGAAAAATTTACTATTAAGAATTTAGCAAACGAAGCAGGTTTGTTTAAATTATTGACTGGAATTAGAGCATCTAATGCTTTTGCCGATCCGATAGTAAAAACTGCTGTAGGCAAAATCGAAGAAAGTTTATCTTCTCAGCCGGAGTTTAGAGTTCTTCCGACTTTTATTGAAGGATTAAAAGGTTTTTCTTACGATTCTACTATTAAGAATGCAGTTACTGAAGCTCAGGTTTATATCGAAAAGAATGCAAATAAATTGGTTTTATTAAATGCAATTTATGAATTCAAATTAGTTCCAACTAAGACATACACTAACACTATTGCGATTTTAGAACAAGCATTATTAGATAATCAATATTCAGTTGATACAATCAAAATGAAGCTTCGTGATTCTATTAATATGCCTGCAGTTAAGAAAATGGTCAATAATTTATCGATAGTTGAAGGTAGAATGACTTCTTCTTTTAATCTAGGTGTTGGAACAAATTTAACTAATATCAATGCATTAGTTGCTCCTTCTATCGTTACAAAAGATCGCAGCATTATTACAATTTTAGACAATAAATTCGTGGATATTAAAGAAAACGAAGTTAAATTTATTGAACCTAAATATGTTTTTGAAAATCATTTAGATTTTTACAACTATTGCATTAATTTCAGCAAATTAGGTTTTGCAGCAAATAACGACGGTGTTTCTGCTAAATTCAGAAATACAAATATTGAATTTAAAAACGAAGGTACTTCTGTTGCTGCTTACATTAATAATAAGAAGATTGATTCTGCTAAATCTGTAAATTATACAAATCTTTTTATCATGGAAAATATAGGAACTAAGAATATGGTTTCTATGTTATTTGAAAATTCAAAATACATTACTAGCTTAGATTTTGTTAAGAACATTGTAACTCCAACTAAATCTTGTAGTGTAATTAGTATAAACGAAAAATTATTTGTGATTGAAAACGATAATAGTGGTAGAATTTACATGATGACTGCTCCACAATTCGTTAAATTCGTTAAAGAAAATTACGACCACGATACAACAGCATTATTTAGTGACGAATTAGATAATCATTCAAATTCAATAAATTCAATTGACGATCAGAAAAGAGTAGTTAATGATGATATTCTTAAATTAGAAGCATCTTTAGCAGAAATCGACGAATCACTTACACAAACAGAAGACGAAGAAATTGTAGAACAAATGACAGAATTAAGATTTAGAGTTGAAAAAACTATAAACGAACTTAGAGACAAATATGTATCTTTAGATTCTGAAAAAACTGCATTATTAGAGCATAATATTCTTTCTACAACAAAGAAATATAAGTTAGATGATTCCGTTAAAACAATCGACGGTCGTCATGGTAAAGTAAGAGGAGTTGATACTTCTACAGGAAGATATATGGTAGCATTCGAAGACAACAGAGTTTTACCAATCAAAGAAAATGAATTAGTTTAATAGAAATTAATTTAGTATATTAAAAGAGGAAGCGAAAAACTTCCTCTTTTTTTATTATAGAATAACATATATGAAAACTATCTTATACACATACTTCGGTCAATTAGGAACAAACTTTAAAGAAGATATACCAGGCCACATGTTCTACCAAGTCCCTTTAATAGAATCTCTAAAATATGTTATAACTTTCGACAAAGTAGATTTTTATTCATATTTAGATTACAATACACAAGAAGGATATTTTGAATTTCCAGATACTAAAGTAGGAGAATTGTTAAAAAATACAATGGACGATTTATTAGACAAATATTGTCCGACCTATAATGAAATTTTAAGTAACATAGCAAACGAAAAATATGAATACCTAGTTTTAAAAGCTAGATTTAGAAATCTTTCTACTTTAAGTAAAAAAATGACTGATGCTTATCAGTTTGAATCAATCATCTTACACGCATTAGAATGCGGATATTCTCCAGAAAAAATCATTGTTTTAGATACTGATTTATCTATGCCTAAAAATTTTACTTCATGGTTAAAAAAAGAAGGTATTAGAATATTAATTCCATCTATTGACTTTGCACCTATGTCTAAAAATTTTGCTAAGGAATTATTAACAATTAATGCAAATCGCCGAGTCTTAAATGATGCAATATATTATGGAAATTTAAGTTTTGGCAATTATAAGAAAGGTCATTCTAAAAACAATATTGTAAATGATTGCATTCATTGGTTACATAACGTTTCACATTTTGAAGAAAACTATTGTTTAACTATAGCAGGTAAAGTAGATAATCATTTTAAAAACATTCACATTATTCCTAGAACAGAAAGAGAAAAGATATGGTTTCATTTTGAAAGTGCAAGGTTATGTTTAAATGTATCTAAAGATTTGTATTGTGAACGTAAATTTGTTCCAGCAAGAGTTTATGAATCTCTTTTATTTGGAGTCATTCCTGTGTCATACAACATGCCGTATATTTATCCAGCAATGAGTTTTGATAATATTGAACAGTTTGAAGAAATAGCAAAATTTATATTAGAACTTTCTCAGGATGACTATTACTCAATATATTCAAAAGTATTGCAAGAATTTATTTTGGATAAATAACTTAAATATTTCTTGTCTTCATATATGAGTACTCTCAATTCTATTCAGGAAGCACAACTCTTTTCTGAAATTAGAACATTCGCATATTCAGTAGAGAATTTAATCAACCTACCATCAGTGTCAGAATCTACTCTGAAACTTTCTCCTGCACTTAGTTCTCATATTAATGAATACGAAAATGTCTTAATTCTAAATGAAAATTTATCGAAATTAGATAGAGAACAATTTAGAATAGGAATTGATCCATTTAATGAATGGCTTAAAGAGAATTATTCTGCATTAGCATTATCATATCAACAATTAAATGAAGGTATTTGGGACTCCTTAAAAGCAGCCGGTAGTTGGGTTGGAGATAAATTCCAGGCTTTAGGAGATACTATCGGTCAAGGAGTTAAAGCAGCAGGTTCTTATTTATTGAATAGCACTCCATGGGGTAAGAAAATAATTGCTTTTATTAAAGCATTAACCGAAGGTGGAAGTACAATCGGTGTATTTCAATTACTATTAGACATCATCGGTATTATTCCAGCAAGTTTCATAGGTATTCCTATTGATACTGCAGCTGATTGTATCAATGCAATCATTTACTTTAATCGTGGAATGACTCTAAACGGAATTATTTCATTAATTGCTGCATTACCTATGGGTGATGTTATCAAGACTTTGAAAGTAACAGCAGCTAAACCATTGAAAGCATTAGGAGATGTTGTTCGTGGAGTTGCAGGAAAAGATCCAAAAGCAGCAGAACAAGCAGCAAGAGTTTTAGCTAAAATGGAAGGTAGTAAATCTTTCATGGAAAAACTAAGTTCTCCTATCAAAATGTTAACACAAGGAGTTAACACAGTCATCAAAGCTATTGTTGGATTTTTATCTAAATTCTTACCTGCATCATGGAAAGCAAAAGTAGAGGCATGGTTAATTAGAAATTTTGACGCTCCTGTGAGAACTACAAAAGAATCATTTGAATTAGCAGAAAAATACATAGCTGATCCTGCTTATAGTAAATTAGCAAAAGCAGACATTAGAAATTCTACTAATTATGCGAGCAATTTATCTCGTGCAAAAGGTAATGCTGCAATTAGAGATATTAAAGTTAATAATATCAATGGTGCAGCTATGAAAACTAATGCTATTGTAGTAAATGATGCTGCTGTTCAAGCGGTTAAAAAGTATGGTTATATTAAGCCTGCTGCATTAGATAGTATTGTTCATGCTGGTCCTAGAGAAGTTAAATCTTTATTCACTTCAATAGAACAATCATCTCATTTCGCAAAGATGGATGCTCAAATCCAAACAGTGGTTAAGAACATTGTTAAAGACCCTGAAGTATTCATCACTGCTAGTAAAAGAGCAAAAAATCTAAATAGATCATTAGATCAAATTCTCGCCTTAGTTAAAACAGGTAAAAAAAGAAAAACTGTCAAACTTGCAACTTTCTTATTATTAATGTTACGTAACTATTGTAAAGATAACATTAATTGTGTCGAATCATACATGAAAGGTGCATATAGAATCGGAAACAAAATGCAAGACTTCATTTTAAAAGAATCTTTTGATGTAGATTCTATAAAGATGAATCCGGCTGATGTAATTGATCAAAATGCAGACCCGCTAGCCACTGCCAACACAATGCCTCAAGGAATAAAACTTGATTCTAATACGAAAGTTGATCGTGATCCATGCCATTCTGTTGAAAATCAAGTTAAGACTATGCAATCAACAGAATTTATAAAATCCTTTACTCCTGAAGAAAAATTCGGCGGAACTACTCCAATGTCAGACACTGATGCAGATCAAATGTTTGATCAAGGAGTAAATCCAGTAATGAAATTATTAGGTGCTGAACCAATAATGAAATCAGCTTCATCTGAATATCCAATGAGACCTATTACCGAAAGAGTTAAATTCGTTGAAATCTTAGATGAAGATACTATGAAAATAAATATTCCTAAGGATAAAGAAGAAGAGGAAGCAAGATACAAAAAATTCTTAGAAAACGAAACGAGCAAAGGAGAATTAACAAGAGAACAAATCATCAAAATAATCAACGAACAACGTAAAAAAGATGATGATTTAGAAAATACTTTTAACGCTCATTCAAACAACTCTTCTATGAGTACAAACGAATCTAGAGTTCTAAGTTTTAAAAATTTCAACATATCTAAATGAAATTTCAATCATTTGACGATTTTAAACCAATAAACGAATCAACTGAAAAATTCAAAGTAAAAAGTGTATCTCCGAAAAATCCAAACGGAGAAGTTGCATATCTACTTAAATACATCGGCCCATCTTTCGATAAGCCAACTATTGATGCATTTCTTAAAAATAATGCAGAAACTAAAGCTATGATGGATAAAATCAATCAAGCTAGAGATCAATATTTTATTGCATATACAACCAAAAAAGACGGAGAAGATAGAATATTTAGCAGAAATTCTACATGGGTTACTTTCGTTGAATTAATTGATGCAAAAAAAGACGGCAAAGTAGCATACTCTGGGTTTAATAATCCACCTTATAATAACTTTGTTGACTATAAAGACTTAGATAAATTTCTATCTCCTTCTTTACCTGCAAATGATTCGATCATTCAAGTAACAAAGGATACTGTTAATTCAGTTCAACAAACCGCGCCTGCTCCGGTTGAACAAAAACCTGTAGAAACAACGCCTGCTCCTAACGCAGAAAATACTGCAGCAACAACACCAGCAGCAGAAGTAAAGCCTGAAGAGAAACATGATGCAAGCGCATTAGAACCATTAGTCCATAGCTATTTAGGAATTAAATCAGGTTCTAAAGGAGATAATGTAAAGAGTTTACAAAAAGCAATTGAAATTATTGCTCGTGCTCAAAATAATGATTCTGCTCTTAAATTAGCCGGACAAAGCATTAGACCTAATGGAACAGGAGATTATGATGGAATTTTCGGACCTCATACTGCAGCTTCTTTAGGAGAAATTTTAGGTAGAACTGTTCAAAATACAGTAGATCAACCAACATTAGACTCTTTAAAGAAACTAATGGCTGATAATAATATCTCTGCTCAAACATTAGCTCAAATGACTCCAAGTCAAGTAGCATCAAAAGACATGTTTAAAAACAAGTCAATGACTCCTAAAGGAATTTCTGCTAAACCTGGAGAAAACGTTGCAAAAACAAAACCAGTTACTCAGCCTGGAGCAAATGTAACAAAAACGACACCAGCTGCTACTACACAACCTGCTTCTAATCAAGGTTATGCGTCAGTAGATACTCGTATCGGAAAAATATACTATCAATAATAGATGAAAGATTTATCTAAAATAATTAAGAATTACGGAAATAATTTAGAGCAATCAAAATTTATTAAGGAGTCTTCTGTAATAGGTGCTCCTGAAAGTAGTCCTGCACCTTCAGCCGATTCAAAAACTCCTTATGTAACAACTAACATAGGATCAGCAAATGACTTCATTAAACAACTCCCAGGTGAAATGAGAGCTAAAATCGCTGGTGCAATCAAAAGATTAGCAAATTTACCTACACCAGAAGAAGAAAAAGTCGCATTCTACAAAATAAGTGGTAGAAATATTAAGCTTGAATTTAAACCTATGCAAGGCAAAGAACCTAACGCTAAACAAGCAATGTTCACCTTTGTAGAAAATCAAAATAGAGCTGAAGATATTGCTCGTCACATGTATGAAGCAACGGCAGGAATCGGAACAAATGAAGAAAAAATCTTTGCAATCCCGGCAGTAGTTAGACAATTTTGCGAAGAAACTGGAAAGAATCCATATACCGAATTAAAGAACATTATCGAAACATATAGAAAACAATATAATAGAGAAATGTTTAGAGATATCATCGACGATATGGACGAAGCGAGCACAGTTGATGGTAGAAATATTCTATATGCAGCATTCTTAGTTAATGATAGAAATTCTCTCGATCCTTCAACTACTGGAACAAACTACGTAAATAGCTTCTTAAAAAAGTATAACATCGATCCGACTAATACTAACGGAATAGCAGATATGTTAGAGTCAGATTTTACTCTCATTCAAAATCAAATTTTCGTTTTACATTGCACTAAATCGATAATTTTAAGAATCAACGCAATTTTAAAATCTAGAGGTGAAGATTTTTATAAATCTATTACTTCTGGAGTTAAAGGTGATCTTAAGTTAGCTTATGATTATAAATTTCAAGCAGCTGGTCTTTTAAAGAAAGATAGAACATATAACGATATGTATGCTCTCATGGCAAACGGTTTAGGAGCAAAGAATTTTATCGAACTATAAAATCTTTTAGTTTTGTTTAGTATAATATAATTCATTTAATCAAACAAATTAATTATCACTCTATGCAAAACACAACAGATACTCCTGTTCTTGAAAAACCTGAAGTAGATACCTCAGTTCAAGCTGAAGCTACAACCGATGTAGCTGCAGAAGTTCCAGCAACTGAACCGCTCAGCGACGAAGAATTATTGAAAACTTTACAAGACCGTTTAAATAACGGAACTTTTCCGGTAGAATTGTCTCCGAGGACATTGAAGAATGTAAGATCTTTTCTTCAAGAAAAAGCAAAGTTTAAAGGTCACGAAGAAGCAATGTATGTCGCAACAGCAGCATTCATCGTAGAATCATTAGTCGGCAGAATGGGCCACGTACCTGCAAAAGAAACTGAAAAAGTTCAAACAATTCAATTTCCTGCTTTAACGATCAAAATTTTATGTTTCTTCTTATCAAGGCACGAAGGAACAGGCTACACTGCAGTTGAAAGATACTTAGCAATGTCTGCTCCTTTAAATCAAGCTCTTTCTAAAGTTCAATCAACTGAACAAGAAGTGAAAAGGTTAGAAGATGCATTAAATCCAGCTCAACCAGAAGACCCAGGAACTCCACAAACAAATGGTTAATAAATTACATATATAATTGATATAAAGCCGCTTATGCGGCTTTTTTTATGGAAACAAATATTTTTTAGTGTAAAATAATTAGTTATATTTACATATAACCAAATTTTATTATCATGGCACTTAAAAAAGAAAGTTTAATGCATAAAATTCCAGGAATGAATGCATTAATTTCAAATGACATGCTTGAAGATTCTGTAAAAATGGCAGAAGAAGCTATAAGTCGTATTAAAATCGAACAGCAGGAGTTATTCGATCCTTTGAAGAAAGCTGAAGCCGATAAAAATGATGCCGAACGAATGTTTTTAGACGCTTCTAAAGAATACGACACACTCAAAAAGAAAAATGATGCTTTTGAAGAAGACATTCAAAAGAAAAAGAATTTTATTACCTTGATGAGCCATATAAAAACTGGCAAACAAGACCCGGAATTTTACCAGAGAATATCTAATAACGACGCACACAAAACAAAAGATCGCAATTCTAAAGTAGATTTACAAGGAGCAGCGGTATTTACACTAAAGAAACTTGGACGTTTCCTTGAACCTCTGGAACTTATCAATGAAATATTCAAAAATGTGCCTGCAATATATAATGAACTTTCAAAACGTCCAAACTTCAATGAATCAAGAAAATCATTATTCGGAGCTAATTTATTATTAGCAGCTGACAGAGTACATAAGAGTCCCAATAGAATAAAAGTAATTCAATCACACGAAGGTAAAATCGGTTTACCTGAATGGTTTGAAAATGGAACCATTAAAGCCGAACATGCAAAAGACTTTATGGGACAAGCAATGGCTTCATAATAAAAAATAGTAAGAGACTTGAATCAGTCTTGCGTGTACTTAGTATAATAAGTATATGCAAGACTTTTTTATACTCCAACAATTCGTTGCTGAAATGGCAGCAACCTCTTCCACAAATTCTAAAAAGGAAATCTTAGAAAAATACAAAGACAACGAATTCATTCGTAAAGTATTAGTCTACACGTATCATCCATTCAAACAGTATTACGTAACCCCTAAAAATCTTAAAAAGAAAGCTGAATTATCTACCGAAGGGTACGATAATATTTTTGTTCTTTTAGACGATCTAAACGATCGTAAAATTACTGGTCACGATGCAATCGGCTCAGTAAACGGTTTTATCAGCAAATTCAAACCATTTGAAGATTTAATTCATCAAATCTTTGATCGTAATTTAAAAACTCGAGCAACAGCCACGATCATTAACGAAATTATTCCAGGTTTAATTCCTACTTTCTCAGTTCAATTATGCGAAAAATACGAAAAAGTTGCTGATAAAGATAAGATCAATCAGGAAAAGTATATGAACGGAAAAAAGAAATCTTTTGACCCTGTCATAAACTTCGAAAGAGATGATTGGTTTGGATCGTTTAAATTAGATGGATATCGTTGCATTGCAATAATTGATGAAAACAGTGATACTCAATTCTTTTCAAGAAACGGTAATCAATTTCATACATTAGGCAAAATTGCAAAAGAAATCAAAGAATTAGGTATAAAGAACATTATTTTTGATGGTGAACTTTGTATTAATACTGAAGACGGTCGTGATGATTTCCAAGCTATCCAAAAAGAAGCTATTCAAAAAGATCATACAATCGAAAGACCTAAGTATTGGTTATTTGATATGATTCCGACTGATGTATTTTACGCTGAATATGGCGGAGAATTATTTTCAGAAAGATTGAATAAATTGACTCGTTTGTTAGCACATACTCATGCAAAAACTATTCAAATTTTACCTCAAGTAAAAATTAAATCAGAAGAAGATTTATATCGTTTACGTGATATGGCAATTGAAGCTGGCAGAGAAGGTTTGATCGTTAAGAAAGATACAGTTTATCAAGGCAAAAGGACAAATGATCTTTTAAAAGCTAAGGTAATGCATGATGCTGAATACCTTGTTAAGGACGCCGAGTTCGATGTAAACCGTGTTATTGTTGATGGGGTAGAAAAAGAAGAAGTGATGTTAGCACGAGTTGTTATTGAGCATAAAGGTAACAGAGTAGCAGTAGGTTCAGGATTTAACCTAGAAGAAAAAAGACACTATTTCAAATATCCAAACGAAATCATCGGTGCTACAATTACGGTTAAATATCAAGAGGAGACCATTGATCAACATGGTAAATATTCCTTGAGATTTCCTATCGTAAAAGTTATCCATGGTAGAGAAAGAACTCTATAAAATTAACCCCATATATGACACAATTAACCGACTCAACTTTTCAAGGCAAAATAGATGAGTGTAAAAATTTAGTAATTAAATTAGCAGCAACCTGGTGCGGACCCTGCAAAGCCTTATCTCCATTATTTGTTGAAATAACAGATCACTATTCAGAAGACCTTGAAGCAGCAGTAGTCGACATAGACGATAATCCAGAAATTGTACAATTTTTCGAAGTCAAAAGCGTACCGACTATGTTGTTTATAAAAGACGGTGTTGTTGTCAAAAAAATAACTGGCATGCTGCCGAAATCTAAACTCGAAAAAGAGTTCTCAGATTTCATCGATCTATCCTCATGAAAAGAATCATATTAGTAGGTAGAGGAACGTCAGGCAAAGACTACCTCAGAAAACGCTTTGAAACAAAAGGCTTTAAATACCAAATTAGTTACACCACAAGGCCTCCTAGGGAAGGCGAAGTAGATGGCGTTGATTGTTTCTTTATTACACAAGAAAAAGCCGACGAAATGACCCAGAAAGGTGAGTGGAAACACTTGATCTATTTTAATAACTGGGGCTACGGTACAACAAAGGAACAATTTTATTCTGATGATTGTCCAATCTTTTTGTTTACACCAGAAGCAATCGAATTAATAAGTGAAGAAGATATGAAAACTTCATTCATCATTTACTTAGATCCACCTTCAAGAATAATTAAGAAAAGATTATCAGAAAGAAAAATGCCCGGCGACACTGCCGAAAGAAGATATAAAGCAGACGTTAAACAATTTAAGAATTTTAACACGTATGACATGCGAATAACTACTTCTAATTGGTAATATTAATATAATAGATAACTAAAAGATTGTCATACAATGTCTCATCCTAATAAGCATGTTTTTGATATACTTGACCAACTTAATATAATTAAGAAATACGATTTTTCAGAATTAGATCGATTTAGAAAAGCAGAATTACTAGTCGGTGACGGCAGAACAATCGATCTAATTCATTTATATTTTAGTAAAGAAGGTAAAGAAATGATCAACAATATAAATGAAGCTAATAAAAAAAATGAATTCATCGATCACATAATTCTTAATATTAATTCCGGTAAAACTTTTGCCGAAGTATTTATGAATTCATACAAAGAAATATTATGACGAGAGAATTAATGCTAGAATCTATTTGGCAAACTCTAATCTTTAATCTGCCAATCGATCCTGCTTTAAAACACATGTTCATGTATGAATTCATGGACGGCAAAAAAGACATAGTTCTTTTTACTAAAGACGGAAAAAATTTAGGCGGAATTAGTGAATCTATATTAGATTTCATTTTATATATCGATTTAAAAGAATATCAAGACTTAACTAAAGATATTCAATTACAAATCGATAAAGTCGTTAACATGGGCAAAAAATTAAATGATCAAGAAAGATCATCTGGTTTATTTAGACAAATATCATTACCAACAATCGAAGACCCTTATGGTGGCCTCAAAGATGGAGATATCATAGAAGGCTTCGGCATGATAACCTAACATGAGAACATATCATGGAGATATCCGTAAACTACTACCACATCAAATATACGTCTTCGGAAGTAATACTCAAGGGCGACACGGTAAAGGCTCTGCTCTTACTGCTAAACAAAGATTTGGAGCAATTCAATTTAAAGCCTATGGGCCCCAAGGACAATCATACGCAATCGTAACTAAAGACCTTACCAAACAAGTCCATCCTAGCATTAGCAAATTCGTAATTAAAATGCAAATACAAAAGCTATACGAATATGCAGTACAAAATCCTCAATTAGAATTTTTCATAGTTTATTCAGGCATTGGAGAAAATCTTAATAACTACTCACACGTAGAAATGGCACAAATGTTCAAAACTAGTGCAATCCCACCTAATATAATTTTTAGAGACACATTTGCTGAAATAATAAAAACTTGTTAGCATGGATGATCGACTAAAATTATTAACTGCTACATATAAAGAACACTTCATCGTCGCTACCGAAAATAATGGCTATATAACTTTTGCTATAACTAAAGAAAATAAATCATCTCCGGTTAACGAGAATAAAGTACAATATTATTGCCATTATGACTATCTTAAACATAATGGAACAATAAAAGAAAATCTTGATAAAGCAATTCATAATGCTAAGATTTTTATTGATATCTGGATAAATTTAAAAATGTAAAAATGTAAAAATCTAATGAAGGTAGACGTAACTTATCACGACTTATTAAACAAAATACTTGCAAACGGGACAACTAAATCCGATCGCACCGGAACAGGAACAATCTCTATATTTGGAGAAATGGTGAAATTTGATCTTAGAGAAGGTTTCCCTTTAATGACTACTAAAAAAATTCATACTAAATCAGTTATTTATGAAGATTTGTGGTTTGTCAAAGGCGATACTAATATCAAGTATCTTGTAGACAATGGAGTTAGTATTTGGAACGAATGGCCGTATAAAGGATATATTGAATTTTGTGATAAAGCTCTCGATCAATTAAATTTAGAAGATGAATACCTAAATAAAATCATGATTAAGGAAGATGAAAAATTCCGACCTTATTCTATGAAGGAATATATTGAAAAAATTAAAGAAAATGTTGAAATAGAAAAAGGTTTAACATTTTCACAAGCATTCGGGGAACTTGGGCCAGTATATGGGGCTCAATGGAGAGCCTTCGGAGAAGTGTTAGAAGAAAATCAATTTGGTGATGTTACTACTTTAATAGCAGGAACAGATCAAATTGCAAACATAATTGAGAGATTAAAAACGAATCCTGATTGTAGAAGACTTTTAGTAAGTGCCTGGAATCCTAATCAAATAAAATATATGGCATTACCACCATGCCATTATAGTTTTCAATTGTATACTGAGGAAATGAATTTATTTGAAAGAAAGAAGTATTGGGCTAATAGCATCAGTAAATCAGTTCATTATGCAGAAGATTATGATGACGCTGATTTAGATTTAAAAGGTGTTCCTAAAAGATATATTTCTATGATTTGGAACCAAAGAAGCGTTGATGTTCCTTTGGGCCTTTGTTTTAATATCGCAAGTTATGCTTTATTATTAATGATGATAGCACAGCAGGTTGATATGGTGCCTAAAATTTTAACAGGAATGTTAGGTGATTGCCATATTTACTTAAATCAAATCGACGGTATTAAAGAACAATTAAGAAGAGACGTTAACAAATATCCTTCTCCAACAATGGTCATCAAAAAAGCAAAAGATATTTTTTCGTATAAATTCGAAGATTTTGAATTACAAAATTATGAATCATATCCTAGTATTAAAATGCCAGTAGCAGTTTAAAAATAACAATTTATATATGTACAACAATGCAAAAAGTGAGTCTGATCAACTTAAAGTAAAAGCTCCAACAGATTTTGAAATTCTAATTAATGGATTTAAAAATCAATTATCCATAATGAGAGAAACTACTAATTCTCTTGCAACAAATGTCTCCAATATTAAAAGAGACAATGCTAACGATTGTTGTGAAAAAGGTGTTGAACGTGCAGAATCAGTAACCGCAATGGAAATAATGTTTACTTTATTGAATGATTTTGAATCTCAGAATTATCAATTACAGGGAGTTAACCGTCACCTAAATTCAATCATTTAATGAAAAAATCTAAACCTTTATTAATAGAAGGAGTTGATTTTTATTATAACAAAATGGGTGTCAAAACTCTAACAGCAGAGTATTATTTAAAGAGAGGGTATTGTTGTGGCAGAAGATGCAGACATTGCCCTTTCAATAAACCTGGAAAAATTCAATGTAAACGATGAAAACTTATGTAAAGATTAGAGAATGTTGTGGCTGGGAAGGTGAAGATTGGTATTTCTTTCTTATAGAACAAGGTAATACTTTGTTCATAGAAAAATTAAAACAAACAATTGCTAAATTTGAAGATATGCAAGGAAGCGATTCATATCTTGAAGTATTAGAAGAAGGTATCCCAGAAAATGAAATTGATATTTTGATAAAGCATAATCCTGAATCTGGGTATATGTCAATGTTTAATAAATGTGATAAGAAGATATCTGATTCTATTTTGAAAAAAGCAAAAGACGAATATAAATTTCAACAAATTTATTATAAAGGACAATTATTTGGATCATGAGTGTAGTTATAACAGTTCCTATATTATTTTCAGATAGATTAACGACAACAGGTCGCGTGTATAGTAAAGAGGTATTAGAAAATATCGTTAAAAAATTTAAAGAAAATAATTTGGGTTTCGGAATGATTGGTATGGGAGAATTAACACATACACCAATTAAAGACATAGCATTATCTTATTCTGATCTAAAAGTTAAAGATGATGCATTATACGCCAAAATCAAACTATTAGATACTTTTAAACCTTTATAAAAATTTTAGTATAAATATTTACAGTTCTTTAATATCGCTTGACAATAGCGGTTTTAGTTTTGAGTCTTAATAAACTTTAGAGTCGTTCACTGGACGATTAAAAAATTACAAACCAATAAACATGACAAATCCAACCGCGCAACTAAGTGTGCGCAAAAGCCTCGTAAAAAAGTACGACAATAACACGTACTATTTACCTTCTGGTACAGAATTCGAAATCGAATTACTTAATACGACAAACGACACGATCTGTGCTCAATTAACAATTAACGGAAAAACTGAAGATTCTGCTTTAGTCCTTAAACCTGGTCAAAGATTTTTTCTTGATAGATTTATGGATGAAAATAATAAGTTCAAATTTGATACTTATGAAGTAGACGGAAATAATTCAGATGTACAAAAAGCCATTGCAAACAATGGTGATGTTACTGTTCGCTTCTTCAAAAAAGTTTATAGCAAGCCCCCTAAGAAAAATATTTTTTCGCAAGATTGGTACAAAAGAGATAATTTACTACGTTCTAAAGGAGTAGATAATATTGGTCCTTTTACTTCTACTGGAGGATATGTTCACATTACTAAAAGCGATGATGTTTTAGGAAGAAGTGTAGGTTCCAATAACTGTTTTTATAGTTCTAATGTAACTTTAGATTCAGGAACAGGTACGTTTAACACTACTAATACTTTGAATAATTTAAGTAATTCGGCTAATATTAGTTTTAATCTTTCAGATAATCAGATAGGTCAAAGTATTGATTTCGTTGATACTATTAAAAATATTTCAGCAACAGTAGAAACGGGCCGTATTGAAAGTGGATCAAAATCTGTCCAAGATTTTGTTGAATCAGATGACAAATTTTCACAATTTGCATTTGCTCAAACATCATTCAAAATTCTTCCAATTTCACAAAAACCTGCTGATCAAGAAGTTGCAATTTATTGCAGTCAGTGTGGTAGAAAAGTAAAAACTACTGAACATTTTTGTCCTAAATGCGGCAACAATTTAGATGAGCAAAGAAAGAATATGTAAAATATTATTCCGCTATTGTCAAAAAAGACCGAATCACTTCGGTCTTTTTCATTTTAAAAGTTAGATCTATTAAGCTTTCTTCTTAGGCTCTTTCTTTGTTTTTTCGGTTTTAGGTTCTTTAACTTCTTCAGTAACGATAGCGTCACCTGGAATAATTACTTCTTCTCCTACTTCAACTTGACCTACTAAATCAGGATTATTTGTTAAATCCTCTTCAGTTATGACGTGCTTAATGTCTTCATTGATCGGTGTAGACTTTACTTCTTCTTTAATAACGTCTGTCGTTGTAACGTCTTGTTTAGGAATTGTAGAATCTGGTGTGTTAAAATACTTATTCATTTAATGTGAATATTTTTAATTATTTATCTCAAACGTATTGTGCAAGTTCTTCCGGCACATCTTTCACTACATAACTCTTAAAATCAGCCTTAGCTATCACAGGTTTACCTGCCGAAATTGCCGGATTTCTCTTAGCTATATCCTTAGCTCTTTCTGGTGATTTCTCACTTCCGATAATAAAATTATCAGGTTTATTAACTGCTGCAGGATAAAATACTGTCATATAAACATCAATAGCCGAATTCATTTGTCCCTTCCACTTATACAAATACTTATACACTAAATCCAATTGCTGTGTAGCACTCATCTGTCTAATAGCCTCAACGGTAGTTCCTAAACCAGAAGCAGTATTAGGCATAAACTGAATCAAACCAGAAGCACCAGTATTTCTATTAACAGCATTAGCTTTTAATTTTGACTCCTTGTACATTACTAATAATAACCAATTAGGGTCTATACTTAATGCATTTGATATTTCATTTAATTTTTGAGTGAACGCAAGAGCATCAGGAATGTTCTCTTTTATGATAGATTGCATTGCAATATTATTGTTATTATTTGTATTATCTGGTGATTGTAATTTTGCTCTTATTTGTGATGCCATTTCTTCTTTTTGTCCAACCATGACTGCCACGTTATATTGTGTCTCAGTAATACCATCTGGAGCAAAATTGAGAAGGTTTGGGTCACCTACTATGCTTACTACATTAGTTAATTTGGCTAAAGCATTGAGTGTCGACTGTAGTGCCCCAAATGTCTCTGGTCCAAACTTACCATCTACACCATATTTGTTTAACTTAAACCCTAAATTCTCTAATGATTGTTGCAATATTTGAACACGTTCGCCAGTATCTCCGAGCTTCAAATAACTCTCAGATCTGAACTCATTAATGAATTGATAAAAGCTCATAACCTTATTCATGCGATGTAGTAAAATAATTATTAGTTTTATTTATCCTATTATGAAAAATTTAGAGAAGATAGAAAGAGTCGTCCTGAATAATATGAGATATTATAAGGTCACTCATTTCGCAGACAAAAATGACACAGAAGGCAAAGTAATTGGAATATTTCCAAGTGTCACTTCTGTTCTCGGAGCAACAGCAGATAAAACATTCTTAAAGAAATGGGAAAATAAAATAGGAAAAGAAAAAGCTGAATACATTACTAAATCAGCTGGCCGAAGAGGAACTGTTATGCATCGCTTATGTGAGCTATATCTAAGCTTACCAAATATGATGGAACCAGAAGATAGATTAGATGAAACTCTTAGAATGTCAACTAATGACAAAGAAATAAATGAATTCGACAATAGAGCAAAGATTGTAGGTGGAATGTTATTTTATAACTTCATTCGTAATAACACATTCCAATTAATCAAAGAATCTAAAATGCAAGAAAGATTCTTATGGACAATAAGAGGCGGCGGCTATGCAGGAACAGTAGATAATGTATCTGAACTTTGGAATAATGAAGACTGTATAATCGATTTCAAAACTGCAAGAAAAAAGAAAGACCCTAATAATATCGAAGATTATAAATGTCAAGTCGGAGCTTATGCTGTTGCAGTTTATGATAGAACTGGATTAAAACCTAAATCTGCTCATATTTTAATCAGCAATGAAAAAGATAATGAACCTCAAGACATATTTTTAGACTCTAAAGAATTGAAATTATATTACAACAAGTTCTTAGAAAGATTAGCAATATTCTACACTAAATTTCCACCTATTCAAATAGGAGAAATAAGCACAGATTTATTTTAATAGATTTTACGAAGAAGATTTAATTGAATAGAAGTCTTACGAATAGCTTCCTTTCCTAATTCAGGATTTAGTATGTTCACCATTGCATATTCAATGTCTACATCATTTTTTAACAATAATGCTACTTTAACAACTAACCCTGCATATACAGGGTGGTTTGCTATGTAAACCATATCGCCTATTTCAATAGAATCAATTGAATTTATTTGAGCGATCGTTTTAATGGTAAAATCGTCATATTGTGGATTTTCAAATACATATCCTGTTAAAGAATTTATTGCACAGTCTCCTAATGAATGACCGGGAACAGATTTCATGTTATTAGGTGCTCCATTAAATGGAATGAAAACTTCGGTTGTCAGTTTACTATTGAATCTGTTGTTTTGTGTAGGTGATAATAAGATTTTATTGGCGAAATTACCTTGAGAAAATTTACGGAATGTTTCAGGTGAAACCATTCTATTTTCGACCAATTGCTTAAATTCCATTTTATCATGGCTTTTAAGAATAGGTCCATATTTCAATTCGGCTTGACTTAATTGAGTTATCCTTTTAATGAAATTATCAGGTATATTATTTAATCCCTTTTCAATTAATGTTCTGACTAATGATTGTTCTGATTGAGTTAATCTAGCTTCATCAAAATTATCAATTGAAGATAAATCAACTTTTGTCCATTCAATATGATCTGGAGTTCTAATGGCTATATTATTAGCTAATTCTCCAGTTAATGCATATTTAATATAGTCGCCGATTGATATTGCTTTTATGCCGTTGTGATTAATAACTACACGTAATTTTGCAGTGTTGTCATGTAAATACGTAAATCTTACAATAATATCGCCGATTTCCCAATCAGTATTAATTTCGTTAATTCCAAATATTGGGAATAAACTTCTGTTACGATCAGTTAATGTAGTGATTTCTTCGACTCTTTCGTTTCTTTGATTTTCTTCTCTGATTTGTCTCATTCTGGCCTGATATTCAGGATTAAATAAGTTTTTAATCAAACTTTTCGGAAGAATTTCTTTTAGTTCGTCATCAACTGCAAAATTATTTTTGTCAATACTATTAACGTCGATGTTTGAGCTGGCGAGATATCGTGTGGCCAATTCTATTTTAACGTCTTGTGGAAGAGTTTTTATCATTGCAAAAACTGATCTAGGTCCGACGATCGCATGAACATCGTCTGGGTCTTCTTTCTTTTTAACAAGACTTGCCCATACATGATTTTTAATCGAAGCACCCATTGTATCTGATCTCAAATATCCACATACTTCAATTAATTTACGATAAAATTTATAACCTAAACCTATTCCTTTCAAAGCATCAGGAATACCGCCGTTTGGAAAATGTGATCTACGGAAATTAGCATCATTGTTAGTTTCCATATAAATCGGACTACGATCATTTAATTGAACCCATTGTCCAAGAGAATCGTGTTCATTTGGAAAAATTTCCCGAAAGTCTTTAATGAATTTAATGATATTATCTGGGAGTAGTATATAAAAAGTACGACCTTCAGGAGAAGTACCATTGATTTGAAAATTTACGTCTTGCCAAGGCATCTTTTTCAAATCCTCTAATATAATGTTAATAAGAATTTGTTGATCTTTTAGAGTTGTTGATACCAGTGATGCTTCGCCTAGGTAGCTATTTGGTATTTTATTTAGATCGATTCCCATGTTTTTTGATTGGGTTTTAACACAAATTTAACAAGATCAAAAATTGGTCATATTTTATACTAATATACCAAATTCTTTTGTAATTAAATAAAATAAACAATACTTTTTTATGGAGAAAATAATCATTACGAGTAGGAAAATATTGTTTGCTAAATGGAACAATGAACATAAAAAATGGGATAAAACTGATATAACGAAATCTGATAAACCATTGGCCTTTTATTTTCCTCATGTCGTCGAATTAGGAGAAGGTGTTACTATCGAAGATATACTCAGACATTTGGAAGGATTTTCAGATCAAGTTAGTTCGGTCTTCTCAGGATATTTAGAGAATTGTTCATTAAAAGATTTATTATTAGAGTTAGAAAAAGAACCAACTGAGGATTTAGTGGACAAATTGGATTGTATTGAACTTTATTGGAATATCAATTTAATTCCTATGAACGATTCTAATGTAAATTATCGTTTAAATAAATTTCCATCTATTAGAGGTGTTATTGTCGATGAAGTTGAAAACACAAGTGATAATGAATACGATGATGATTTTTCAGAAGAAATTGGATCATTAATTTTTGAAGAATTTTTGGATATGTCTTTGACCCCGTTAAAGAATTTTAAAAATATTACTCTCGTGATCAATGATGTTGCTGAATTCATAGACCCTAAAGAGGATTTTGAAAATTACATGCAAGAGAGTATAATGAATGTTTCTTTAGAATGGAATTTCTTTACTTTAATAAGTTGTATTCTAACTGAATTAAGTTTATACGGAACTCCAAAAGAACAAGAAAAAGTTATTGAAGAAATAGTTTCTGAAAATAATACTCCACAAATTTTAGAAGCAGTAGCTTTTTTCGAATACCTCGACGAAAATTAAGACATAATGACACGATTTTTGACATAATTTCATAATGTTATGTCAATGATTCTTGTTTTATGTGTTGGCATTCTTTTTGTATATTATATGTAAAAAATAAAACGTACAACTATGTTTAATCTTGACACAGACAAAATGTTTAATGAAATTTTTGGAGATTTTTTTACAAGTTCATCTTCTTACGTTCTTGATAAAAGTTTAATTGAGACTTTGGAGAATGGTGATAGAAAAATTACTAAGAACATTCCAGGCTATAATAAGTCGAACGTAAAGATAAAATTTAAAGGCAATGTATTGTCAGTTGATCTTTTATCTAAAGATGGTAAAACTGAAAAAACCCTAACTTATAACATCAGTGGTGTTAAATTCGATTTAGCTAAAATAGAAGCTTCAGTTGCTGATGGAATTTTGACGATGATCGTTCCTGCAAAAATTGCAGACAAATCTGCTGATTTTATTGAAATTAATGTAAAATAATGGGATAAATAAGTATATGATAAGACTTGTTTATTCGTTCGAAGATTTTATTAATGAATCAAAAAAGCAAAAATTCAAGAAAGGCTGCGTAATGGTTTATGCAGATTTTCCTGATGATATAACTGAAATACATGATGCTATTGAAGAAGATGATATTTTTACTAAAGAAGGAGATCGTACTTTTGGGTTAGATAAAGAATCTCATGTTACTCTTTTATATGGCTTAGATAAAACCGTTACTAAAGATCAAGTAAAAGAGGTTATAAAGGATTTAGATTTCGGAAAACTAAATGTTCATAATTTGAGTATTTTCGATAATCCAGAGTACGATGTCCTTAAATTTGATGTTGATGCTAAGAGTTTAAATAAGGGAAATAAGTTATTGACTGATGCTTTGCCTTATGAAAACGATTTTCCTGATTATCATGCTCACATGACAGTAGCATATTTAAAAAAGGGAAAAGGTAAGAAGTATGTTAAAATGTTTAAGGACAAGGAATTTAAAATTGAGCCTACTAAAATAGTGTACAGCCAACCATCTGGTAAAAAGAGCACGATTTTAACGCTTAAAAAGAATGTTAAAGATAAATAAATTTGAAAATAATTTTACCAATTATAAAAAATATTGGTATATTAGCTTTACAAAACAAACAAAAACAGTTATTATGACACACTAGATTTCTAATCTTCACGATCATTCTAAATTAGTTACGGTTACACGTCGAGACCTTTCTATAGGTCAACAAGCAGTACAATCTTCACATGCTGCTTTAAATTTTGCAATCAAAGATTTTCCTGAATTAGCCAAAGACTGGCAATTGATTTCCAATTACTTGGTGCAACTTTCTTGTGCAGATACTCAAGAATTAGAATCATTAATCAAAAAGTGTATTGCAAAAAATCTGAGGTTCACTATCTTTCGCGAACCTGATATCAACAATCAAATTACGGCAATATGTATTGAGCCTTCGCAAGAGACTCGAAAAATTACTGCGAAACTACCTAAAATGTTTCAAGAATACGTCGTGTCACCTGAAAAATTACAATTAGCATGAAGACTGTAAGAGATACATCAACGATAGTAGCTAGAACATTAATCGAAGAATTAAGATTGACTGATGACATTAAAATATTAGAGCCTTCTGCTGGTGAAGGTATGATAATTGATGAAATATATCGAAATTATGATTTAAAAAACATTCATATAGATTGTGTTGAGTTGAATAAAGAAAAATATGAGGTATTAAAATCAAAAGGTTATAATGCACACCATGTTGATTTTTTAAAATATGAAACTGATGTAAAATATGATAGAATAATTGCAGCACCGCCGTTTAAAAATAACATAGATTTGGAGCACATCATGCGAATGTATTCTATGTTGGATAAGAATGGGATATTAGTTTCATTAACTACTCCTTATTGGATGACAAATAACGAAGGTCATCAAATAGGTTTTAGAGGTTGGTTGAAAAATAAGGATTATAGGATTAAAATGTTGCCTGATAATTCTTTTATTGAGAAAGGTCGTACTGTAGCGACAGCGTATATTAAGATTTTTAAACATTAAGTTCTTTTACATATCCTCGAGTAGCTCAGTTGGTTAGAGCACCACCCTGATAAGCGATACTACGTCGAACTACCTAAAGGATTGGAGATTATGTTATTGGGTTCGAAACCGATGATATTAATTGAAGGTCTGAATAAGTACAGAGATTGGTTGACCGTTGGTGGGGGTCGCACTGGTTCGAATCCTGCCTCGAGGACTTTTTATCCGGAATTAGCTTAGTGGTAGAGCAAAGAATTCTAAACTCTTAGGTCGTCGGTTCGATCCCGACATTCCGGACGACAATAAGTCAATCATTAAAAAAAATTAAACAAAATGAAAAGTTCAAAAACATCAATGATCAAATCAAAATTTTCTAATGCAGTTCACAAACTCTTAGAACCTAACATTGGTATTCCAAAAAAAGATCGTTGGAAACACAAGCAACCTGAGTTAACACCTACACAAAGACTTGAGTTATTCGATAAAATCGTAGCATTACACAACGAGTGCTCAAGCGAATTAGGTTCTTATCTTTATAAGAGAAGAGAATCTAAAAGAGTGCAAAGATTAAGACAGCAAAGAGGTTATGTGTCAAAGCATAAAACTACTTTGAAAGAATGGATAGCTAAACAAAATTCAGTAACAGCTTAAAAAATCAATTATCATGACACATTAGATCAGAACACCACCAAAGAAAACGGCTCCTTTGCAGGTCCGTTGGAGCGAACCCCTCGGCGAAGCACATTGTCCGTACGCTTATAGATGGGTTTTAATATTCTTCGGTTTCTCAATCAGAATCCACCATTTTATCAGAAGTGACGATAAAAGATATTTTCATGATCATGCTTGGTGGTTTATTACATTTGTACTTAAGGGTAGTTATACTGACGTATCAGAGACCCGCAGCGACACACTTAAACGTTGGTCAATAAGGTATAGGTCAGCTAAACATGCACACTACGTCGATGTCCCAAAAGGTGGCTGTTGGACTATACTCATTACAGGAAGGCCACTTAGAAAATGGGGTTTTTGGGTTAATGGAACGTTTAAAAGACCGTTAAAATATTTCCATAAATTTGGTCACCCACCATGTTCAGAACAATAATTGTTTCAATTTTTAAAACTTTTGTAAAACCAAATTATATAAGGACTTGTAGGACTTTTTAAAAGCGGAGTGACAAGTGGAAGACACCAGTGAAATGATCTATAGTATAATTAACTAAACAACATAACACCATGATTAACACAGTATACTTAGTACAAATTGACACAGAAGATAGCGAACACCACTTTTATGTCTATAGTTATAAACCGACTAAAGCTGAACTTAAGAAAATGTTTTTTGAAGAATGGGAAGGAACTTATGAAAAGTCTGATTGGGAAGTTTGTATATCTGTTACCATAAATAAACATGAAGTTAAACATAAGACTACGTTTTTAGAGATTGTTGATAGCATTGTTTAAGTTATTGGTATAATATGTGTAACGTTACACATGGTGGAGTAGCTCAGTTGGTAGAGCATGGTATAAAACCCCGTAAGGTTGAGTATCAGGGTCAGTGGTTCGAATCCATTTTCCACCACAGGGTTTAGAATAGAGTGAAAGCAACACTATAAAATTATATGAGGTCTCAGTGCCAGCCTAGAATTTGATCGGGTTTTTGAAATCCTAACGTAGAAAGGGTACCCTATAATAGATCGACTGCGGATTGGACGAGTGTTCCAGGAGACAGGTTCCTTTATCTCTAAGCTTTTGGATTAGGGCTCTTTTTGAGCCCTTTTTTATTTTAGGTATAATTAGCTTATTATGAAATTAAATTTAGTCTCTATGAAAAGTTCTAAAGGATTTATGTTATTTTTATGGTTCATTTTTACATTAATATTAATTTTTTCAGTTGTAGGAATGTTTCTTTTTATTCAAGCTGAGAGTGGTCGTCGTTCTACTTGGATGCAAATAGGACTTGACTTAAAGGATGCTTATATAAAATCACAATCATGAAATTACCTATTAGCTTATATTGTGTAACTAACGAAAAGGACGAATATCGTAAAATGGGTGGATGGACTTCAAATTTAGCTGAGGCCACCATTTATACTAAAAGAGGTTCTGCACAAGGTGCCATAACACGTTACACAAATTCTTTCAGAAAAGCAAGTATTCCTAATTTAATCGAATTAGTAATAGGACAAATAATAGTTCATGATCAATTTGAGGCTGTTAAAAAGTCTCGTAAAAAGAAAGATCAAGAATTACAAAATCGATTATCAATAAGAAATGAATGGGAATTAAAAAGAGCTAAAGATCAATTAAAATCTGCACAATCCACAATACGCCGACTTACCGGTGATTAACAAATTGAATAAATATCTAATATAGATAAACTTACATTAGATACTTCATTTCAATTATTAGCCGACTCTCTCCCTTATATTATTTGGCTAGCTGATTCTACTGGCAAAACATATTTCGTTAATAAAGAATGGTATCGTTATACTGGTTTTAAGGAATTTGGAACTAGAGAAAGTAGAATGAAATTAATTCACCCAGATGACATCGAGACTTGTTTATCTGAATGGAATAAATGTGCTCAAAGTGGTATTCCTTATAAATTTGAATATCGTATTAAAGGCGTAGCAGATAAAAAGTATCGTTGGTTTTATGCAACATCATATCCTATTATGAATCATGATGGAAGTATAAGATCATGGTTTGGTACTGTTTCAGATATTCATGATAAAAAGACTGATACTGAGTGGTTGATTAAAAGTGTTAGTGAAATGTCATTAGAAAATAAAAATAGAGCTGATTCTTTAATTAAAGACTTGTATGCAGTATTAGAAAAATATAAGTAACATGAAGCACTTCGTTAAAATATTTGAAGAATTTACAGAAGAAGACCCTTTATTAGTTCAAATAAAAGCGTTACCTCAAATTAAGGAATTAAAAAAATGGGGTTTTGAGTTTGAATTTGAGCCTCATTTCGGTTATGTTGCTGGCGAAAGACCTTTATATTATATTATCACAGGTCATTTACCCAGTTATGCAGTTCAGTTAAAAACTAACATAAATAAACAAGATATTTATTTAACATTAAAAGTAACATGGAACGAAGTATCATATAAAGAAGGAGCAGGTGCGATCCATTCATCTTATGCTGCTAATTTTTGGATTCCACCAAAAAATGAAACATACTTATAAAAATATTTCTTTTTACGATAAAGCTTTTACTTGGTTATCTAATACTGGGCTTAGAAAGGCCAAGAAGTTTTTAAAAGATAAGAAAGTTATAATGATTAAGCATGAAAATATTAATAAAATTAGAGTAGATCATCATACTTCTAATCAAATAAATGATATGTGGTAATGAGTAAATTTATGACATTTGAAGCCTTTAGTGTAAGTTCTAGTGGTAGCTTAAATAATAACGCTAAGAGTAAATATGATGCACATATCATAATGAAAAAATTAAAGCGTAAATTTCCAGGAATAAAATTTGAAGTTAAGCCTTGTTATGATAATAGTCCTATTTTAGGTGTTTGGATAGATAACGATACTCATCCAGTTTATCCAGGAACTCACGAATTTTTGATGAATAGCTGGAATATAAATTCTTATGGCTATAAAGGAGTTCATTCATTATTTGCAGCATGGTTAAAAAAGAATGGTCTTGAATTTACTTGGACATCAGACAGTGGTCATTTCGATGGCATTATGATTAAACCTATTGATTTTAAAGAGCATTATGCTTATTACGGTAAACCTGTTATAGAGAAATCTTTTTCTTTGAGTGATGAAGAAAAGGAATTTAATCAAAAGACAATTGAAAAATTTAAAGAAAAAGGGTTTGATGCACATATACCTAAAGGAAAATTTAATAAAGGTGATAGAACTGAAGTCGAGATAATTGAACATGGAATGGATATTCGTTTTTATGTTATGAAAGGTCGTGGATTTAGTGGACCTGATCAAACAATAGATATGAAGATTAAAAGGTATCATGATATTATGAATCGTCATGGTAAGTTAGTAATTGAAATGTATAATTTTTTAAGACCTTGTGTCAGTGGTCCTTTATGGATGATGCCAAGTGGAGGCGGAGAATTACAAGCTTTTTATGGAACAGATTCCGGTTACATTGGAACCTTACATTTAAGTATGGAAAGACATGAAGATCAAGATAGAAGAATGGGTGGTAAATACGTTTTTGCAGTGAATGATAAACATTACGATCAATTTTTTAAAGGATATAAATCTAAAGAGATTTCAATATTAACTTATAAAAAATTATGGGGTAATGATTAATGAAGCAATTCGTAAAAATATTTGAATATTTTAACTTAAATCCTTATTCTATGTTAACATTTGGAGGTCTCGTATTTTGGGCTGTGATAGCAGTCTTGTTTTTAATCATCGCTTATTGTATTGAAACGGAAGGTGAAGCCGAAATCGGTTGGGCAACAGCTTGGTTTGTCGGTGGTTGTGTCGGATTATTTTTGTATTGGAAGAATGACATGCTTCAATTCTTCAAAAATACAAATTGGACATTATTTGGCGTAGGTGTTGGAGTTTATTTAGTTGTCGGAATTCTTTGGTTATTATTCAAATGGCGAAAGTTTTCTAAAACAAAATATCAAGAATACCTTAAAGAATTTCAAAGGTGTAAAGATCGTAATTATGATCTCCCTAAAATGGATTATTATATTCCATTAGTTAAGGAACACCCAGTTGAAATTAATAGTTGGATTTTATTTTGGCCATTTTCGATCGTACGTTATATTACACAAAATATGCTTACTGATTTTATGGCCTGGATCAGAGATCAAATCTCAGGTACATTAAATAAAATCTCTAAAGGTCAATTTAAGCCAGTAGAATAATTTTTAAGATAAACCATAAATCATCGAGCAATTTAACTTGTTAGGAAACTCAGCACACTATTGCCCTTTTGGGAGAACAAGTTAAATTGTTCGTTTGTACCAAATTAGTGAAACGCAAATTTGAAGGTACGGAGGCAGTACATACTTCATGGTTAGCGGATTAGACAAATGATGATTGATACAGAAAGCTGGTTATTGGGTTTATTTTAAAATGGAGAAGTCATCCGAAGTTGGTATCGGTCCCGCTTGGAAAGCGGGTCAACATGTAAAAGTGTTGCGCAGGTTCGAGTCCTGTTTTCTCCGCATAATGAAACAAACAATTGAAAATTTAGAAGAATTTTACGAAGGATTAAATAAATTTGTAAAAGAAGGAGTATATGAAAAAAGATTAAAAATTTTTCCTGTAGATTCTGATAATTTATTAAATTCTTTATTTGAAGGTGGTTATCCACAAACTTCATTAAACATTTTCTTCGGCAGACCTGGTAAATCTGCACCTTGTATTGTGTTAGAATACTTAAAACACTGTAAAGAATTAGGAATTGATACAAGTAATATTGTTGTAATCAAACAAAAACATTAATATGGCCATGTGGTCTGAGTCTGGTCGAAGGCGGCCGCCTGCAAAGCGGCATGGAGTAATCCTCACCGGGAGTTCGAATCTCTCTACGACTTCCTGAGTGCATTTTTGTACCTATGTTTAAATAAATAATTCTAAACATAGGTTACGAGATGCCAAGAAAAGAACATAAATACCATTACATTTACAAAACAACATGTAATGTAACTAGAAGATTTTACATAGGAATGCACTCAACTTCCAATTTAGAAGATGGGTATTTAGGATCAGGAAAAAGATTAAGACGATCTTTATATAAACATGGTAAAGAAAATCACTCTAAAGAAATTTTAGAGTTTTTACCAAATAGAGAATTTTTGAAATTAAGGGAAAAAGAATTAATAAATGAAGATCTTTTAAAAGATTCATTATGCATGAATTTAAAAGAAGGGGGTGAAGGCGGTAGTTCTTCAGAAACAAACGGCTTTAAAGGAAAAAAACATAAACGCGAAATTATTCCGCATATAATGAAAAAATTATTTGAAGTTCTTCGTGATCCTATTAGATTACCTGAAATTCAAAGAAGAAGACAAAAAACATTGTATGAAAAATATGGAACATTTGCTTTTCCTGGATTTAAAGGATTAAATCATTCTGAAGAAACTAAAAGGAAAATGAGTAATAAAGCTAAATTAAGAACTCCTGAACAAAATTCTCAATATGGAACAATATGGATTCATAATTTAGATTTAAAAGAAAATAAGAAAATTAAAAAAGAAGATTTCATTAATTATTCAACTTGGATTAAAGGTAGAAAAATGAAATTTTAATATGGTAGGATGCGCAAGAGGTCATAAGCGCCTAGTTTTGAAAACTTGTGTGATGTCAAAGTCCCGTGGGTTCGAATCCCACTCCTACCGCATGGAGAGTTGCTAGAGTGGTAATGTGCCGGTTTGCTAAACCGAGGCCGATGTAAAAGTCGCATAGGTTCGATCCCTATATCTTCCGCTAAAATTATCGCTATGGTACACAAAGAGATACACGGTAATGAACTTTATGTTTACATGAATGGATCATTACTTTATAAAAGATGGCTTAAAGAAGGGCATGGCAGGGTCTTTGAAGGAGGCTTTTACAATACTTCATTTATGGCATCAGATGTATGGCAACATATCACAGATAAACCTACTAATACAGAATGTTGCATTATAAGATCATAATATGCCGACGTGTCGTCAAGTTGGCCGAAGACGGGAGTCTCATAAGCTCCGATTCCACACCACCAGTTCGAATCTGGTCGTCGGTACTACACAAGCCAGTCTATTGACTGGCTTTTTTAATAAATATTAGTATGAATCGTTATTCAAATTTAACTGATATTATTTGTGAACACTACAAATCTACCGGTATTAATTGGTGGGAAGTACTTAATAGTGAACCTCACAAACTTTTAGGAAAAATTGGATTTAACATAGACATTGATAGATTTAGATTTTCTCCAGAATTAGATAGTGACAGGAGTTTAGTTCTATTTACAGTAGATCGATTATTTAATGGGGCAGCAGGCATTAAGGAAATTATTAATTTAAAACATCGTCCTAATCAAGAATTATATGATAGTGATGATATTCAATTAGCAATATTGAACATAAGAAAATACATTGAGTTTTTTAATGAAAATCTTAAGGAACAATATAAAGTAGAATTACCTACTAATTTTACAGGTAATGATCGTATTGATAATATCATGCATCGTAGTTTAAATAACATGTGGTAAAATAAATATAATTATGAAACAATTTCTTAAATTATACGAAAATTTTGGAGAAGAAACTCCAATGGAACCTGATATGAC
>Ga0116192_1000514_pt1 | contig 29482 bp, 19 predicted proteins | sample AD_UKC113_MetaG_FD_89876 | JGI IMG/M metagenome (GOLD analysis project Ga0116192, IMG submission 89876) | Active sludge microbial communities of municipal wastewater-treating anaerobic digesters from Hong Kong - AD_UKC113_MetaG | ecosystem: Engineered > Bioreactor > Anaerobic > Digestate...
CAGCGGGAGCGAAACGACCAGCCCCGGTCGCATGGGCGAGCAGTGTAGCGGGAGCGAAACGACCAGCCCCGGTCGCATGGGCGAGCAGTGTAGCGGGAGCGAAACGACCAGCCCCGGTCGCATGGGCGAGCAGTGTAGCGGGAGCGAAATGACCAGCCCCGGTCGCATGGGCGAGCAGTGCAGCGGGAGCGAAACGACCAGCCCCGAGCTGACCATGAGCGGCATCGGAAAGACCTTCCCCGGCGTCCGCGCCCTCAATAATGTCGATTTTAAGCTGCGTCGCGGCGAGATACATGCCCTGATGGGTGAGAACGGTGCCGGCAAGTCGACGCTTGTCAAGGTGCTGACCGGTGTCTATCCCATGGACGAGGGCTGCATCAGACTGGGCGGAAAGCCGGTTCAGATTCGTTCGCCCCAGGATGCTCAGAGGCATGGCATCAGCACCGTTTACCAAGAGGTAAATCTATGTCCTAACCTCACAGTGGCCGAAAACCTCTTTCTTGGACGTGAGCCCCGTAAAATGGGCTTGATCGACTGGAAGCAAATGAACCGCAAAGCGGCCGAGCTATTAAAAGAGCTGAATATCTCGGCTGATCCTACGGCGCAGCTGGATAGCTACTCCATTGCCATTCAGCAGATGATTGCCATTGCGCGCGCCGTCAATACCGAATGCAAATTCCTGATTCTTGATGAACCCACCTCCTCTCTGGATGCTGATGAGGTAAACAAGCTCTTTGCCCTCATGAGGCAGCTGAAAGAGGCAAAAGTGGGCATCATTTTTATCACCCATTTCCTTGAGCAGGTCTATGAGATCTGTGACCGCATAACGGTACTCCGAAACGGAGAGCTGGTGGGGGAATATGAGGTGGAGAACCTGCCGCGTCTTGAGCTAGTTAAAAAGATGATGGGAAAGGAAATTGAAATTCTGTCGGATCTCGCAGTGAGCAAAGGCGAGATAAGATCCGAAGAGGATGTACCGATTATTGAGGCCTGCGAATTAACCAGTGGTCCGGCCAAGATCGCACCCTTCTGCCTCAAGCTGTATAAAGGCGAGGTTGTGGGCTTCAGCGGCTTGCTGGGTTCGGGCCGAAGCGAGCTGGTTCGTGCGCTGTATGGCGCCGACAAGGCTGTGAAGGGACAGCTGTTAGTTAAGGGAAAAAGCGTCAGGATTAAAAAGCCCTTAGACGCGATGAAGCAGAGCATGGCCTATTTGCCCGAGGATAGGAAGGTTGACGGCATATTCGCTGACCTTTCGGTAAGAGAAAACATCATTATTGCCCTTCAGGCAAAACGAGGCCTATTCAGGCGTTTGAGCCGAAAAGAGATGGAAAAATACGCTGATGAATACATAAAGCTGCTGAGCATCAAAACCGCCAGCAGCGAAACACCCATTAAAAGTCTATCCGGCGGCAACCAGCAAAAGGTCATTCTGGCGCGCTGGCTGCTGACCAATCCGGAATTCATGATTCTGGACGAACCAACCCGAGGCATAGATATAGGCACTAAGACAGAAATCCAGAAGCTTATCCTGAAGCTTGCAGCTGAAGGCAAGAGCATCGCCTTTATTTCCTCGGAGATGGATGAAATGCTGAGAACCTGCACGAGAATGGTGGTCATGAGGGATCGGCATAAGGTTGGAGAGCTGACCCAGGGCGATCTCAATCAGAGCACCATTATGCGTACCATAGCAGGAGGTGAGGGGGCACAATGAGTCTTAATAAGAATGAAAGCAAATCCATACGGCTTGGTCGGAATTCGCTCATTAAAAGCCTGACAAGCAGCCGGTTAACCTTCTCGCTGGTAGTTTTGTTTGCCGTGGTTATTCAAAACATCCTGACCACACCAAGCTTTTTCAATATTTCCATTACCAACGGATTGATTTCAGGTTACATACCCAATATTCTGGACGAGGCCAGCGAGCTTGTGATTGTTACTCTGGGCATGACCCTTGTTACTGCGGCATCGGGAGGTCAGGACATCAGCGTGGGCTCTATCATGGCCATCTCAGCCAGCTTTTGCGGTCTTCTCCTGAATGGCCCGGAATACAGAACAGATGTCTTCCACAGCCCCTACCTGCTCGCATTGCTTGTGGGCGTGCTTGGTGGAGCACTGTGCGGCGCCTTCAACGGTTTTCTGGTATCGGGCTTGAAGATCCAGCCCATGATCGCTTCGCTCATCCTGTTTACGGCAGGACGATCCATAGCAAAGCAAATCACCCATGGTCAAACCATCTATATCATGAATCCGGTGTATAAATGGCTGGGTGTTCAAATCCCCGGCGTCCCCATAAGAACATCCATTATTGTGTCTGTTGTGATGATCATCATTGTGGTGCTGCTGGTAAAGCTAACAAGTCTGGGTCTATATGTCCAGAGTGTTGGTATTAATGGATCCTCAGCCCGACTTGTGGGACTCAATGCCCGTGTCATCAAGTTCATGGCCTTTGTGATCAGCGGTGTGCTGGCAGGGGTTGCAGGCCTTGTGGGCTCCAGCAGTGTGGGAAGCGTGAACTCCGGAGAGCTGGGTTTAGCCATTGAGATGGACGCCATCCTGGCTGTCGCTCTGGGCGGCAACATGCTGGGTGGAGGCAAATTCAGCATTGCGGGTTCTGTGATCGGTGCATATACCATTCAGGCCATAACCACGACCCTGTATGCCATGAGTGTGCGCGCCGACCAGCTTAACGTCTATAAGGCATTGATCATTATTGTGATCATCGTGGCCAGCAGCGATGTATTTAAGGAAAGACTCAAGACATTGATTCGTAAGGTGTTCAGCAAGAATGTGTCTGTTGGAGGTTTACGCAATGAAGGGCAGTAAGAAAAGTACGGTGGCAGGTTCGGATATCTTGATAAAACGCAAAGGCCTGAGCAACACAGGAGTATTGCTGCTGATTACTGTCTCTCTCTTTGTGCTTCTTTACATCATCTCGGCAATCCTGTTTGTGGACAGCAACTTCACAAAATACTCAGTTTTCTTTAACCTGATAAATAACAAGGCGTATCTGCTGGTGCTCGCTCTGGGGTTAACGACCGTCCTGATAACCGGCAGCATCGACATTTCTGTGGGTGGTGTGACAGGTCTGGTCAGCATGGTTATCGCAACAATGCTGACAAGCGAAGGCGTTAGTGCGGTTTGGGCTATTCCGGCAGCACTGGGCATAGGGATCGCCTTTGGTATTGTCCAGGGCTTTCTGGTTGCCTATATGGAAATACAGCCATTTATCGTAACCCTGTCGGGCATGTTTTTTGCTCGAGGTATGATCAGCATGATCAACGCCAAGTCGGTGCCCATCACTAACGAATTGTTCATGAGCTGGTCGAGCGCCAAGATCTATATTCCGTTTTTATATAATGAGCGCAGAAACGGCACCCGTGACGTCGCCTACCTCACGCCTACGGCCATCGTGGCCCTGATCACCCTGATCGTTCTGATCATCGTCCTTAAGAAGACCAAATTCGGGCGCTCTCTATATGCCATTGGAGGCAACACACAGAGTGCACTTCTGATGGGCATTAACGTCAGGAAAACGAAGTTCTTGGCTCATGTGCTTTGCGGATTGCTGGCAGGTATCGGAGGCTTTCTCTTTACGCTGTTTGCTCCGTCGGGCAATCCGGGAAACGGGTACGGCTATGAAATCGATGCCATCTCGTCCAGCGTTATAGGCGGCGTTATGCTCAGCGGTGGTGTGGGGCTTCCCATCGGTACGTTTTTCGGTGTGTTGATCAATTCGCTGATAGAACGCGTGGTGCCCCTGCTCGGGATTGTGGATGCCTCCTGGCCCAGAATTATCACCTCGGCATTTCTGTTTGCCTTCATTGTGCTTCAGAGCATCATTGCCAGTGCCAGCAAAAAAGGCGGATCAAAGCTGTCGTTACCGGTTTGGATGAGGCCAAAGAAGGGTAAAGAATAAGTAAACCCAGTATTATTTTAGAAAAATATGCAAATATGATCTTGAGGCGATGCATTTAGTTGATATGTCCTTTTTAGTTCACAAAGAATCTCTGGGGGGGCGGTTTTGTGAAGTTGATCCATTCACTAAAGCTGAGGCTTATCGTCATTCTTTTATGCGTGGCGCTTATTCCAATTCTCATACTTGCATCCTTCCAGCTGACCCAATATTGGACCGATATCACTGAAAACATGAGGACACATGAACTGGAAATTGCCCAATCCAACGTTAAGGTTACGGAGTCGTGGGTCAATGCCAAGGTGTCACAGCTCACAGAGCTCTATAAAGCCCACCCCGAATTCTCAAAGATGAACATGGAAGAGATTATGTTTACCCTGAGCGTAATCAATCAATCCGATCCGGAGGTTGAGACCTCACTGGTGGCCGATAAGGATGGCAATAATATCATTGATAACCTGACGTCCCGGCCAAACATATCCGACAAGGAGTATTTCATCAGGGCAAAGACAACGAAAAAGCCTGCCATAAGCGACATTTTGACCAGCGACAGGTCGGGTGCCAGAATCATCGCCATAGCCGTGCCCATTCTGGATGAAGCGCAAAACTTTATGGGCGTTATTCAGAGCAATATCGTGGTGAAGGCGTTGGAAAACAACATCGGAACCATAAAGGTAGGGGAATCCGGGTATGGCTATCTGCTGTCGGGTTCAGGAAACATGATCTTCAGCAAGTTCTTTCAGTATATTGGCAAAAACTACAGAGACTTTACCCAGAGCACCAGTAAATTAACCGTATTAGATAATGAAGTGATGGTTAATGACAGCGGCTCTATCCAATATACCGACGATGACGGCCTCAATATGGTTGGTGCCTATGCAACCGTCCCCAGCACAGGGTGGAAGGTGATTGTCACAGCGCCATCAAGGGAAGTCTATCAGCATATATATAATTCAATTCTGATTACCGCTATATTGATTTTTGCAGCGGCAGCCGGTGTTATAACAATCTCAATAATTATCGCCAAGAGGATATCGGATCCGGTAAAAGCCGCCGCCGAGCATTTGAACACATTAGCAGAGGCCGACTTTACGAAGGATTTGCCTGACAGCCTTATGAACAGGAAGGACGAAATCGGCGTTCTCATGAAGTCTGTGAAGGTTATGAGGCAATCCATAAGAACGGTGATCCATGATGTTATTCAGGAAGCCGACAGGGTTAAGGCCAATATCCTCACGTCATCGGACAATCTGACCGAACTGGCGCAGAGAATTACCGAGGTATCGACCACCACAGAAGAAATGTCGGCGTTAAGTGAGGAAACCGCGGCTTCCACCCAAGAGATGAACGCAACCTCATGCCAAATTGAGAGCGCGGTGCGATCTATGGCTGAAAAGGCACAGGGCGGATCAGCCTTGGTCAGTGATATAAGCAAGCGCGCCCAGGATTTGAAGGAAAACGCGGCAGAGTCTCAAACCGCGGCCCATGATATACGCAATGCTATCGATTCAGAGATGAAGAAGGCCCTGGAGCAATCCAAGGCTGTCAAGAACATCAATCTCCTGACCGAGTCCATACTCCAGATTACCGAGCAGACAAACCTGCTTTCCCTAAACGCCGCCATCGAGGCCGCAAGGGCTGGAGAGGCAGGAAAGGGGTTTGCCGTTGTAGCCAACGAGATTCGAAAGCTGGCAGAAGACTCCATGAATGCCGCCAATAAGATCCAACAAGTGACCGAGGAGGTCATCGCTTCGGTAGAAGACCTGGCGTCAAGCTCGGAGAAAGCCCTGAGCTTTATTGACGAAAAGGTGATCAGCGATTATCAAACCATGGTGGGAATCGGGGAGCAGTATTTCAATGATGCGGCGTCCATTCAGGATCTTGTAACCGACTTTTCGGCCACCTCCCAGGAGTTGATGGTTTCAATAGAGAATATGGTCAAAGCCATAAATGAAGTGACCCTTTCCAACAGTGAAGAAGCCCGGGGAGTGCAGAACATTTCTCAGAGAGCTTTGGATGTGATGGAAAGAGCGTCAAGGGTTTCCGAACTGATGAGCGCAACAAGACAAAGCTCCGAAAGCCTCATGGAGAGCGTTTCCAGGTTTAAGGTATAAGCTTGGCAGCATTGCGGACATTGGGATTCGTATTAATACTTGCTGATATATAACAGCGTTAGTATATGAAAAGCTTTCTCGAGGTACAGGGCTCAATCCTGCAACGACCTTCGATAGTGTCTTGGCGACATACCCTTTGCCTTCTTAAACATCTTGGAGAACAGGAACTGATCCTTGTAGCCCACCGACCAGGCAATCTCACTTATGGAAAGCAGGGGATTCTTCATCAGTGAGCAGGCCTGGTTCATCCTGTATTGGACGAGATACTGCTGGGGTGTGATGTGGAGCACCTCTTTAAATACGAGGGAAAGATACTTGCGATGGATGCCGGTATAATGCGCCATTTCTTCAATGGTCATTTCCCGGGAATAGTTCATCTGAATAAAATCCAGGGCCTTCTGGATATAGACCTCCCGCACCGCACCCGGAGTGCTGGGTGGGTTAACGGCCCCGAGATCCTCAACAAGCTGATAGAGGAGCTGATACAAAAGGCTTGTAAAGCGCAGGTCCTTGGTATGTCGGATATGACGCGTCTCCACCATGCTCCTCATGGTGTTGAAGATAGCCTCACCGTCGGTCAGGGTGAATACCGGCATCTCCTGGGATAGTCCGGCCCGGCGCAGGTACTGACCGGCACCGATGCCGTTGAAGCCTACCCAGGTATAGATCCATGGGTCTTCATCATCGGCCTTATAGTAGGTGACGATTCCCGGGCAGATCAGGAAGCCCTGCCCCTTTTGAAGGTGCCAGGTGCGCTCGCCGACCTGAAAGATCCCTTTCCCCTCCAGGACAAAATGGATGAGAAAATGATCTCTCACAGCAGGCCCGTAGAAATGCCCTCGCTCACAGTCCTCATAACCGCTGTAATACGGGCACAAGTCCATATTTCTCTCTATAGGCTTCATAGGGTTATCGATCATAGGCATATGCTATCACCTGCCAACTTGTGACATTATAACATCTTTCTATGACACTTGTCCATGTTACGCCAACGTCAAAGGACATATAATGAAAAGTACAAATATGTCGCAAAAGGATTGAATGCATATGAAAAAGATAGCCTTTATCGGGGCCGGAAGCTTCGGTTTTACCCGCACACTGGCAAAAGACATTTTGACATTTCCGGCCTTTCAGGATTGCACACTGGCACTGATGGACATCAATGACGAAAGACTAGCCCTGATTACAAAGGCAGTTGAACGTATCATCAAGGAAGGGAATTATCCGGCCAAGGTGATTGCCACTAAGGATCGAGCTGAAGCCTTAAGGGATGCTGATGGCGTGCTGTGCACCATTCTGGCGGGGGACGTGCAGATCTGGCGCCATGATATCGAGATACCCAAGAAATACGGGGTAGACATTAATGTTGGCGATACCAGAGGCCCCTCGGGTATTTTCAGAGCTCTGCGAACCATACCTGTGATGCTGGATATCGTAAAAGACATTGAGCGGTATTGCCCCAATGCTATCTTCCTCAATTACACCAATCCCATGGCCATGCTGATCAGGGCTATGAAGAGTCAGTCCAAGGTTCAAATTTCAGGTCTCTGCCACAGCGTTCAAGGCACAGCCGCCATGCTGGCCGATTGGATAGGCGCACCCATGAACGAGATTACCTACACCTGTGCCGGCATTAATCATCAAGCCTTCTATCTGGATTTCAAATGGAACGGCAGGGATGCCTATCCCTTGATCCGCGAAGCCGTCAAACGCCCCGAAATCTATAATGCTGAACAGGTTAGAAACGAGATGTTTCTCCATCTGGGGTATTATGTCACCGAATCCAGCGGACATAATTCCGAGTACAACGCTTGGTTCAGAAAGCGTTCGGATCTGATTGAAAAGTACTGCACCAACGGAACCAACTGGAACCCCGGCAAGTATGCCTTTATTCTGAATGAATACCTTCAAAGGGAGAATACCTGGAAGGATGAGATTGATCAGTGGTTCAAGCAGGAGAAGCTTGACCTGGCAAGAGGCCATGAGTATGCAGCCTATATCTTTAATGCCGTATTCGGTGATAACGAAATGTTTGAGTTCAACGGCAATGTGCTCAATACAGGCCTGATTGACAATCTGCCCCAGGGCTGCTGCGTGGAGGTTCCGGTTTTAGCCTCTAAAAAAGGACTCAGCCCTATTCATGTTGGGCCTCTTCCTCCGCAGCTGGCTATTTTAAACAACATCAGCGCAAGATGTGAGGACCTGGCAGTGGAAGGTGCTATTGAGGGCGATCCTCAGAAGGTATTCCATGCCATCTGCTTTGATCCCCTTACCTCGGCAGTCCTGAGCTTAAGCGAGATTAAGGCCATGGTGAACGAAATGTTTGAGGCCAACAGAAAATATCTTCCCCAGTTCAAGCATTTCAACTGATGCACCCTGCCGCTTCGGCCAATATCCCCGGTGCGGTCATAGGGATTAAGCCGTGCCTGAGAATTGATATACCCATCTCCATTGACGTTTGATAAGACCTCATGTTATGCTACCGATTGTTTACAAGTAAAGCACAAAAAGGAGTGAATTAGTCTGTATGAAAAAGCAAGGGTTGAATCCATACCTGCCATCGTGGGAGTATATTCCCGACGGAGAACCGTATGTCTTCGACGGCAGAGTATATGTCTACGGCTCACATGACCGTTTCAACGGATATGCGTATTGCTTGAACGATTATGTCTGCTGGTCTGCACCGGTAGATGACCTGGGAAACTGGCGCTACGAAGGCGTCATCTACAAGAAAACCGACGACCCCTTGAATCCCGACGGCAGTATGTGCCTTTATGCACCTGATGTGACAAAGGGGCCCGACGGGCGGTATTATCTCTTCTATGTGCTCGACAAGGTGCCGATTGTTTCGGTAGCCGTTTGTGATACCCCGGCAGGGAAGTATGAATTCTATGGCTATGTTCATGACGCAAAGGGAAACCGCCTGGGCGAGAGACCGGGGGATGAGCCCCAGTTTGATCCGGGGGTCCTGACCGAAGGGGATCTCACCTATCTCTACACCGGATTCTGCGGCAAGGGTGATACCTCAAGGAGCGGCCCCATGGCAACGGTTCTTGGGCCTGATATGCTGACCATCGTGGAAGAGCCGGTTTTCATTGCGCCCAGCGAGCCCTATAGCAAGGGCAGCGGCTATGAAGGCCATGAATTCTTTGAAGCCCCCTCCATCCGCAAGAGAGGGGACACCTATTATTTCGTTTATTCCTCCATTGTTTTTCATGAGCTGTGCTATGCCACCAGCAAGCACCCCACCAGGGACTTTGTCTACGGAGGCGTGATTGTGAGCAACTCAGATCTTCATATCGACACCTATAAACCGGCCAGCAAGCCCATGTTCTACGGTGCCAACAACCATGGCAGCATCGTTGAGATTAACGGGCAATGGTACATCTTCTATCACAGGCATACCAATGGCACGAATTATAGCCGGCAGGGCTGTGCCGAGCCCATTTATTTCAGAGAGGACGGCTCCATTCCTCAGGTTGAAATGACCTCCTGTGGTTTGAATGGCAGACCTCTCGCCGGTAAAGGCGAATATGCCACGTATCTGGCCTGTAACCTTTTCTGCAAGGAGGAATCCCTCTATACCGACTGGACAGCCTCCTGGATGAACAATCAGTTCCCCAAGATCACCCAGGACGGCAGGGACGGTGACGAGGAGATCGGCTATATTGCCAACATGAAGGACTCGGCTACGGCAGGCTTCAAGTATTTCGACTGCAAGGGCGTCAAGAGGGTGAAAATCAAGGCGCGGGGATATGCCTCAGGAGCCTTTGAAGTCAAAACCTCCTGGAATGGCGAGGTGCTCGGAAGGATACCGATTGTTTATACCAATATATGGAAGGAATACGCAGCTGATATCGCGATTCCCGATGGGATACAGGCGCTTTACTTCACCTACACGGGCAGCGGAAGCGCTCACTTTGGTTCGTTCACGCTGGAATAGCGGTGTGATGACTGGCAGCCATACCGCCGGGCCCCATAAAGGCCCGAGCGGTATTTCTTTCCCAGCGCACGTCCTATTTAGGATCCATTCGGTGGCTGCGGCACAGCAGAGCTTGATTTACCGGGCACAGAGCAGGGCTTCTTGCTGCCTATGATTTGCCTTCGCGTTGCCCATGGTTTGCCCTTTACACCGCATGGGATGCACCCTTCACCGCCCTAACTGTACATCCGACATGATCTGGTTTTATCTGCCATGAGGCCTGTATAGAAAATCATATTGACTTCTGTTACAATAACAATAGAGCACCGTGGCTGCTTTTTTACTTCCGATGCAATCAAATGTAAACAGGTCAAAGAAATCAGCATAAGGGGATATTGATTTGAGCAAGTTTAATTTGCTTAAGATACTCAATAATTTGTCCATATCTCAAAAGATGCTTTTGATCTTCATTGGATGCGTCATTTTGCCCCTGTCTATTCAAAACTACTTCTATTACAACGACACCGAACAAAATATTCAAGATGAAATGATGCAGCGCCTGACACTTTCACTGAGTGAAAAGGCAAGCAGGGTTAACGGGAGTATCTCCGGGGCCATCAATCTGGCCAACAGATACAACACCAACGAGGAGCTTTACAGGCTGCTGGATACAAATTATACGACAGATATCAACTTCCTGATCACCTATCAGGATCATATTGAAGAAGCGATTTTTTCCGATCTGGCTTTTAACCGTCAGGTCAGGCGAATGGTGATTTACACCGACAATAAAACAGTACTGAACGGTGCCCTGATCAATCGCCTCATCCCCTGGGATACTATAAACCTTGGTGAGGAGCTGCTTGATTATCATGTCGTCAGTCTTTCCCCGACAGAGAATGCGCCTTATCTGCGTATCTCATTGATCCCTGTGAGGGCGAAGAACCTTTATGACAGAAGCCTCAGCATCATAAAACCCATGAGGCATTACCCCCAATATGGCTTTTATAATAAGATCATAAGGATAGATCTGGATACAGCCTATCTTTCAGCCATGCTGGAAGACAGCGACTTATTTGACAACATCTTTCTTGCTGATTCTCAGAACCGGGTCATTGCTTCGGCCAACACCTTCACCGAGTTTGGCCAATATGATATCTTTCAGGAGAGCGATGTCAAGGAAGGCATCGTGCTGCTGAAGCAGCGCCTTGAGGACATTCCCCTGACCCTATACGGACTCTATGACTCTAAGATTATATCGGAGGAGTTCAGCAAAACCAGATGGAAAACTGTTGCAGTTGCTTCTTCGAGCATTCTTTTTGCCATCATCTTTATTTTTCTCATCGCCAGCAATATTACCCGGAGAACCAGGCTCGTGGTAACCCAGTCCAAGCAGGTTGCCCAGGGAAATTTTATACAGATAGACGAAACCCATATGGGTATGGATGAGATAGGGATTTTGGCCGGCAGTATGAATCACGTGAGTGCACAGCTGAAAACCCTCATTGAGGAAAAATACGAATCGCAGCTGCTGAAGGCCCGCCTTGAAAAGGAGACTGCTCAGGCGAAGCTTCTGGCCTTGCAGAGCCAGGTCAATCCTCACTTCATGTTTAATGCCCTTGAATGCATCCGCCTTAAGTCCACCGTCAAGAATGAGACTGAAACGGCTCAGATGATCAAATACATGTCCCGCATGTTCAGGCATATCATCACCTGGGAGGATGATATCATCGTTCTCAAAGAGGATATGAAGTTTCTGGATGAGTTTTTAAAGATTCAGAAGTATCGCTTTGACGATGAATTTGAGTTTGTCGTCAGGGTTGATAAAGAAGCCCAGGAATGCTTGCTGCCGAAGCTGGTCATCCAGCCGTTGGTTGAAAATGCCTGCGTCCATGGCATTGAGGCCATTTCCCATCAACGGTATGTGGAAGTATCCGCAGAGAAACATGAAGACCGGCTTATCATCACTGTTTCGGATAACGGGTCAGGCATTGATGAAGAACGCTTGAAGGCGCTTAATAAAATGCTGAAGGACGGCAAAAAGATAGCGGGAAGTGTTGGCCTGTATAATGTACATCAAAGGCTGGTTCTATATTATGGGAAGGAGTTCACCTTTGAGATCCTAAGCCGTCAGGGCAGAGGAACCCAAATAAAAGTAGACATCCCTGTACGGTATGACAAGGAGGAATTCAATGTACTCAATTCTGTTAGTTGATGATGAAAAGAGCATTAGAGAATACCTTCCAAAGGCCATTGCCTTTGATCAATACGGCTTTGAGGTGAAGGACACGGCTGTAAATGGGTTGGAAGCCCTGCAAAAGCTTCCCCAGGTGTGTCCGGATTTGATTATACTGGATATCCGCATGCCCGACATGGATGGTCTGCAGTTTCTGAAGGCACTGCGTCAGAGTCCGTATGCCAATACACTTGTGATCATGCTTTCAGGCTACAGTGACTTCTCCTATGCCCAGGAGGCCATGAAATATGGCGTAAAGGCCTATCTGCTGAAGCCCGTTGATGAAGATGAACTCATTCCCCTGCTTCAAAGGATGTATAAGGAACTGGAAAAATCCCGGAATGAGAAAATGCTTGTGGACATACGCTTTAAGCTGAAGCTGCTCAATAAGCTGTACAGTGGCGGAGCCATTGACAGAAAGGAGTTTGAAGGGTTTACCTTCATGACATGCGTCATGCTGCCCAGCAGTGAGCTTGATGAATACAGCAATCCCCATGTGGTTTTACAGGAATGCCTTGCAAAATACCTGGGTGAGCTTGAGAGCTTCCAGTTTCACATTAGGGGAAGCCTCTACACCTATCTTCTGCCGCCGGAGATCCTGGAGCCCTATCATCAGAATAAGGCCTATTTCGCCAACACCCTGCTGGAGGATTTCAAGAAGGAAAACCTGAATTGTTCGCTGCTCTTCAATTCCTATGTTTTTGGTCACCAGGAAAACACCTTCAGAGAGGACTTTTCAAATCAGCAGTATGAGATGATGACAGAGCTGTTCTTCAATCCCCGGGAGTTCCTGGATTATTCTCCCGGTGCATATAGGATGGAATCTGAATTTCCCCATGAAAGCAGGTATCTTGAGGACATCAGGAAATACTTTGTGCTGTTAAGCAAAAACGAGGTCATGCAGGAAATTGAGAATCTGTTTGACGACATTGAAAAAGTACATCTGGGCATTCAATACATACAGGAAGTCAGCTACAGAATTTACTACATCATCAGGGATGAGTTGTCCAAGATCACCGATTTGAGTGAGGGAGAACCCTTCCTGACAAGGCCCGAGTGGATGGAGTTCCAGTACTATACGCTATTTCCCAAATGGAAAGAGCTGCAGAGGGCCTTGATTATGGACAGCTTCAGATTTATAGAGCGCAGCAGCAAAATGTCCAAGATGGGCATCAGCAAGGGCGTTATCGAATACATTCATATGCATTATATGGAACAAATCAACCTCAAGCAGGTGGCCGAAAAGTTCTTCGTCAATGCGGCCTACCTGGGCAGAGCATTTCAGAAGGCCACAGGCGTCAACTTTAATCAATACCTGAATGACCTGCGCATCACCGAGGCAAAGAAGCTGCTGCTTCAAACCGACAAGCTGGTTTACGAGATTGCCAATGATGTGGGCTACACAGAGAGCAAATACTTCATTATGAAGTTCATCCAACATGTTGGGAAAAGTCCTACTGAGTTCAGAAATCAAACCTGAAACAAGGTGGTTTAGTATTTGGAGTATGAAGTATCATTTTTGGAATGATCACATACTCCTTTAGATGCTAAAATCACATTAAGACGGAAGGCGGTAGTGATGATATGAAGCAATTTCGAAGAATTTCGGCATTCATATTGATATCTTGCCTGATATTGATGGTTGCCGCCTGCATGAAACCCAAGAACACCGTCGGTGAGAAGACTCCGGGAACGGCTACGCCAAAGCCCCAGGGAAATGTCGTCAGGGATGAGGAAACCGGACTTGTTCCCATGGCCGATGCCGGTGATCCCATTACCTTTAAGGTTTTTATCCGTGACCCCAGTACGGCCCCGTCAAAAAGCAATCCTGTATTAAAAAAGATCACGGAGCTTACGGGTGTTACCATTGATTTTGAGTTTTTGGTTGGCGATTTGGCACAAAAGCAAGGCGTCATGATAGCCAGTGAGGATTACCCGGATGCCATTTTTGCAGAAGCATCGCCGTTTATTGATGCCGGTGCCTTTATTCCCTTAGAGGACAAACTTCCTCAATATCCCAACCTCTACGCGCATTACGCGCCCTTTGCCGATGATATGACGGCCAAAGACGGGCACCAATACATTTTGGAGCTTTACAGCGTAACAACGAAAACCGCACCGATCTTCACCGACTCGGGCCCGGGCTTTTTTATTCAAAAGGCAGTTTTGGAAGAAGCGGGATACCCCATTCCAAGAACCCTTGATGAATACTTTAAGCTGATTGAGGCGTACAAGGCCAAGTATCCCTTGATTGACGGTATGAAGACTGTGGGCTTCGAAATCCTGTGTGACGGGTGGAGAGACTTCTGCCTGATGAATCCGCCCCAGCACCTGATGGGTGCCGGGAACGACGGAAATGTGTATGTGGATCCGGTAACCCTTAAAGCTTCTCTGTACCAGACATCGGATACAGCCAGGAACTATTACAGGAAGCTCAATGAGGAATACCACAAGGGAATTATAGAAGCTGAGACGTTTACTCAAAATTATGACCAGTATATCAACAAAATGTCAAATGGGGTGGTGCTGGGGTTCTTCGATCAGGGCTGGGATTTCATGGCCGCTGAAAATGTATTAAGAGCCGAAGGCAAGTTCAATCGTACATATGTTGCGGTACCCATTACCAATCCAGGCGTCACGGACAGCTATCTTGACTCTCCCAACGGGAATATTCCCGGCTTTAACGGCATTGGCATTACAAAGAAATGCAAGAATGTAGATCGTTTACTCGCCTTCTATGACTGGCTTTTACAGGAGGATGTTCAGAATTATCTCCAGTGGGGCATAGAGGGAAAGGATTACATCGACCTTGAAAATGGCGGAAAGGTGCTTACCCCCGAACGCCGGGATATCATTAATGATGAGGCCAAGAAGCGGGAACTGACCGGACATGTATTGTGGAATTACTCTCCCAAGCGTCAGGGGCTTTACGAAAATGGAGAACCCTGTAGTCCGTCAGATTCGGAGGATGAATATCTGGCATCATTGTCTGAATACGACCAGAATTTCCTCAAAAGCTATAACATCAAGTATCCTGCACAGCTCCTTTCACCTCCAGTTGTACGTCCGGCTTATTACCCGGTATGGTCCATGATATTTGAGGAGGGAAGCTCTGCAAGGGTTGCAGTCAACAAGATGGTGGAAACCTGTCGTAAATACTATCCTCGTTTAATTCTCTCCAATTTGGATGAGTTTGATGGATTGTGGCAGGAATTTGTGGCGGAGATTGAACATAACGATGTCAAACCTTATCTTGAAGAAGTCAACCGCCAGATTAAGCAAAGGATGAATTGATAACTTAATTTTTAAAGAAAATCAGGGGAGAGGACTCCTCCTCTCCTGTTTTTGCTATGCCTGAAATCAATAATATTTTGTTGCGGGAGAGATGAAAATGACGGAAAACAGCGTGGCTTTACCAAAAGCAGTGGTAAGACGAAAGAAATGGGAGAGGAAGATTAAGTTATATAAGTCCCAAAAATCGCTATTTGCAATGATTTTACCGTGGATGATAATGACTTTTATCTTCTCATATCTGCCTTTAACGGGCTGGATCATGGCCTTTCAGAACTTTAAGCCGGCAAAGGGTTATTGGGGCTCAAAGTTCGTAGGGTTCGATCAGTTTGCCTTCCTGTTCAGGGAAGCTGGATTCTGGCGAGCCTTCAGAAACACCCTGGCCATGTCTACATTGAATCTGATCTTCGGATTCGTTTTTGCCATCGGCTTTGCCCTGTTGTTGAATGAAATCAGAAACAGATTCTTCAAGCGTGTTGTTCAAACCGTCTCCTACCTGCCCCACTTCTTAAGCTGGATTATCGTCTGCGGCCTGATCTCCAATATTTTATCCTCCTCAGACGGTACATTAAACAACCTCCTGATGTGGCTGGGCGTCATTGACAAGCCAATCCTTTGGCTCGGCATACCAAAGTATTTCTGGTGGATTGTGGCCTTCTCCAACGTGTGGAAGGAGATGGGGTGGAACTCCATTATATACCTGGCTGCCATGTCTGCTATTGACACTTCCTTGTATGAAGCCTGCGAAATCGACGGCGGTAGCCGTTACAGGAAGATGTGGCATATCACCCTTCCCGGTATTCGACCCACCATTATCGTCCTCTTGATCATGAATCTCGGCTTTATCCTCAATGCCGGATTTGAAGTCCAGTATCTCTTCGGCAGAGGCTTGATCATGGACGTCTCGGAAACTATAGATATCTTCGTTCTCAAGTACGGCATCACCCTTGGCAACTATTCGCTGGCCACTGCTGCCGGTATCTTTAAATCGGTCATTTCCATCTTCATGATTGTAACCACCAACTACCTCTCGGGCAAAATTGAAGACGAGAAGTTATTCTAAAGGAGGCATAGCAAATGGCTGCATATAGAGGAGAAATCAGACGCCGGTCACTTGAACCCATTATTTTCAGAACAGTAAACACACTCCTTATGGTGCTTATAATGATTGTGATGCTTTATCCGTTCTGGAATACTATAGCGGTATCACTCAACCACTCTCAGGACACGTTAAAGGGCGGTATCACCCTGTTCCCCCGCGTTTTCTCAACATATAACTACGAGACGGTGTTCAGCAACAGATTGCTGGTCATAGCGACCATCAACTCTGTACTGCGTACCCTGCTTTCAACGGTATTAGGCGTGTTTGTCGCCGCCATGATCGCCTATGTGCTTTCCCGGCGTGAGTTTGTCTGGCGCAAGTTTGCCACCCGGTATTTTCTTGTCACCATGTATGTTTCAGCTGGTCTGATCCCCAACTACTTTCTGATAAGAGACCTTGGGCTGATCAATAACTTCTGGGTTTACATACTTCCCAGCTTGGTGAGCGTTTTCAATGTCATCGTCGTAAGATCCTATATCTCGAGTCTGCCCCAAAGCCTTTTTGAAGCGGCCTTTATCGATGGCGTGGGCCATTTCCGCTGCTTCATATCCATTGTTTTGCCTTGCTGCAAGCCCGTTCTGGCAACAGTGGCCCTGTGGTGTGCCGTAGGTGCATGGAACTCATGGTTTGATACCTTTATCTATGCTTCCAGCAAGGAGAACCTGACCACCCTTCAGTATGAAATGATGAAGATGCTGGCAGCCTCCATGAGCGCATCGGCCAGCAGGTCGCCCGATGCCATCTATAATGCTGGGCAAATGGCTGGCAATTCGGTAACGCCGGTTTCTATCAGAGCGGCTATCACGGTTGTGGCCTCTGTCCCAATTCTTCTGGTATACCCCTTCCTGCAGAAGTATTTTGTTAAGGGTGTTATGATCGGTTCTGTAAAGGAATAATGCAAAGGCTGAATGATAAGAGACCTAAGGAGAAATATGCATGAGTAAAGGTGCTTTTCATACCGGACGATACCCTAATCTGTTCTCTGAGATGGGCATTTCCCAGGAAGAAGTGGACAGGAAGATCACAGAAACCTTTGAAACCATGTTTTTCGATCCAAAGGAGCGGATTTACTTCGAAATGGGCGAAAATATGGGGTATATGCTGGATACGGGCAACAACGACACCCGTACCGAGGGCATGAGCTATGGCATGATGATGGCTGTTCAGATGGACAGAAAGGATATCTTTGACCGCCTGTGGCTATTTTCCAAAACCTTCATGTACCAGAGCTCAGGGAAATACCAGGGCTATTTTGCCTGGTCCGTTTCTCCTGAAGGGAAGAAAAATGCCGAAGGACCAGCCCCCGATGGTGAAGAATATTATGCCATGGCGCTGTTTTTTGCAAGTGCCAGGTGGGGTGACGGGCCCGAGCCGTTTAATTACAGTGTCCAGGCCAGAGACATCCTGCGCCACTGTCTTCATCAGTCCGAGCTGGTTGAGGGAGGCCAGCCCATGTGGGATCCGGATAATCATTACATCAAGTTTGTGCCCGAAACTCCCTTTACCGATCCCTCCTATCATCTGCCGCATTTTTACGAGCTGTTTGCGCTGCTGTCCGACGAACAGGACAAGCCCTTCTGGCGTGAGGCCGCCGAGGCCAGCCGCAAGTTTCTGAATATTACCTGTCATAAGTATACCGGAATGGCGCCTGAGTACGCTGAATATGACGGAACAACAAAGCTTCTCTTCGGAAAGGAATGGGAGTTCTATTCAGATGCCTATCGGGTTGCCATGAACATAGGCCTGGATGCCGCCTGGTTTGGTGAGAACCAGCAACTGGGAGACATTATCGATAGGCTGCAGGCTTTTTTCAGTGAAACAACCAAGTTAGGAGAATATGATTCCTACACCCTGGCAGGAAAGCCCATGGGAGAACCCGCCATGCATCCGGTGGCCATTATTGCCACCAATGCGGCCGGATCCCTTGCCGCGAAAGGCAGGTATCGCATGGAATGGGTGAGGCATTTCTGGAATCTGCCTCTTCGAAAGGGCTCCCGCAGATATTATGACAATTGCCTGTACTTCTTCTGTTTATTAATGCTGGCCGGCCGTTACAGGATCTATATCTGACCAGCTTCATCCTTTAAAGCTGTGTGGGGGTAGTTATTATGAAGCCAAAAAGAAAAGTCAAATTCCCTTTCAGATTTCCTCAGTTTCAGCTAAGAACCAGACTCATGCTCTCATTTCTAGCCCCAATACTAGCGATTGTCTTCATAGGCTTTTTCTCATACTCCATGTCAAAAAGCGAAATCACCAACACAGTGACCAACTCATCGCGGGAGGTCATTAACAGTGAAATCGCTTATTTGAACATGATTTGCAACATTGTTAAGTCTCAAGCCATTCAGCTGGTCTCCAACGGTGATGTGAGAACTGCCCTTTCTCCCGAATTCAAGGATCTGGATATCAATGAGAAAAGGGAAATCACAAACAAAATGAGAACACTCGTGCTGTCCTTGTCTTCTTCAAGCAAATATATTAAGGATTGCACCATCGTTGGGACCGACACTGTCATCAACACAAATCCTAACCTGGCTGTAAGAACCCTTGCCAACTTAAAGGAGATAGACGCCTTCGTTCCTATTATAGAGGGCAAGCTGAAAAAGCAGTGGATAGGCGACAAAGCTGCCATTGCGAAGCTCTATGGCCGATCGGTCACTCAGGACCCAACCCTGGCCTACATCATGCCCTACAACGATACCAGTGCAGGGAACAAGATGCTGGGCGTCCTGATCATCGAGGTAAATCCGGACATCGTTAAGGAAATGATCAAGCGAATGGGTTCAGGCAACGCTACCAATCATATTGTCACCGAGGATGGCTTTGACAGTGCCGTTTTGATCGACAGTGAGCAACCGAGCCTTGAAGGCTGCTATGCCTATGTTCAGGATGCCATCTATCAAAAGTCGCTTGTGAGCGAGGAGAAGATCGAGACCTATGTGGCGTCGGATAGAATTATCATTATCGGCAAGGTCGATGACAATGCCGTCACCATCAGCACAGAGATTCCGTTTTCAGTAATCAATGTCGGCTCAAACCGCATCCTCCTGATTACACTAATTGTTGTCCTGGTGGCAGTGATGGTCTCTGTACTGGTTGCCATGGCCATATCGGGAGGATTAAGCGCCAAAATCAAGAAGATTCTTTCGGTGGCCAAAACAGCGGCTTCCGGTGATTTAACCCAGAGGCTGTCTAGCGACAAAAAGGATGAACTTGGGGTGCTGATTAATCAAATCGGCATCATGATGGACAGCGTGCGGCAGCTGATAATTGAGGCTGCTGATATCGCCGAGCGCGTATTTAAGTCAGCCAACAATGTGAGTGCCTCGTCGGAGCATGTTGTCCAGTCTGCCGGAGGCATCATGACGGCCATAGGTGAAATCGCTGTGGGAGCTACCACACAAGCTCAGGATGCTGAAGAGGGCGTTAAAAAATCCAGCGCCCTGGCCGAAGCTATTAAGATCGTTACTGAGAGTACAAAACAGATCGAAAATGTGTCCAACGATTCCTTTATGCTGACCAAGAATGGCATATCCTCCATCAGGGATCTGGAAGAAAAGGCCGGAGAGACCAACAGAGTCATTCGAGAGGTCCGCAGGGATATCGATATGTTGACCGAAAGAAGCAAGAAGATCGCAAGTATTGTTAAGCTCATCTCAGGGGTTGCCGATCAAACCAGACTGCTGTCGCTGAATGCTTCCATTGAAGCTGCCCGGGCCGGAGAAGCAGGCAGCGGATTTGCCGTAGTGGCAGAGGAGGTTAAGCAGCTGGCCGATCAAACAGCCGTATCGGTTCGGGAAATTGCAACCATCGTTCAAGAGATTGAGCAGCAGGCCATCGTCACCATCAAGAAGGCCGAACTGACCGATACCATTCTGGCCCAGCAGAACGAAGCCCTTGATAAAGCCATACGCTCATTCAACGACATTTCCGGCTCCATGGCCCTTCTGGTGGAGAAGGTTGCCGAAATTCAATCTAATACAGGCGAGATGGAGCGGCATAAGGATCAGGTGATTCATGCCATCCAAAACATATCGGCTGTTTCACAGCAGACTGCTGCAACCACCCAGGAGGTAACTGCATCCTCCGACCAGCAGATGTTGGAGATTAAGGCCTTCAGGGATAACGCAGAGCTGCTTGAGAAGGAAGCCCAAAGGCTTCGGGACGCCATCAGAGTCTTTAAGGTTCATTAAACTGTTCTGAATATAAGGAGATAGTAATATGCTAAGAATCGCGAAAACAGAAAACGGTTTGGTTCAGGGAATACCTGCCGCCGATCCGCGCATCACAAGCTTTAAGGGAATTCCCTTCGCAGCTCCCCCCGTGGGTGCAAATCGCTGGCGCGCACCTCAGCCCGCTGAGAATTGGGACGGCGTGCTCAAGGCCTACGACTTTGCACCCATATCCATGCAGGCACCCACCGTGATAGACCCAAAGAATATCTACACCAGAGAGTGGTCTGTGGACCCCGATATCGTCATGAATGAGGACTGCCTTTACCTGAATGTCTGGACACCGGCATGCAGTCCCGACGAGAAGCTTCCGGTTTTTGTCTGGTACTTCGGAGGAGGTCTGCAGGTAGGCCATACCGCCGAAATGGAGTTTGATGGAGAACGCATTGCCAGAAGAGGTATTGTGGTGGTCACCGTCAATTACCGCTTAAACATTTTTGGCTTCATGTGTCATCCCGAAATCACCGCTGAATCCCCCGATGCGCCTGCTAATTTCGGGCATCTTGACCAGCAGGCCGGAACACTTTGGGTGAAGCGTAATATTGCAGCCTTTGGCGGCGATCCTGACAATATCACCATTGGCGGGCAGTCGGCAGGCGGGGGAAGCGTCATGGCCCAGCTCACATCACCGCAAAATGAAGGCCTGTTTCAAAAGGCCATTATTATGAGCGGCATGATTACACCCCTTTATCCCAATAACCGCATGCCTCACATGAGAAAATCCCTGACAGATGCAGAGCAGATGGGAGTGGATTTCTTTAAATTCCTTGGTGTGTCCTCTCTTGAGGAAGCCCGCAAGCTGGATGCCTTCTATCTGAGGGATAAATGCCTTGAGTATGATGCAAGGCTTGGAACCTGGGGAATATGGGGCACTGTCGTTGATCAGAAATTCTGCATCGATAACGCCTTTGAGCTGATTATAAGAAATAAGCGCTGGATGGTGCCCGTTATGCTGGGACATACCTCCTCTGAGTTTCCCAATGCACCTCAGGTGGAGTCAATGGAGGAGTTCAAGCAAATGGCTTTTGAGCTCTTCGGAGATAGTGCCAACGAATACCTCGCCCTTTGCTGTGCCGATTACTGCAAGCTGGAGGAAGTGAAGCAAAAGGCCACGGTTCTTGGAATGGAATATGCCATTCGTATTGCCCTGGAGGCCAACTCGTACTCCGGCACAGGGGTTCCCATGTACTACTATAACTTTGATGCCGAGATTCCCGGATGGGATAATCCGGGGACCTTCCACTCGGTAGATCTGTGGTTCTTCTTCGAAACCCTGGCAAAATGCTGGCGGCCCTTTGTAGGTAAACACTATGACCTTGCACGACACATGTGCAACTACTGGGCCAATTTCATACGCTCCGGCGATCCCAACGGTAAGGATTCCACCGGAGATGAGATGCCCCGCTGGGAGCCCTATACCTCCGATGCACCAAACTGTATGGTATTTAAGGACAAACCAGAACCCACATGCGAAAAGCCGGACAAACTCATGAGTTTTCTCCTCAGGGAATATTTCAGGAAACGCATGGAGCATCATAGCTGATAAATCTCCGATCATGAAAAGATGCCGAACCGGTCAAAAAACCGGCGGCATCTTTTCTTATATATATGAAACACTCTGGGGGGTTTTTCCTTCACATATCGATGGTATTCCCTTCGCAGTCATACGCTTGGTGGTGAAAAACAGTTCCTGTAATGGTCTGAGAAGGAAGATGATACCTTCGCGTCAACCCGTTGATTTCCCGTACATAGCAGTAATTATACCCCATTTCAGCAACAAGTATAATTATCGGAATTTCAGGTGTTTTTGTTTGAATGACTGGTTTGTTGCTTCGTGTTATTGTTAAAGAAAACTAAACATGAAAGGTGGAATAATGAAATGAAGTCTCTCAAAAAGCTTGTGTCTGTGCTTCTGCTTCTCACCTTGGTCCTTTCACTTGCAGCCTGTGGCGGCGAACAGCAAGCGCAAGGCACAACACCCACACCGTCATCACCAACCTCAACTTCATCTTCAGGTACCAATCAACCCGCCGTTGAGAAGGATCCTGAAACTGGCCTGACACCTATGGCCAACAGAACTCCCATAACATTCCACATGTTTATTCGTGACCCCGGACAGGCTCCTGATCCTAACAACCCTGTTCTCAAGAAGATTACTGAATTAACCGGCGTTACCATTGAGTTCGAGTTCCTCGTTGGTGACTTGAATGAAAAGGTCGGTGTATTGCTTGCCAGCGGCGAGTATCCTGATATGATGTTCGGCGCCGACGCTAAGAAGTTCTTTGATGCCGGTGCACTTGTTCCCCTGGAAGACTATATCATGAAGTATCCGAACCTGAGAGCCCATTATGAGCCTTTCATGGATAAGATGAAGGCCGGCTTCGATGGTGAGCATGCTTACACCCTTGAAAACTACAACCTCGAGCGTATTGCTTCTCCTATATTCCAGAACGGCGGCGCAGGCTTCTTCCTTCAGAAGGCAGTTATCGAAGATGCCGGCTACAAGGTTCCCAAGACCGTTGATGAATACTTCACAATGATCAATAACTATAGGGCTAAGTATCCTACCATTGATGGCGTTCCTACCATTGGCTTTGAAATCCTCTGTGATGGTTGGAGAGACTTCTGTCTGCGTAACCCCGCTTTGCATCTGTTGGGCTCCACCAATGAAGGCGACGTTATCGTAGATCAGACCACCCTTAAGTCTTCTCTCTATCAGATCACCGATACCGCTAAGGCTTGGTACAGAAAGCTGAATGAAGAGTATCATAAGGGCACAATCCAGCCTGAAACCTTCACTCAGACCTATGACCAGTACATAGCCAGAATTTCCTCCGGTGCTGTTCTTGGTATGTTTGATCAGTTCTGGAACTTCCAACAGGCCGACAACACCCTGAAGGCAGATGGCAAGTTCGAGCGCTCTTACATCTGCGTGCCTCTGGCAAACCCCGGCTTGAAGGATGCTTATCTCGAAGCTAAGTCCGGCACAATCTCCGGAACCGGTGGTATCACTGTTTCTGTTGACTGTAAGGATGTTGACCGTCTGATGGCTTACTATGACTGGCTCCTCAACCGTGAGGTTCAGGACTATCTCGCATGGGGCGTTGAAGGTAAAGACTGGGTTAAGGTTGGTACCGTTGGTAAGGCCCTCACCCCCGAGCGCCGCGAACTCATGAGAGATACCGCTAAGAAGCGTGACCTGACCGGTGATACCCTGTGGCAGTACACACCTAAGATGCAAGGTCTGTATCCCGATGGCGCTCCCTGCTCACCTGGTGATTCCGAAGATGAATTCTTAGCTTCTACCAGTGAATATGAACAGAAGTTCTTTACAGCCCTCGGTATCAAGTATCCTGCACAGGTTCTCTCCGAACCAAAGAAAATGCCCGCTTACTATCCTGTATGGTCCTTCGCAATCGAAGATGGCAGCCCTGCAAGACTTGCTCATGCCAAGTTGGAAGATGTTTGCCGTAAGTATGATCCTCAGCTGATCATGTGCGATCCCGCCAAGTATGATGCACTGTGGAATGAGTTCGTAGCTGAGACTCTGGCCGGCAAGCCGGAGGACTACCTCAATGAAGTTGACCGTCAGATCCAGGAAAAGATGGCAGCAGCCGGTAACTAATCTTTAATATTAATCCGTCCTAATACATGAAGAGAGGTTTTACCTCTCTTCATGTGTTTATAAGATAATGTTATTATTAAAGAAGATGAAGCTTGGTTATGGAATAAATCGATAGAGGTAAATTATATGACGAAAAAAATTACAGTACCCAAGGAATGGAAGGGTACAAAATTTTCAGACAACTGGTGCTTTTGCGTGGGTACCGGGCGGCTGGGGCTCGCGCTCCAGAAGGAGTATTTAGATCATCTCTCTATGGTCCAGAAGGAAATCGGCTTCCGATATATCAGAGGTCATGGACTGCTTCATGATGATATTGGTATCTACCGTGAAGATGTGGTAGACGGCGAAATAAGGCCATTTTACAACTTTACCTATGTGGACAGGATATTTGATTCCTTTTTGGAAAGAGGCATACGCCCGTTTGTAGAGCTGGGATTCATGCCGTCAAAGCTGGCCTCAAGCGATAATTCGGTTTTCTATTGGAAGGGTTTGACCTCGCCACCAAAGGATTATGATAAATGGGCTGCGCTGATCAAGGCAGTCGTGACGCATTTCATCTCCCGATATGGCTTGGAGGAGGTTCTCAAATGGCCCTTTGAGGTCTGGAACGAGCCCAACCTCCCCGGCTTCTGGGAAAATGCCGATAAGGCCGAGTATTTCAAGCTCTATAAGGTGACAGCACAGGCTGTTAAGAGCGTGAATCCGAATCTGAAGGTTGGCGGTCCTGCCATCTGCGGGGGAGCCGATCACTGGATTACAGACTTCCTGCAGTTCTGTCATGAGGAAAACCTGCCGCTGGACTTTTTAAGCAGACATGCTTATACCTCAAGACAGCCCGAGGTGACACCCCACTTCTTTTATCAGGAGCTGCATGAGAACACCTATATGCTGGATGAATTCAAACAGGTGCGGGAAATGATCAAACAATCCCCCTTCCCGAACCTTCCGTTTCATATTACCGAGTATAACACCTCGTGGCATCCCCTCAACCCGGTGCATGATACGGTACTAAATGCCGCCTATCTTTGCAGAATTCTCAGTGAGGGTGCCGATTATGTTGACTCCTTCTCCTATTGGACCTTCAGCGATGTGTTTGAGGAGTGGGATGTACCGAGATCCCAATTCCATGGCGGCTTTGGCCTGATTGCCTTGAATGGGATACCAAAGCCCACCTTCTACGCCTTCAAATTCTTCAAGAGTATGGCCGGGGAAATCCTCTATCGCGATGAGCAAACCCTTGTGGTCAAAAAGGACGACGGCTCACTGGCTCTGATGGTCTGGAATGATGTCCTGGAAAAGGGTGAGGGATTTGAAAAGGAGCTTGAGATTACCCTTCCGGTAGGCTTCAAATCGGCCTTCATCAAGCGCAGCCTTGTCAATGAAGATTACGGCAATCCATGGCGCACATGGATTCAAATGGGCAGACCCAGGTTCCCAGCAAAGGAGACTGTTGAAATCCTCAAGGAGGTTGCAAGGCCCCTGGTTACTACCTGCAGGACCGAGATTGAAAACGATACCCTTACCCTGAAGCTTAAGCTGGGAAAGAATGAGGTCTCGCTGATACAGATCTCTGAGATACAGGATGAGTCCCATACTTATATTGGCCTGGATGACAGCAAGGTGCCGGGATAAGCATATGTATGGCAGGGAGTCTTAACATAAGCCAAATTTTCATCAAAGCGGAAAGAAGGAGTATGTAGCGTGGAAGTATTAAAGATTATTGCTGAGAACAAGAAAAGCAAGATATCCAAGGAGATTTATGGTCACTTCTCGGAGCATTTGGGAAGATGCATCTATGAGGGTATCTATGTAGGCGAAAACTCTCCTATCCCCAATACCAATGGTATGAGAAACGATGTGGTGGAGGCTCTGAAGAAGATCAGGGTGCCTGTCCTGAGATGGCCGGGCGGCTGCTTTGCCGATGAATATCACTGGAGAGATGGCATAGGCCCCAAGGAAACCCGCAAGCGGATGATCAATACCCATTGGGGCGGGGTTGTGGAGGATAACAGCTTTGGCACCCATGAATTCATGGAGCTTTGCCGGCAGCTGGACTGCGAACCCTATATCACGGGAAACCTGGGCAGCGGAACCGTTGAGGAGATGCAAAGCTGGGTAGAGTACATGACCTTTGATGGCGTTTCTCCCATGGCCGAGCTGCGCAAGCAAAACGGAAGAGAGAAGCCCTGGAGGCTGAAGTATTTCGGGATAGGCAACGAAAACTGGGGTTGCGGCGGCAATATGCGCCCCGAGTATTATGCCGACCTCTATAGGCGTTATCAGACCTATGTGAGAAATTATGGTGACAATAAGCTCTACAAGGTGGCCTGCGGGGCACCCGGCGACGACTATAACTGGACAGATGTGGTCATGCAGCTGGCTGGAAAGTACCTGGACGGCATCTCCCTTCACCATTACACCCTGCCCAACGATTCCTGGACCGAAAAGGGGAGCGCCCTGGGCTTTGATGAAAAAACCTGGTATAAAACACTCCGCAAAACCCTTTACATGGATGAGCTGGTGACCCGCCACGGAGAGGTCATGGACAAATACGATCCGGAGAAGCGGGTAGGGCTTCTGGTGGACGAATGGGGAACCTGGTATGATGTTGAACCGGGTACAAATCCGGGCTTCCTTTATCAGCAGAACACCATGCGCGATGCGCTGGTAGCCGCCATCAACCTGAATATCTTCAACAAGCACAGTGACCGTGTGACCATGTCCAACATTGCACAGATCGTCAACGTGCTCCAGGCTGTGATCCTCACCGAAGGCGCTTCTATGCTGCTGACACCCACATACCACGTCTTCGATCTATATAAGGAGCATCAGGATGCCACGCTTCTTGAAAGCAGCCTGACCACAGGCGTGTCGGGCATAGAGGAGGAAATCGTGCCCAACCTCCATGAATCGGTGTCCATGGATGCAGAGGGAAGCATTCACATCACCATCTGCAATCTGTCCTTAACCGATAGCCGTACCGTCAGCACCAAGATCGCAGGTAAAGCCGTGAAATCGGTAACAGGCAGAATCCTTACCGGTGAGAAAGATGCCCACAACACCTTCGAAGAGGCTGATAAGGTAAAGCCTGCCGAATTCAAGAATTTCACTATTCAGCCCGATGGACTTGAATTCACCATACCCCCTGTAAGCGTCCTGGCGCTGACAGTGAAATAGTTCCTTCATTATGACATAAACACGAAAAATGGCTGTCTCACAATCGGGATTAATCCCACATATGAGGCAGCCACTTTTATGTAATCATTTCAGCCGAATTCATCCAACATTACAAAAATGTAATTTTCGGAACTAAAATGTCATGTAAATCGATGGAAGCCTGTTTTCTGAGCTGCAATAATGTAGCTAGGAAAATATTCAGGAGGCCTATATGAGACTATTTGAGCTGATTCTTTGCATATCTGTATTATTGGCGATGATCGATATCTATCTGCTGCGATCAGTGAAAATGAGACGCCAGATCTCTATTGTGCTGTTCATGCTATGCTTCTTATCACTGGCAGGACAGCTTCTTATTGAGGATTACAGATGGCAGATGATCCTGGCTTATATTGCAACAGCCTTAATCATAAAAAAGCTGGCAGGATGCATAATGGAACGGGCTGATACCGTGTCCGGGGTAAGAAAAAGGGGAGCCATTATACCAATCATTCTGTTATCACTCTCCTTTGCCTTGTCTGCACTACTGCCTGTGTTTACTTTACCAAGGCCCGAGGGCCCTTTTAAAGTGGGCACACAGACATTTTACATGAAGGATGAAAATAGAGATGAGACATTAACTTATGATCCCGGTGATAAACGGGAGATCATGGTTCAAGTCTGGTACCCTGCTCAGGCTTCCGATAAGCCCACACAAATGCTTTACCCGGAAGATAAGGTTCAGTTCAGGAGTTTGATTCAGACCTTTTCGGAGAGTATGAAAATACCAGGCTTTTTTCTGGATTACTTCAGGTACATACGGACAAATTCATACGCCGATGCTAATCTTTATAAAGCTGCTAAGCCCTATCCTCTGATTATCCTGAATCATGGCATGGGGACCACCCGGCTTATTCATGCATCTCAGGCAGAACAACTGGCCAGCAATGGTTACATCGTCGCCGCCATTGATCATACCTATAGTACCTCGGGAACTGCATTTCCGGATGGTACAGTGACCGAATTTAAAACATCTGTCGGCATAGACAACATGGCGGCTGTCAGTCAGGAGGTAGGACGTATCTGGGCAGAGGACGTGATATTCGTTATCGATCAGTTTGAACGGATGAATGAAGGAAGCCTGGAAAGCGTGTTTAAGGGTGCTATTGATCTTGATAAGATAGGGGTTATGGGTCATTCCTTCGGCGGTTCCACTTCGTACAGTGCCCTGTGTATGGATAATCGCATTAAAGCAGCTATTAATATGGATGGCTCCTTCTTTACTCTTGATGGCACCACAAAAACAGATAAGCCTTTCTTGTTCATTACAGATGATGCTTATGAGGAAAGGATTAAATTTATCACTAAGGGAAATCCCTCCGATGAAGAGCTTAAAGAGGAGGGCTTAACCAGAGAGGAATATGAAAAACTGATCCCCATGTATAAGGATGAACAAAGCATATTGGAGAATTCATTGAATAAAGAAATTCTTATCATACCGGGTATGGGGCATTTTAACGTAACCGACCTTCAACTATATTCAAAGCTCATTAAGTATACCGGAATGACTGGCTCAATCGATGGTGTCGAATGCGCCAGGCTTGTCAACCGCTATGTATTAGGCTTCTTTGATGAGCACCTGAGAGGGTTGGTGGAATAGAATGTAATTGTAAATACATTTTTTGGCTTTAAAGCTCCGATTCATAAGCAAGGAGCTGTCTCAAAAAAAATTTGAGATAGCTCCTTTTTTCCTTAAAAACACAAAAGACGTGTCCAAAAGACTCGTCAAATGCGGTAGAATATAGTTGTGAAGCTAATATCACTACAACAAGACTATACCAAAAATAGCGGAACAATTCAATTAGTTCTGCCAATCGCAACAGAAATTCTTATC
>Ga0116192_1000517_pt1 | contig 29249 bp, 15 predicted proteins | sample AD_UKC113_MetaG_FD_89876 | JGI IMG/M metagenome (GOLD analysis project Ga0116192, IMG submission 89876) | Active sludge microbial communities of municipal wastewater-treating anaerobic digesters from Hong Kong - AD_UKC113_MetaG | ecosystem: Engineered > Bioreactor > Anaerobic > Digestate...
ATGGCTTTATTTCCAAACGCATGAAAATAAAAATCAAGGCCACAAAACTTTAAAGGCTTACCGTACCGTGCTCGAAGCACAAATGTTACCTTTGCAAGTTGGTTTTTTAATAACCAATGAAATAAACTAATTGTTGAACAATTTAATCCGGTAATTTTATGGAAAAAGCATGTGGCCTTGACGTTCAAAAAGATAGCATATTTGCATGCATTTTGGACGAACAAGGCAAAAAAATTTTAGAAAAACGTTACGGGACACTCACTCCTGATTTAATGACCTTGCGTGATACACTGATAGAACAAGGTTGCGGAAAGGTAGCGATGGAGAGTACCAGCATTTATTGGATACCGATCTGGCAGGTTCTTTCATCGGATTTTTCGTTAAAACTGGCCAATCCTTATTTTATCAAGCAGTTGCCAGGTCGCAAGAGTGATGTAAAGGATGCACACTGGATAGCAGAATGTCTACAGAAAGATTTGATAAAGGGCAGTTTTGTTCCTGAAGGGATTTTACAACAGATGCGTCAACTCAGCCGACAATTTCGCCGTTTAACCAAAAGCCGCGTTCGGCTTGAGCAACAAATGGACAACGAGTTGCAGCGATGCAATATTCGTTTTAGCAATTATGTTTCCAATCAGGGGAACAATGTATCGTTGCGTAAAGTGATTGAAGCCATTATCGCAGGCGAGCGTAACGCTTCCAAACTTATCAAACTGGTTCATGGACGTACCAAAAACAAACACGGACATCAGGTCATTGCCGCTTCTCTGGAGGGAGTTGTTAATTCCACTGATATTGAAATACTCAAAGAGTGTATGGAACAAATAAATTTGTTTGAAAAACAGCAGGCTGCTTGCCTTAACCATTTAGAAGAACTTGCAGACAGGTATTTTGCAAGGGAAATCTCGTTGCTGTGTACCATACCGGGTATTCAAAAGTACAGTGCCATGAGTATCCTTTCAGAAATCGGCAATGACATGAGCGCTTTTGGTAAAGCTTCCCATTTGGTAGGTTGGGCCGGTTTACGTCCAAGAATCGATGAATCGGCGGGCAAAATACAATCGCGTAAAACCTTGCACGGAAACAAATATCTTCGGCAGATGCTCATTGAGGTATCGTGGTCGGCAGCTCGCTCAAAGAAGACGTTTTTGGGTAAAAAGTACTATCATCTCTCAAAACGGATGAAATCTCAAAAGGCATTACCTGTCTATAACCCGCAAAATGCTGGTTATTATTTTCAACGTATTGCAAACCGGAAAGCCTTTTGATGTCACGAGAAATTTACAGGCAGTAAAAGCCTGATTGAGAAACCTCTCTCTTTGGGTGGTTTCTTCCGGCATTTTCTCAGTTCCTTATCTTTGTGGCGAAATATCGAAAGATATTATCCCGTGTACGCAAAATGAACAACAGACTTTGCCGGTAATGAAAACGCGTGTGAGACAGGAAAGCTCGCAGAGGAAAGTATTTTAATATTTCTATGTTTCCGTTTTTAGCAATGAAGACGGACGTTATCGCTTTGTCTTTTTCTGCCCATGAAGAAACAATAATACTATTGATTATCAATATGGTACAATCTAAGAACTTTACTGATAACTTATGATTTATAGAGGAAAGATACTTCTCTTTTTCTACAAACACATATTTTTGCAGGTGAGCCATACTTTCCGTTACGGGAATTGCCGCTGTTGTTGCCTTCTACAGAGTGTTTTTCGTAACCTAAATGTGCATCAAGCTCGCCTTCGAGCATTTGTTCCAATACACGGGCGTGCAAGTCGGTTAAAAACTTACTCACGTCTTCTTCTGTCTTAAATTGAGACAGAAACTCTTTGTTTAATAAATCTTTGGGAATGTTCATAAAATTAAATGTTTACAAAATTAGTTTTTTTATTTTTATCGCTAATCATGTTTTTTCTTTTCGAATCCCCTCCCGCTAATTAACGAGGGGTGTGAAAAGAAAAAACTACAAGATTCTTGTTCCTGTAGTTTTTCATTTACACAATCTTTTGGACAGTGTCTTTTTTAATATTTTATCCCTATTATCTCATATCTCCAAACTCATAACCCATAACTCGTATCTCGAAAATTCGCCTTTAATCTTCAACTTCTTCCTCTAAATTAATCTCTCCTTCGGTATTAAAAATATCTTTTCGGAAAACAGATGGCGACACACCAAACTGGTCCTTAAAACATTTAGTAAAATATTTAGGCGAACTAAAACCTAACATATAAGTAATATCAGAAATATTGTACTCCAGATTTTTACTCAATAATTCAGCAGCCTTTTTTAATTTTACAGTCAAAATAAATTCGTTAGGTGTTTGTCCTGTGATTCCTTTTATTTTATTAAAAAGTTTGGTACGTCCGATTGCCATTTCGGTTGAGAAAGTTGGTATATCAAAGTCATTATCATCTAAATGTGCTTCAATGATAGCTTGAGCCTTTTCAAGAAACTCGCGGTCCATATTATTGGTAGCAATTTGCAAAGGAGAAAATTCTGTTTGTTTGCTGAATTTTTCTTGAAGTAAACGCCTCCCATTTACTAAATTGTTGCATCTGGTAATCAACATTTTCACATTGAATGGTTTGGTGATATAATCATCAGCTCCCAGACGCAAGCTTTCTATGTTATATTCAAGAGCCGTCTGGGCAGTAAGCAATACGACCGGAATATGACAAACCAAAAAATTACTTTTTATCTTTGAGCACAATTCACTGCCCGACATCTTTGGCATCATCAAATCACTTAAAACAATATCAGGCTGTAATTCGAGTGTCATATTTAGCCCCTCTTCTCCATCGCAAGCCGTATAAATTTTATAAATTGGTTCAAAAATATTCTTAAGCATTTCGCGTAATTCATCATTATCCTCGACAATCAACATGGAAAACAATTGTTTATTGTTGTTGAACTGCGTATGGATAACTTCCCGCATAAATTCGGCATCGAGTTCTTCCAACTGTTGATGATAAAAATTTTCAATTTTATCAGATTCTTCCAACTGCTCTTTAGTAAAATGATCTAAACCTTTTTTCAGGGTAACGGTAAAACAACTCCCTACTTGAAGCTGACTTTCGACATTGATTTTAGCCGAATGTAAATCAAGAATATTTTGCGTTAAAGCAAGACCAATGCCAGTTCCAGGAGTTATGCTATTAATATTTAACCCATTTTCTGCTTGATAAAAACGATCAAAAATCTTATGAATGTCTTCGGTAGAAATACCAATTCCACTGTCTTGAATTTTTACATCTACCGTATCGGAATCTTGTTCAATTTTAATAGAAATAGTGCCTGCTTTTGGAGTAAATTTAAAAGCATTCGAAATTAGATTGTAAAATACTTTCTGCATTTGAACAGCATCAAACCAAACAAAAATTTCATCATGTTCACACTCAAAATCGAATTTAATCTGCCGATAATGAGCATATTCAGAAAAAGAAAGATATATTTCGTAAATAAATTTTACCAAATCGTTTTTTGAAACACGAATAGCTAAATATCCTTGCTCTATTTTTCTAAATTCGAGCAACTCATTGATCAGATTTTGCATATTCAATGCATTACGTTTGATATTAAGAATTCGATTATATACAGTCGGTGTTAAATTATGCATTTGCAGCAACATGTCCACCTGACCTTTGATAAGTGTAAGTGGGGTACGAAACTCATGAGAGATATTGGTAAAAAATCGAAGTTTCGATTGATTGACTTCTTCGATATGTTGTTTTTCCTTTTTTTCATATTCAAGTGAAGCTTCGAGCAATACCCTGGATCGTACAAAAGCAATATATCGCCATACCAAAAACGAAATCAGCAACACATAAAATAAATAAGCATACCATGTTTTATAAAAAGGCGGATGAATTCGAATAGCCAAATCGGTACGTGCAATAGCCGTTCCATCACTGGGGAAAAAACCTTCAACCAAAAGTTTATATTTGCCTGGATTCAAATTCATAAATGTCAATTTGTTAACGCCCTGTGGCAAATCAGTCCATTGGTTGGAAAAACCTTCAAGCCGATAACGAAACATTGGTTGGTTGGTCTGAATATAATTATTGGTAGCAAATTCAATGGTTATCATCGATTGGTTGTGATGCAAATCAATTTGCTGAGTATATGGCAAGGCTGCTTTGAGCACACCTGTTTTATCTCCCGGCTGCACGGGATGATTATTAATCCAGAGATTCAGTAAATTCAAATTAAAAGAACGATGCTGGGTGAACAGATTCTCTTCTTTAAAAGAAATCATACCATTCATACCAGCCATATAAATTATCCCTGATGAAGTTAAACACATCCCCCCATTAAAAAATGAATTAAAAGGAAAACCATTTTCCATACCATAATTGGTAATTTTATTGTTTTTCACATCCAATATTGAAAATCCATGGGTAGTGGTAATGATTAAATTTCCCAAACGAGTCTCCAACAAATTGCTCACATAATCATTTTTTAGGCCGCTGCTGTGGCTGTTATATCGAATAAACGCTTTCTTTTTTGGTTGAAACAGATTAACTCCTCCTCCGTTGGTAGCCACCCATACTCTTTGTCTGGAATCAACAAGTATTTTTGTTATATTATTATTGCTCACACTTGTGCTATCGCCCTTTTGATAAGAGTAGCTCTCAAGTTCCCCCTTATCAGGATGATAACAATACAAACCATTGCTCGCTATCCAAAAATTTCCTTCCTTATCAAGTTTAAGATCTACCAAATAGCTCACTTTTTTATGAAGTTCAGGTGAAAAAAGTTTGAACTGTCCATTTTTTTTGTCGAATAAAAATAAGCCATTATACGTGGCAACAAGGAGTTGTTCGCCATACGGTACAATTGCCCGAACAATATCCGACTGCTCCCATTTAGGATGAATAGATGGATACTGTGTGAAATGTCTATTATGTAAATTGAGACAACATATTCCTCCCAAATGAAGACCCAGCCATAATTCTTCTCTGTCAGCATCATAATAAACCGACTTAATATTGTCGTTGGTTAGACTGTTACTGTTGCCTTCAATAGTTCTGAAATTAATATAACTTTTATCTGCTGGATTGTAGTAAATTAACCCATTGCCTTCGGTACACAAAAAAAGATGTTGATGCTTGTCTTCTATAATATTACTGATGATGGGGAAAAACTTATTACGAAAAACGCCATTGTTCAAATCATGAAAAGTATAAAAATCAATGTTGGGATTAAAATAATTTACCCCTCCAAAATAAGTTCCTACCCAAATAGTACCCTGACTGTCCTTAAGAAGCGACCACACAGATTCATTCGAAAGTTGACGATAACTGTACTCGTCCGAATTATAATGTTCAAATATTTCTGTTTCAACATTCAACCTGTCGAGTCCTTTTTTGGTACCAATCCAAATAAATCCACGATTGTCTTCACAAATTGCACGCACAAAATTAGAAGAAACGGTTGTCTCTGGTTTAGCCTTTTTTGCTCGATAATTCACCACCTGCCCTACCCGATCAATTTTATACAATCCTTTCTCCCAAGTACCAACCCAGATATTTCCTTTCCTGTCTTCAAACAAATCGGACACTTGACTACAATCAGAAATCACCATACGTATTTGTCGGTTTGGGTCCATAATGAACACACCTGACGAGCCTGTGCCAATAATAAATCGTTGGTCAGCCGTTTGCAAAATAACACGAATAGGACTTTTTGCCTGCCTTATTTCTGTAAAAAATTCCTTTCCCCCTTTTCTATTATAAATAAAAAGTTTATTGTTTTCAGCAATCCACAAATGATTTACTCCATAAGTGATGGCATCTATCCGTCCTCGAAGTATGGTTTGCATATATTGTGTACGTAAATTATATTCGTTCACTCCATTTTGCGAATGAATAAATACATGCCCGTTGTGGTCTCCACAAATATTTTTAATCAAGCTCCCGACAAGTGAATTGCTATCATTTGGTTGGGGCTGAAACACTTCAACCTCATTGCCGTTGTATCGGTTTACTCCTTCACGCGTGCCAAACCAGAGCGATCCTAATTCGTCTTGATAGATGGTCATTACCGAAAGCTGAGACAAACCATTCTCAATGCCGATTTTTGAAAAATAAATATCATTTTCACAAAAAAGAGCTGGTGAAAATAATAACATCCATGACACAATACCCAGTCGCCGTAATTTTGTCATTTTTTGAACATAGAAGGTTTAAATTCAAATATAACTTAAAACAAAGTTATACATATCAAATGATTTTTACAAATATACGGGAATATTTTATGAGTTCTGCTGCATATCACCCCTGCCGCACGATGCACCGTGTGGCAAGAAAGGTTCTGTGTCCTGCGTTATGAGTTCTGAGTTCTGAGTTGCAAGGTGCTAGGTACGAAACAAATGTATGAGATAATAGGAATAAAAATGTTAAAAAGCAAGAAGAAAAAAATAACGTACAAAAATGGAAATATTTCGGATTTTTTTATGCCCTGATAGTTAGTAAGAGAAATTATATTTGCAACAATATTTTTATTTAAAAGTAAAAATGGAAATGCAAAAAACAATTAACATTTAAATTTAAGACCATGAAAAAAATTAGTACTTTGATGTTTATCATCGTTTCTTTTGCATGTATTGCTAATGCAACTATTTATGTAGTACCAAATGGAAGTGGTACAAAAGATGGATCTTCTTGGAACAATGCTATGGGAGATATTCAATCTGCTATTAATGCTGCCAAAACTACTTGTACCAATACCCGAACCCCTCAGGAAGTTTGGATAGCAGCAGGAACATACTCTACTATCACAGACAAATATATTATTCTTATGAAAGATAGCGTTAGTGTGTATGGCGGATTTGCTGGGACAGAAACCTCACTCGACCAAAGAGCGAAAGGTACAAATCCATGGGATTATACAAATGAAACCATTCTTAATGGAGGAAATACTAATCGATGTGTTGAGTCAGCAGCAAAATTTAATTATTCTACCATTATGGATGGTTTTACTATTACCAATGGAAATGGAGTAGGGAAAAACACTTCAGGTACAGGCGGCGGAATTATTTTACGAAATAATTTCATTTTACAGAATTGTATTGTTAAGAACAATTCAACTACTGGCAATGGCGGAGGAGTAGGAATGTATGAAGGAGGAACTTTGCGAAATTGTATGATAAAGGACAATACACATACCACAGGTGCAAACGGAGGAGGGGGTGTTTTTTGTAATACCAGTAGTGCAGGCTTCGTATCTTATATTGAAAATTGTGAAATCACCGGTAATTCCAGTACTATTCGTGGAGCGGGTATAGGAGTTCAAGGAAATTATTTAACATATATATCAAATTGTAAAATATACAATAATAAAGCAATCGATGGAACAACATTAAAGCCAGGAGCAGCTATTTATGCCAATAGTAAAAACAATCAAATTGTAAATTGTGTTATTAATAATAATACAGGAACCAATGTAATTTATCATAATGGGGGTAATTTTACAAATAATACAGTTGTCCATAATGAAGGAATAATTTTTTTAGCATCTGCAACTAATATTTCAGATGTTAATAACAATATTATTGTAGGGAATGTAACTACCAAAGATCAAGATACGCCTGTTTCAATAAGTGTAGCAGCAAGTTACCCTGAAGGACATGTAAAATCCAATGCTACATGGCCAAGCGTTGCTTATCAGAGCTGGGGAGGACTATCAGATTCAATATTAACTACTGATGTAGCAACCGCATGGGATCAGGTAGCTTTTGTAACCCCTACTTCTTTCAAAGGAGTAGCCACTACTGATGATCAACTTACAGAACTTTCAAGGGCCTGCTGGGAAGTTCCCTATACTTCTTATTGCGTAGATACTTCTGATAATAGTTTGGTGCCTTCAGGCATTACAACTGATTTTATAGGAAATCCACGAATAGCCGGCTCTATAGTTGATGCAGGAGCTTACGAACTACCTTATTATACCATTGCTGTAACACTCACGGCTGGTGGAAAAGTAAATGGAAATTCTTCAGGTTTTGACGCTTCCGAGCCCAAAGGGAAACAAGTAGCATTCACCATTACTCCTAATAGCGGATATAAAATTACCCGTGTTAAATACAATGGTGAAGATGTTAAAGATCAGCTTGAAGGGAATGTGTATACAACTCCTGAATTAGCTTCTAATGGTACATTGGATGTGACGTTTGATTTTAGTGACTTATTGAAAGATGTCACCCAAAAAATAATTTGCTATGCTGGTAACAAGTCAATTGAATTGCGTGGTTTGTCGGCAGGAGAAGAAATAAATGTCTTTAGCATTACTGGGGTAAGAATTATGAATAATAAAGCTATTCAGGCAGATATGTCTATTCCCGTAACAGAAGGAATTTATATAGTGAAAGTTTCGAATCAGGTAAAAAAGATTGTTGTGAAGTAATCCTGTTTTTAATGAAAGAAAAGGCCTGATAAAAAGGCCTTTTCTCTTGTCAGCCAGAAAAAATTAACTAAATAATTTATAATATTTAATGAAAGTACCTTTTGCTGCGGAATGATTGTATTGCACCGCTGCCGAACGATTGCACCGTGTGGCAAAAAAGAGAGGTGCGAGGTGACAAAGTAAAGAGTGTCTTTGAAAAAAGTTTATAGAAAAAAGATACATTTTAAATGGAAACTATATTATGCCAAAAACCTTAATAACTATGAAAAATCCTCTTTTGCCACACGATATAATCGTGTGGCAAAAGAAAAAGATAAATTTGTTCATTTTTTGAATACTAAATATTGTTTAACTTAATAAAATTATTTACCAATGAAAAAACTAACTCTTTTTGCAGTGATATTTTGTTCACTGACTGTTTTAGCAGAACAAAAAAACGGCATAGTCTATGTTAAGCCTGGTGCTACAGGTACGGGTGCTTCATGGTCGGATGCAATGGGCGATATTCAGGCGGCAATAAACCTGGCTAAGGCAGAAACTACCGCTCGTAAAGATGTATGGGTAGCAGCAGGCGAATTTACCATTACCACCTGTATTACCTTAGTCGATAGTGTAAATGTGTATGGGAGCTTTGCTGGTACAGAAGCCTCTATTGATGACAGAGCCAAAGTATCCAATGGAAAACCATGGGAATTTGTAAATACCACTACGCTTAAAGGCGATGGAGTCAGACATGTTCAGGCAGTTAATGCTTTTGATATGGAAACGGTCGTAGATGGATTTATTCTGACAAATGGTAATGGAGCAGGTAGTCTAACAAGCGGCAGTGGCGGTTCAGCCATGATTCGTCCCAATGTTGTCTTACAAAATTGTATCATAAAAAACAATTCAGCAACTGTAGCAGGTGGAATAATGATGAACAATGGTGGAACTGTGAGAAATTGTTTGATAAAGAATAACACACAAATCACAGGAGCAAATGGAGGAGGAGGAATTTTTTGCAACACCAGTTCAGCAGGTTACACAGCTTATATTGAAAATTGTGAAATTACCGGTAATATAAGCAATGTACGTGGAGCCGGCATAGGGGTTCAGGGAAATACATTTACCTACGTATCAAACTGCAAAATATACAACAACAAGTCTATTGCTGATGATGGGACAACCTTAAAACCTGGAGGAGGTATTTATGCTAATAGTAAATATAATCAAATTGTTAATTGTGCTATCTATAATAATACAGGCACGAATGCTGTATATTATGCTGGTGGAAATTTTTACAACAACACCATTGTAAAAAATGTGGGTGGCTTTTATTTAGCGGCTGCAAACGCATCAAATATCATCAACAACATTGTATGGGGTTGTGCTACTGATGTTACAGGATCAACAGCTACCAGTATAAGCGGTGTTTTAGATGCTACTACCAAAGTACATAACAACGCCACTTACAATCCAATGCCAGAAGATAAAAGTTGGGAATTAAAAGATAACATTCTGTTTTCTTCCAATGTTTCGAATGGAGATGTTCCCGACGCTGCTGCAGGAACTGTGGGTAGCGGACCGAAATTCAATCATGTAACCCATTTCTTAGGAGCTGCAGCCACTGCAGAGGAACAATTACAACTTGACAGTGCTGACTGGAGTCTAAATTACCTATCACCATGTGTAGATGCAGGTGAAAACATTGCTGCCATTCCTGCCGTTGCGGTTGATATTACAGGATTGAAACGTCCACAAGGTTATACACCAGAAACTGCCAAATATGATATGGGAGCGTATGAATTGCCTTATTACGTTGTTGTTGCAGGCGAACCAGCTTTGGCAAAGGGGAAAATTTATTCATCGTTAGGTGAAGAACTGCCTGAAAACTATAGTTGTTCGTATCCCCAAGGCAGCAAGTTAGAACTTCTGTTTTTGCCTGATAACGGTTATATAATTGAACGGGCTTATTATACCATTTCTACTGATGGAGGATTGACTTTCACTGGTTTTGAAGTTGATTTTACTTCTGAAATTGATAAGGATGGATTCTGGTTTAAAAATGTATTGAACTCATTTAAGATATCAGTAGAATGGGCACCTATTGATGCTCTTTCAAAAATTAATTTTAACAAAGTCAACTTTATTCCTTGTGAAGGAGGCGTATGCATAATAGGATTGGAAACAGGCGAGCAGGTTACCATTTATTCCGTTTCTGGCTTAATAACAAAGCAATTCAAAGCTTCAGGAAAGGATGAAGTTATTCAGTTAAATAAAGGAGTTTATGTGGTATGTATAGGAAATAAAGCTTCCAAATTGTTAATCAAATAATTTTGCTGCATTTACTGTATTTTAATAGATAATGTTAAAGTAATAGATAAAAATGAAAAATTTAAAAATTTCTATTTTGCTGATCACCATACTACTGAGTTTGTTTTCAATTAGTCTTTTGGCTCAGAAGAGTTCAATGGTCACAGGAAGAGTTGTTGATGAAAAAGGCGAACCTTTACCTGGCGTAAATATTAAAATAAAAAACCAAGCCAATGTTACCATTAGCGATAATGATGGAAAATTTGGATTGGTTGTTACAGGAAGTTCAGATATTCTTGTGTTTTCTTACATTGGTTATACTGCTGTAGAAATGAAAGCTGACCGATCAAAACCTATGGTGGTTGTGATGAAAGAAGAACCTAAAACCCTTAATGAAGTAATGGTAATAGGATACCAAGATATTAAAAAAAGAGATTTAACAGGTTCGGTAGCAAAAGCAAATATTGAAGAAATGTTAAAAGTTCCAGTAGCAAGTTTTGATCAAGCTTTAGCAGGACGAGTTGCAGGAGTCAATGTTAGCTCCAGCGAAGGAATTCCAGGAGGTACGATGAATATTGTAATACGTGGGAAAAACTCTTTAACTCAAGAAAATACTCCATTATATGTAATTGATGGTTTTCCAGTAGAGGATCCAACAATTGGAAGCTCCATTAATCCAAATGATATTGAATCTATTGATATTTTAAAAGATGCTTCTGCTACAGCAATTTATGGCGCTCGTGGAGCCAATGGGGTCATTATTATTTCAACCAAAAAAGGAAAAGTAGGAGATTTAACGATTAATTATGATGGTAATAGCGGGGTACAGCGTGTAACGCGTAAAATTCCTATGATGGATGCTTATGAATTTGTTCGCCTACAAACAGAAATTTGGACATCTGCTGATATGACAGGCCCCAATGGCTATCTACCAACCATAAATGGAAAAACTTACACCTTAGATGATTATCGAAATATTGAACAATATAATTGGCAAGATATGATTTTTCAAGATGCTTTACAGCAAAGCCACAACTTGTCATTGACAGGTGGGACGGCTGGGAACCGATACAATGCATCATTTTCATATTTTGATCAAGATGGTGTTGTTATCAATTCGAACTATAATAAAATTCAAGGACGATTAGGAACTAATATCCGCCGAAATAAGTTGAATATTAATTTAGCCATTAACTATTCAAAAACTACTCAATTTGGTAGTTCGCCCTCTCAATCATCGTATAGTGGCATGAACAATCTTTTCTATAGTGTTTGGGGATATCGTCCAGTAACACAACCAAGTGTTCCACTTAGTACTTTGCTTGATAATCCGACAGATGAAAGTGTTGATCGACTCAATGACTATCGTTTCAATCCGATCATGTCGCTTAAAAATGAATATAATAAAAGAACCACAGAATATAATCAGTTTAATGGTTTTATAGAACGTGAATTTATTAAAGGTTTGAAATTAAAAATTTCTGGCGGTTATACTATTGATGGACGACGTGGTGAAGTTTTTAATAATTCCAAAACCCGTTATGGTGCTACTATTTCAAACGATAAAGTCAATGCTACTTTTTGGACTTCGAAACGCAATACATGGCTGAATGAGAATATTCTTACTTATCAGACCAACTTCAATAAAAAGCATTTTATCAATGCGATGGTAGGTCTAACTATGCAAGAATCGAATTATGAATATTACAGCATGAAAACCATCTACATTCCAAATGAATCGCTGGGGATGGCTGGAATGAGTCAAGGTACGCCGAACAACCTCGTTTCCTCTCGAAGCGAATGGAGCATGATTTCATATCTGGGTCGTTTTAATTACAATTATTTATCAAAATATTATGCCACTGTTTCGTTCAGAGCTGATGGTTCCTCAAAATTTGTAGCAGATAATCGTTTCGGATATTTCCCTTCATTTTCGTTGGCATGGAACTTTACTGAAGAAAATTTTATGCGGCCTTTAAAATCCATCCTGAATTCAGGTAAGCTTCGTGCAAGTTGGGGACTTACAGGTAATAACAGAGTGGGTGAATATGATACTTATGCTCAACTAATGATTTTAAAAGCTACTCAAGGAGATTATTCAAGTTCAACAGGAATCACTCATGGTGTTTATCCATTCAATAATAATGTTAGTAATGCTGGTGCAGTTCCTTACAGTTTACCTAATAAGGATTTGAAATGGGAAAGTACAGGACAAACAAATATTGGTATTGACCTCTCATTTTTAGAAGATAAAATTAATATCACCTTAGATTGGTATAATAAAATTACTTCTAATTTATTACTGCAAGCCACATTAGTTCCTTCATCTGGCTATGGAAGTGCTATGAAAAACATTGGTAAAGTTGAAAATCAAGGAATTGAATTTACTATCAATACCACCAATGTAAAAAATAAAAATTTTACATGGACAACAGATTTCAACATTTCATTTAATTACAACAAAGTATTGGGACTTTCTGAAAACCAAACAGCAATGTTAACAAATGGTTATTTTGACCAAAACTTTACATCTCCAAATTATATCGCCAAATTACATTATCCTATGGGTATGATGTATGGTTATATTTATGAAGGCACATACAAATTGGATGAGTTTGACTTTGATGGCACCAATTATACCCTCAAATCTGGAATACCTCATTACACGGCAGAAAATAATACACAGCCCGGCTATCCAAAATATGCGGATTTGAATGGTGATGGAGTTGTTGATTCGAACGACCAAACTTTTATAGGACGAGGAGACCCATTACATATTGGAGGCTTTTCAAATACTTTTATATATAAAAACTTCGATTTAAGTATCTTTTTCCAATGGTCTTATGGTAACGATATTTTAAATGCCAATCGATTGATATTCGAAACGGGTTATAACAAACGTAAGGATCTTAACCAGTATGCGTCCTTTATTAATCGTTGGACTTTTGAAAACCCTAATAGTAACATACCAAGAGTAAGCACTTCATCTTCCAATCTTTTATTTTCGACCAGAATAATCGAAGATGGTTCTTACCTACGGTTAAAGACATTATCGATAGGATACTCTATCAGTGCAAAATTACTAAATAAAGTAAAAATCAACAAGGCAAGAATTTCTTTATCAGGTCAAAACCTGTTTACTATAACCAATTACTCTGGCTACGATCCTGAAGTATCTATTAGAAATTCTGCTTTAACTCCAGGACTTGATTTTTCATCGTATCCTCGTGCAAAGTCTGTAAATATGGGTGTAAATTTGAGTTTTTAATCCTATAAAATGAAAAGCAATGAAAAAAATAAAAATAATTTCAATATTAAGTGTACTTGTCTTTTTAAGTGTTTCCTGCTCTGATTTTCTGGATAAAGAACCGTACACACTGACGCCTGAAACTTACTTCAACAATGAAACAGAACTTGAAACTTTCCTTACAGGAGTTTACAGTCCACTAATGCAAGAATTTTTCTATGGTAATTATTACCCTCTTTACAATGCAGGCGGTGATGACTTGACTTTTTATCAACGTTCGAGTCCTGCCACCAGTATATTATGTGCCAATGCAAATAGTAGCAACACATATCTCAACACGTTTTGGAAAATATTGTACGAAGGAATAAACCGTGCCAACATTTTGCTGGAAAACGTAGATAATAACACCAATATTTCGCAAGCCACACGTGATAGAATACGCGGTGAAGCACTTTTCTTGCGAGCTTTTTATTATTTCCATTTAGTAGAAGGTTGGGGCGACGTTCCTTTTAGATTAAAATCTACAAAATCGGTTTATGGTTTGGATGCTGAGCGTACTCCAAAACAAATTATCTACGATCAAATTATCAAAGATATTACAACAGCTATTCCCTATCTTTATACTTCAGCTAACATTCCCTATACAGGGCGAGTTACACAGTCGGCTGCTAAAGGAATATTGGCACGTATATATCTTTTCCGTGCTGGCGAAAACAATCGTGACAGTGAAGTAGGTAATCCGCTTACAAATACTTCCGATTCCATTTTAGCTTACTATCGCCACGCCAAACAATGGGCACTTGAAGTTAAGGAAAGTGGGCTTCATGGTTTGGTAAATCCCTATAAACAAGTATTTATAGACATGTGTCAAGATAAATACAACAGTACTGGTATCCGTGAAAGTATTTGGGAAGTAGAAGAGGCAGGCAATCGCAGTACCACTGAACAAGCTGCAGGACGAATTGGGAATACACTCGGTTTTGGTAGTACGAATGATTATTCAACGGTACCAGCTTATCAAAATCTTACTGGAATGGCTAATCCAGGTTATAGTTATAAATTTGCTTATGCGTCACTAAAACTTTACGAAATGTATGAGTCAGAAGGTGATACAGCACGTGGTGATTGGAGTATTGCTAATTATGAATACACGTATGATACCAATGCACCAAAAGCTGTTACGGGTCGTAAATATTATTATGGTAAATTGCCTGCTGGACTAACCAGCGTCGAAGGTTACCCTTGTACAGAAGAAGCAGCTTCAACCAGCAACAAGAACAAAACGCGTTGTGCAGCTAAATATCGCAGGGAATTAGAAGTGGTAACACCAAAAAATAAAAATTATACCCCTATAAATTTCCCGATACTCCGCTATAGCGATATATTGTTGATGATAGCTGAAGCTGATAATGAAATCAACGCCTCTCCCACAGAGTTAGCTTATGATTGTTTGGATGAAGTAAGAAATCGTGCTCATATTACACCCCTTAAAGGAAGCAATTTGACAAAAGATCAGTTCCGTGAAGTAATTAAAAAAGAGAGAGCAATGGAATTTTGCTTCGAAGCTACACGGCGGTGGGATCTTATTCGCTGGGGCGATTTTTATAAAAATATGATTAATATGCAGGGATATGTCACTAAGGATGCATGGAGCAACAACTATAAATATGCGGCTAACTACTATCAAGTTTCTCCTGCATATAATTATTATCCAATTCCAGACATTGAAACTTCTGTAAATAAAAAAATAACTAAAAATAATCCTGGTTGGTAAAATTATTAAAAAATAAAATCATGAAATTCAAAATATTATATATAAGTTTACTTTTTGGCTTATTGTTCACTTCTTGCGAAGATAAATTGGAAAGGCCACTGAAATTTGGAGTCAGTGTTGAGCCAGGAGCAAATATTGTTTTTGAAGACACAATAATAACTGCTCCAAAAGGGACTAATGTTGTTTTTAAATTTACTGGAGATCCCGATTTTATTTCCGTAAATATGGAAAGATTTAATCCCACTCGATCACGATTAAATTTTAGCACACAACCTGCATGGGGTACACACATTGAAAATACCTTACAGGTATATTTATACGAATCGACTGATAGTCTGCTTGTTCGTAAATTTAAAACCGATTCTGCAACTGTAGTGAATTGTCAATGGCAAAACATCACTTCTTTATGTAACTTACCCACTACAGCAAATGCAACAAGTAAATCTTCGGTCTCGCTTGATGAATATCGGGGCAAAAAGGTGATTATTGCTTTCCGTTATAAAACAGTATATGCAAACGATTGGCAACCACTGTGGCTTATCAACAATTTGCAGATAAATGATACCGTCATTGCTACTGGCATAGGAGTTTTCACAACAGTAGCAGCTACGATGGGGTTCACGCCATTTGATATTCTGAATCCAACTGCTCCTTATCAATCAGCCGATCTGCCAGGCGTATGGAATTTAAGTAGCACTACTTCAATCAAAATAAAACAGACACCCAAAGATAATCCTTTGAATGATGACTGGTTGATTTCTAAACCGGTAGAAATTATTCGTGGTACAACTACAAAACTTAACCCTATACCTATCAAAAATATTTCTACTAATATTCAAAGCTATGCATATCAATTTAATGAAGTAGGAGAATACTTGCTTACTTTTAAGGCTACAAACGCAAATTATCTTAATAAAGAAAGTACTGAAAAAACAATAAGAATCAATATAACAGAATAAATATAAGAGCATTATTAGCTAACATTTATTTCAGCCTTATAAATAATACGATGATGTGAGAAGGGAACGTTTGTTCACCAAAACAACGGATATAGTTACAGTTTGCTAAACTTGTTTTGCTAAAAAACATCAAGAAAAAAATTCTTTAAGATGAAAAGTATGGGGGATTGTTTTGGTAAAAACAAGCGAAAAACAGACTGTCGCAAAGAGAAGTGTTTTGCTTCCTTAAATTCAATACAAGGTAGTGATTTAAATAAAAAAAGGCACAAGGAATGAATAGTGAGATAATAGTTTGGAATTTCGAGGTGCGAGCGAGTGCAGGGTACACCGCTACCTTGCCGCTGCCGCACACACCGCCGCTGCACAATTGTATCGTGTGGCAAGAGAAAATGACTCATTAGGGACAAAGTGCTGGTAGAAAATTTATTTACGGGGATAATTTTAGTGATCAGGTACGAAATTTTAGTTTAAATTTAGAGTTTTGATTTAATTATGTTGATTGTTGCTGTTTTAAATTATATATTTTTTTCATCTACGTTAAATTTAGCGTATTAAAATAATTTCTTCATGAAAAAGTATTTTTTGATTATAACTTTATTATCATTTATTGCCAAAATACAGGCACAGAGTTTCACTTTTGAAGATGCTTCCGTGCCCGCTGAATGGACACCGGAAAAAGGTACACTTTCACTTTCAAATGAACATTACAAAGAAGGAACTCAGAGCCTTTGCTGGGAAACAAGCGGGAAATCAATATTGAATGTAACTTTTACCAGTTTTTTGGCAAGTACTGACAATAGTGCTTTTATGCAAATTTATTCACCATCACAAAGCAACGATACATTACGGGTTGAATTTATGTATTACAATACAGCCAAAAAGACTGCAAACTTTCTGTGTAATTTTGCAGGATGGAGAGAATTTAATCGGGCTTATACTGAATATGCATCAACCCTTTCGTCAACTATTAGTTCGGTACGTATTACTTACTGTCCCACTGACAATAATACTCGAAAAATTTATTTTGACGATGTAAAGTTTAATTATCCTACTGAATCATCACGTATAATTGGTAGCCAATGGATTTTGGACAAAGACTTTTTCAAGTCAAATAACACCCAATTAGAACTATTTGCTAATCCAGTTGATTTACCTGCTACTGAACCAACTTCACAGGAATTAAATAGTTTAGAGTCATTACGCAACTCTCTAAAGCGTACCCCTACCACAGGAAGTGCTTCGAATGTGATAGCAGCGAAAAATTTTGCCAACAGTCTGAATATTGTAAGAAATCCTGATGGTTCAGTAAAAGGTAATATTATCAACACTTCAGCTTCAGCCCTTACCATTAGCTTTATGTCTGATTTGTTTACAAAAGCTGAGTATTTAGCATCGGCAGCATTGTCAGAAAGTGATCCGGCAACAATGGTGTTATTTCGCAATTTGATTGACCACATGCTTGACCAGGGCATTGCAGAAGGTTGTAATTTTCTTATTTCAACCACCGATTATACCAATGCTCGCACACTACCCGCTCAGTTGCTAAATCTCCTTCCTGCTTGTACAGAAAGTCAACAAATTGAAATCATAAAATTTGCTCGATGGATTTCTTATTATGGAAATATATATCAACCAGAAGCTACTTATTTAAGCAGCCTTAATTCAGATATAATATATCTCTATATACCTCATATTATGGCTGCTGCATTATTTTATCCCGACCAAGCAATTGCCGTTCGTGAATTGAAAGCTTTTAAACGTTTTCTTGAAAGAAACACTGAATATGTACCTGGAGGGAATGATATATTAAAACCTGACGGAACAGGTTTTCATCATAAAACTCACTACAACAATTACATGTATGCTTATAAAACATGGGCTGAATACATGTATTGTTTGAGCGGGACTGAATTTAGAATTTCACCTGAAGCTTACAAACGTTTTCGCAAAGCCATTCTTTCAATTTATAGTATGGCTACATCAGGTACAGGTGATACCCGTAATTATGCCAATTCACTTTGTGGCCGAAATCCTTTTGGTTCTGGTGTGCAACTCCAATTCAATAAAAGTTTATTCGAAAAGCTTATTCAGACAGGTGGTGACTGCCTCGGCACCAATATTGACGAAGAATTAGCCTCTGCCTATAACTATTATTTTAAATCAACAAAATATGCTGTTGAAACAAAAAATTATGATGGATTTTATCAATATAATTACAGCCCCATTGGCGTTTATCGAAGAAATAACTGGGTCGCTACCATGAGAGCACCAACAACTAAATTTTTTGGAGCTGAAATTTACAGTGGAGCCAATCGTTTTGGCCGTTACCAAAGTCATGGTTCTTTAGAAATCATGTATGATGGAAATCTTGCTGCCAGTGGCTATCCTACTAACGGAACAGGAGGAGGTTGGGATTGGAATGTTGTTCCAGGAGCAACTACAGTACATTATACATCATGGCAAGAGATGATGCCAAATAAAAATACTACTGACCGTTTTGATCAGTACACCAAGACAAAAAATTTCGCTGGAGCTCTTTCTTTTGGCGATGGCGGTATATTTGCTTGTGATTTTGATCAGATCGATACATGGGGAAATCAGCGGTTTACGCCTACAAACCTTGTTTTCAAAAAATCTGTTTTTGCTTTTGAAAATATGCTTATCAGTTTGGGAAGCAATATTAGTTCATCTGGATCTTATGATAATTCCATGATTACAGCAACCAATCTGTTTCAGAATATCATATCTTCTTCAAGTGGGAGTATGTTGTTAAATGGAAACACTGTCAGTAACCCTACTTCAATAAGCGTATCCACAGAAACAAACAACTGGTTAATTACACCTCAAGGTACAGGATATTATATTCCAGCAGGAAATGATGTAATTGAAATACGTTATGGTTCACAAACAACACCTAAAGAATCAGGTGCCGATTATTCATCGCCTACTACCACTTCCACAGCAGCCAAAGCTTATCTTAATCATGGCGTAAAGCCTTCAAATAAGAGTTATGCTTTTGTGGTGATACCTGGAACAAACAAAAGCCAAATGGAAACTCTTGCCGATCAAATAACTGCAAATGCGATTTTTCAGATACAAGCTCAAAATAGCACCTTGCATGCCATTACTTACAAACCTTTAAATATTACTGCTTATAGCTTTTTTACTGGAACAAGCAATTTGAATTTTGGTATTGTTAAAGCCTGTACAGACGAAATCTTGCTTATTGATAAAATTGATCCTCAAACGGAACGACATTATTTTGCAGTTTGTGACCCCAACATGAGACCTGAAAATAATACTACTTATAGCTGGTTACCAACTTCAACTCAAACTACACTGACATTAAGAGGTGAATGGAAAATGACAGAACCTGTAGAAAATGTTCAAATAATGGAGCCTGCCAATGGTGAAACTCAAATTATGATTAAAATGAATGAGGGCAATCCAGTATATTTCGGGATAACCACAAAAAGCGACACTACAGCACTAAAACAGGTTGACAAAAATGATTTTTTCCTTTTTACCGGCAATTCAGAAAACATTTATCTTTTTTTTCCAGAAATTAATAAAGGCTTGCGTAACCTCCGAATTTTCTCAGTAGGTGGGCAAATTATTTTCCAGCAAAATATTAGTACATCAGTACAACATGTTACTATTCCTGTAAGACATTTACCACAAGGCGTTTATTTTTGCTCGGTGAATGATGGTGAACAGTCAAAAGTTATTAAATGGATAAAATAAAAAACATAAAAGTGATAAAATATATGATGCGTAATCTATTAAGCATTAGTATAATTGCTCTTGCATTATATGCTTGCAAAGAGAAACCGCAGGAAGAAAAAGATGATATTGCCTCAAATACAATTTCGGTAGCCGATCAGCAAATAAGTTTTCAAGTTAAGCTAATCGAAAAATCAGGAAAAATTTTGAATCCCCGTACAGTGAAAAACGGTTTAGTTCAATATGTTCCGATTGATGACTGGACAAGTGGCTTTTTCCCGGGCACTATGTGGTATATGTATGAACTTACAGGTAATGAAAAATGGAAAAATTACGGTATAAAATACACGGAGCATCTTGATTCGTCTAAATATCTTACTTGGCATCACGATATAGGATTTATTATTAACTGCAGTTATGGAAATGCATACCGCCTTACAAAAAATCCTGCTTATAAAGAGGTGATAATTGAAGCTGCAAAATCGTTGGCCACACGTTTTCGTCCAACTCCTGGCGTATTTCAATCATGGGATGAAGACCGGGGTTGGCAAGCCGAAAAAGGTTGGATGTGTCCTGTCATCATAGACAACATGATGAATTTAGAATTAATGTTTGAAGCAACACGCTTGACAGGTGATTCGTCATTCTATAAAATGGCTGTAAGTCATGCAAATGTGACAATGGCTCATCATTTTCGTGACAATTTTAGTTGTTACCATTTAGTAGATTATGATAAAATTAAGGGTGGTGTACGCAGCAAGTGCACAGCTCAAGGTTATGCAGATGAATCAGCATGGGCTCGTGGACAAGCATGGGCAATATATGGCTATACTGTTTGCTACCGTGAAACAGGCGATCGGCGATACTTAGAACTTGCTAAAAAAATTTATAATTTTATTTTTAAAAATAAAAATCTGCCTGCTGACCTTGTACCTTATTGGGATTTTGATGCTCCCAATATTCCAAATGAACCACGAGATGCTTCAAGTGCAGCAATTATTGCATCAGCCCTTTACGAACTAAGCACTTATGGAAAACCTGAATATAAAGAAACAGCCGATAAAATTATTCATTCACTTGCAAGTCAATCATATTTGGCATTAACAGGTACCAATGGAAATTTTTTGTTGATGCACTCCGTAGGAAGTATTCCCCATCAACAGGAAATTGATGTGCCACTCAATTATGCAGACTATTATTTTTTAGAAGCTCTTACAAGAAAACTTAAACTTGAAAAAAAATTAAATTAATAAATTTATACATCATAAATATATAAATTTGCTATTCATTAATATCAAATATTTAAAATAAACAAATCCTATGAAAAATTTATTTTTTACTTTTACGCTGTTAACTTCATTAAGTTTGTCAGCACAAAATTTAGTTAATAATGGAGATTTTTCTCAAGAAGTAAATGAAATTGTAACAAATCCTTCCGAAGCTATACCAGCTAAATGGTTTATTTTGAATAACGAAGAAAAAGGTATAAGTAATATTTCATACGTTCATGATGAGAATCAGTCTTATAATGGATGCATGCAAATAGATAATGCTGAAGGAGAAGGTAACATAGCATGGTATAAAGTATTGGTAGGACAACGATTAAAAAATGCAGGTATCGAAAAGGGCATTTATCGTTTATCATTTGAAGCAAAAGCAATCAGCAATGAAGCTAAAGTTAATGTGTATATTAAAAAAACAATAGAAAAAGAAGGGAAAGACCCTTTAACTAACAAAAATTTTACTACTTTCTTCGTTCGAGATGCTTATGACATCAATAATGATGCTCAAATGAATCAGTCAGGAGCAGCTTATAATTACAAAGTAGGTCCAAAATGGAAAAAAGTATATGTTGACTTTAATACTGCAAAAGTGATAAATAATTATAATAGCAAAAAAGCCATTAAAGGACTTGCTGTCACTGATTCGGACGAATCAATCTTAAACGATTGCTACATTGCTATTCAATGTCTAAATAAAGGAGAAAGCGTTCGTATTGATAACGTTAAATTCGAAAAAATTAACTAATGAAAAACTTAATACCGTAATTGTATCAAGTTTTAAATTTTTACATAAAAGGTTAAAAAAATTCATAAATATTTTATTAGCAGTAGTATTATTTATTTCAACGAATTATTTGTACCATCATAAAATAAAAATGCAGTTAAACATCATAGATTTAATTATATAAAAATGAGAAGGTTTTATTTTTTTGTTTTAATGGGTGTGGAAATATGCTGTTTTAGCCACGCCCATAATTTTGAAGTTACAGCAATACCCTCAACCATTAGTGTGGATGATGGAAAGAGTATCCTTTCTTTAAGTAAAGAATATTTTAAAGATGGAGAACAATCGCTATGTTGGAATTGGCAACAAAATAATGCCATACTTAAATTTTCAGATGCTGATATAAAAAATATTGTTAATTCATTTGCAAACAGAAGTGGAATTAAACTTTGGATTTATAATGAGACACCTCAAAATCAACCACTTGTATTTAATTTTAAGGATGAGGAAGGACAAATACAATATACTTTTAATTTCTACTTAAATTATACAGGTTGGCGAGCATGCTGGATAGCATACAAAGATATGTGGACAGTCGATGGAGGTAATACGACAAAAAAATACGTCACAACCATGGAAATAGTTTCTCCACAAGGAGTTAATAATGGTAAACTTTGGCTTGACAGGTTGGAATATTCAAAAAATGTAGATGTCCGCACAGCACCAGATGCTCAAATACCTGAAAACAACAGACATTTAAACAGGGAAATATGGCATTGGGGATTATTACATAAGTGGGAACAAGCAAAATACGATATTCCATTGCCCGATAATATTACCACAACGGAGAAAGATGAATTGAATAAAATTTATAATAACATTAAAAACCTACTCAAAAAAAAGACATTATCCAGCAGTGAAAAATCTCAATTGACATCATTATTAACCACATTTTCTATCTCAGATGATGGGAAAAAAGGTGCTCCTTTGATGCAAAACGACAACTGTAAGCCAGGCGATGTGTCTTATGCCCAACTGAACCAACTATTAGATTTATTATCCAGAGGTTGGTATATCGACAGAGATGTTACCTGCAAAACAAATTTTGTAAAAGCTATTCGTTATATGCTCAATCAAGGTTTTGCCTACGAAAGCGGCATGGGTACAAATCATCATTACGGATACAACATTCGGGATATTTTTGGAGCAATCTGGTGGATGGAAGATGTTTTAAAAGAAAATAATTTATGGGAAGAGACTCATAAAACAATTACTTACTGGAGCGGACTTCAAGAAACTCGATTACCTTACAACAAACCAAGAGATGAAATTACCGATTCTTGGAATACTCTGATCTTGCCAAGATTAGCTTGTGTAATGATGATGGATACAGAAGCTGAACGTTTACGAGCTATGCGTGCCTTATCACGTTGGTTGAATGGTTCGTTGTTTTTTACTCCGGGAACCATCGGAGGTATTAAAATAGATGGCACATCATTTCATCATGGCGGACATTATCCAGCTTATTCAGTACCCGGATTCGCATCTATCGGCAAATATTTAAGTTGCGTAAATGGCACTCAATATACTTTGGATGAAAATGCTTTCCATGTGTTTAAATTTGCTCTATTATCCACTTCAAAACAAACAAATTTACGTGATTGGGGAATTGGGATATGTGGACGTCACCCTTTTAATGGAACAATTAGCAAAGCTGGAGTAAATGCATTTGCTTACGCAGCATTGTCAAAAAATCCTGTCGACATAGAATTAGCAAGCGAATATTTACGCCTTTTGGAAGGATTATCTATTTCTTCGGAAGAAACAACCTTAATGAATTCGTTCAAAAAGGCAGGTATCACGAAAGCTGAATATCCACAAGGATTTTATAACTATAATTACGCCTGCCTCGGCGTTTATAGATACAACGAAAAAATGGTCTGCTTAAAAGGTTTTACAAAAAATATATGGGGAGCTGAAATTTATTCTCAAAATAACAGGTATGGCAGATATCAAAGTTATGGCTCTATTCAAATTATTGGCACACGCTCTCCCAATCCTATAAATAATGGATACCCCATTACTGAAGAAAGTAGCCGTTTTGTAGAACCAGGATGGGACTGGAATAGAAATCCAGGAACTACTACCATTCATTTGCCTTTTAACCTGCTTAATTCACCAACGGATGGAAGCGGAAGTGAAGATATGTACCGTCAATTGGAATCTTTTGCTGGTTCAAGTAGTTTGTTAAATGGTAAATATGGAATGTTTGCCATGAAAATATCAGAACCAGATCGACCAAATTTCACTCCATCTTTCAAATCCTATAAATCGGCTTTTTGTATAGACAATAAAATAATATGTCTGGGGTCAAATATTTCAAATGATAATTTTTCTTACGAAACAGAAACTACCTTATTCCAACAAAATTTGCTTTCTGAATCTGAAGCAGTAGAATATAACGGCACAAAAATAACTCAATTCCCATTCAAAGAAAATTATGAAAATAAGCAACAATCGACTTTAATAAAAGATTTAACTGGTTATTATTACTATATCCCAGCAGGTCAGTCTTTTATTATTCAAAAACAAAATCAGGATTCTTATGATAACAAATATATGAAAAGTACGAATGGCTCTTTTGCTACAGCCTACTTCCAACATGGCTTTGCTCCCAAAAAATCAACCTATGAATATATGATAGTTATGGACCCGGTCGAAAAACAATTGTCAGATTTAAAATCAGACATTACAGATTATCAAGTTTTACAAAAAGATACCATAGCTCACATTATCAAAGACCTGAAAAATCAAGTTAACGGATATGCTATATTTGAAAATTACACATCAGACAAAGATGAATATCTGCTTCAAAGCGATAAAGAAATAATGATATTGCTAAAAGCAGAAAATGATGTTGTTAATTTTAGTGTTTGTTATCCAGATATAAATATCGGTACGTATACCTATACAAGTTCCACAGAAAGTCAACCGATAACAAAAAATATTCTTATTCGTGGAAAATATGAATTAATTGAAAACAATTCGGCTATAACCTTGAGTCAAAACGGGAATAACACCCTTTTAAATGTTACGCTTCAACATGGAATTCCAGTTGAATTTAGTTTGCAAAAAATTAAGGAAAATGCTAATAATAACGTTCAGACCGACGGTGTAAAAATATATTCTATGAACAACAACATAATTGTTGATTCAAATTTAAACGGTATTATAAACATTTATGACACATCAGGAAAATTATTGTTGAAAAATCATAAAATACAAAGATTACAATCAGTCCCTATTTCTCAAAGTAATTTAATTATACAATTTATCACTCAAAACAAACAATATGTTCAAAAAGTTTTATGTAGTTTAAATTGATTATTAGACTTTTATAAATTACCATATTATTTTACATTAACAATATCAGAATAAAATGAAAAAAATCATCACTTTTCTATCTGCAGGATTAATAGCAACAGGAGGATTTGCCCGTCAAGATTCCAAGCCCAATATTGTACTGATTTATGCCGATGATTTAGGTTTTGGCGATTTATCATGTTATGGAGCAACACGCGTTCAAACTCCAAATACGGATGCTTTAGCAAATAATGGTATCCGTTTCTTAAACGCCCATTCGGCTGCAGCTACCAGCACACCTTCACGTTATGGCTTATTTACAGGTGAATATCCATGGAGAAGAAAAGGGACAGGAATAGCAGCAGGCGATGCAGCTTTAATCATAAAGCCCGAACGTTATACATTACCAAAAATGCTAAAAGAGGCCGGATATACTACTGGAGCAGTAGGTAAATGGCATTTGGGGTTGGGAAATGAAACAGGCAAACAAGATTGGAATGGAACAATTGCTCCAGGTCCTCGCGAAATCGGCTTCGATTATTCTTATATAATGGCAGCAACTGCTGATCGAGTACCCTGCGTATTTGTTGAAAACCAACGAGTTACAAATCTTGATGCAAAAGACCCAATTTATGTAAGCTATACAAAGAATTTTCCTGGAGAACCGACAGGCAAGGATAATCCTGAACTGCTAACTAAACTGAAACCCAGTCACGGCCACGATATGAGTATTGTAAATGGCATTTCGCGAATAGGATACATGAAAGGTGGAAAATCAGCATTATGGACAGACGAAAACATAGCCGACAGCATTACAGCTCATGCTGTAAAATTTATTGAAAAAAACAAGCAAAAGCCCTTTTTTCTATATTTTGGAACCAATGATGTACATGTGCCTCGTTATCCTCACCCACGCTTTTGGGGAAAAACCGATATGGGACTTCGAGGTGATGCTATTGCTCAATTCGACTGGGCAGTAGGTGAAATTATTAAAGCACTTGAAAAAGCTGGTATCCGTGAAAATACATTAATTATTATTTCAAGTGATAATGGTCCAGTAGTAGATGACGGTTATGCCGATCAATCAGTAGAAAAATTAAAGAATCATAAACCATGGGGACCATTTCGAGGAGGAAAATACAGTAGCTTTGAAGCAGGTACTCGTGTACCATTTATCATTAACTGGAAAGGAAAAATTAATGCAAAAGAATCGGCAGCTCTTGTCTCACAAATTGATATGCTGGCAACCTTAGCAAAATTTGTAGGAGTAGACATCTCTTCGAAAGGTGTTCTTGACAGTAAAGACCAACTCCAAACATGGTTGGGGTTGAATGAAAAAGGACGCAATTATCTTATTGGTGCCGCAAGTTCATTGACTGTGCTGACAAGGACATGGAAATATATCGAACCAAATAATGGTGCTGCCTACAACCCTTTTACTAACACAGAACTTGGAAACGATACTTGTGACCAGCTTTATAATATAATTTTCGACAGAGGAGAATATGATAATGTTGCTGATAAAAACCCCTTGATCGTACGATTTCTAAAAGAAATACTTGAAGAAGAAAAATCTAAAGGAATTGGCTTGGAATTATAAATACTTTAACCTACCCTCAATTATATGAAAAAATTATTATTATTTATAACAATTTTTAGTGTGTTATTTTGTCAAGGAAAAAATCAAAACAAATTTATCGATAAAAACATAAAGTTTGCTGAAAAACAATATGCCTTACAAACAACAATTATTGAAAAATCAGATAAACTACTTTATCCTCATTCTTTTATCAATGGGAAAGTTCGCTATGTTCAACCAGGTGATTGGACTTCAGGCTTTTTTCCAGGCAATTTGTGGTATTTATATGAATTGACCGACAATGAAAAATGGAAATTATTAGGAGAAAAATATACACAAGGTTTAGAGCCTGTCAAATATTTGACCAACCATCACGATATAGGATTTATTATTGGATGCAGTTTTGGTAATGGTCTACGTCTCACCAACAATCAAATTTATAAAGATGTTATCATTCAAGCGGCAAAATCTCTTTCAACACGTTTCAGGCCTGCTGCTGGCATTATTCAATCGTGGAATATAAACAGTGGATGGCAGGCTGAGCGAGGATGGCAATGTCCTGTTATCATCGATAATATGATGAATCTCGAATTACTTTTTAAAGCGACTGAGTTATCAGGCGATTCATCTTTTTACAAAATAGCTGTTTCTCACGCCGATAAAACCATCGAAAATCATTTTCGGCCTGATTACAGTACCTGGCATGTTGTAGATTATGATTTGAAAAGCGGAGCAGCAAGAAGCAAACAAACAGCTCAGGGTTATTCGGATAATTCAACATGGGCACGTGGTCAAGCCTGGGCAATTTATGGTTTTACTGTTTGCTATCGTGAAACTAAAAATCTTCAATATCTGAAACAAGCTGAAAAAGCTTTTGAATTCGTAGTCCATCATCCCAATTTCCCTAAAGACGGCGTCCCCTATTGGGATTTCAACGCTCCCGATATTCCTGATGCTTTGCGTGATGCTTCAGCGGCTGCAATTATGGCATCAGCCTTATATGAACTGTCAATACACACTCAAAATGAGTATTATAAAAAATGGGCAGATAAGCTAATGCACAGCCTGGCAAGTTCAAAATATCGAAATGGACTGGGTGAAAATGGAAATTTTCTGTTGAAACATTGCGTAGGAAGTATTCCACATGGATCTGAAATAGATGTACCCCTTATTTATGCTGATTATTATTTTTTAGAAGCATTGACCAGAAAAAGATATGTTGAAAAAAGTCTTTATTTTCGTTGAATTTTCAAGAATTTTATGATACGATAAAATAGACAAAAACTTGCAAAGGTGATTGAATAAATTTAATCATTTAATAAGTAATAGCAACAAATTAAATTACAGAAAAATCTTTTTACTATGAATTTGAATAACGTTTTAATACAAATGTCTTACGTAGGAATAAGTATTATTCCTATCCTTCAGTGTCACGGTCAAAACGAATCCCTTTCTAAGCCAAATATAATTTATGTTTTCCCAGATCAAATGCGTAATTGTGCAATGGAATTCTGGAGCAACAAAAATTTTTCAAAATCCATTAATTTTAAAGCCGATCCAGTTAAAACGCCCAATTTAAATCGTTTTGCAAAAGAATCGGTTGTATTCACCTCTGCCATGAGTAATTGCCCCTTAAGCAGCCCTCACAGAGGGTCTCTTTTTACCGGCATGTACCCCAATAAAAGTGGCGTTATGCTTAATTGTAACTCCAATCGTCCAATAAGTTCACTTAGAGAGGATGTGATTACTATTAGTGATGTTTTACACCAAAATGGCTACGAATGTGCATATATTGGTAAATATCACATGGATTATCCAACACCGAATGACCCTCAGAATCCGGGACATTATGTAGAAAATACTGATCCTGTGTGGGATGCCTATACTCCACCTGAAAAAAGACA
>Ga0116192_1000519_pt1 | contig 29122 bp, 37 predicted proteins | sample AD_UKC113_MetaG_FD_89876 | JGI IMG/M metagenome (GOLD analysis project Ga0116192, IMG submission 89876) | Active sludge microbial communities of municipal wastewater-treating anaerobic digesters from Hong Kong - AD_UKC113_MetaG | ecosystem: Engineered > Bioreactor > Anaerobic > Digestate...
CCTGATTTACAGTCAGGGACGCTACCAATTACGTTATACTTACCCATAAAACTGAGAAAATTGTAAAGAATGTAAAGTCTTTATAAAGTAACTCTCTATTACATTATCTCAGTTTATATTTTAAAAGAACTAAATCTTTTTGTCGGAGTGGCCGGACTCGAACCGACGGCCCTCTGGTCCCAAACCAGATGCGATACCAACTTCGCCACACTCCGGATTTTTAACATCCTATTATTATCCTAAATGTTCCACTTACCAAATGTTTATGTTTAACCTTATACATATTAAAAAGTGTCACTCGAATCTTTCTAAACATAGGTAAATCTGAACCATTGAATATTTTTATTCATTTAATTTAAGTAAATATATTTAAAATAATTGACATTCTAAAACTTTAAATGTTAAAAAATGTTAAAAATAATTATATACTATTACATAATTTAAATATATAATTATTATAATATTTAAAATATTTTATTTATTAATATTTTTATTCATATTTTTAAAGAACTCTTATCAATTATTTTATTATAGTTAAATATACTATAAATTTTTTAATTTAAAAAATGTTTTTTATTAAAAAATGTTAAAATTTCTATACTTTATATTATTATATCTTAATTAAAAACCCTCTATTTTTGATAGAGGGTTGGTGAATATAGTGAAAGATATTTAGTTTTTTATAACCACTTAGCCCTCTAAGTTTTTATGCGTGGAAGGTTCACCACATGATAAACTTGTAGTTCTTTGATAGAGGTTATATATTAAACCAAACATCTTCATTTTGAAAAAATCTTTTATAAAAATTTAAATTATTTTAATTATATATCATTTAACATCGTAAAAGTTTTAATAGTCGTCGTTAAGATAAAGTTAATTTATGCTAATGATCTTAAAGTTAATTTGATAAAATCATCTTCATTATCATATGAATTTAGATTTATCATATTATTCATAATAAACTTTAAACAATCTACTTGTATAATATTTAATTGTTTTAATTCATTCTTTTTACATTTTTCTAATGTTTCTTTTATATATTCCCAATTGTTGGCTATTTCTAACACTTGTAAATTATATATCATATTTGGATGTTGTGTCGGTTGTTGCTGTGGTACGTTACCAAAAAAGAATTGTTGATACTGTTGTCTAGGATCATTCATTTTTATTGTTATAATTATTTTTTTATTGCTAATGCTTTATAATCAATAGTTTTTTCACATACTGTTGCCATAATATCTGCTGCATGTATTATTACGGCAAGAGGTTCAGTATCGAATACTTTATCATAAGCGGTTTTTGTTAAACCAGGAACTGTTACACCAACTTCATATGATCCCATATGCCAACGAATTGCTAAAGCTTCCGATTGTGTTAATTGAATATGTTTACTTAGTAAATAAACACTCTTTTCACCGTGACCATAAGGGAAAGTATCTTTAACTTCCCAACCAATATATTTTTGCCATTGATTATTAGAATCTTTAACCCATTTTTCTACTTTTTTATATTGATTTACTTTACATAAATCATGAAATAAGGCAGTAATTATAACTGATTCTTTTTTATCTTCTAATTCAGGTTTTTTCTTTAAAAGATAATTAAAATTAGTTAATGCAAATTCTAGAACATTTAATGAATGTTCTAATAATCCACCCTCAAAATTTCCATGATGATCACATGATGCTGGCGCAGTATAAAAATCTGTTGATTTTTCTATCCAGTTTAATAAACTTTCTTTTCCTTCTCTTGTTATATAAGATACTGCTTTATCAAATTTCTCTTTGTTTATTGAGTTCATTGTTAAGATTATTTAATTTGTCATATATTTGTAAATATTCATCTATATCAAAATCCCTTTTAATTTTTCTTATAATTCGCTTTAAGTTTTTTTCATAATGCTTATTACTAGCAAATCTATATCCAAATTTATTTTTAAAATTATTATTAGTTAATAAACTATCAATATTAGTTTTTTCATCGATAAGATAATGTTCTGATAATAATTTAGCATAAGGTTCTATAGATTCATTAACATCATTATAAGTATTTTTAATTTGTCCATCATCCCATGTTCCAACATTAAAAACACTTTTAGTATGTTTAGCTTTTCCAGTTGTACCAAAATGAGATTCTAAACTAGCCTGTGCTAATATTAGTATAATGTCAATTTTATACTTCTTGGAAATTTCCCATAAAACCTCACCCTTTACTTTTGAATTTGGTGCAATTCTTTTAATATAGTTATTAATCTCCGATTGTATTTCTTTTTCTAAATAATTAATAACTAAATTACTTTTTTCTTTTTTCAATTCAATTTTAATTGTTTCTGCTTTAATAATTGTTTTTTCTTCATCTTTTGTTTTTAAAGATAATAATACAAAAACACCAAAGCAAGAAAACATTAAAATAATTCTTCTAATAAAATGTTCCATAAAAAAATTAATTTTAAAAAATTTAACAATAAGATAAAATATCAACTTTTATTGATAATCTCATATTGTTAAATTTTTTAAGATTAGTCGGCGAATAATGAAATACTATTCATATTTGCTTCGTAATCATTATTATCGTTATTATCAATCTCGTTTGAAGTATTGATAACTATTATCTTTTCATTAAAAGAATCGCTTTCTTGTATATTTATATATTCTTTCTTATATGACTTGATATCCTCATCTTCGCCTAAATTTTTAATAATCATATAAGATACATCTTTAATCTTACCATTAATTAATCCAAGAATATTAAACTCTTCATATTCGTCTTTCTCTATTAATCTAACTAGAGTTCTTTCTGTGTCTTTATTTATCATAGCATATTTATGCTTAATGCCTTTTATATTATAATCCTTTAAATCTTGATATAAAATTCCGCCCTTTCCTTTTAACCAATTTATAAACATTTCTCTATTCATGTTACATGGCAATATAATAGCTGATTTAAAATTTGGTCCCTTATTATTATCATCATTATATATCGCCACACCATCAATTATATTAGGGAGTATTTCATCGAGCTTCACATCTTTAATTGTGTACTTAGGCTCTATTTTTTTAGGAGAAGATTTCTTTTTGGTTTCAATTTTAATTACCTTTTTTATCTTCATATTCATTTTTTCTTTCTTTTTTGTCATAATTATTTAATTTTAAAAATAAAGTTTCTAACTCAAGTTTTACACTTTTATATGATTCTAATTCTAACCATCTTTTAATTCTCCATTCAAATGTATCTTCATATACTTGTATATAAGAATTATTAAAATAATCTTTTAATCCTTTGATACCATCTTTTTTATAAGCATCTAGTAAATCTTTTACTTTAGCTGCTTTCATTTTATTTTTGTTTAGTTAACTTTTCAAATTGTTTTAGTTCATTTGCAAATTGATTAGGAAAATGTAATATAGCATCTTCTGCAATTTTAGGATCTATTTTATTAAAAATACAATATTGCTTTACTGTTTCTTTTGATATATTTATTTTTTTAGTTTTAATTTCTTCAGATTTTTTAACACCTTTTATATATATCCAAAATGGAACTTTATCATATTTAGAGGATAAAAATAAATGCCAAAAATCTATAACAGCACTCTGATTTATTCTTAAATGTTGAAGTATGTTAGCTTGCATTGGATACGCAATACTAAAAAATCTATTCAACATAAAAAAATTTCTTTTTTTGTCTGAATTAGAAACTTGATCCCATCCTTGTTTATCAAACACCTTTTTATTTATATCAAATAATTCCATAAAATACAAAATTTAATATAACTATTAAATTTATATAAATAAAAATTTATTTAATCTTTCCAAATTTTATCTACAATTTTTGGCGATAAAAATATTATAATAATCACACATAATGCCCATATATCAAAACATAATGGTATTAAATTTGTTTTGTGTATCATTATAATTAAAGTAGGAATAAATAAAATACTTACTAAACTCATTCTTTTATTATCTTTTTTTATTCTATTTTCCATATTAAAATCTGAAGTTAAATCTAATTCTTCATTTAATTTACAATCTTTTACTAACACCGACATCCCTAATATAGTTGGTGTTAAACATAAATATAAATCTTTCTCCGGCCGTTAGTAAATGAGAATCTTTCTCCATTTGCTTTTTATATCAGGCTTTATATTTTTTAATTTGATCTTTATTTAATTTAAATTTATATTTCATATTAAAAAAGTTTTGCAGTCATTTGATCTATTTCTTTAAATATACTAGATTCTTTATAATTTTCAGAAACATATTTTGTACCTTCTAATAACATTTGCATTGTTACATCATTACCATGCATTCGTTTAATAGAATATTTTTCTTCTATTTGTGAATTAAATTTTTCTTTTATATATTCTGGAAATATTTCAGGATTTAAAATAACTAATTGTGCCTGTCTTTTTATTCTTTTATCTATTTTAAATGAAGGCTTATTACCACTTATTTCAATTAAACATTCCTGTATTTTTTTATCATTATTTATTACATCGGTGTAATTAGAAATTTTTAATTTTTCAATTATTTTATTTGCAATCGATTCTGTAATTCTTTTCTCTACTTCTTTACCTTCTTTATTTTTCTTTAGCCAAGTATACATAGCTGGTACATTATCACCATCGTCGCCACATAACATTTTTATTACGCCAATTCTATCACCATCTACTTCTTCAATTTGTATTTTATAATCGGATATTATTTTTTTAAAATCGTCTTTATCGGAATCGATGCTCATATTAAAAATGTCAATTACATCAGCACTCTGAATCCATTCGTTAAATGTTGATGGTACATATAATTTTTTAATACCACCTTTTAATGCTATTGGATTAAATACACATGAAAAACATTGGTTATCACCTTTTTCTTTTTTGGTATCATCTTTCCAATATGATTTTACTAGCTGACGAACATCTTCATCAGAAGAAGCTATAATAACATTTTCTCTTTTATTATATAGAAGTTCATGCGTCCATAAACACATTAAATCATCGGCCTCGGCTTTATCTATTTTAGAAACAATAAAACCGTTATTAGAAAGAATTTCACAAAGTTCCTCTAATATAGAAAATACATTATCCCAGTTTATATAGGTCGATTTTTCTCTATTGGCTTTATAACCTTCGTTTTCTTCTATTTCGATTTCTTTTCTCCATGAATTAGAATCAACACAAAAAATAACTCTACCTGGATTAATTTGACGAATAACATAAGATAAATCTATACAGATTTTTCTCATTAATTGTTCAATCTCTCTTTGAGTATGAAATGTATAAACCTTAGATCTAAATCCACCAACTGAATAAAGACCACGAAAGAATAAATTGTTTAAGTCAAAAATTAAATTTAACATATATTATTTTTTATGATTTATAAAATTTATAAATATTGTATATACAAATTGTCATACTTACAAATGAAATTATTAATGCAAATATTCCAAATGATAAAAATATTAAATTGTGTTTTTTTATGCTACATAAAATTGTATCGATATTTATACCAATACATAAAATATTTATAGTAATACATAAAATATTTGTAGCAATAAATGTCGGCATTAATGTGATTTTGTTTTTCATATTATTAAAATGTATAAATAAAATGTTTTTTGTTAAAAACAGTTAAATTATCTGTTTATTTGAGTCATTAAGTATTTTTTATTAGGAATATATATAACTTTTAATGTCGTTTTTGTTCTATACAAATAGATTTCAATATTATCATTTATCCATATATCTTTTTGTTTTAATTTATAAGACGTATTATTTTTTGTTAAAATAGTTTTTCTATTTGATCTAGTATTTTTATAAAACTCGGCATATCCTACACATATTTTATTTTTCATGTAGTAAGCATCAAATACTTTTAAATTATCATTCGATTTGTAGTAAAATATTAAAATCCCAGAAGTATCTTTAATAATTTTTATCAATGCTGTTTGTATACTCATTCTGTACTCTATAACTTCTTTCTCTGTTTTGCCAAACATCATATAATGAGTCTGAGAATTCAATACTAAAGATATAGTCAATAGTACCGAAATGAGTAAGAATTTCATTTTTTTACATATAGATTTTGTTTTATATATTTAATTCGTTTCTCAATATTTTTCTTTTTTAATTGAATTTATATTATTTTTTAAATTGTAAAAAGAATATATTTTCTTTTTGATATAATTATTTTTATTTTATTTTTTCTTTTAAAATTTCTATTGCTCTTTCTATTCCAGCTTTCCTTGCTTCATAATAAGTTGGATAATTATCATCGCTTAAATATAATACTTTCCCTGATGAATTTTCTATTTTTCCTATGCAATATCCTATGATTTTATTTGAACGATGATAAGGAATAGGATTTATATGTATATCATAATTTTCTCTAAACCAATCAATTACTTGTTGCCACAGAGGTGCTTTATAATATTCAGTTTCAGTTAAAATATAACTAATATTATAAAAATATTTAAGATTTGGATTATTTAAATAATAAAATGCTAAACAATATTCATCAAATCCAATTTCTTTTAATTGTTTTGCTATTTCAAATGTTACAAATTCTTTATTCATATATCATGAATTTAATATTGTTTGTAATTTAAAAATACAACTTAAAAGTGTTATAACTGGATCAATTACTAAAGTCTTCTGTGCTTGATGCTCGGCTATACAAATTATAACTAAAGGAAGTTTGTTTAATTTATCTTTAGCGTGTGTTTTAAGATGATTAGGAAAATCGGTCCCTAAAGCCGCTAAACAATCATCTACTTTTGAACTATAATTACTTATAATTAATTTATAATTATCCCATGGTTTATCTGGCTTTTCTAAACAAATATTAAATAAATCTTCATAATCAAAATTTATACTAAAATTCTTTTCATTAAGTTCTTTTATTCCTCTTATATAAAAGCTTTGTAATTTATTTAACATAGCTCTCATATCGGGAAAATCATTATCTATAAATTTAGATATTACTTCATCGGTATAATTTATTTTAGCAGCGGTTAATATAGCAGAAATTCTTTTCTTGTACTCATTTTTTATTAATATTTCTTCTTCAGAATTTATTGGATCAAAAGAAATACAATTAAATCTTGATTGTATAGGCGCCGGTATTTTTTGAATGTAATTACATGTTCCTATAAATCTAGCTATATTTGCATATCTTTCCATAACGGCCCTCAAAGCTGAATAAAATTCTTCGGTAGCCGAATCCATTTCATCTAATATAACACACTTAAGTTTTTCTTTTCCTCCTTCTAATGAAATAGTAGAACAAAATTTAGATATTCTTTCTCGTATAATATCAATACCTCGTTCACTACTTGCATTAATGTAAAGTGTCGTATAACCCTTAGATAAAATAAGAGCAGTGCTAGTTTTTCCAGTACCTGCGCTTCCGTGTAATAATATATTTTGAATTAAACCTTTAGATAATTCTTCTTTAATTCTATTTGGCGCAATTAAAGTTTTTAACTCCTTTGGTCTAAACTTTTCGGTAAACAACTGAGTTATTACGTTGTTTTCTGTCATAGTTTATTCTTTTGTATTATATGTCTTTATGTGTAATTTGATTATTAAGAACTTGTTAATTAAAACATAATAGTTAAAGTGTTATCTTCAACAAACATTTTATGTCCTTTAACTAAACCACTAGCATCAAGAAGTTTCATAACACTTCTAACTACTGCATTTGATGAATTAATAAAGATGTATTCAATGGCAGGACCAGTGTATTTAACATCAGGAGACTTAGGATCTTTACCTGTATAAATAACAAAGTGTGTTTTTATTTTATTTCCTTTAAGATGTTCAAAATTTTGTTCAGCAGCTTTTGGTAAAATTTCTTCAATTTTACTTTGAATATCTTCCCAATTTTTTTGCCACCATTTTAAATTAGAATCCATTATTGCAATGGCTGCTTCTATATAAGGAAATTGATCCTCGGTATTATTTTCAAAATACTTAAAAGATTTTTTAGAAGAAGAAGAAGAAGATTTTTTAAATTCTTCTTTCTTTTCTTTAGACATTCTTCCTTCTACAATAATATTTACTTTTTTAATTGACATATTAATTATTTTTATTTTATAAACTACTTATCCATATCAAAGGTAATAAGATATATTTTAGGTTTCATAGACACCCGATAAAGTCTTTACTTATTTTTTTATTTAATATTCGAATTAACCCAAATCATACAATATTTTATTTTATATATTTTATTTATATTCTATTTTATTTTATAAATCTAAAAAATACTATATGATTTTATTTTATTTAAAGTATGTAGATATTTCTACCTACATACTTAAAGTTTTTTAAAGAAGAATTTCTCTTAAAAGATTAAGCAACTTTCTATTTTTAATGACTTTTCTAATGGCATCCATTTCAATTTTAACTGCTTTTTCAATTTCTAAAAGTCTGTTATAATGTTCTTTAGAGATTGTTACAAATTCATTATCTTTATCATAAAATTTTAAATAATCATCATCTTCAAATTCTAAATAATCATCTTCATCATCTTTATCTTTATATTCTTCATCATCTTCAAATTCTGAATAATTATCCTCATCATCTTCATCTTTGATTACAGAAATATCAGGCCGGTAATTTTGTTCTTCATCGTAATTATTAAGTTCTTCCTTAATTTTTTCGATTTTTTTGTCTATATCATCCTTAGTAATGTAATACATGTATTTGTTTCCATTTTTACGGATGTAAAGCAATCCTTTCTCAACAAGAAAGTCAATTACTTTAGTATAATTTATACTGTTATATTTACAATATTCTTTATACTTTTCGCTCTCATAAATATCCTTTAATTCAGTTTTGTTATAAGGAAATTCATTCCAACGGAAATAACCTATAAAACCAAAAAGTTCTTTTTGGCTTTCTGTGGCTATTATACCTACATTTTTCATCCACTTAATTGCTGCAAGAGCTCTGATAATTGTTTTTTTCTTTAACATAAAATTTATTTTTTAATGGTTTATTAATTAATTTTTTTATTACATTTATATCATAAAAATTTTTTCATTATTATAATTATATTGTCATCTCTTATATTTTTTAAAATATCATTATATTTGTCTTTTATTTGGTTTCATTTTTAATTTCATTGTTCTAATATTAAACCCTTTCCAGAAACGTTCTTAATTTTATATGATATACCTAATTCTTTGAACATCTTACGTAAGTGTGTTACATAAACATCCATTGAACGGCCAACAAAATAATCCGTTTTATGCCATACTTTCTCAAGTATAACTTCTTTACGAACCAATTTTCCAGGATTTTGTGCAAGAATTTCAATTATGCCACCTTGCTTGGCAGAAAGTTTTTTAATCTCTTTATTTTTCATATAAAGAGTACGGCGAGTTGGGTCATAAGTTATATTACCAAACTTAATTGGTTCTTCGGCCTTTTGAGTTAACTTATGAAGTATACTTAAATTCTTATCAAGATTAGATAAAGAATAAAGAGTTGTGTATGAAAAGGTATCAGAATTTATACTTTCATTAAAGAAAAAATAAATATCGGCTTTATTGGTTAAAGTAATGTTTGGTTCTTCTGAGCCCGTGCAAATTATTCCTATAATAGAATAAGGATTTATTTTTTTGATAAGTGAAATTGCTTTTGATGTGTAAGAATTATTTACTTCAAGTAAATAATAATTAGATGTTCCTTGTTCAATTGTGTCAAAAAGAACACCTTCAACTTTTGCATTTACAATTTCTGATTTAATATTTTTTGCCTGTCTTATAAAGGCATTTATTAAATCAACGTTCTGTGTATTTAAAACTACTTTCATATATTATATGATTTGTTTACAATTTAATGTAAGTAAATATAACTAATTATTAAGACTTTTAAAAATTTTAAATGTTAAAAAAATGTTAAATTTATTAAAATCTATTGTTGGTTATATCAACAAGTTATAACTAATTAATAATTTTATGTGAGTTTTATAAGGTTATATATAAGCATTTTTACTTATAAAATATCAATCAAAATAATTAATTTTAAATAAAAGTTGGAATAAATCCTCCTTGATAACAACCTGGAATTGGAATAATGTTATCGCCTTTTATATCTACACCTTCTAATGAAGTTATATTTTTGTACCAATTTTTTTGGTATTGTTTTTCAATTTTACATAACTCAATTAAAAGATGGAACCCACCTTTTGTTTGTAAAAAATTAAGACAATCTTTATTTATAATTTGTATTACTTTATTTCTTATTTTTTCTATTTCAACACCATCAAAATCGATATCAAGAAATATTTTTCTACTACAAGCTTTTTGTATTTCAGTTAACATTTCTTGATAAGGATTATATCCACTGTAAGGTTTTGTAATAAGATCTGCTAATTTCTTTAATCCATTCTTCGCGGCTTTTTCATAGCTTCTGGGATTAGGATTAATGTATATTGCTAAAGCTTCTTGTGGAATTGGTTTATGCTTTTGATAATAGCTTCCAATTTCACATTCTAATTGTTTTATTTTTTCAAACAAAAATTCTTTAGTTGTAGTAAATCTTTTTAATTGTTGTTTATCAGAACTAATATGAGTAACGTTTTTACAATATTTAGATCTAGCCAACAAACAACAATAAAAAGCTTCACCATTTTGTAATTCTGGTAACCAATCAATAAAACTTCGAAGCTTTTCTTCGTCTTTTATAATTTGATAATTCATTATTTTATTTTATTTTTTGTGAACGTATTCTATTTTTAAAATAAATATTTTTATTTCATTTTATATTTCTTTTTTATTTTATCAACATGTTTACATTTTCCACGAAAACCAAATCCAACACAATCACACCACCAAGCACCATTATTATATAATACATTATAGTATTTGTTACTTGATGATGATTTAACTTTAACGTTAATACTTTGTATTTTAGATTGTTCAGGAACATTTTCTTCTTTTAATCTTTCTCTTTCTGCATTCCAAGGGATCCACTGGCTATACACTTCATATAATGTAGTTCCTTTTGGAACTTCAATATATCCTGGTACAACCAAAAGTCGACCATCTAATTCAGTTAGAGCAGGCGGCCCAAAAAAATCTTTAAACTCTATTTTAGTAATCATTGACTACGATATTTCAAGAGTTTTCTTAATATCATTAACTTTAGCAACACCATTCACATTTGCTAATTTAATCCTCATTGTGTATTTAGAAAAGAATAATCTTCCATTTCCTTTTTCCCATTCTTTATATTTAGCATCTGTTTTGTGAACCGGTAACATTACATCATCTTCATAAAGTTCACAAGTTATAGTTCCATCTTCAACTGATTTGAAGTTTTCTTTTGGAAGCTGAATAAACTTTCCAATTAATTTATTTCCATAAAAGTCACTAGTATTTCCAAACACTGAAGTATAATCATAAGTACCCATTGGTATTTTTGTTCCATTTGGTAATACTTCAAAACATTCCTTTTTAGCATTTGTTATACAAAACTTTCCGCCTGGAGCTATTCTAGCGCGCGTATCCTTTGTTTTACTTTTACGAACTTTAGCTATAGCTTCAGCTTTTACTTTTGCCTTTGTTTCCTTTTCAACAAGTTTAGCTTTTTCTTTTGCTAGCCTGTCGGCAAGTTTAGCTTTTTTAGCTTCTTCTTTAGCTTTCTTTTCAGCTTTCCTAGCCTCTTCTTTAGCTTTCTTTTCGGCTATTTTTTTCTTCTTTATTTCAAGAAGTTCTTTTTTATACGCAGCAAGTTCTTTTCCGGTTCTACGTGTACGTTTAATTTTCTTTTTACCGACAATTTTTTTAACTTTACGAATTGTCCTTTTTGCTTTACGAGCTTTACGAACTTTTTTCGTTCTCTTAGCTAATTTTTTTACTTTACGAACCTTACGAGTTCTTTTAGCTTTTTTTACAACTTTACTAGCCTTCTTAGTTTTCTTTACTTTCTTTTTAGATCTCATAGTATTATACGTTTTAAATTTGATATAAGTAAATATAACAAATATTAATGACCTGTTAAAATTTAATATGTTAAAAAATGTTAAAAATATTGATATTAAATAATTATAAAATAAAATATTTATAACTTATTAATAATCAATATAATATAACTTATTAATAATCAATAGGTTACTTTATATTTCTTTTTAAAAAATCTTTAGATGTAATTTTAAAATAGATTATTTTTATATTTTACTTATAACATTAGAAATATAATTTAATTTAAAAAGTCCCCGGAAAAGAATTATCCCAGGGACTTTTAAAGATAGGTATGAAAAATTATCGAATACGTTCAGCAAGTCTGTTAGGATTTGCTTCGATCCACAAATTACCATTTGTATTATAGTTAAACACCATCATTGTGTTATTTGGGTATAACTTTAATACTTTTACGGTATCACCAACTGGTGTCTTGTATATACCACCAACAACGATTTTTACTGGAGAAAGAACTTCTTTTTCTTTTGCTGATTTTTTCTTTGAAATCTTTTTAGTTACAGTATATGTTGAAGAATTTGCAATATCCTTTGATATTTTATTTGTAAAATGGTCTGATTTTCTTGAAGTAATTTTCTTCAACTGCTCGGTCGTTCTCTTTTTTCTTATTGTTTCTTTTTTAATAGTAACTTTTTTATTTAATTTCTTTTTAGAAACTTTCTTTACTGCTTTCTTTGTAACTTTATTAACAGATTTCTTTGAAACTTTCTTTACGGTCTTTTTAGTTTTTTTCATTGCTTTCTTTAAAACTTTCTTTTTTGTTATTTTCTTCATAGATTTCTTTGCTTTCTTTGCGATCTTTTTAACTTTCTTCACATTCTTAACAGATTTTTTTACATCTTTTTTCATACTCTTTTTGTTTAATTTCTTAGACTTTTTTGTTTTTTTCATACCTATTTTATTTTTTAGTTAATTAAATCCTTCATTTTTGTAAATCTCAATCCACTTGGGCATATCTTTATTTGCTATTGTATTTTTTTCTGTATATGCACCTGATTTTGTTTTATACTTTATTACATCAATTATAAAATCATCTTCAAATGAAGAAAAAAATCCTACTTGATAAGTGGATTCTTTATTCTTCATAATTTTTAAAACTTTTGCATTTTTAAGTGATGATATATTACCTTCAGTTTTTTTCTTATTATAAGCCATGATATTTTTTTTAAAGTTCATGAAGTAAATTTACATTAATTATATTAAACAATAAAATATAAAATGTTAAAAAATGTTAAAAACTTAATATATTACATATTATATTAATTATCAATAACTTATATAACTTATTGGTTATCAAACGTTTTTAAATTAATCAAGAAAAAATTTTTCTAATTCAGTAGGTATACTTAGGCTAAGTATAATTTTTTATACGCATAATTGACAATAATTTTTATTTTTCATATTTTAATTTTAAAGCTTTATCGAAAAACGTGCTTTCATTGCATTTAATGAATCATTTGGAACATTATGAATATTTATTCCATTATGTCTATTTTCAACTATAATAGAAAAAACCTTATATCCATTATTTTTAGCTAAGTCATAATAAGGTGCAATTTCTTTTTCTGTTGTAAATGTATTAGCAACAAATATTTTTTCTATACCTAACTTCATATTTGTTTCAACATTGCGTTTGCATATTTCATGCGCTATTCCCAATTCTTCTTTTTTCCATTCATATTTTCCATTTTTTTCAAAATACTGATCGGCCGAAAAAACAGGATATTTTCCTTCGGCTAAAATTTCAGCTAATGTAGTTTTTCCTGAACCTGGAATTCCACGTATTATAAATAATGATTTTTCCATATTTATAAGTTTTTATTGTTACAAACATACAATATATAAATGAAATGAAAAAATATTAAATGTTAAAAAATGTTAAAAAACTATATATAAAATATTATATATGTGTATATATATAGAAACGCCAGGATTCTGACTATTTTAACACTTTTTAACATATATTTTATCATGATTCAGACTATTTTTTAGTACATTTAACATGTGCAATATATAACAAAAGAACTTGATGGTATTTACTCTATCAAATTTATGAATGATTAAGTAAGTATAGTGAATATGAAAAAATTAGAATTCAAAAAGGCCAACGGAACTCATATTCCTGATGTATTGACTTATGTAAAAGAATGGATCTCAAGACATCCATACTGTACAGTAACAATTGGTTGTGACTCACAGGAACATAATCATTATGTGAAATACTCAATTGTAATTTGTTTACATGATGTTGATGCTGCAGGACAGGGCCATGGTGCTCATGTTATTTCAAGTGATTATTTTGACTATACAAAAAATATAAAAACTGATTTATATACTAAACTTTGGCAAGAAGCTGAATTAGCTATTCAAGTTGGTCAAATGATTCAGGATTGTGGTAAGAAGTTGAAAATTCACCTTGACTACAATAGTGATGAAAGTGCATACTCAAATGTACTTTACAATGCTGGCATTGGTTATGTAAAAAGTCAGGGATTTGATTGCGTCGGTAAGCCAATAGCATGGGCATCAACTCATATAGCCGATAAGCTTTGTAGATAAAAATACAAAATTAAAGTTATAAAAATACAGGTTTAAAATTATTAAATTTTGTATTTTAATAAAGATTTATTTATAAAAATTTCTTAAAATGAAATATATTTTAACATACAACGACGCAAAGAAATTATGTAATACTTATAAAAATTTTAACTTTCGTGAACATATTTACAATGTTGAAGGTTATAAAGTTTCTACATTTGATTATTTTCTTTGTGATTATAATCATTTCAATAATCCATTATTAGAAGAACCTTCTATCAATGCTTTTGATATGAGAGGATTTACTTGCGTCTTTAATAAAGATGGAAGTTTATTCGCATCTTATTTTATGTTACCAAAATTTTTTAATTTAAATCAAGTTGAAATAACTCAATATGATGAATTAAAAAACAAAAAAATATCTAATATAACTTTAAAAGAAGATGGTAGTTTAATTGCTTTTATGAAATTACCAAATGAAAATGTGTTTGCAAAAACAATAGGTGGTATTGGTAATGAACAATCAAATGAAGCCTTTAAATTATATAATAATAATGATAAATTAAAAACATTTGTTATTAAATCTTTAAATGAAGGTTATACTCCTTTATTTGAATATGTATCTTTTTCTAATCGTATAGTGTTATTATATAACAAACCAGAATTAAAATTTATTGGTTTACGTAAAAATAGTGGTAATTATGAATTTATTTCACAAGCTAAATTAAAAATAGAAGGAATAGATTCCGTTCGTTGTGAATATAACAAATCTTTAGATGATTTAATTAAAGATTCAAAAACTTTAAAAGACATTGAAGGATGGGTTGTAGAATTTGAAGATGGTCAATTAGTAAAAATAAAAACAGAATGGTATTTTAATATTCATCATCTAAGAACAGAACAAATTTTTCGTGAAGATTATATTATTAAACATTTTTTAAAAGGAACACTCGATGATGTTATTTGTCAATTAGATAAAAATAAAAATTCAGATGTTATTAATTTTATTGATGAAGTTAAAAATGCAACTTTAAATTGGTCTGCTAAAATTGATAAAGATGTAGATGAATTAATGAAACAATATAACGGAGACATAAAAGAATTCGCTATAAAAAATCATAAACATTATGCATTTCAATTTTGCGTCGCATTAATTAAAGGCGAAGATTACAATAAAAATAAAATAAACTACATGCTTACAAAATCTCGTAAATTACAGAATGCAAAATTTTATGTAAAAAAATTTAAATAAGAAAAATTATTTTTTTATAATTTTTATGTTAAATTATTGTTAATTTTTAATATGAAAATATACATTTTTAGTAGAGAACAGTTCGTAACATTAATGAAAAAAGAAAATATTGATGATACGAACATTGAGTCAAAAACCGACATTGCTATTATTAGTATACGTGGTAAAATAGATGATAATCCACATTACTTTACTACTAATCATTATAATGTTCTTAATATGACATTTGATGATATAACATTTGAAGATGACATATATAAAGCAATTACTCGAGATCAAGCTAAAGAAATTTATAATTTTATCAAAACTAATATCAACAAAGGAGTTAAGCAATTTTTAATTCATTGCGCTGCCGGAATTAGTCGTTCTGGTGCAGTAGGACAGTTTATAAACGATTTTTATGGAAGTGAAAATTTTGAAATTATAAATAGACACATTAATCCAAATTGTAGAGTGTATCGTTATCTATGTGATGAAGCAACTAATGATGGTGTTTTTAGTTATAAATATAAATCAAAAATTAAGAATGAAGTTAAAAATGATGAAAATCTTAATGAAATATATTTTTAACAATTTTTTAACATTAATTTTAAAACTTTTTTCGTCAGACTCATATAACTTAAGGACTTAAGGAAAGTGGAAAAGTACATTCTTAAGATACTTAAGAGGGAAATCCCGGGAATTCCCGAAATAAATTAATTAATAAATATAACTAAATAAATTTTAGCTAAATTTTAACAATTAATTTTAAAATTTTTTTTATCGGACTCATATAATTTAAGTACTTAAGGAAAGTGAAAAAGTACATTCTTAAGAACAGATTAACTTAACAAATAATTAACAAAAAACATTTTTTACTAACAAAAATATTTGTTATATTTAAACATATAAATTTTAAAACATATGAGACAAAACTTGAATTCACTGGGATTTAAAATTAACAGTAAAGAAGACATTGAACGGTATATACCTTCAGTGTACGCAAAATCACATCACCCGGATAGAACCAATCGTTATTCATTTGTATCTACAGCCGAGTTATTAAATGAATTTAATAACAATGGATGGGAAGTTACACATGGTAAACAAAGTGGCAAGAGCATTTATTCTCGTCACATATTAAGACTTTCAAATAGTTCTATTGGTTTTATTAACATAGGTGAAGATAAAATACAGCCTCAAATTATTTTAGATAATTCTCATAATGGATCTTCTTTATGTCAGATTCATATGGGTTTATTTAGACTTGTTTGTACTAATGGTTTAGTTGTAGCCATGCCAGGTATGTATAATTCTCTTAAAGTAAAACATATAGGTGTTGATTCAGAAGAAATAAAAAGACTTCTTATAGAAACATCAGAACAACATAAAATTATTGGAAATCGAATAGATGAAATGACGAAAGTCGTTCTTAATCAAGATGAAAAAGAAGATTTTGCTATTCGTGCATACGCCGAACGTGAATATTTTCGTTTAATAAAACCCGATGGTACTATTGATATAAATACTTTAGTTAAAGAAGTCAACCCAAAAGATCTTATAGAACCTTTAAGAAAAGAAGATGAGAAAGATGATTTATGGACAACTTTTAATATTGTTCAAGAACATTTAGTAAAAGGACAATACAGTAAGAGATCACTAAATGGAAGAGTTTCTCACCCAAGACCTATTATCAATGCAGTAAGAAATTTAGATTTTAATAAATCAATATGGAAAATTACTGAGAAAATAATGGAAGAAAAGAATGCATAATATGACTGCATAATTCTATATAAAACGTAAATATAGTAAAAGTAGATATTTTAAGAGTTCCAAATGATTGAATATACTAATTTACAAATAGGATTAAAAGAAAAATAAAAAATAAAAAATAAAAAACACAAATTAATAAATTTATGAAACAAATTTTAATTTTAACAATCGTACTTTTAACTATATTAGTTACAAGTTGTAATTGGACTAAAATAGATGATAATCCATACTTAGAAATAAGTGATTCTAAAACAATTACAGAACTTATTTCAATAAAAGTTATACAAGATGCAAAAATGTATGAAGACATTAAATGGTCATATCATCCATTTATAAAAAAACTGTTTTTATAATGAAAAGAAAGAAGTTTACCTTTATAAAATTGATAGTATAATAATGTTAGTAGATTATAAAAATCATACAGTTCATAATTTTACTAAATATGAATCTGATATAATTATAGCTACCATCGATTCATTTGAAGAAACAATGCATAAAATTCAGTTAGGAAGAGTTAAGAAAAACATTTCAGTTGGAAAATAATGAAATATAATGTGTCATATATTGTAAAAGACGACATTTATCAAGAGGATGTTTTTAATATTGAAGTAGAAGCATCCTCTACGCATGAAGCTAAACAAAAAGCTTTAAAAGAATTAGAAAGTGTTTTTAATAAAGATCGAATTTTAATAATTAACGCAGAAATTAAAAAGGCATCAAACAATAGGATTAGACAATAAAGTTAATATTTACTAAAATAGAAACCTTTCAATTCAAATCTCCTAAGAATATAAAGTAAATATATGGGTATTGATATTAAACAATCACACGAGAAAGAGATAATTGTGTTAGATACTTTTCAGGCAATTCGTCATAGACCTGAAATGTATATATCACAAGTGCGTCCAATGGATGATAAAGTTGCAATTATAGAAAATAATAAATTAATTCAGGTAGATAAGACTTGGTCACCGGGTCTTATTCATCTTTTAGTAGAAATTCTTGAGAACTCTATTGATGAAGCTAAAAGATGTAAAGGTAAAATGAAAAATATTTATGTTACTGTAAATTTAGATACCAATGAAGTTAGTATCAAAGATGAAGGTATGGGGTTTCACAATGCAGCAGGAATACATAAGAAAACAAAAAAGAATGTAGTTCGTACTGCATTAGAAGAACTTCATGCCGGATCAAACTTTATTGATTCATCAATTAATATTTTAGGAACACATGGTGTCGGTTCAGCTGTTTGTAATATTCTTTCTAAAAAGTTTAGTGTTACTACCATCAATAAAAATGATTATGTACATATTGAATGGGATGATTATAAAGTAATAAAAGAAGAAATAAGAAGGAAAAAACCATCGGAACTAATGGGTACAACTATTAATTTTATACCATCGCCTGAAGTGTTTGGTAATCAAAAATGGGATCCACAAATTATAAATACATATCTATCATTTAAATATTTTCTTATTTCTCAGGATGATAAAATTAATAATTTAAAAATAAATGGAGATTTTATTATTAATGCAGAAAAAAGACCAATTGAAATTTCTAAAACCTTTATACCCAAAAATCACGTTCATGTAAAAAGTAAATTTGGAGATATATTCATTTGGCCTTCTTATGAAAATTCTTGTTCAGTATCATTTGTTAATGGTTCTTTATGTACAGGAATACATCAAAAGATAGTTAATGATTGGTGTAATGAATACTTTGAATATAATTTAGCTCATCACTTTTATGAAACATTAATATCAATAAATGTTCCATCTCATTTAATGAGATTTAGTGATCAAAATAAAACTAAATATTCAATTACTCGTCCTGAAATAGAAAATGAATTAGTAGATTCATTTAAGACTAAACTTATTAGTAAATTAAATACTTCTACTTTAAAAGATGAAATAATAAAACAAATTGAAATAAGACAATATAGTGAGAATATATCTAAAATAAGAAAAGCACAAAAAATATCTAAAAGAAAAATATCAGAAAAATATACACCGCCAACAAAACAATATACAAATATATTCATTTGTGAGGGTTTAAGTGCTAGTGGTTCTTTAAAACAAGCGCGTAATATTGAAACAGATGCCGTATATGCATTAAAAGGAAAAATAAAAAATACTAAAAGGTTATCTGATTTATCTGAAAATAATGAGATAATGGAAATTATGTCTATATTAGATATAGAACCAGGTAATGAATCATGTGGTAAATATAATAATATTATTATTTGTACGGATAATGATATCGACGGTCAACATATAGAAGGACTTTTAATTAATTTCTTTTATAAATGGTTCCCACATTTAATTAAGAAAGGAAAGTTATATCAATTAATAACTCCTTTAGTTGTTTGTACACACGATAAAGAAAGAAAATACTTTTATACTCTTGAAGAATATTTATCTTTTGCTAAGAAAAATAAAGTTACTAATTCAAATTATTTAAAAGGGTTAGGTTCTTTATCAATTCAAGATTGGGAATATGTAATGAATAATAAAAAGTTATTTAAAATAATTGAAGATAGTAACAGTGCTAAGTATTTAGATATTGCATTCGGAGATAACGTGCAAAAGAGAAAAAATTGGTTGCAAACTTATTAAAAATTAATAATATGGGCATTACTAATAGATCGTTTAAGTATGATGATGATTTATTAACCGAAAAGGAAAATAAATATAAATCCAATGGTATAACATTTACATATCCTAAATTATTATTTGAATCAAATGAAGTAAAGAAATTTCTAGAAACACATGAATTTTTTAATGTAGATGAAATATTCAAAGAAATGACTTCAGTTGATGCATATATTCAATACCAATCTTTAATAGATTATCTATTTTATAAATTTATAAAAATAAATAAATGTGCTCCAGATATTTTTAGAATAACTGAAGATACATTAAAATATGAAAAATTTATAGATACCTTTTTTAATAAATTTAAAGTTCCAGAAACGGCTTATATAAAATCTATTATAAGATCATTCGATGGATTAGAAATTAATTCTTTATTTTTATCATTAGATAAAGATTGTTGGATATATTTTTTTGATTCGGAAGTTATTATATTATTTAATAGAAAATACAGTAAAATCGAAATAGAAAATAATCCATTAAAAATCTTTTTAGGTGTTTGTGAAAAATTTAAAGCACCTTCACACGAAAAAAATAAAATCTTTGTTGTATATAGAGATAAAAATGGTTCATTCTCAAAACAAGGATTTGATATTAAAAAGATTAAAATTAATCTTGCCGAAAACTATAACGATGGATTTGAAGAAGTATTTCATAATATAGTTAAAAAACTTAATGATAAAAAGAATAATGGATTAGTTATATTACAAGGTTTACCAGGTACAGGTAAAACATATGCAATAAGACATCTTACTTCTAAACTTAAAAAGAATATCATATTTATTCCACCTGATATGGTTGATTATATAACAGACCCAAGTTTTATTCCATTTCTTATTCAGAATGATCATTCAATTTTGATTATCGAAGACGCTGAACCGGCGTTACAAAAAAGAGGAAATGGTGGAAGAACTTCATCTGTATCTAATCTTCTTAATTTAGCCGATGGTTTACTTTCCGATTGTGTTAATATTTCTATTCTTTGTACATTCAATACAGATACAAAGAACTTAGATGAAGCATTGTTTAGAAAGGGAAGATTAATGGAATGTTATAAGTTTGATAAATTATCAAAAGATAAAGCAACAAATCTTCTTCATAAACTTGGACATAATATAGAAGCAAAAGGTCCTATGACTTTATCCGATATTTATAATTATGATGAGAATAATGGTTCAGAAAAATTTATTAAAGAATCAACTATTGGATTTAAAAAATGATATATGGAAAGATTTAAAAGCAAAAAGAAAACTAAAAAAATAAAAAATCCTGATAATATTATAGTATTACCAATTTCTAAATTTATTGACACTAAATTTAGAGATTATTCTATACATACTATTACATCTAGAGGTATACCTTCATTTTATGATGGTTTAACTCCGGTTCAAAGATTTATATTAAAGAGCGCTGAATCGTCATTTGAAAAAACTTTAACTGTTGTTGGTAAATCAATTGCTTCTGGGTATCACCATGGAAATTCATCACTCGAGAAAGCTATTGCTAAATTGGCTAGACCTTTTGGTAATTCAATGCAAATATTAGAAGGTTATGGATTTTTTGGATCTGAAGTTTCTCCTGAACCTGCTGCGGCTCGATATACTTCTGTTAAGTTATCTTCAACGGCAGCAGAATTAATTAAAGAATATGATCATTTAAATACTAAAGAGGATGAAGGAGAATGGAATCCATTTTGGATGAAAGTTCCTTTAGGTTTGTGCTCAACAATAGTTGGTATTGCAGTAGGTTATAAATCTACTATATTACCTCGTAAATTAGAAGACATTCAAAAATATTTAGATGGAAAGATAACTAAAGTAAAACCATATTTTAAAGATTTTAATGGTGAAATTAAAAGATTTAATAATGAAAATAATGCGTGGATCATATCATCTGTGATCACCGAAGAGGATAGAAGAATAAAGATAAGAGAAATTCCACCTATTATTAAGTACTCATCCGCTATTAAAAAACTTGATTTCTTATTTAATAAATATGAAGATAAAATTCGTGTTATTAATAATTCAAATACAAAAGTAAGTATTGATGTTCTTTATACTGGTAATAATACTCAAGAATTTAATGAAATAAAGGACTTTTTATATCGTTCATTTTCTGTTATTGTTAAAGAAAGTATTACTTTTGTTAAAGATGGAAAAGTATTAGTATATAAAGAAATTGAGGATTATTTAGATGACTATAAATGGTGTCTAAAAAGATTAGAATATTATCATACTCAATATGAGAAGAATATATTAACAAATGAATTAGCTTTTAATAAAGCCAAGAAATTATATATTGAATTCATCTTAGAAAAGAAAAGAACTAATGATGAAATAGACAAGTTTATTAAGACTAATAAATTTGAATCCAATGTTATTGAAAGATTAGAAAGAATGACATCACGTAAATTTACTAAAGATGAATTAGAATTTACAAATAAAGAAATAAAAAGATTTACTGATGAGTTAAATCAGAAAACAAAAGACTTTTTTAAAATAGAAACAGCGTTTAAAAAATTAAAAGATCCAACATTAAAAAGAGGTATTACATCCAAAGCTAACAATGTTAATTTATTTTCAGTAGATGATATTGAAGTTATTAATGGAATAACCGTATGGAATGGAATGGATGTTATTGAAGAAGAACAACCAATTCATACTGAATTATTTGAAGAAAGTTAATTTTTGTTAAGAACAAAACTATATAATAATAAATTAATAAAAAATAATAAAGAAATAAATTATGAATAAATTAGAATTCAATGCCAAAGATGTAAAAGAATTAATCTTATGGTTAAAAAGATTTTCAATAATAGATAATACGGTTTTAATTGAAATAGATGAATCATCTAATTCATTAATAGCAAAATCTTATAACGAAGAACGTTCAGTAGTTAAGAAATCATCAGTAAAATTTGATGTTGCTGGCCTTTTTTATAAAAAATCAAAGGATCAAAAAAGAATAAAAGCAGGTATCTATAGTATTAGTCGTTTAATTAAAATCTTAGATCACTTTAATGATGGTGAATTTACAATAACAGTTAATTATGATTCAGTAACAAGTGATACATCAATTGATTTTGTGGCAACTGATATTGTTTGTAAAAATGATAATCTTAAGATGATTATAGAATGTACACCATTAAGTATATTCAAATATATTACAGATGATTTGTTTGACAATCAAATTGCTTTTACTGATAGCAATGAAAATATAACATTCACGTCTAAAGATATATCCAATACTCTTTTATTATGTGGACTTGATAGTGATTATAAATTTATGGATATTATTGTAAGAGGTGGAAAGTTTGTAATAAGCGGAAAATCATTTAACAAACTTATATCAGAAAAACTTAATAAAGAATCTAAATCAAATATAACATTGTATAAAGAACAGTTTGAAAAATTAGATGTTGAAAATTATACATTAACAATAGGAGAAGATAGAATAATATTTAATTCGGATGATAGTGATACGGTAACTGTTCTTTCGTCGGTACAAAAAGATGAAACAGAAGAACAACCAAATAAAAATGAAGATATTTTTTAATCAACCTTCAATATATTAACTCTCAAAAGAGTTGAAATTAAAAAGTCAACTCTTTTGTTTTTTTTTGTATAAATATATAAAATAAAATTTATTATGAATTTTTATCCTTCTTTATACGAAGAAAATGAATTTGATATTGAAAAAATTAAAAAGCCATCATTATCAAAAATTTTTGGTGGAAATGTTACTTTTAGAAATAAATGGAAAAAGGATCAAGTAGAATCAGTACAATTAGGAAATAGGATTATAAAAAGAAATCAACAAATAGATTGGAGAGATTTAGATGGTCAAGGTGAATGGAAAAAAGATCTTATAGACTTTATTGAAACTGAATTAGAAGAAACTGAACCCGATCTTTATAAATTATATCTTAAGGGTGAGAAATTTGATATACCTTTTACTTATGGAGAATTCTGGGATGATCAATTAAGAAAATATGAAGATGAAAGAATTTCATGGGAAACACAAGAACAAGAACAAAAATCAAGAAATAACATAAAAGAATCCGATATACCAATTAACTTATCTAAATTCTTTGAAGAAAATGGTAAAAAATCTGAATTAATTAAATTTTTAAGAAAAGTTCCAGGTGGAATTCCAGAAACTAGAGTTAAATCATTTCTAAAAGAAATGGATAATAACTTAGATGAATGGGGAGATGATATTATTGAATTTATCTTTAAATTTAAAAGTATTGATAAATTCATTAAAGACACGGAATTATATAAAAATAATATAATGAAAAGTGGAACATTCTTAAATGAATTATTTAATATAAAACCCGAAGGAATAGGAAAGGGCGAATTATTATTATGTTATTTATTTGAAAATTCTAAAATATCTGGTCAAGGAAAAAGTTATGATATAGTATTATCTTCAGAAGAAAGTAAAGGAACATATCCAAATGTACAAAAAGGAACTCATAGTAGTATAGTAGAAATTTCAGACACGGAAGGATATGAAGTAAAAGATTATTCTAGCGAAGATACAAAAAGTTCTTCTATTCGTTTAGGAACATATGGTAAAGTAACTCGTTTTAAATTCTGGGATGAGTTTAAAAAGACTATAAGTATAGCATCTGAATTATTTAATAAATATAAAAAATCTTTAGAAACAATAATTGGAAAAGATTATTATGATATATGGGAATTAGTTATTGGTAATTGTGAAGAATGTGTTGCGCCGGGTATAGAATCCGGAGAATTTAGTAGTAGTAGATTAGAAATTTTAAGGCTATGGTATTATTTGTCTAATGTATTTACTGAACAATATATTGATAAAGAGGATAAAAAATTTATATCGGCGACATTACATAGTCCTAATTTTTCCAATTCATATGTAACAATTAAACCTATTGAATTTGAAAAAATTAAGAAAGGATCTAAAATAGAAATTACCTCTGAATTAAATTCAAAGGATATAATAAATGAAATAATTATTAAATTAAGAAGTCTAGAATATGTAAGAAATCCAAAAAAATTAAAGAAAGATCAAAATGATGCCGTTAAAGAATATTTTAACCAAGAACCAAATTTAAAAGCATTCTTAGTATTTAGAAAAGATAAAATAAATTTAGTAGGTCCTGAACAATTATCTTATTCTACTATATCACAAGCAGGTATTAAATTTATAGAATCTGAAATTGCTGATAAAAAAGAAAAAGATCAAATTGAAAAAATATATAATAAAATAAAAAAAATGAGTAATAATATGAAAAATAAAAAAGATTCTGAATTTGCAAAAAATATAGCAAATCAATTTACTGAATATCTTAGAGATAATAAAGAATTAAAAAATGAGTCTTTTTATCCATCTTTAGAAGGTTTCTTAAATGAAGAAGTTGATTATGATGAGGATATTAATGTTTTAGATACAGACACTGAAACCGAAACTGAAAAGGAAGTTGAAACACCAACTAGAACTACACCTAATACAAATCCTGGAAGACCGAGTCCTATTAGAAGAGATCGTCCATCGGTAGACCCAAGACCTAAAGCATCTGGAGTGGAAACTGAAAAGGAAGTTGAAACACCAACTAGAACTACACCTAATACAAATCCTGGAAGACCTTCTCCAATTCGTCGTGAAAGACCTAGTGTTAATCCAAGGCCTAAAGCGACTTTAAAAGATGTTGTTAACAGATATTTAAAATTAAAAAAATAATATAATTGATAATATGAAAAAAAGATTAATAGAAGCAAGGATGAAAGATATTCCTGGATTACCAGGAGATTTCTTTGATAAAACCAAAAAATTTTCTGAAGAAAAATATGGAATAACACGCGGCGGAGAAGATCTTCGCCGATCTATGATGTTGCTTCAAAGAATATTACAAATACAAGACGGTCATGAAGAAGAATTAACCGAAATAGGTAAAAGATTAATTACACAGTATTATGAATCGATTCTTGATGGAGTTTATTTAGATATTAAAATAGTAAAACCAGGTGATAAAGAACAAAGGAAAATGTTTACCACGGGATTTCAAGGATATGAAAAACAAAAAAAGAAAGAAAAAGTAGAAGTTGATGAAGATGAAGTCCATAAAAGAAAACTTATGAATAATGTAATGCAAGGAGAAGGACAAAATCTTCATGATATGATGTATGACGCTAGAGAAGAACTTAATGAAATAGATCCTCAATTATTACCATTATATGATGAATTTTTAAAAATAACACTTCGTTTATATTGGTGGGATAATCCATTTCTTAAACAATCTATATCAGCCGATATGACTAATATTGTTCAAGTTGGTTGGGGAGATGCAGAACCAAACCAAGAAGATGCCGAAGAAAATTTAAAAAAATTAACTAACGGCAGTAGTATAGAAGATCTAAAACCTATTGAATATAAACCAGGTAAAGATGAAGGTGATGGTGATGATGAAGATGGAGATGAAGAAACATCATCAGGTCCATGGATTAAAGTAAGAGCATTAATTCTTCCTTTATTATTACATGAAACAGTAAAAGGTATTTATGAACTTATTTCTGCTGCAGCATTTTTACCAGATAAGAAAAAAGAAACTGAAGTACAATCAAGAACTAGTTCTATAGATGATGAATTAGAAGATATAAAATATGGTCAATATATAGCTACTAAACTACGTGATACTATTAATAGTATCGATGATATTGATCTTTATCCAAATATTAGAGAATTTATTTGGGGTAAGATGATTATATTACCTGCTAAAGAATTTATAAATCTTATGAATGGTATTTTAAATGATGAACCTGCTGCAAAAACTAAATTAGAACAATTAGCTAAAGAAGTTATTAGAGATCTTAATAATGAAGAATATGTTGAGCCTGCTAAAGAAGTTGAAAAAGAAGAGGCTAAAAAAGTTGCAGCTAAAGATTATCCAGATTTTTCTTCGATGGATCCAAAAGAAGTTGAAAAACAACTTAAATGGAAAACACAAGGTGAAATTAACTTCTTATTAAATAAAGCTATTGATGCACGAGATTGGAAAAATGTTGATATTATTGGTAAATATCTTAAAGAAAGTTATGAAGGATTTTCATCCTCGTTTAATAAAATAAAAAAAAATAATATAAAACTAGTTAAAGAACACATTAATGATGTAGTTAGTGAAAAACAATTTAAATATTATAACCAATCTTCTTTTGAAGACGATACAATCTAATTTCTTTAAAAGGTTTTCAACGTCAGTTGGTAGAAGTTTATTCTGTGATAATAATAATTTAACTTCATTAGAAGGCGCTCCAATGTCGGTTGGTGGAGATTTTTATTGTCGTGGTAATAATATACCTGAAGAAGAAATTGAGCGTTACTACCGAACGGGTGCTGTACGAGGAACTATATATAGTGATCATGGAAAATATAAAAGATAATATGAAATTAGTTAAAGAACATATTAAAGAATCGGTTGGTATTAAACCACTTAAGTACATCCCCCCTTTTGAAGGAGATATTGATTTATCAGATAAAGGTATAACGAAACTTCCTAAAGATTTACCAAAAAAGATAATAGGCAGTTTTTATTGTTCTAATAATAAACTAACTTCTTTAGAAGGTGTACCAACATCGGTTGATGGAGGTTTCTATTGTTATTATAATAATCTAACTTCATTGGAAGGTGCTCCAACGTCGGTTGGTGGAGATTTTATTTGTTATTATAACAACTTAATTTCTTTAGTTGGTGCTCCAACGTTGGTTGGTGGAGATTTCTACTGTAGTTACAACAAACTAACTTCACTGAAAGGTGCACCAACATCGGTTGGCGGAGATTTCTATTGTTACGGTAACAATATACCTAAAGAAGAAATTGAGCGTTACTACCGAACGGGCGCCGTACAAAGAACTATATATAGTGATCATGGAGAATATAGAAGATAAATAAAATAAAAAATAATATGAAACTAGTTAAAGAACATATTAATGAATCGGTTGGTGTTAAACCACTTAAGTATGTTCCTCCTTTTGAAGGTGATATCAACTTATCAAATAAAGGTTTAACGGAACTTCCTAAAGATTTACCAAAAAAGATAACAGGCAGTTTTTATTGTTCTGGTAATAAATTAACTTCTTTGGAAGGTTCACCTAAATCTGTAGGTAGAGGTTTCTATTGTCATAATAATAACTTAACTTCTTTAAAGGGTGCTCCAATGTCGGTTGGTGGAAATTTCTCTTGTTACAACAACAACCTAACTTCTTTGGAAGGTGCTCCAACGTCGGTTGGTGGAGATTTCTCTTGTAATGACAACAATCTAAATTCACTGGAAGGTGCTCCAACGTCGGTTGGTGGTGCTTTCTATTGTAATAACAATAATCTAACTTCACTGGAAGGTGCTCCAACGTCGGTTGGTGGAGATTTCTTTTGTTATAACAACAAACTAATTTCTTTAGTAGGTGCTCCAACATCGGTTGGTAGAAATTTTTATTGTGAAGACAATAACTTAACTTCATTAGAAGGTGCTCCAACATCGGTCGGCAAAGATTTCCTTTGTTATAACAATAACCTAACTTCTTTAGTAGGTGCACCAGCATCAGTCGGTGGAGGTTTCTATTGTTATAAAAACAAACTAACTTCTTTAAAAGGTGCTCCTACGTCGGTAGATAAAGATTTTGATTGTCGTGATAACAATATACCTAAAGAAGAAATTGAACGTTACTACCGAACGGGTGCTGTACGAGGAACTATATATAGTGATTATGGAGAATATAAAAGAAGTATAATATGAAATTAGTTAGAGAACATATTAAAAATTAAAATACAAAATTAAATAAATTAAATAAACCACAAGAAAAAATTAAATATGTTGGTATTGAAATTGTTCAAGGATCAACGGGTAAGTTTACTAGAAAAGTTTTAAAAGAAATGATAATTCTTATATTTAACAAGAAAAAAGCGTTATC
>Ga0116192_1000522_pt1 | contig 28994 bp, 27 predicted proteins | sample AD_UKC113_MetaG_FD_89876 | JGI IMG/M metagenome (GOLD analysis project Ga0116192, IMG submission 89876) | Active sludge microbial communities of municipal wastewater-treating anaerobic digesters from Hong Kong - AD_UKC113_MetaG | ecosystem: Engineered > Bioreactor > Anaerobic > Digestate...
AATCCGGCCACATCGGTAAACTCCCCGCCGGAGACGGAAACGGTATTTATTGAAACCCCGCCGCCAACCGGCGCGGATGCGGACCCCGTTTCGGGAGGCACCAGGTACAGCGCGCGGGCCAGCAATCTTGCGGCCTCCAATCTCGTGGCAGGCGCGTCGCAATTAAATTCGTCCGGATTTGCCACCTTCAAAAAGCCCTTTTGCGCCGCGAGGTCGAGATAATGCTGGCCCCATGGAACGCGCGGCGTCTGGAAACTGTTTTGCTCCGTCTGCGTCTTGCCGCGCCGGGCGCCGGTCTTGCTCCGGGCGGAAGAAGCCAGCTTCTCGGCTTCCGCGGCAAAACTGCCGGATCTGATGACAAGCGCCACCGTCTCCAGCCTGCTGACCAGTTGTTCGGGCTTGAAAGTGCAATCAGGGTATCCTTTCACTATTTCCAGGACGGCCAGCCTCGTTATCGTGCTTTGCGCCCAGTGTTCTTCAATATCGGTGAACGAGATCGCTTCCGACGACAGGGCAGGCCATGAGGGCCGGCACCAGAAAAGCACCAGGCAGCTTGCGGCAAGCAAAATAAGACGTTTGATAAAGCCATTCGCACCTCTCTTTTTTTCTGCCGGCGGCACCGGGTACAGCATGTATTTATCACGGAAAGATCCTTTCCGTGAGGTTGTTGACACAGTGCCTTGAGGTTGTTGACACAGTGCCTTGAGGTTGTTGACACAGTGCCTTGAGGTTAAAACGCTCGCTTAAGCGCTTCGCGCCGAGTGAACCAAGGGCTCATATCGGGCGATATTGGACCGCCTTCAACTCACATCCTGTTGCGGTTCAGGCTTTCGCGGACATCCCTGTCCGCTCATCCAATATCGCATCCTCACTTCGCCCGGTTCACCCGCGACGCTTTCGCAATATTGCTCGCTTCCTTCAACCTCAAGGTCCCGGACAGAGTTTGTCAACAATCCGAGTGCAACCTTTTCAATTTTCTCAGCACACAATTTACTCTCCAGTGGAGAGTGCAGCTTGGTCCTTGATCTTGTACATGGTACCCGTGTCGGTTACAACGTATATATAGCCGTCTGGACCTGTCAGCGGCCGCTGGGACACTTTTCCGTCCAATTCCATATCCCATTCAAGCCGCAACTGCGGGCTGACGGCAACAAGCCTGTTATCTTCGGTACCCAGGTAAATCCTCCGGCTGACCTCGTCCACCGCCGGGCGGGATATGGCCTTGTAAAACTTTTGCCAACCCGCCTCCCGACCGTCAGCCTGGTTGAGTACGACGAGCCTCTCCCCGGCGCAGAAGTACACAAGCCCGTGACTTGTCGGAGTGGGAGCCGTCAGATTATTATACGGCAAAGAATAACTCCACAGCGGCTTCCCGTCCCCGCTGCTGTCGAAAGCGTATATCCTGCCTTTGTTCAGGTCATCTATTTTATTGGGGTTGACGGAAAGGTAGACTATCCCCTCCGAACCGGTCACCAGATTTGCGCTTGAAACCTCGCCCAGCCAGTAGCGCCACAAAACCCTTCCTTCACCGTTTACGGCTATTAACGACGATTTGTCTTTGCCTTCGCTCAACACAACAAAAACCGCCTTTTCATTACCGGCACACGCCAGGACTTTGCGCTTTGTCACCGCCTCGGAACGATAAGCGTCAAGGCTTTCCCACTGCAGCATAACCCATTTGTAGTGCCCGACCGTGTCAACAGCGTAGAGCGCGCCGGACAGGGGAAGGTATAAAAGCTTCCCCGGGCCTGCCGAAAGCCAGTTTTTTGAGTTGCTTTCATCCTGATAGACAGCGAATGTCCACCCCTTGCTTCCATTTAACTTTATTTCCTGAATCAAACTGCTGCCCGGCAAAAAGATTGAGCCGTAGGCGTCAAACACAGGCCGCGACGGGGCGCTCCCCGTCGATCCGGCGGCTTCCAGGAGCTTCCGCCCGGAACCGTCGACCACAATCAGTTTATTCCCGGCCGCCAGGTAGAAAAGCCCGTTCGGACCCAGCACCGGTTCCGATGAGACCTGCCCCAGGCGGGGCACCTGCCAGACCACCTCAGGCGAACCGTCCGCCGGGGCCGCCCCCGGAAACAAACCGGCCAGGGCAATCATTAAAATTATAGACAAGAGACATATCCTAACCGCTGATCGCCGTCCTTACCGACTTTATATGCAAAAATCCAAGCCATTTTAAAAGGGCTTGGATCAAACCTTCATCCACGGCAACCCGGCCGCCTTGGCTAATAATCGATCTCTCAGGTCTTAGCAAGCTTTAGGACAATCTTTAATGGTCCTATACACTTTTTTCAACCTGAGCCTTTTTAGCTGTAGGCCCGTCAGCTTTGCGCCCCTCCCTTTCAGGAGGTTTGCCCTTTTTCGATGGAAAACAACTTGTTATGTGCATTTGGAATATCTTACCTAAATTTCTAAACGTATTCTACAACAAATGACATTATCCTGCAAGATATATTTTTTAAAATAAGATTTTTTATTTATTAACTAATAGCCATAATGATCTATCACTCTTTGAACAGCCTTTATAACATCGAAAACATCCCGGTCGGACATAGCCGGATATAGTGGCAGAGAAATTATCGATTTATACAGTTTTTCCGCGCGGGGACAAGCACAACTGCCGCTGCTGAAGCCGCGAAGACGGTAAAAAGGGTGGTAAAAGACAGGAAGGTAATGCACGTTTACCGCAATATTCTCCGCCCTGAGCGCTTCAAACAACTCTTTCCGTCCAGCTCTCAACCGCCCCGGGTCAAGCGAGATCAGGTAAAGATGCCAGGCGGAACGGCATTGGGGAGCCTGATAGGGCAGAACAATCCCCTCCGTATGAAGAAAATTTTCATTGTAGGTTTCTACAATTTCCCGGCGTCTTTTTAAAAAAGACTCTATTTTTTTCAACTGGCTTATTCCAAGAGCGGCCTGGATGTCGGTTAAACGGTAATTGAAGCCCAGTTCGCGCTGTTCGTAGTACCATGGCCCGTGATTTTCCAGTGTCAGGGAACGGTCACGGACAATACCGTGATCCCTGAACCGTCTCAGTCTTTGATAGAACTCCTCCGAATTGGTGGTAATCATCCCGCCCTCGCCGGTGGTTATGTGTTTTACCGGATGGAAACTGAAAATCGTCATGTCACTCAGCCCGCCGATTTTTTTGCCCTTATATTCGGCTCCCAGAGCGTGCGCGGCATCTTCTATAACTATCAAATCATTTTTGCGGGCAATCTCGTTAATCCTGTCAAGATCGCACGGCTGTCCGGTAAAATGCACCGGGATTACCGCCCGCGTTCGCGGGGTGATTTTTCCTTCAATCTCGTCAGGACTGATGTTGTAAGTACGGGAATCTATATCGGCGAACACCGGCGTACCGCCACAGTAGAACACGCAATTTGCGCTCGCGACAAAAGTCATAGGCGTGGTTATCACCTCGTCGCCCGGGCCGATACCCGCCGCGAAAACCGCCGCGTGCAGGGCGGCGGTGCCGTTTGCCACCGCAACAGCGTACCGGGAGCCCACATAAGCGGCAAACTTCTCCTCAAACTCCGTGATTTTGGGCCCCGTGGTCAACCAATCGCCCCGCAGCACCTCCGCCACCGCATCAATATCCTCCTCGTCAATCCACTGACGGGCGTATGGTAACGGTTTTTCTCGCACCGGCTTTCCCCCGGCAACGGCAGGAAGATCTCGGTTCAAATACAAGTAAAAAAACTCCTTTCGGTATTTATTTTTTTCAAATTGTGCCGATAAAAGTAAAAGCGGGAAAGAAAACCAAACCACTTCAATAGAACAACGGGGGAAAAACATGAAAGTCAACGGCAAAACCATATTGATCACCGGTGGAACCGGTTCATTCGGCAAGAAAATGACACAGGTCCTGCTAACCGAATACAACCCCAAAAAAGTCATCATCTTCAGCCGGGATGAAATGAAACAGTGGGAAATGGCCCAAGAATTCCGGCAGCACCCCAACCTGCGCTTTTTTATCGGCGACGTGCGGGACCGGGAACGGTTGTACCGGGCTTTTTACGATGTGGACATAGTCATCCACGCCGCTGCTTTAAAACAGATCCCCACAGCGGAGTACAATCCTTTTGAAGTGATAAAAACCAATATACTCGGCGCCCAGAACATCATCGAGGCTTCCATCGACCGGGGGGTAAAGCGGGTAATCGCCCTCAGCACCGACAAGGCGGCCAATCCGGTCAACCTTTACGGAGCTACCAAACTCTGCTCCGACAAGCTGTTCGTTGCGGGCAACTCTTACGCGGGCGAAAGGGATTCCCGCTTTGCAGTGGTCCGCTACGGTAATGTGGTAGGCAGCCGGGGCAGCGTTATCCCTCTTTTTAAGAAGCTGCGGGAAACCGGGCGCGTTCCCATCACCGATCCCCGGATGACGAGGTTCTGGATAACTCTGGAACAGGGAGTCAGGTTTGTTATTCAAAATCTCGGCCGCATGCAGGGAGGAGAAATATTCGTCCCCCGCCTGCCCAGCATGCGCATCACCGATCTGGCCGACGCCGTCGCCCCCGGCTGCAGAAAGGAGATTACGGGTATCCGTCCGGGTGAAAAGCTGCATGAAGTAATGATCACCGAAGACGACGCCAGGCACACCCTTGAATACGACAATTACTTTGTCATCAAACCGGAGTTTCCCTGGTGGTCCAGGAAGAATGAGAACGGCGGCAAACCGTTGCCGGATGGCTTCGTATACAGCAGCGGCACCAACGACTGGTGGCTGACTCCGGAAGAACTGAGAAGGATGTTGTTGGACGCCTAGCCTACACCTTCAGGCACGTGCCGGGTGCAATTGCCCCCAAGCAGCCAACCGGTAAATTTCCGCAAGCCTTCTTCCAGGGAAGTCGAGGGCTGAAAACCCAGGATTTTTTCAGCCCTTTTGATATTTGCATAGGTAATCGGCACGTCTCCCGGCTGCTCTTCCGCCCATTTGATTCTTGCCTCCCTGCCCAGGGATTTTTCCAGCGCCCTTATCAGATCGATCAGCAATACCGGCCTAGAGTTTCCCAGGTTAAAGACGTCATATTCCGCTCCCGTGTAGTTTACGGCGGAAACAATGCCCTGCACGATATCGTCGATATAGGTGTAGTCTCTGGCGCTGCTGCCGTCCCCGTAAAGAGTTACTTCTTCTCCCCGCAGAATTTTTTCGGCAAACTTGCGGATGGCCAGGTCGGGTCTCTGACGCGGCCCGTAAACGGTGAAGAACCGCAGCGAAACCACATGTATTCCGTACAGATGGGCGTAAGTGCGGCAGAAAGCCTCCCCGGCGATTTTGCTGGCAGCGTATGGAGAAGCGGGACGCAGCAGGGAATCCTCTTCGGAAAAAGGAACCTTTTTATTCAAACCGTAGACAGAGCTCGAAGATCCAAAGACGAACTTCCGCACACCGGCCTTTTTCGCCGCTTCGAGGACGTTCAGAGTGCCCCTTACATTCACCGATTCGCATATTTTCGGCTCCAGCACGGACGGTCTTACTCCCGCCCGGGCCGCCAGATGAACAATGATATCGGGCCCCTGCTGCAAAACAGCCTTCTCCACGGCTTCCGCATCACGGATATCCCCCTCCACAAGGCGGAAGAGCGGATCAACCGCGTGAGGGGCTACGTTGCGTCTCTTTTCATCAGGGTTGTAGAAATCGTTGAAGTTGTCGTAACAGATGACTTCGTTTTTCCTTTCCAGCAGCCTGTCGATCAGGTGGCTCCCGATAAATCCAGCCCCGCCGGTGACCATTACCCGCATCATCAACATCCGACTCCCATGTAGACAAAACCTGCCCTTTCCAGCTCTTCCCGCTTCAGCATATTGCGTCCGTCGACAATCACCCTGTGGCGCATCCGGCCGCCGGCCTCTTCCCAGTCTATCGCCGCGAATTCCGGCCAGTCGGTCACCAGGACCAGGGCATCGCTGCCGCTGCACAATTCCAGGGGATTTTCAGCGCATTCGACGTCAAGCCCGGCATATTGCCTGCGGAAATTATCCATAGCGAGAGGATCGTAAACCTTTACTCTGGCTCCCAGATCCAGCAGTTTACAAATAATATCGATGGCGGGGGCGTCCCGCAGGTCGTCGGTTTGCGGTTTAAACGCCAGGCCCAGCAAGGAAATTGTTCTGCCCCGGATGGCTTTCAGGCTGGCCTGAAGCTTTTCCACCACCAAAAACCTCTGCCTGTAATTGGCCGCGACCGTCGCCTGCACCAATTCCATCGAGTAGCCGTACTGCGAAGCGGTATAGATGATGGCGCGGGTGTCCTTGCCGAAGCAGCTGCCGCCCCAGCCCAGGCCGGCCTCCAGGTAGCGCATGCCGATCCTCTTGTCCGAGCCGATACCCCTGGCCACTTCCCTGATGTCGGCCCCCAGCCTTTCGGCCAAACCGGCAAACTCGTTGATGAAAGAAACCTTCATGGCCAGGAACGAATTGGCCGCATACTTGATCAATTCGGCGCTGGTGGCGCTGGTGGTGATAAAGGGCGGAAGAGCGTAGTCGGAAGGCCGGGGGGACACGGCGGGAGGCATGAAGGTTTGCTCCAGGATGGGATTATACAACTGCCGCAACACGTTCACCGCATCTGCCTTTTCCGCGCCGACCACAATCCGATCCGGATAGAAAGTGTCGCTTACCGCGGCGCCCTCCCGGAGAAATTCCGGATTCGACGCAACCGAGAAATGACAGTCCACTCCCCTCTGTCTCAGACGGGCGTTTATCACCGCCTCGACCCGGCGGGCGGATCCGATGGGAACCGTTGACTTGTTGACGATTACCACGCCTTTGCCGCCAGGCAGATTATCCCCTATTTCCTCCGCAACCCTTTCCACCGCGCTGGTATCGGCGTCGCCGTTTTCCTTGGAAGGGGTGCCGACGGCAATTATAATAACGTCCGCATCCTTCAGCACCCCCCTCATGGAGACGCCGAATCCCATCCTGCTTCCGGTTTCGTTCATAATTTCCTGGAGTCCCGGTTCGTGGACGACAGCCTGTCCATCCGCAAGCTTTCTTATAATTTTTTCGTTCCGATCCACAAAAAATACCCGGTGGCCGAGGTAGGCCAGGCAAACCCCCGTGGTCAGCCCGACGTAACCGGCGCCGACAATCACGACATTCAGTTCATTCCTCATTGTCATACGTAGTCTTACGCCCCCCCGCTGATCCTTAACCTGCACTCCATCTTAAAAGCATTGGACTCACTGATGCGCCTCGTTTCATCCATTTCACCCGCAGAGAAAGCCAGCCGGCAGTAAAAAGATTCACCGATCTCCCGGTAGCTCATCAACCCGATCAATGCCGCCGACGTTTTATCAATCTCGACGCGCACACTCTTTCTGGCGTCTCCCATCTCCACCCAACCGCTGGTAACGCCCAATCCGCATCTGGCCGAAACCAGGAATGACACCGCAGTTCCATGATCCACGGAGCGCCCGGACAGGAGGAACGTTTCATCCTCCCTGCCTCCGTTGCGCGTCCGGTAATACAGGGTATTGGAGTCGAACGCCTCCGGGTTGAGAGTGATATTGCCCAGGCGAAAAGACCCCATGGGAACAGTTTCCCAGTCAAACAAAAAGTTCAAAGACAACACGGGCAGCGTTGCAGATATATCCACCCTTTTTGTTACCGCCCCCAACGGAGTAGGCACAGCGCCCTCAACCACAACGTCTCCGGAGCCGAGAACCTCGACAACGGGCTCAACGTGATTCAAATCGGTTATCTTGGGCCGCCCCACCGTTTCCAGCACGACATGTCCGGTATACCAGTCCGAACCGAGACTGATGTCGTCGTAATACCCGTGCGGAAGCGTGGCGCAAAGCGGCGGTCCCGGCAGGCTGCCGAGCCACAGCCCGTCTATCGCCAGGCCGCGGCGGCAATTCAGCCTTACCCGTGCCGTCTCCGTCTCGATAATCAAATACCGGCCCTGCCGCTCTATCACAGGGGCTTTTGAAGATCTCCCGGGAAGAATCTCAGGCTTTCTTTCCGTTTCACGCCCCTTCATACTGCCGGTTCTCCGCTCAAAGGCTTCCAGCCTGTTCCGGTACCCGCGCCAGCGCGCTTCGGTTATATGCGTTCTGAAATCACTGCTCCACAGGTAGCAGAGCTCGCGCCAGTCGTCCTCGGAGGCTAGGGGGTCTTCCTTCAGCCGCTCGTAGATTCGCCAGCAGGCCGTGTTGATGTATAAATCGTCCCGCCCCGTGACCGCCCAGCGGGTAACGTTGTACTTCCCCTGTTTTTTGACGGGAACCGGCTGTTCCGGTGATTCAAGGTGGAGCCGGTTCCCGCCGCCCGGCTCATTCAGCAGCTCCAGGAGCTGTCCCGGGGAAACAAATTGAAAACGCCCGTCGTCGAGAAGCCTTTCAAAGAGCAGCCTGATGCGCTCCCACTCGCTGTTCTCAATGGGCGGTTCGGTATGGTAGCGGCCTGGCCGGAAGTCGAAGATCTCCACGTCATTTGCGTAGAGCGGGAAAGCCCGCGGAGCGGCAGCCAGGTGGCCGGCCAGGTAATCCATGTACTCGTCCAGTTCCATCTCTCCGTGGGCGTAACGCTGAAACTTTTGAAAGGCAATGGATTTGCTCCAGATCAGCGGTATTCCGTCACCGTGCTGGTTGCAGGCAACCTGCGGCAAATAGCGCCACTGCCTGTCCCATTCCGGATGATACGAGGCCGGGTTGTCCCATTCCATGATGATGGCCCGGTATCCAGCCTCAAGATAGTGCCGGATTAGACCGGCGGAGTACGCCTGCTCGTTGATTAACGCAATCCCCGGTCTTATGCCCAGTAAACGCAGATAAACCGCGTTTCCTATACGCAGATTGGCCGCGTTTACTTCCGCCGGAACCAGGGGGCCGATCAACTGGGCATAACCGCTGCCGATAAACTCACACGGGCCTTCGGTAACAAGACGCCTTAATTCCTCAACCCATGATGGATCAATATTGTAAATTGCTTCTAATGTATAGGCGGGCAATTCAATGCCGAAAGGCAGACGGTATTCTCCAGCTAAGCGCAATAAAGGCCAGTAACAACGCTTAACTATCTCTGCGCGTTGTGATTCCTCAACCGAGGAAAACGCCAGGTTCAGATGAAATATTGAATACAGCAGCAGTTTACCGTTCATGTCACACCTTTTCGGTATTGATTTTAATCGTTTTGTACACCCACTCTATCCTTTCGGACAATTCCTCGCGGCTGTTTCCGGTTGCGATAAACACTCCGAAACGGTGAGCGTGACTCAATAAAGGAGGTACGATGTCGCCGGTTTTATACCAAAATTCCAGTTTTTTAATCCAATCCTTCTCTAAAACCGATTCCACCCCTTCAATACCGGCCAGCCTGCCGGGTTCCGGAAAAAAGTAGCGGTTGGCGACACAGCAATTAAATTTGGGGACCAGTTTTTGCAGATCGGGCTCTTCTCCAACAGCGATTTTAATCGCCGCTTCAACATAGTTTATTCCTGTACTCAACGGCACCAGGCTTTCGCAAAAATCACCGCCGCTTAAACGGGCCGCCATTTCGATCATCTTCGGGCCTTCCGCAGTCATCACAACATCTCCCTTGGTCACGCCGTCGGTAACCCCCAGCGCCAATGAAGCCCGGACAACCAGGTCCTCCACTTCCTCGCGCTCCTCCCGCGACAGAACACTCGGCACCCATCCGCCGTTCTCCATTATCTGCGGCTTAAACAAGTCCAGCAGTTCATAATTTCGATCCGCAAAACCTGGAGTAACTCCCTTACCGCGATACATTACCGTTTCCGTGCTGATCTGCAGTCCTTCCAGGTATTCTTCCACCTGCACGCGGCCGCTCCGCGAAAAAGCCTTTGACTTGTCGTATAGATCCTCCAGGTCGCATCCCCGGTTCAACAGGAACACCCCGCGCGAACCGGAGCTGTCTATGGGCTTCATTACCAGAGAGTACCCTTTCTCGTTTATGACACGATTGAGATCTTCTACCGAATGTATTTCTTGAAACCAAGGTATAGGAATTCCACATTCACGGAAGCGCACTTTCATATCATACTTGTTTGTTGCCAGGCGGGCAGTCTCTGTAGAAATACTTGGCAGGCCCAGGTATTGGCTTAATGCCGCAACAACATGGGGAATATCGCTACCCATGGTTATTACTCCCGCCACTTTATGTTCTGAGGTCTGATAATCGTCCAAGAAATTGCATAAAGCGGGAAGGTCGCGTGTGCTTATAACGGCATAATCATCAGCCAAAGAAAAGCCTGGTGAATTTGGATTCATGTCAACCGTAAGCACACGCAATCCTATTTTTTTTGCCGTGCGGATAAGAAACAGTTGGTCAGCGCTTGCCCCCAACACCAATAGTGTCCGTTGCCGACCTTCCTCACTTCTATCCAAGGTAAGCACCTCCGCTTACACTTATAACCTGCCCGGTGATGTAATTTTGCTCATCAGAAGCTAAAAACACACAAGTATTGGCTACATCACCAAGCTCACCCGGCCTTTTGAGCAAAGTCATTTCTACGATTTTTTCGCCCGCCGGGCTATTTAGTTCATCACGGGTTTGATCGGTTAAAATTATTCCCGGAGCAACGGCATTGACTAGTATGTTATAAGGCGCTCCATAACGGGCAATTACTTTTGTCAAACTGTTGACTCCTGCCTTAGATACCGCGTAGTGTACTGTTTTGGGACCGTGATACTGACCGGCCACTGAAGAAATATTAATAATTCTGCCATAATTCTGCTTTTTCATAAAGCTGAAAACTTCCTGGCAACAAATGAAAGGCCCTTTTAAATTAACATTCATAATCATATCCCAATCATCGTCAGTAATTTCCTCAAACCAACCCCTTTTGTTTATACCAGCGTTGTTAACCAAGATATCAATTTTGTTAAACGTTTTATAAGCAATATCAAACATGCGTCTAACATCTTCACGGTTGGAAACATCAGCTTCTACTATTTCAGCCATAACTCCATAAGACTTCACAATATCTTGAACTTCAACGGCGGCCTTTTTATTAGATTTATAATTAATTACTATGTTACAACCCTCTCTGGCAAAAGTCATGGCTATTTCCCTGCCGATTCCCCTGCTCGAACCGGTAACTACGGCAACTTTGTTTTTTAATCTCATCTACAAAACCCCCTAATTAAAATCAGACATCAATGTAATAGCTTCAACTGCATTTACATCAGCCGTTACGTAAATCAATAAGGAAGGCAGCGATCGGACTATGAAGCAATTTATCAAGAAACTGTATGGCTAATGGTGGCAGGCGAAGCGTAACACCTAAGATGATCTAGTTTATGACCCTGTAATCATATGGAGGCCTTTTAAGTGGTTGTTCCTCTAAAACATTGGAGAAATAACCTTGTGATTGTATGCAAAATATTTACCAATCTCAAACCTTTTTGATTCTGCGGTAACACTTTTTACACCACTATTGATATTTCGTCAAATTATAGTAATTTCCTTCAAAAAATAAAACCTTATCCAAAGTTCGATGTAATTTACATTTAAAGTTGTAATTATTAAAACTTCTTTGTGTATTTTAATTAAACCCCTTTCAATTAAGCAAATCTTAAGTAACTAATAATATTTTAACTATCTTGGTTAAGAAATAGCTTTAGTCACACTCACTAATCTCCTTTCAGTTTACTCTATTTTTTTAGTAATTAAGCCGGAAGCGATTTCAATATAATGATTAACTTCTTTTCTGCCTTTTTCAACGCGTTCTACTATGCTTTTTGAAAGTTTATTCCTGCTATTAAAAATCCCCTGAACAATTTGCAGGACATTTTGAGGATAAAAATCTTCAAGGGATACAACAAAATTATCTTTCCCCAACCATTCCATAAAACCCGCCACTTTAGGGTTATAATCAATGGCGACAGATGGAACTCCCTGGATGGCGGCATATACATTGGCGTGCAAGCGAGTGCAAATCGCGGCATCTGCCTGATGGTAAAGCGCCAGACACTCATCTACAGTCAGGTCCTTTTTGACGACGATTGCTTTATTTTTATTAACCATCTTGTCAACAACCAACTTAGCTATATATCTGTCGTCTTCATTTTTATTGCCGTGTTCATAAGTGCATTGCGGAATAAAAAGCAAATTGGCGTCGTAATGAGAGATCAGTTCGTCACATATTATAGCCATCGATTCAATGTATTGTTTCATGTCAAGATTACTGCCCGAAGGGATACTACGAACCGATATTGCGATCACAGGGCCGGGTCTCTGATGTGCCTGGCGCCAGGTAGTAATCGAACGCGCCACATTGACATCGGGCGGATGAAGACCCAAAACCGGATCCGGAAGTTTTGTCACCGTACCGTCATATCCAAGCTCCTTTAAGGCAATACAACTCCCGCTGTCCCGGACGGTAACCGCGTCAGTAAATTCAGCAGCCAAACGTGTTAATTGAATCCCATAATCGGTTCGAAACGGACCCACCGACATGCCGTACCACATGACCGGTGTTCCTGACATCTTTGCCATCAAAGTCAAGATGAAAAGATATGGAATAGGGCCTCTAAGAAGATCGATCGTTATATCAACCAGAAAATTGCCTGCACCCAAAACAAGCAAATCGCTTGAGGCAATTTCTTCCTTAAGAATTTTTATGTGAGTCCGGTCATCCCCGTAATTAAATCCTCTGAACCACTTATCCGCGCTTTCCGCTTTACTGTCATATTCAAAGTTCTGAACCGAACGAAGGCCGTATTTTTCATACGCGTTTTCACTCGCATGGCGTGATACGACCGCCCCGTCAAACGCTCCAATCCTTTTTCTAAGACCGTTCACCAGTACCAGCATCGCCGCATCGTCGCCCTGGCTTTTGATTCCGTAAGCACCTGCGAAAATTATTTTTTTAATGAAACATCACCTTCTTTAACTTTGCCTGTTAAAACAACCTCTCGTCCGATTCCGAGGCCAGCCAATTGACGATAAAAGGCTTTTTTCAAGTTAGTCATGCCTGCCGCTGCAAGGTTTTTCTCTAAATTTTTCCTTTTAGCATGACACTGTCGGCCGAGAATATCATTTCCTATATAATTGTCTCCCATAAGCAAGAATAAGTCGATGGGAAACGTCGTTTCACACGATACAATTTCGAATCCATTTTTTTGGAACAAATCAGCCAGAGAATCAAATTCAAAATAGTTTATATGATGCGGAGGCGCCACCCACCAGGGCTTATACCCGCAGGCCGCTCTCAGTGCCCTTTGAATCGGATTGTAATCGTTGGGCACAACTACACACAGCAAACCGCCCAGGTTCAACAACAGTCTGGCGAGCCGGAGTACATGCCGGGGGTTGGGAACGTGTTCCAAAACTTCGGACATATGTACGACATCAAAACAGCCGAGTTTATGTACAGTTTCCTCATTAAAAAAATCCTCCAGGATGTCTAAACCGAGCTCACGGCTGTGCGCGGCGGCCTGGGCCGACGGTTCAATTCCAAGCGTATGCCATCCCCGCTCCTTGCCGTGCAGCAAAAAGAATCCCGGGCCCGAACCGATGTCCAGTATCCGGCGACGGGACGGAGGCAGCAAATTCTCAAAAAGATCATACCGTTCGCTGTAGACGAGATTCCACCAGTCCAGGTCTTCCCTGTAACGTTCCAGGTAAAGCGGCTTCTCGGTGGAGTAGTATTCATCCCGGTAAATCATGTCAAGTTCTTCCGCAGTCGGGATGGGTACGATATGTTTAAACCCGCATTGTTCGCATTCGATTACGTCAAACCCTTTAACCGTGTCCAGTACAGGACCGTTGTGCTGTTTCCAGCGGCGAATTCCAGGCATTTTTATTCCTCATTTCTTCCGCAATAAGCTCAGCTATCCTGATCGCCCCTCTGCCGTCCACCAAGCTGCCGGCTTTACGCGACATCCGGGTCATTCTCTCCCGGTCCGACAGCAAAGAACGGACAGCCTGAGAAACGGATTCCGGCGTTACCTTCTCGTGTACGCCGAGGCAAACCGCAATACCGGCTTTTGCAAACGCCGAGGCAGACATTTCATGATCCTCCGTCAGGCACATGTAGACGGCTGGCACACCTACCGCGGCCAGTTCGTAGGCGGTAACCCCGAAAGACGCCACGGCCAAGTCGGCCCGGGCCATCAGGCCGGGCATGTCGCTGACATTACGGCGCACTTCAAATTTTCCGCTGGACTTTGCCAGCATTTTTTCCAGGGCGTCATCATTGGTAAAACCCGGTCCCAGCACGACAACGGCATCAAAGGTCTCCTCCAGCAAACCAAGACCTTCAACAGCTTTCAGGGTCAGCCCGGCTGGATCGCTTCCCCCCATGGTGATCAGCACCACCGGTTTTTCATGCGGCACACGTTCAGGAGCATTGGAGAACTCCCGACGCAGTACCACCCACTCCCATCCCACGAACAGCCGGCCGCAAAAAGCCTCCCAGTCCATTTTGGACACCTGTTCAACCGGCGGGTAGAAAGACATATCGGCCGCCAGCCTCCGGTCACTGGGATCGTCGATGGCAACAATTAAAACCCCGTCCCTGCGCCAGTTCTCAACGGCACCGCTTGATAATTCAGACCGAATATCCAATATCACCGCGTCCGGCCGGAGCTCCCTGACAACTGAATCCAGCCAAGCATCTTCCGGATACCCGGGGTTTTGAACAATAGGATATCCAGCCTTGCGCACCATTTCGCAACCTGCTTCACCAGTAACCATGGCGAATGTTACTCCGCAGCCGAAGGTTTCCCGCATTTCGTCGGCAAGAGCCAGGCTGCGCACGACGTGGCCCAGACCGATCCGGCTGTCGCCGTCGCAGCGGAAAAGCACCCGCCGGCTTTTTTCGTTTACGTTTTTACGCTTCACGTGCGCGTTGATCTTCAACAAGCCCGGTTCAGAACGCAAAAGCCGGACTACATCGCGCATATCGGCCTCGCCGGCGGGGACGTTTAAGCGGGCGTAAACCTCTTCCAAAAACGTCAGATCTGCCGGCGTATCCACGGAAACGCGCGCCCCGGCGAACTGATAGTCAGGATCAATGGGCGCATAAGCTATGTTTACAAAATCAGGATGGGCCTTAAAATACGCGGTGACGTGTTCCTTTGCCGCCAGGTCGTTTCCCGCTTCTTCCACCAGCTTTTTTAAAGCGTTGTAGGTTAACGGACAAAAACCCTCGTGGATGCAGGGAACTTGAGGATCGCCCGTGCAATAATCAGCCCCTTTTCTGACCAGCGTTTCAATCAAGAGATCGATCATACCGGGATCAATGAGCGGAGCGTCACCGGTAACGCGTACAACGATATCCGCTTCCAGTTCCTCCGCCGCAATCATATAACGTTCCAGGACGTTATCCTCCGGACCCCGGACTACCTTTACACCCATAGAACCGGCAAAAGAACATATCGGATCGTCAGACGGGTTGCCCGATGTGGCAATGGCAACCTCGTCCACGTGTTTGCACTTGCGCAGGCGGTGCACGATATGCCATAAAACCGGCCTGCCGGCCAAAGGCATCAATACTTTGCCGGGCAGGCGGCTTGAACTCATCCGGGCTTGAATTATCGCCACAGTGCGCATGCTGAATTCACCACTTTCTTCTCAATGGAAGAAGCGGCCTCAGACCGTCGCCGGGGTCGGCCCGCCACTCCCGTTCCGCCAATTCACTTTGCGCCGGTGCTTTATCAGCGCTGCCGTCAGCAATGAGTCCCGTTTGCACTGCCTCAATCACCGGTTGAATCTGCTCAGGCAGCCAGCAATGGCCGGTTTGGTATTCTTCCCCCTCCCCTTCCAGGTCCAGGTGGAACTCTATCATTGACGCGCCCCAGCGATAAACGGCGCGAAATATAACAGCCGCATTGACAGTGTGATCGGACCACCCGGCGGGACAGCCGAAATGCCGGCGGATGGTTTCAATTGCCGCTAAATTGCATTCCTCCAGTTGCGCCGGATAACCTGAAACGCAGTGCAGCAGCGTCAGGTCCTCGCAGCCCGCGTTACGCAAAGTGTCAACTGCCCCTTTTATTTCATCCAGCAGGGCCATACCCGTAGAAAGAACAACAGGTTTACCCGTTTGCGCGCAGAGTGCCAGCAAGTCTCCCCACAATAACTCGTATGAGGCTATCTTGTAAAAATCCACGTAGGGGTACAGCTCTTCCACCGCATTGAGATAAAAAGGGGTACAGGCGAAACCAATATTTACACTGCGGCATTTTTTGGCCAACTCGGGCAGAAATTCCACTGGCAGTTCCCAGGCCGCGCGGTCACGGTGCATTTTGCTTCTCGCAAGAATCTCAGGAGCAAATAACTCGTTTATTTTAAACAACTGAAATTTAACCGCATGGCACCCGATTTCGGCAGCCTTTTCAATAAAAGCCAGACAGCGGGCCAAATCCCGGTGGTGGTTGCTCGAAACCTCCGCCACGAACCGAACTGTCATACACGGTGTTCCTCCGTAAATCTCAATAAGTTAGGCCGGAATATCGCTTACATCTCATATTTTTTCGTCAAGAAAAGCTTTTTTCAGAGTTGTATGGGCGTTATATTCCTTTAATGTCACTAAACGTATCTTTTCTAACAGCGACAACTCTTTCGATTCAAGCAAACCCCTGCATTCACTGTTAAGCTGTTCAGTTTTATTAATAATATCTTTAAGTTTTTCTTTTTCACTTTCTTCAACCTGCAGAGAAGTCAGGTCCAGGCCGGCAATAAAGTTTATTATCACCTGTTTTTGATGCAGAATCTCCAACAACGATTCCAGATCATCCTGCTTAATATATTCTACTTGCCTGGATGAAAGGTCGTAAAGGTTCGTAAAGCATTTATGCAGGATCTCTTCGACGCTGTTTTCTGCAGTCATTGTTTAACCGTTCTCCTTGTTTAAAACCGAACTCCACCCGGATCTCAGGCTTTCGATGACCGCGTAAACTTCCTCAAGCATGGACAGGTCTTTTTTGACGTTGGCCTGGATAAGGCGCAGTCTTGAAAAATCATAGAGCGAGTATAAACCCATGGCGATCTCTCCGGCTTCGAAATTCAATGAAAACATCAACTCGGAAATCAAGTCCTGCGCTTTAATCAGAGAACCGTTTGCGCCTCTCATATCCTTTTTTTCTATAGCCGCCCTGGCATGCCTGATGTTTCTCAATATGGCGTCATAAACCATCAATACCAGCGTGCCGTTGCCGGCCATCTGCACCTGGTTATGTTTGTATTGCTGATAAGGATTCATTACTGACATTGGCCGTCCCCCTTTACCGCAAGTTCCGCTGCCAATTCGTCCAATAAGTCGTTCAACATCCTGCCGCCCTCCAAAATCTCGCGCAGATAGGCAATATAATTGGCAATTGCATCTTCAGCCGAATCGTTCTCTTTTAGCTGGCCGGCATACGTCCTGGCCAGCACGGCGGTAACGCCTCCCGGCACCATACCTTCGACCACTCCGCGAATTTTGACATCCTCAAGATTGTTGTAGATCTTTCTAATGCGCTTCAGCAAGTGCTCCATTTGACGTTTATCCTTTTTGCCGGTGCTAATCTTATTCATTTTTTCCAGTATGTTTAATCCGTTTTTGGACAGCTTTTTCAGTTCGGCCAACTCTGTTTTAAACTCCCCGAACCGTTTTAAAAGAATGCCGGGTTTTACCCTGCTGCCGTTCCGGTACGCCTCGCCGATAATTTTCCTTACGTCTACAGGCTCCCGGCAGTACTTGCCTATAACTTCCCCCAGCGTCGCTACCTCAGTTCCCCTAATATACGCCCCGCCTTCGGTCGCGTTGATATATTTCCTGTCACCGTGTTCGGCAATCCACCTCTCGAACCAGACCAGGAAAGCATACCACGTTCTCGACGTTTTCACGGTATCTCCGTAGTTGGCCTTGACTTCGGTGATATTAATCCCCATATCTTTAAAGTTAATTATGTCATTCTCATACGAGGTTCCGGCGGCATGAGACTTCCCCTCCCCGGTATAGGAAAGGTCCTGGCCAATCATGACCAGCGGATCGGCCCCCAAAAAGTAAGCGAAAGACAGACTGTCGTTCGCCACCGAACCGCCGGAAAAAGTCTGCCCGACACCCGCCAGTTCCCCGGCCAGAAGCGAAGTAACCGGCGTGTTGTACATCGCCAGAAACACCTCGCCGGGGAAGTTGCCGACAATATCCGGATAAGTCTGCAGGTTGGCGACCAGGGCGGCATTACCTACATCCACCCCTTTAAAGTGTAATTTGTAGTTGTCTTCCTTGGGGTCGATCGATAAAACGAAATCCGGTTCAATGCCGGCTTTGAGCACTGCCTTGAGAGCCGTGCCGACAGAGATGATTATTGCTTTCCCTTTGGCATCGGCCAGTTGCCGTACATTTTTGTCCAGTGACGGGCCGGCTGATACGATAATTGCAGGTTTTCCCCTGAACTTGCCGAAAAGAGACGCGCATCCGGGATATTCGACGGTTTTAACGGCATTTTTCAGGGTGTTGACTGCTGGACCGGCGCCAAGGGCAAAAATGGTATTAACCGAGACCATTTTTCGTGAAACTGTTTCTTTAATAATGTTAGTCACCTTGCTGAAAAAATCTCCATACGCCCGGTTCATCACCGGCGGTACGACAAGTTCGGGCCTGCCTGCCTTTAAAGGGTCATAAACCCTTTCAAAAAAATGGGTAAAAAGGCCGGGATCGTCGCCGAAAAACCAGTGTACCCGCTTATCGGAAAAAACCCTTTTAAACGGCCTGTGCCGCAGGGCGGTTTCAAAACAGGACCGGTTGGGCTCGATTACGGCAATACTGGCGTGGGGGTTTGCAACCTTTATCAACTCGTCAACATGATAGCCCAGCCCAAACCCAAACACAACATACAAACCTGTCCCGTGGTTGGCAACAGATATGATTTTGGATGCCTCGGCAGCGGGGTTGTACCTGCTGTGCAGCAAAATCCATCTATCATTTTCCACGCGCACTCTGACGGTGGGACTGCCGTCTTTTGCCCCTTCCACTTCGCAGGGGTAGTTTGAATTGTGCACCACGGCGCTTTCCAGCACTTTTATCCCCCGGCTGAAAAAGCCCAGGTTTTCGGTATAATAACCCGTCATCTTCTGCACCTAAAAAACCATTTTCTTTTCGACACTTTTTTTCAACTGTTCCAGTATGGCATTCGCGCCTTCCAACACCGGTATCAGCTCATATTCAATGAGGTCGGCGGTCGTAGTCATATCCCGGTTCCGGTACGCTTCGTGCAACATTTCTATCGCGTTTTTTAATTCATTTATCACTTCAGCGGCGGTTTTCCCACCGTCGATTTCATACTTCAGGTAATCAATCCCCAGAATATTCTGGGCAGAGGCAATAAGTTTAAAGTAAAACTCCATGCCTTCCAGGGCTTGATCCAGCAACCTGTGGGCATTTTCGCCCCTGCCGGTCTGCAGGGTGAAGGCGATGCGGGAAAGCCCGTCTGTTAGACGGGGAATGTATTCACCCATATCCGACAACGACTCGCTGAGGTCGTTGTAGTATTTTATCTGATTCTCCACGGCGTTCAGCCTGCCCATGTCCTTCCCCCTCCTGCTGTGGATGTAATATCCCCCTCCGCTGCCCCGCCGCACTCCTACTAGCCTGCGGGCCACCAGCGCGCCAAGTTGCTTTCTTATGTAACAGGGCGTGATGTTCAGTCTTTGCCCGATTTCCCTGGAATTCATCGGCCGGGCGTAACTGGCCTGGCCAGTCCGTAAAATTTGCAGTATTTCTTCCTGCAAAGGCAATAAAGCTTTTCTCATAAACATTCCCGTTCCGCTTAACATTATTATACATTTATAAACATTAGCCAACACTTTTTCTCAAAATAAAGCCGGCAACCCGGCTTTATTCACTTGAAACGGACCAGTAACCCGAAAGCCCGGCAAGCTGGCTGCTCAGCCATGCACTCTGGTTGTTCAACAAGCTTATCGCCTTTTCCAGCGCGGCAAACTGTTTGTAGTAAGTCTCTTCCCGCAGTTCCAGGCGTCTTTGCATGGATTCGATTTGATCGTCCAAGTCGGAAATCTGTCTTGTCAGTGAGCCGCCGCTTCCCACAGCGGCGTCGAAAATGCCGCCGACCGACACGTAACCGCTCAATCTCGACGAGAGTTGCACCATGATTCCGGCCGCGCTGCCGGTGGACAGGTTATAATTGTAACTGGCTTCAATCTCCAGTCCGTTTGCGGGCGCAGCGCCGAAGGTGATTTCACCGGTCAGGAAGTCAAGGCTGTATTCCCGGTCCAGGGGATCGCTGCTGGGGGTGCCGGATACCCTCTTGTAGGTTATGCCGCCGACGGTAATGACCGGCTCGACGGAACGGCTCACCGGCTTGTTGGCCAGTGTGAACGACGTGGTTGTCCCGTCTCCGGTACCCACTTCCTCGCCGGCCACCGACGCCGTCCCGTTGCCGAGCAGGGCCGCCACCGCCTGCGCGTCACTTTCCAGTGCGGCCCGCAGCTTGTCTTCGTCCAGCACCAGCTTTCCTTCCGAAACAGCGCTGAACGAACTGCCTATCTCGCCGGTGCTGATACCGATCTGGGACAGTTGCTGCATGCCCGGCGACAAACCGGAAACGGCGCCGAACAGGATTCGCGGAAGCATGGTGGACAGATCACGCAGTGTCGAATTGTTGTATAAAATCCCGACCTGTCTTTCCGCGTCTGTCGACGGGTTTTCCAAAGGTTTTTCGGCCAGTTCTTCCCTTATGGTGGATATGGTCTCGTTGTACTGGTTGATGAAAGCTTTTACCGACTCCACCATTTTGTCGACATCGCTCTGCACGGTAACAGTCGCCTGCCCGGCGCCGATCAGGGTAATGGTGGCGCCGTTGACGGTTACCTTGTTGTTCACCGGCTGCACGGCGGTTCCGTTGACGGTTACGACGGCGTCAGCCCCCGCCTCGTGTGTGTCGGTAATGTTTATAACCGACAGGAAGTTGGAAGTATCGGTGGTTGCAGTCCCGAAGGTGATGTTTCCGTCCACGCCGGCAGTCTTGGAATTGATGCTGATCTTTTTGCTGGCCTGGTCGTAGAAAGCCGTTACTCCCGCCGTCTTGGAGGAATTGATCCGGCCGATGATGTCCATCAGCGTATCCTTACTCTTGTCCATGGAGAAAAATGTGCCGTTGATGGAAAAATACCCGTCAGTCAACGTTGCGCCCAGGGTGGTGTCCTGCAAAGGCCTGTACTCGTCGGCGTCCACCCCCGGGGTAACTGTGGCGGAGGACAGCTTCGCCGCCGCCAGAAAACCGCTGGTATCGCCGCTCAACACGATCGTCGGCGTATCGCCGCCGGTTTTTTGGGTCAGAGTAATCTTGTCGGTGGCGACATCATACGACGCCGTGACCCCCGCCAGGGAGGCGGTGATTTTATTCAGGACCGTGTTCACGGTATCCGTTTCGAGCACATTTATCCTCACACTGTTGACGTAAAAATAACCGGCGGTGACCGCCGACTCCAGGTTTGTCTCCCCGGAGTTGAAGGCCGCGTTGGGGTTCGCGCTCACCCCGGCGCCTGTGTTGAGTTCCTCCGTGCTGACCATGACCGCCTTCACCGCGTCGTTGAAGGACAGCGCGGCGCTGGTGTACCTGTCCGCGGTGGCCAGCGAGGTGACGTTCACCAGATACGACGCTTTGGCGGAATTGTTTACCGCGGTGGCCGTGGCCACTTCCTCGTCGCTGGAAACAGCCTTCATCACCGTGAAGGTGGCTGACCGCGTCAGGTCCGCCGCCCTGCTCTTCAGGGCGTACAGGCTGGTTTTAATGTCCTTCAAAGCGCTGATGCGCCACTGCAGCAACTGCTGCTTGTTCTGCATGCTGACCAGGGGCTGCCTCTCAATAGTCATCAGTTTGTTAATGATGCTGGTCGTATCCAGTCCCGACGCCAGGCCGTCGAACCGTATCGACGAAACCATGTTTATCACCACCTAGGCTTTTTTGTCAATGATGACGCCTACCAAATTTTGCAGGTCGGCAACCATGTCGAGAATCTTTTCCGGAGGTATTTCATTCACTACCTCGTTGGTGCGGCTGTCGATGACCTGGACTATTACGCGGTGCGTCTTTTCGTGGATGTTGAACTTAAAATGCTTGTTGAAGATGCTTACCGCCTGCTGCATTTTATCCACAGCCTGCTCCAGTTCCTTGCGGCTCGCATTTTGTTCTTTGCGAAGCAAGGCATCCTCCACGGCCGCCGGAACACTTTTCTTTCCCGCCGGCAGCTTCGCCTCAACCTTTGCTGTCTCCTGAACCGGGGTGTAGTCCTGATTCAAACCATTGATTCTCATATCATTCACCCCACCATCAATGGTACTAAATACCGGCCGGCGGAAACCGGCCGGTATTTACTTCTTTCAGGCCGTACTAGCCAAGCAGTTTCAGGATGGTCTGCGGCTTCATGTTGGCCTGGGCCAGCATGGCCGTGCCCGCCTGCATCAGGATCTGCGTCTTGGTGAAGTTGGCCATCTCCTTGGCCATGTCCACGTCGCGGATACGTGACTCGGCGGCGGTGAGGTTCTCAGCGGAGACGTTCAGGTTGGCGATGGTGTGTTCCAGCCTGTTCTGCACGGCGCCCAGCTTGGCGCGCTCGGAAGAAACCGCGCTCAGGGCCCCGTCAAGAGCAGTCAGGGCGCTTGTCGCGCCGCCCTGGGAAGATAAGGATATTCCTGCAACACCCAAAGCGCTTGCGCCCATGTCGCCGATTGACAGGGTCATGGTTTGAGCGGCGTTAGCGCCGATTTGGAAAAGCATGCTCGTAGCGCTGCCGTTGACCAGCAGCTTGGTGTTGAACTGGGTGGTGCTGGCAATGCGGTCCAGTTCGTTGATCAACTGACTGATTTCTTGTTGGATCTGGGCGCGGTCCTCGTCGGTGTTGGTGTCGTTCGCCGCCTGGACGGCCAACTCCCGCATCCTCTGCAGGATGGCGTGGGTCTCGTTCAGAGCGCCTTCAGCGGTCTGGATGAGCGAAATGGCGTCCTGGGCGTTGCGCACGGCCTGGTTCAAGCCGTTGATCTGGCCGCGCATCTTCTCCGAAATGGCCAGTCCGGCGGCGTCGTCCGCGGCCCGGTTGATACGGAGGCCCGAGGACAGTTTCTCCAGCGACTTGTTCATCGACGTGTCGGTGACGCCGAGGTTTCTCCAGGCGTTTAGCGCGGAGACGTTGTGGTTGATAATCATCTTTTTTCTTCCTCCTTGAAAAGTGATTCACACTGCTTCCGTGCGGTGTGGTCGGCAAAATCCGGTCGGCCGCCCGGATCTGCTTATTTATGATTTCGGACTTTCAGCAGATAAGTTTAGCCTGACTTTAGTCCTATTTTTTCATTCTCCCGCTCTGGTCAGGCCCGCAGCCGCCGCTGATGGATTTTATCACGTCCTGTTTCGCCAGGGCCTGCAGGTTTTCTTTTTGAATGGCGAGGTAAATTTCCGACCGGTGGATGTCGACGTCACCCGGCGCTTCGATGCCGATCCGCACCTGGTCCTTTTGGATGTCGATAACCATAATTTTGATATTATGGCCGATGTTAATAGTCTGGCCTTTCTTTCTGGACAACACCAGCACAGGCTGTTCCTCCCCTCGCTGCCGCAGCCGCCGGCAGCGGCTGCCGCAGGTTATGGCCTCCGTCGTTCAGGACTATCTGCCTGGCCAGTCTTTTGGCCGTATTGACGACAAGAGGGGCGCACAAGTTTACCGTGGCTTCTTTTATCCCCCTGCTGGCGTTGACAATGCAAAAAACCGCCACGTCCTTTATATCCTGCAATTCAATTTTGTTTCTGTCTTCCTCGGGCAGCTTGAATTCGTACCCCGGGAAAAAGATGAAAGGATCTACCAGAATGAAACAAATTTCTTCATCCAGAACCGACTGCAGCAAATAGAACGCGGAGTTCTCCTGCAAAGCGATGAACTTAAATTCCTTGAATTCTTCCGGGAGACCGGGGATGCCCGACTTGAATGTAAGAATGTTTTTTGCTTCCGTCAAGTAAAGTCCTCCCTCCGTGAAAAGCTCCCATATATGACTTGTCGTCCCGCAGCTTTATATGCAGAAACAAGATCGCCCGCTGCAAAGCGGGAGAAATTGTCGGATATTCTGGAAAAAGAACCGGTAAACTGCAGAGGGGAAAACTCGGCAGACGCGCCGCGCCTGCTCAACGCAGGAAGTCCAGCAGGGAATTCTGGACAATCCTGGCCCCGGCGTTGAGGGCGGCAAGGTACACATTTTCCTGCATGGTGAAATCAGTTATGATTTTGGCCATATCAACATCGTTCAGTTTCGCGATGAGCTGCTCGTAGTTTATCATTTCATCACTGGAGCGGCTCTTCGCCATCTCCAGCCTGTTCATCTTGGCGCCCAGCGCGGCGCGGAGATTCAAAGTATTGTCAATGGCGTTGTCTATCCGGGCCAAATCCGTATTGGAAATCCGGTTCGTGTCTCCGGCCAGCAAGTCCGCCCTGAGGTCATCTAAAATATTAAATATCCCGGGGACGACAAAAGCGTCGTTTCCGTCGACGTTCACCGCGACGGTCATTCCCTGGCTGACCTCCCAATTCAATTGAGCGACGGCGCCCGAATTTCCGCTGTAGTTTCCCAGATCATCGAACGGCTCCGCAGTGGTCTTCGTCCCGGCAAAGACATAGCGGTTGGCGTAACTCGTATTGGCAATCTGCAAAACATTGTTTTTCAATTCTTCAACTTCTTTTACCAGCGCCTCGCGGTCGGTTTGAGACAGGTTGTCACTGGCGCCCGACAGGGCGAGCACCCTGGCTCTCTGCAGGGCGTCGTTGAGGCTGCCCAAAGCCTTTTCGGTGGTGTCCATCCAGCCGATGGCGTCGTCAATGTTTCTTTCGTATTGATCGCGCTGTTTCATCACCGAATTCAGGGTCATCACGCGGGTGCCGATGACGGGATCGTCCGACGGTTTTGAAATAATTTGCCCGGACGACATCTGGTCCTGCAGCTTCTGCAGTCTCTTCAGGCCTGCATGCAGGTTGTTCAGCACCGTATTGGCGAGCATTTTGTTGGTTACACGCACGACTGTACGCCTCCCTTAAACGGCCATCTTGTTGATCAGGGTGTCCAGCATGCCGTCAAGTATTGTAACGACCCGGGCGGCGCCCTGATAGGCATACTGGTACTGAATCAGGCTGGTCATCTCCTCGTCCATGGACACGCCGGAAACAGACTCTTTCCGGTTGTTCAACTGGTCAACCAGCGCCTGCTGGTTCTCCACCATGCGGGCGCTCTCCTGCGCATTTATCCCCAGCCTGGCAACCAAATTTTTATAGTAATTATCGAAAGTTGTATTGCCCAGGGCGGCTATGTCAGTGTTCTGCAACTGGGCGACAGCCAGGGCGTTGGAGCCGTCACCGTCCAATCCCGCAATCCGGGCGGCGGCAACCAGGCTCACGTCGCTTTCAATGGCTCCGTTGACGGCGATATCGGAAGCATCGTTACCGGTAAAAAAAACGCCGCCCGGATTGCCGCTCAGGTCAAATCCGGCCTGGTGCAAGGTATTGACTTCATCTATCAGGCTGGCGGCGAGGGTATTCAGGTCGTCTTCGTAGCTCTGCAGTTTGGTCAGCGCCTGGCTAATCCCGTACAACGCCCCATCGGTGACATCAGCCGGGTTGGGCGGGTACGGAAGAGGTGTGACGGTCTGCGTCGTACCGTCGAGCAAATTGTGCGATCCAATATTTATCGAGATGGAGCCGTCACCCAGATCCGTAACGGTGAAATTCGTCAGTTCGGCCAGTTCGTCAAGCAGCAGGTCCCGCCTGTCCATCAGATCGTTGGGCTGGTCCCCGGCCGCCCTGATATTGACGATCTGCGTATTCAGATTGGCTATTTGCTGGGCCTTGGCGTTGATGTCGTCGACATCGATCTGCATCAACTGATTCAAGTTTCCCCTGACCGTTTCCAACTGCCTGTAAATATGATTGAACCCGTTTGCCAGGGAAACGGCGTTCTGCACCAGGCTGGTCCTGAGCGGGTTGCTCTCGCCGTTCTTGCTCAACTCCTGCCAGCCTGCCCAGAAATTGGAGAACAACGTATTCAAGCCGTTTTCCGAAGGCTCCATAAAAATAGTTTCTATTTCGCTCAAAGCGTCGTTCTGCGCCTGCCAGGCGCCGAGCGCATTGGTCTCCACCCGGATCTGGCCGTCCAAAAAATTGTCCCTGACGCGCTTTATCTGTTCCACGACAACGCCCGTGCCGATCTGCCCGGCCATGGCCGGCCGTCCCAGGGAAGGGACGGTATACGGGTAGCTCGCCGCCTGTTCGGCCCGCTGCCTGGTGTAGCCGGGCGTATTGGCGTTGGCCACGTTGTGCCCGGTTACGTCCATGCCCAGACGCCCGGTAGCCATACCCCGGCGGGCTGTTTCCAAACCTAAAAATGTGGAATACATTTAATCACCTTGTTTCTTTATATTGTTACTCATACCTGTTCGTCGACCATAAGCCCCATAGCCTGCTCCATGTCATCGGCCAGGCCGAGAACCCGCTCTGCCGGAATTTCTTTGACGACCCGTGATTTGCCCTTTGCCACCAGTTCGACCTTTATTCTCCTGTCCTTTTCCCGCACTCTCAATTCGTAGGGCCGGTTAAAAAGGGCGGCCGCGCTGTTCAGCTTTTCAACCGCTTTGAACAAATCGGCCCGGTTTACCTGAGCCTTGTAATTGCTTACGTCTGTGCCGATAATTTCTTCCGCGGGCTTCAATCTGACAGACTCGATTCTGTTAACCGGGGCTACCTCCTGGGCTACCTGGGCCTGAAGCCCACCGGCGCCGATTTTCATCTCACGGCCCCCCGTCATTCAGTGTGAAAAAGCCCGTCACGGCAGCGCCCTGTCACCGATCTCTCCCGCCTTCAATCCCGGCGGCTGCCTTTTACGACAGCCGGACTTGCAGGGTGCCCTTTCCGGTAAAGTTGCGGCCTGAGCAGAAAATGACGCTGTTCCTCGCCGGCCGGACGCAAAAACGTCAGACGCTTTTATTCAACACGCTCAATTTTTTTGCTTTGCCTTCCAGTCCGCCTTTGGGGTCATAGGTCGCCGCTCCCTCGGGCGCCAGCAGCTTTAACAACCTTTCGTTCAACAACAGAATATTTTTTATCAGCCTGGAATTTAAAGAATTTATTTCCTTTAATTCATTCAGCTTATTATTTAAAACGCCCAGCTTGATTTGCAGGGCTGTTTTAAGCGAATCCGGGGCAAAGAGAACAAGCCCCTTTAAAGTGGACGCACCCCTGCCGATAAAAAGCTCTTCCTCCAGCAAAGCCTGCACAGCAAGACGGCGCCGCTCGGCCTCTTCCATCTTCAGACCGTCGGACTGCTGCTCGCCCACAGTTTTGTTCAATCCTTCCAGGTCGTTGATGCGAAGCGCCTTGAACTGCCTTTTGCCGGATGCAATCAGCCTTTCTAAAATTTCTTCCTGCTCATTCAAGCAGTCAACCAGTTGCCTAAACAGACTTTCGGTACCGGCCATCATTCCTCAGTCCGCCTTGTCCTTCATAAGCCTTTCTCTGATTATCCCGTCGGCGATTTTCCCGCTGTCGATCCGGTAAGTTCCTTCATCAATTCTCTTTTTCAGCGAGGCCACCAGTTCCTCCCTCACCGTTGGGATCTTGTCCAGCAGTTCCATGTAATACTGCAGCTTCCTGGCCTCCGAAGATATTTCCAGCCTGTCGGCGGGAACACGCTCGCCGGTTCTGTCCCTGGAGCCGGCCTTTTCTTTTCTTGCCTGGGAGGTGTAAGCCCTTACGGGGTCTACACCACCCGTCCCGCTGATCTTCACCGGGATCATTCCCTTCATTTGACTCTACCATAACATTCGGCAAAAATGATTATTCCTTTAGAGCATCGAAATGATTTCGGGAACAATTTGATGGAGGGGAACCACCCGGTCGGCAGCGCCGAGTTCAATGGCCGCCCGGGGCATGCCGAAGACAACGCAGGTGCTTTCCGCCTCCGCAATGGTCCTGCCGTTGCGCTGTTTAATTTCTTTCATTCCCATCGCCCCGTCCCGGCCCATCCCGGTCATCAGCACGCCGATCACGGCATCGTTGAAAACGCTCGCGGCCGATTTCATAACACCGTCCACCGAAGGGCGAAACCCTCCCGGCGGCAAGGGCGCTTCCCCCCTGCTCAAAACCACGCTGGCATTGCCCGCTCTCCCCCGGAAGGTAAGATCATATCCCGCAGGGGCCACGAGAACCCGGCCCGGGCTTACCGGGTCCCCCGCCTCGGCATGGCGTACGGAAATACTGGCGCGCCTGTCCAGGTGCTCGGCCAGTGGTTTTGAAAAACCGGCCGGTATATGCTGTACGACAACCACTGCCGCCGGAAAATCTCCGGGCAGGGCCGGGATTACAGTGTGAAGGGCACCCGGGCCGCCGGTGGATGTTCCGATTACCACCAGCTGCACCTTCCCCCCGGTCCGGGACACCGGAACAGAAACAGGAACAGCGGCCCCGGTTGCCGGACGCCGCCGGACTACTTTATTGAGGGGAACAGCCGCAGCAGCCTCTATCTTGCGCGCAAGCTCCTCCACCATCGGTTCAAGAGCCGCCGGGCTGGACGGCTTGGTAACGAAATCAAATGCGCCGGAGGCAAGCGCTTCGATTGTTGCTTTTGTTCCCTGCGCCGTAAGGGTGCTGAACATTATTACCGGCAGCGGGTTCTCGCGCATAATCCTTTTTAACGCCGACAACCCGTCCATAACCGGCATTTCAACATCCATGGTAACAACATCGGGGCGCAGCGCTGAAATTTTGCCGATTGCGTCGCTGCCGTTCATCGCGGTGCCCACGACCTGAATAAACGGGTATTTGCCCAGCGTTCTGCTTATCAGCTGGCGCATCAGGGCGGAGTCATCGACTACCAGAACTTTAACAGGCGGCATAAACTGTTTCTTCAACCCCAATTTCTTTTACCAGGCTTCTGACGTCTATGATCAGGGCAACCTGCCCGTCGCCGAGAATGGTAGCCCCGGATATGCACGGCACCTTGCCGAGGTATTCTCCCAGGGACTTAATGACAATCTCAAGCT
>Ga0116192_1000524_pt1 | contig 28913 bp, 31 predicted proteins | sample AD_UKC113_MetaG_FD_89876 | JGI IMG/M metagenome (GOLD analysis project Ga0116192, IMG submission 89876) | Active sludge microbial communities of municipal wastewater-treating anaerobic digesters from Hong Kong - AD_UKC113_MetaG | ecosystem: Engineered > Bioreactor > Anaerobic > Digestate...
CGTTGGCCCAACGTAGAAATAGACAATGCATAGGATCAAGGAGACTGGAGAAATGGCCTCAACTGCAACTATGGCGACGATGATGAAGATGCTTGAGTCTCTTCCGGAGCAGATCCAAGAGCGGGTGCTCGAGCACATGCGCGAGTACATCGAGGACATCCGCGACGAGGCGAAATGGGACGAGTCGTTTACCCGAACCCAGACCAAGCTCGTAGCTGCTGCGCGGCAGGCTCGGAAAGAAATCGCAGAGGGCAAGGCCAGCCCCATGGATCGGAAAAGGCTGTGAACTCTGCGACGCTGCCGTCCTTCTGGGAATTGTATGGCAGGCTGGACCAGAATCTCAGAGCCAAGGCGAAGAAGGCATATCGTCTTTGGTCCAAGGACCCTTTCCACCCCTCGCTTCGGTTCAAGTGCATCAACCAAGAGGAGAACGTTTGGTCTGTGAGGCTCACGCGAGGCGTTCGCGCTTTGGGCATTATGGAGGGCGACACTGTCACGTGGTTCTGGGTCGGCGGTCACGACGAGTACGAGAAGTTCTTCGGATGACGAAGAAGGGCCAACCTGTCACTCAAGCGGACGGCGCAACCGGTGGCTCGGTGGACGCCCAGCACCTTCGCGCCGCCGCTTAGTTCATCGTTAGCGTTCCACTTCGAAGCGATGGAAATCTTTGAGGGATTGAGGGCTTGCGGTAGGGGGTATCAGGATGCGACGGGTCGGCAAATGAAGGCATCAACGAAGGACTTCGCCGCGCTTCAACATGTGCGGAAGGGTTCCTTCGCGGGCTGAGGAATCTCAGCCGCTGTGGGGGATTTGGAAGGAGGTCTCGATCGCCCGCAGCGTGTCCGGGAGCTCGTCGGCGGCCACCACCAGGGAGATGGTGGAGACCACGCAGCAGAGAGCCAGGGGCAGAATGCGGCCCTGTTCGAGGGATCGCAGCAGGGCATGGACAATTCCGAAGCGGTCTCCGAAGTGAGGCCCGTGAAGAGAGACCACCGCAACGGATCCCGCGCAGGACGCCGCCTCTGCAAACGGTTGTGCCGAAAGGGATTCTTCGATGAAGGGCCTCGATGGTTCCGGCAGGCAGATGGAAAAGTGGGTGCGGTTTCGAGTATCCGGGTGGCCCACCAGAAAGGGGCTGCGGGCCTGGTTCTTTCCCAGGGCCGTGAGAAACTTCCCCAGCTGCTCCAACCCATCCCCGGACACGGTGAAATTCCAGAGTTCGAAGCCCGCTTGACGGGCGAAGTCGTACACCTTGATCACGTCTTCCTGGAAGGAACAGATGATCTCCTTGAGAACGTGTTCCTGGCCTTCGTAGGCTGCGTGCCAGTCCAAGGGGGAACGGTGGGTCGGAAATTCGAAGAGATCGAAAAGCCCGTCGATGGCCTTGGATGTGTCCGCTCCCCGGATGAGAACGGAAATGGCGGAGGGAGAACTGGCGAACCCTCGCGGCTGCGTTCGCTGTCGGGCGATGAGCTGGATGAGGGTGCCCGCAATCAAGGGATTTTGATTGTGAGGAAAAATGGAAAGGATGTTGACGTCCGGTTCCGGATTTCCCACGTGGCATGATCCGCCACCCGCTTTCCAGTGAAAGTATCCGGAGTATGCGTCTGCGATCTCCGTGCACGCGGCGGTATAGCAGTTCCCCTCGTGATCGCTGCAAAGGTGGGTGAGAAAAGACAGGTTGATCCCGTCGGCGGCCATTCGGCGGCAAACATCGTGCAAGGCGCTCTCATCCGCCGGGCAAAGATTGGTCAGATGGGAGCGCCCGGCAAGGACCTTGATTCCTCCCAGCCGAACCTTGGTCATGGGCCGCCGCCTGTGGGCCGTTCCTGAAACGACCGGTGCGAAAGAAGCGACCCGGGGCGGACCCTTTCACCCCTCGAGGCCGACTTCCCTTCCTGCTCCGGACGGGACAGAGTACACCGACCAGGGATAGCACCGAATCCTCGAGAATCCCATCGGTGCTGTTGTTACTTCGTCGAATCCCGGGCGGAAAGCCGCATCTTTCGAACGCAGCCCCGCGGGAGTCCTGCAGGGGAGGTCTCCTGCGGGTGCCTTCGATCCGGGATGTCCCCCCGGGATCCATGAGCTCCCTCCCCCCCCGGGGCCACCGAGAGGGAACCGTTTGTCCCGACGATCCGCGGGCTCCTCCGTGCGCCCGACCCGATCCGGGGAGGGCGCCTCTTCCCGGGGGCCCAGAGGGAGATAAGCATTTCCGGACCGGGCCTCGCCTCAGCGGCCCGGCCCCGGAGCTCCCTTGTCAGGAGAAGAGCCTCTCGATGGCGTTGATCAGGGCCTGGGTGTCCACGGGCTTGGGGATGTAGTCGTCGGCTTCCATGGCCATCCCGTCGGCATGACTGTACGAAGTCGTGGGGACCGCCTCCCCCACCGCCGTGAGCATGACGATGGGAATGTCCCGGGTATCCCGGTTCTTCTTGAGCTCCGCACAAAGGGTATAACCGTTCTTCCTGGGCATCATCACGTCCAGAACCAGCAGGTCCGGTTTTCTGGCCAGGATGGATTGTTCTCCCTCGATGCCGTCATAGGCTTTCCCAACCTCGTAGCCCTTGCTTTCGAGCATCATGCCCACCGTTTCCACGAAGTCGGGATCGTCGTCCACAACCAACACGTATTTTTTGCTCATCGAAATACCTCCTGTCCGTAGTTCACAAAAGGTTGGCTGCATCCATGGTTCACCGCGTCAACGAAGTACCCCCTCTCGGTCGGTCCGGACTCCCCCCTTATCATCCGGCGTCTTGCCGTGCTCGAGGCCTGAGAAAAAGAAGGATGGCGGGGTTTTCTCGCGCCTTGGGGGTCCTTTGGGTCGGTTCCTCGATGCCGGGGTGCGACCGGGGCCGCTTTCAGCTCCCCGTCGTGCCGCCGGGCAATCCACCGGGTTCGTCCGCCGCAGGCCGGGGGTACAGTCCGGCCCGCTTCACAATCTCAGGCACCTTTTCCTCCCATTCGATGGCCATGATGTGAAATCCACGGATCCCTTCCTCCCCTCTCAGTTCCTCGATCTGCTCGAGGCAGATGCGAATTCCTTCCTCGGCCTGGTTTTCCTTGGGTACACCCGCAAGTCTCTTGACAATGGGGTCGGGAACATCGATGCCCGGCACCCGGTTCTTCATGTAACGGGCCATTCCCACGTTCTTCATGGGGGTGAGGCCGGCCAGGATGGCCACTTGTTCGTGCAGCCCTTCGTCCCGAACCATTTTCATCCAGAGCTTGAATTTCTCCATGTTGTAGATGCATTGGGTCTGGATGAACTGGGCCCCAGCCGCCACCTTCTTGGCCAGTCGCAGGACCCGAACCTCGAAGGGGTCTGCAAAGGGATTTTCGGCGGCCCCGATGAACATCTGCGGCCTGCCTTCCTCCATGGGGTGCCCGCTGAGGAGCTTCCCGTCATCCCGCATGGTCTTGACCGTCTGGATGAGGCGAGTGGAATCCATGTCGAAGACGTTGACGGAGTTGGGATGATCGCCGAAACGCTGATGATCGCCGGTGAGGCACAGGACGTTGTGGATGCCGAAGGAGGCGGCCCCCAGCAAATCGCTTTGAATGGCAATGCGGTTGCGGTCCCGGGTCACCATCTGGAGCACGGGTTCGAGCCCCATGAGCTTCAAACGGATGCAGGAAGCCAGACTGCACTGCCTCACCACGGCGGTTTGATTGTCCGTGACGTTGATGGCGTCCACAAACCCGCGCAAAAGCTCTCCCTTTTTCTCCACCACGTCCCCTCGGCCGTTCCGGGGCGGGCCGCATTCGGACGTGACGGCCAGGTGGCCTGCAGCCAGGATTTTTTCGAGTTTGCTGGGCGTTGTCGAGGTCATGGTCTGACGTCCTCCCTGATGATCCGGCGGGGCCCGCCGTCACGACTGAGGGTCCAGTCCTTGTCCGGGGCGGGCCGTCGAAAGGAATCCAGGCGACCCGATTTCTTGAGGCGCTCGAAAATGAGATGCCAGCCGCAGGCGACGTCCCTGCCCACGAGAATGCTGATTTCGCATTTTCCGTTTTCGGATCCGCCGCAGGGGCCGTTGAGCATTCGTTTGGAGCACCGGGTGATGGGGCAGATCCCCGCAGTTTCCGAAAGAACGCATTGCCCGCAGGCCTGGCAGCGCTCACTCCACATCCCCTGTTCTTCGGTGACCCCGATGAAGCAGGTATCCACTGCCGGGAAGACGGGCTTGTTCTCATACATCTCCGCCAGGAGCTGCACCCCGGCACCGCAGGCCAGGGAGAGGACGGCGTCGTAGCCGTCGATCCTTTCCTTGAGCTCTTCCAGGTATTCCTTGTCACATTGGCGGGTGAGGCTCATCTCGAGGATCTCCAGGACCTTTCCTTCCTTCATGAAGTGCATGCGGAGGGCGGAGGAGAGCACTTCCACCTCTTTGAGGCCCCCGGCTTCGCAGACGGCCACGCAACCGTTGCAGCCGACCACCAGGAGCTTGTGGAGGGTGCGCACGTAGCCGATGATTTCCTGCAGGGGTTTTGGCTTGGCCATGATCATGCCGCAGACTCCTTTCCACCCTTGGCCGCTTTCACGGGGTTGGGTCCCAACTGTCTCACCTTTTCGGTCATCTCGAGGGCAATCTCGGCAAAGCGGGGTCCCATGCCCGCGGACAAGTTGTACATGGCAACCCGCTCGGGCTCGATCCCAATGGTTTCGAGAATCCTGCGAACGTAATCGACCCGCTTCCTTGCCCGCAGGTTCCCCGACTGGAAATGGCAGTCGCCCTCGAGGCAGCCCGCCACCAGGACTCCGTCGGCTCCCTTTTCCAGGGATTTCATGAGGTGAATGGCCGCCACTCTTCCCGTGCAGGGAACTTTGACGATCCTGAGGTTCGTCGGGTAATGGAGTCGCATGGACCCTGCCAGGTCCGCCGCCGAATACGCTCAGTAGTTGCAGCAGAAAGCCACGATGACCGGTTCAAACGCTTTCATAGTCACGCTCCGGGGTCTCAAACAGGGCATCTACCTTGACCATGATCTGGTCGTCTTCGTAATGGGACAGGTGAATGGCCTTGGCGGGGCACTCGGACACGCATACGCCGCAGCCTTGACACAGGGCTTCGTTGATTTCCGAAACGCCGTGTTCGTTGATTCGGGGGATTCCGAAGGGACACCTTCGCACGCAAACCAGGCATGCGGCGCACAGCTCCGGTTGGACTCGGGCCACGACGCCCCCGTACGTCATATGGGAGGAAGCCAGGAAGGAGGCGGCCCGGGCCGCCGCCGCCATGGCCTGGGCGATGGCTTCCTGGATGAGTTTGGGACCGTGGGCCGTTCCGCACAGGTAGATGCCTTCGGAGGCGAAGTCCACGGGGCGCAGCTTGGCGTGGGCCTCGATGAAATAGCCGTCGGCGTTTCGAGGGACCTTGAGAAAGGAGGCCAGTTCTTCGGTGTCCGGAGCGATCATCCCTGCGCTCAGGACCACGGCGTCCGTCTTCATCCGGATGGGACGGTCCAGGACGTGGTCCCGGAAGGTCACGCACAAGCCCTCGCCGTCCCCCGTCACCCGGGGCGGACGGTCGGCGTCGAAACGAACGAAAAGAATCCCTTTTCCCCGGGCGGACTTGTAGTATTCCTCGAGAAGGCCGTAAGTCCGCACGTCCCGGTACAGGATGGTGATCTGCATGTCCGGATTCAGATCGGCGAGATGGAGAGCATGTTTCACGGCGCTCTGGCAGCACACCCGGCTGCAGTTGGGGTGCTCCTCGTTTCGGGAACCCACGCACTGGATCATCACCAGGTTTTCCCACCGGCCGATCTCCAGGGGATTGTTGCGGAGCTGCCTTCCCAACTCGAGTTGGGTCATCACCCGGGGATGATCGCCGTAAAGGAATTCCCGGGGCCGGTACTCGAGGGCTCCCGTGGCCACGATGGTGACCCCGTGCTCGATCTTGCGTTCATAAGGCCCGGGACCCACCAGGACCTCCGTGGTGAAGTTTCCCTTATAGCCGCCGAATCCGACCACCAGGGTTTCGGTGAGCACCTGGATCTTCTCGTGGTGTTGGACTTCGGCCACCAGGTGGTCCAGGTATTCCTGGACATCCCAGCCTTCAATGGTCTGGGCGATCTGGCGGGCCATCCCCCCCAGGGTTTTCTCCCTCTCGATGAGAACCACCTCGAATCCCTGCCGAGCCAGGCAAAGGGCGGCATTGAGGCCCGCGACGCCCCCCCCGATGACCAGACCGCGCCTCTTGATGGAGAGCGGGCGTTCCTCGAGGGGCTGGAGGAGGGAGGCCCGGGCTACGGCCATGCGCACCAGGTCCTTGGCTTTGTCCGTGGCCTTCCGGGGATCCGCGGGGTGCACCCAGGAATCCTGGTCCCGGATGTTGGCCATTTCGAACAGGTACTTGTTGACGCCGCAGGCTCGAAGAGTCTCCTGGAAGAGGGGTTCGTGGGTCCGGGGAGAACAGGCCGCCACTACCATGCGGTTGAGCTTCTTGTCCCGGATGACCTCCTTGATTCGCTCCTGGGTATCCTGGGAACAGGTAAAGAGGTTCTGACAGGTCGCCGCCACGTGGGGCAAGCCGGCGGCATAGGCGGTCACTTCGTTCACGTCCACCACCGAGCCAATGTTGATCCCGCAGTTGCAGACGAAAACCCCGATGCGGGGCTCCTCGCCAGCCAGGTCTTCTTCCGGAACCGCCGGTGGGACTTCCACCCGGCTTCCCCGGGAGGCCGCCAGGTCCATGGCCGCTGCGCAGGCGGCCGCCGAGGCTTCCATGACCGAGGCCGGAATATCCTTGGGCCCCTGGAACGCCCCGCAGGCGTAGACTCCTTTGCGCGAGGTGGCCACCGGGGCGAACTCTCGAGGAAACACAAAACGGGTCTCGTCCAGCTCGACTCCGATCCGCCGGGCCAGATCCTCGGTATCTTTTCCGATTTCCAGGCCCACGGAAGTCACCACCATATCGAACTCTTCTTCGAAGACGGCACCTCCTTCGTCGACGTACCCGATAAGCAGGCAATCCCCCGTGGGGGACGGGTCCACGGTGTGGACCCGGGAACGGACAAAGCGAACGCCGTACTCGTCCCGAGCCCGTAGGAAGTACTTCTCGAAGTCCTTGCCGTAGGTCCGCATGTCCATGAAGAAAACGGCGGCATCCAGGGGGTCCGAAGCATGCTCCTTGGCCACAACGGCCTCTTTGACGGCGTACATGCAGCAGACCCCGGAACAGTAGCCGTGGGCGCCGTGTTGGAGGTCCCGGGACCCCACGCACTGGAGCCAGGCGATCTTGCGGGGCACCTTCCCGTCCGACGGACGCCGGAGATGGCCCTGGAACGGGCCGGAGGCGCTGAGAATCCGTTCGAATTCGATGCTGGTCACCACGTCCGGGTGCCTGCCGTAACCGTATTCGTAGCGGGTGGGGGAAAAGGCTTGAAAGCCCGGGGCCAGGATCACCGACCCGACCTCGATCTTCTCACGGATCTCCTCTTGCTGAAGCTCGACGGCTCCCGCCGGACAGAATTTCTCGCAGGCACGGCACTTGCCCTTCTCGAAATAGATGCAATGCTCCCGGTCCACGGCGTACTTGAGAGGAACCGCCTGGGGATACTTGACGAAGGCGGCCTTGCGGTTCCCCAACCGTTCGTTGAACTCGTCGGGAACCTTTCTCGGACACTTTTCCGCACACACCCCGCAAGCGATGCACTTGTCCAGGTTCACGTACCTCGGACGTCGGCGTACCGTGGCCGTGAAGCGCCCCACCCCGCCGTCCAGGTCCACCAGGTCCGCCAGAGTCAGGAGACGAATGTTGGGGTGTCGGCCGCATTCCACGAGCTTGGGGGACAGGATGCACATGGAGCAGTCGTTGGTGGGAAAGGTCTTGTCCAGCTGGGCCATGACTCCGCCGATGGCCGGGGATTTTTCGACCAGGGTCACGAAGAACCCGGAATTGGCCAGGTCCAGGGAGGCCTGGATTCCGGCAACCCCGCCCCCTACAACCAATACCGAACCGACGGGAGCTTCTTCTTCCCTCTTCATGTTTCTACCCCTTCCAAGATCTGGGCAAGCTTGTCCTCCCATCCGATGGTGGAGAGCAGCACTCCGGCGGCCCGGGTCCTTCTGATGGCGGAAACCAGCTCCGCGGCAATCCTCACGCATTCCCGGGGCCTGTCCGGAGCCTTCTGAATCCTTCGAATCAATTCCGACGGCACGCTTACGTGCTCGATGTGGCGATTGATGTAGCCGGCCATTCCGGCCGACTTGAGGAGCAGAACCGTGGGAACGATTTTCATTCCGCGATCCGCCGTTGCCCGGAGAAGCCGCTGCAAAGGCTGGATGTCGAAGACCGGAGGAGTCACAAAGAAACGAACCCCTACGGCGGCCTTTTTCTCCATTTCCTCGATTTCCGCTTCCAGGGGACCTTCGATGGTGCCCGCGTTGGTGGTGGAACCCACACAAAACTTGGGGGCTCCGGCGAGCTCGATCCCTGCCATGTCTTTTCCTTCCTGGAGTGTGCGGATCCCCTGGAGCAGTTCCATGAGGTTGATGTCGTTCACGGCCAGGGTGCGGTGGTGGTCCCCGTAACCGGGATCCACTCCCGCCACGGCCATGAGGGTGGAAATCCCCAGGGAATAGGCCGCGAGGAGATCGGCCTGGAGAGCCAGACGATTCCGATCTCGACAGCAGACCTGGAGCACGGTTTCGAGCCCTTTGGATTGGAGCACCATGCAGCCTCCCAGGGAGCTCATGCGCATGACGGCGTTGCTCATCTCCGGCACCACGTACGCATCGACCTTTCCCTTCACCCGAAAGGCGTTGGCGACCAGACCGGTCACATCCACCCCTTTGGGGGGATCCATTTCCGCGAGGACTAGAAACTTTCCGGAGGTCAGTTTGTCTTCAAGGCTCATAAGGCATTCCTACTTGATGAGATCTTCCCGGGTTGTCTGAAAGCTCGACCGTTTCCTCATACCCTTTGAGCCGTCGGCGCCGCCCGCCTGCTCTCAAGGATGCCGCGTCATGGCGTTGGTAATGGCCAGTACCAGCTCTTCCACTCCAAAAGACCTGACGTGATAGTAGAAAATCCCTTTCTGTCGAATGCTGCTTTCCTGTTCGGGATTGTTGCTCTCCGTCGTCACGATGATGGGCAGATTCCGGCACAACCCCTTAATGATGGAGATTGCCTCATAATCCATGGATTCGGCCAGGCAGACGTCCAGGACCAGCACCCTGACGTTTTCGCATTGGAGCGTCCTCAAGAGGCCTTTCATGTCCTCGACGGCTTTCACTTTGTATCCCTGATGGAGCAGCCACGGCTTCAGAGCCGACACCAGCCTGCATCCCGGTTCAGCGATCAAAAGGGTTCCCAGAGTTGCGGCCATCGCTCATCCCCAGTCGGTGGAAACGTCATAGGGTGCTGGTCTTTGGCTATGGGAAAATTCCTTGGGGCAAGCCACATGCCAGGAAAGAATGAGCCGCCCGGGCGGCCGTTTTGTGGGGGGACGAGGAGGGATCGAGGCCGGGGCGTGTGGTCCCTTCCGGGGAAAAACGCCCCGGGGACCCCCGGGGCTCTCCAGCTATTTATTGGATATCGTTAAACAAATATCCAAATGGGGAAGAATTCCCCAAGGAGGGAAAACCTCCCCCGCCGCGGAAGGCAACGGCCTGAGTTGAGCGATTCCGAGAGCATCCAGGCGTCATGCCCGCCAAGGCGGGCATCCAACGGGTAAGCGCTCACTTTCCGGACCCCTGCCTGCGCGGGAATGACGAAACGGGATTCCGACCGGCCAAATCGCTCAATCTAGGAACGGAAGGACCCGGCTCAGTTGAGAAGCGCCGGGTTCAGGTATTCGGCATTGGACCGAACGGCGTGAATTCCGACCGTGGAGCCTCCCAGGATGACGAATTCGCTTAACCCCACACGGGTCTGCACATTTCCCCAGTCGTAGGTGTAACCGAGCCGGGTCCAGGGGTAGGGAGAATCCCCGGTGTAGATGGTCCGCTTGCTATGGTTGAACCACTCCGGATAGGTGTATTTCACTTCCTTCTGCAGATCGGAGTTCCACTCGATCATGGATGCACCGGGATCGTATTTCAGGAATGGATTCACTTTGGTGGGAAAACGCAGTTCGGCTTCATGGTCGGTGATCTCCGGGTCCGGGCTGGGCCGAAAGAGGCTCTTTCGATCGGCCCAGATTTCGACGAACTTGGTCTTCCCCGTATGAGGGGGAAGGCCCAGGAGCTGCTCCACCCGCAGGGGAGGAACCGGGACAACGTGTTTGCGGACAAACTCCTTGAGTTCGGGGACCGCCGTTACCCACACGTTTGCGCTCGGGGGAAGCACATAATCCCGTCCAACGTAGTCGTCGTAATAATCCTTGTCCGTCCAGGTGACCACCAGGACCCGGGATTTCTCGGGAACCCCTTCCCAGCGGAGGGGGAGATTGGGGTTTCCCTTGGTGATGGCCACGAGGTTGCGCGAGATTTTGTGGGGATTGACGGTCTTGGCGTCATCGACGGCTTTGAGGTAGAGCTGATAGAGGCCGTTTCGATCCCCTTGCACTTCGGCGCTGAAGGCGGCGAAGCAGAGCAGGACCCCCGCGACCAGGACCGACCGGAAGAGGTAGTGAGACCGAAAACGCACCCCTTTGTGCGATGTCATGGAAACCTCCTTGTTTTTCCAGGGTCAACAGCTCACTCCGGGGAATTTGGATCCCTCTTTCGGGCCGACTTCCCGAATCGGGCGGCCTGTGCAGAGGATTCGCACAAGACTTCCCGTCATCCCCCGTGGTCAAGGGCACAGATTTGACCTCATGAACCGGTCGGCAATGCAGCCGGCGGCCGTGACGGCAACGAAACGAAGCATCTCCGGCAGGGAGATGGGGCCGTTGAATCGGCCCAAGTGCGGTCCGGTTTGCAAGGCGATGTCCTCGGCCCCCTTGAGCCGCCGACCGATTTCTTGCCGGGAACAGCCCCGTTCTGCCAGGAACCCCTCGAATTCGGCCTGGGACATCCTTTCTTGGTCCGCCACCCGGAAGATTTCTTCCATGTGGCGGTCCACGCCCATTTCCTCGATCATTCGCTCGGCAAGGTGAGAAACATCCAAAGGGACGGGTTCCCGGGGGGGCGCTCCCACCAGTCCTCGATGATACTCCCTGTAGATGCCGTGGAGGAGGTCCTCGAGGAGAGGCCGGTGGAAAAGGTCTCGAGCGTCCACAGGTTTTCCCCGGGAATCCAGCCCGACCCTTTGGGGGGCTTTGCCGCGAAAGTAGCTTCCCGCGACCAGCACAAGGCTCAAAATCTGGGTTCCGATGTCCTGGTAGAACCCACGCCCGTCCCCTGCGGTCCTCAGGCTCCTGAGGTGTTCGAAGTCCCTCAGCCCGCTGATTCCGAAGTTGGGATGGCGGCAGGATTCCAGCCATCGGTCCAACCTTCCTCCCCGGGGCCATTGGTAGATCCCCCCGTCATTTCTCCTGTCCACCTGGGTTCGGTTGTGAAACAAGGGGATGGGTGCCGTGTGAACGATCCCCATGGAGGCCGTCTTTCCAAATAACCAGGCATTCCGAAGGATTACCTCCAAGAACTCGGACTCATCGAGAAGACGCGACACGGCAGAGCCGTTGGGATAGCGGTAGTAGTCCCGAGGGGCTCGGAAAAGAATGCAGCGGTTTTCAGCAAGAGGCGTCTCGTTCCCGCAGGCGTCCGGGAAGGAGGTGAGTTGGAAGACGGGGGTCGTGGCAGCCAAAAGGGGCTCGGGAATGTCAAACCTCTTGGGGATGGAAGGTTTGACCCGGTTCAGGAGCTCCATCCAGGTCCACTCCCGGACGGCTGCGGTATGGGCGTCGGGTCCTTGCCAGACCTTGATGCTGACGACAAAGGAGGAATCCGTACCCGAAGAAACGAAGCTCCTTCCCACCCGATAGGGAGGCCCGCACCCCTGGGAGGCGAGGGCTCTCGAGAGTTCCCATCCCCCCAACCGGGAGACTTCTCCGTCTCCGTTGGGCGAGATCAACGGACCCCGGATGTCCAGGGGCAGGGACCCCAGGGCTTCGCACACGGCGCGGTGAACGCTCTGCACGGAGGAGGCGGCAAGCCTTTTGAGTCGGGAGAGTGCAAGGGCGCGGACCTCGACCGGGAGACCGGGGTCCCCGATGAGTTCCGCCAGCACCCCCGCAGCCTCTCTGTGAAGGAAAAAGACCTGCTTTTGAGATCGGTGTGTCGGCTCATCGAGAACGCTCACCAGGATTTCAACCATCTCGGAGCCGACCCTTCGGCGGCCGTCGCGAAGCCATTGCCGCAACTCGGTCACGTGCATGTAAACGGCGCTGAAGTCGGCGATACGCTCCCGGATCCGTTTCCCCAGGAGGCTGCCTTCCGTTGCGCGTTCCGCACAGCCTGCCCGACTTGTCCCAGTCATCCCCAAAGGCTTCCTTTCTTTCCTTCGTCCGGGAACCGGACACGAAAACTTATTCCAAGATTCGCCCAGGTGATGCAACCTTTTTCTGAGCGGGCGCCACGGAAATGAGTGTCCAAGATAGGGTTCGGATCCGGTCGTCCCTCGGTTCAACCCTTACGACCCGGGAGCGAGTCTGAAATTCCCCCCCGGCGCTTTGTCTCCTCCCGGGTTCTCCCTTAGCATCTGGAAAACCCGAAGGGTGGATCGAATGGAACAAGCTGCTTGGGGCCGTGGGTATGGGTTCCGGACGGCAAGGAAGCCCGAAGCGGAAAGGGGGTCGACACAAGGCGGACCTTGGGACGATTTCGGAACCGCGGGGTTTGGGTTCCCATCCGGAGCGACCCTGGAGGCGGGTTGCGGGTTTGCGAGACCGTCTCCCGTCGAAAGCCCGGACCGCCTCCTGAAGAAGGCTTGAGGGCGTCACAAAAAACCACGTGGGAGCATTCCCGGAGAGGGTTGCATGGGTTCCGGAATCTTTGCCCAAATCGTCCGTGAGATTCATTCCCTTCCTATAGTGGACGGGATCGCCATTCTCACCCTGGCTGTCCTCGAGGGGATACTGTCGGTGGAAAATGCCCTGGTGCCGGCCATCCTGGTGCGTGCCCTGCCCCGGCACCGGCAAAAGAAGGCCCTGGCCTACGGGATCCTCGGGGCGCTCGTCTTTCGGTTCATTGCCCTCCTTTTTGCCGGCTACCTACAGGCTGCAATTTGGCCGCCGAGGCCGGACCGGCCCAGGTGTCGTCCCTACAGGTCCGAAAGGCTCTCAACGATGACCACCGGGGTTTCAAGATCCGCCCAGTGGAAAAGCCTCTCAGCCGTCTTCACGGGGAGGATGATGCATCCGTGGGAGCAGTGTTTGCCGGAAACGTCCCCTGCGTGAATCCACACGGTGTCGTACACCCTCAAGGCCCAGGGCATCCATGCGGGCTCGCCCAGATCGTTGCGGTAGCTCCGGGACTTATGGTCCGCGTCCTTTTCGATCACCACGAATCGTCCGGCCCGGGTATCTTCTCCGGGGGGGCCTATGCAGGCGGGGGCATCCCCCGTGAGGAATCCATTCTCGTACCATCCCAGGAAGGGAATCTCCTTCACCACCAGGATCGCCTTGGGGAACTCCGCCAGTTTCGGTGCGTGGCAGGGCAGCGGGGTCCAGTCCTTGAAAGCCCTGAAGTCGTTGGGGGCCAGGAGCGCCCGCCCCCGGCGCAGGTCGTCGGAGATGTGATACCCGGCCTTGATGTTCAACCGTGAAAGGATTTCCCGGCACCGGTTGAAGCTGAGACCCGGATCGGTTTGCTCCCATTGGATGAGCTCCTCCTCGGTCACCACCCGGTAGGTCGATCCCCGGTCGGTGACGGGAGACTGAACCGGGGTCCGTTCTTGGGGCGGATGGGAAAATGAGGTCGGCGGCGGGGAGGGGGAGGGACGGGAAGGTTGCGAACTTGCGGCGGTGCAGCTCCACAAAACCAGGCAACTCAGGAGCCCCGCCGTGAGATTTCTCGTGAGGGTTTGCAGCCGGACCTTGCCGGGGCTCGGCGGGAAGATCTCGGCAATGGAGTGGGTCTTCATCGTCTCTTGCCTCCTCGATGGAACAGGAATGGTGGATGGGATGATTCATGGGGCGAAATGGGTGTAGTAGAAATGGAACAGGTCGGCTTCTTCGTCCTCGTGCAAAAGTCTAACGGGCCGGATTCCCATCCTGCAGAGGTAGCCGGGCGATGTGCCGTACAGGCGGCAGATGAAGGGGCGCACCGGGTGGACGAGACATCCGTCGTCGGAGCGATAGGGGCAGCCTTCTTCCCGGGGATCGAGGCGGACGGCATGACTTTGAACGTACTCGATCAGCCTCACCTGTTCCCCGGGGGTCCGGGAAGGAGGAGCGGAAACCCGGCAGCATTCCGTGCAGCCGGGGAGGCATGGGAAGTCGGGAATGAGCTCGTAGAGGTCTTCCAGGGTCATCCTTGGGTGGTCCCTTTGGGCGTGGACGGACGAGGCAAAACCGGGGGGCTCCCCCCGCGGGCTACCGGAGGGTACGGACGCGAACCTCGATGTCCTTTTCATCCTTGAGGAGATCCCGGAGCCTCTGGGGATCGGTATCTCCGTAGTGATAAGGATAAAGGATTTTCGGTCGAAATGCCGCGGCGGCGTCCGCCACCATTTCCGGGGTCATGGTATAGGGCAGATTCATAGGCAGAAGGGCGACGTCAATGTCCCGGAGGGCCTTCATCTCGGGCACATTCTCCGTGTCTCCGGCCACGTAAATCTTCTTGTCTCCAAAGGTCAGGACGTATCCGTTTCCCCGCCCCCGGGGATGATAAGGTTGCCCCTCGCTTCGCATGTGGACAAGGTTGTAGGCCGGGACCGCCCGGATGGAAATCTCCAGGACCTCCTTCACATCCCCGTTTTCCAGGACTGTCCCCTCTTTCAACCGGTCGGCGCACGCCCGGGTGACGATGAGGACGGAGTCTTTCTTCCGGATGAGGGACAGGGTCTGGGGGTCCAGGTGGTCCTTGTGTTCATGGGTGAGAAGGATGAGATCGGCCTTGGGCAATGCCGAATAGTCCCCGTAGGCGGCTACGGGATCGATGTAGACGGTTTTTCCTTGAAAGAAGAATACGAGAGAGCCGTGGCCGATGAAGCCCACTTCCACGGGTCCCGATCCGGTGGCGATGGTATCCTTCCCCATGGCCTGCACCGGGGAAAAACACGGCACGAGAAGGAAGAGAACTCCCAGGACGCTGAGACTGAGAATAGGGTGGCTGTTCATGCGAGGCTCCTTTCCAAAGGTCCCCTAACCCGTCTTGATCCCGTATTTCTTGATCTTGACGCTCAGGGTCTTTCGATCGATTCCCAGGATTTGGGCGGTTTCCTGTTTCCTTCCTTTCGTCCGGCGAAGAATAAATTGAATGTAGCGCTTTTCCAACTCCTTTAGGGAGAAAACCTCCTCGGAAAAGATCCGAAACTCCCCCTGTCGTTGGGTGATGAAGGCCGGCAGGTTCTCCGGGCGGATAATTTCTCCGTCCTCCAGGATCAGGATCCGCTCGATACAGTGCTCGAGTTCCCGGACGTTGCCGGGCCACGAGTAGGAGCACAGCAGGTCCATGGCTTCCCGGGAAATTCCCTGGACGGCTCGGTTTCCTTTCCGGCTGTACTTTTCGATGAAGTGCTCCGCCAGGAGGGGAATGTCCTCCACGCGCTCCCTGAGGGGGGGTAGGCGAATGGGCACGACCCTCAGGCGGTAGAAAAGGTCTTCCCGGAAGGTCCCCTCGGCGGTGGCTTCCCTCAGGTCACGGTTGGAAGAGGCGATGATCCGAATGTCCAGTTTGATCCTTTTCTGACTTCCGACCTTCATGAATTCCCGTTCCTGGATGACGCGCAGGAGCTTTGCCTGGATGTTCGGGCTCAGATTCGAAATTTCGTCGAAGAAGAACGTTCCCCGGTTGGCCAGCTCAAACAACCCGTGCTTGGTCTGAAAGGCCCCGGTGAAGGAACCCTTCACGTGGCCGAAAAGCTCGCTTTCGAGCAGGGTCTCGACCAGGGCCGAACAATCCACGGCCACAAATTCCTTGTCGGCTCGGAGGCTGAGGTTGTGAATGGCCCGGGCCACCAGTTCTTTTCCGGTGCCGCTTTCCCCCGTAATCAGGACGGTGCTGTCGCTGGGAGCGGCCCGCTTGATCTTAAGAAAGACATCGCGCATGGCGGGGCTCTTGCCGATGAGTGACGGGATGTCTCGCCCGACGTCGAGCTCCGGGTCCGGTTCCTTGCCGTCGGAGACCGCCGATTCCAGGGCCTTTTCGAGCATCACTTCCAGGTCGTCCACCCGGAAAGGTTTCACCAGGTAGTCGAGGGCGCCCAGCCTCAGCGACTCGATGGCCGTATCGATGGTGGGATACCCGGTGATCATGATGACCGCGGTCTCGGGGTTCTTTGCCCGCAGTTGCCTCAAGACCTCCATCCCGTCCATACCGGGCAGTCTGATGTCCAGGAAGACCACGTCAAAGGGGTCCCGGGCCGCCAGCTCAAGAGCGGATTCGCCGCTGTCGGCCGTCCGGACATCATAGCCTTTCTTTTCGATGACTCGGGCGATGCCGTTCCGGACGGCCGATTCATCGTCTACAATCAGGACGGCATGCCGATTCTTAAGTTCTGCCATGGTAAGCAGCTATCCCCTTGTTTCCATTACGGGAAAAAGCAAACGGAAGGTCGTGCCCGCTCCCAACTCGCTTTCCACTTCGACGGAACCTCGATGGGATTCCACGATTCCCTTGACAATGGCCAGTCCCAGGCCCGTCCCGATGATCTGCCGGGTCCTGGGGTGTTTCACCCGGTAGAACTTATCGAAAATCTTCGGGATTTCTTCGGAGGGAATCCCGATCCCGGTGTCCGTTACCCGCACCTCGACGTTTTCCCCGCAGGGCATTGCGCAGAGACGCACGCGCCCTCCGTCGGGGGAATATTGAATGGCGTTGCTGACGAGATTGGTGAAGACCTCTTCCATGCAACGTCGGTCGGCGTGGATCAAGGGCAGGTGAGGGTGGATTTCCAACTCGACGGCAATCGCCTGTCTTTGGGCCCTTTCTCGAAAAAATGCCGCGACTTCGCTCAGCACCTCTCCCAGGTTCAGGGGGACCTGCTCCTGAACGGCATGACCGCTTTCAATCTTGGCCACATCGAGCAAATCGTTGATGAGGTCCAACAGGCTTTGAATTTTGTCCCGGGACCTGTCCAGGAGGGACCGCTGCTTCTCGTTGAGTTCCCCGGCCAGCCCCTCGAGGATGACTCCCATCTGTTGCAGGACCGTGGCCAGAGGAGACCGGAGCTCGTGGGACACCATCTGCACGAAATGGGACTTCATGCGGTCCAGTTCCTTAAAGCTCGTGATATCCTGAAAGACGGTCACGCTCCCGAGAACTTCTCCGGCCCCGCCGAAGATGGGAGCCGAAAGCGCCCGCAGGTCGAGGGAACCTTTGCGGAACTCCCGGGAAACCATTTCCCACCGGTCCCGGGCCCTCTCCATGAGGCCCTCGATGGCTTCCACAAGGAAAGGTTCCTCCAGGTACCGGGACAGGAGGGTCGGCTGCTCCGGGACTTTCGGAAGGTCCAGCAGGCGGGCCAGGGCCGGGTTCTGAAGCACCACTTCGAGATCTCGATTGGTGACCAGTACGCCTTCGGCCATGCAGTGCACGATGGTGCGGACTCGACTCTGCTCTGCGGCCAGGTCGTAGAGGTTTCTCTCGTGGGCCTCCCGGAGGACCCGGGTCTTCTCTTCCAGCTCCCTCTTTTCCAATGCCCTTCGGACAATGAACTGGAGGTGGTCCGTGCGAAACGGCTTGGTGATGAAATCATAGGCGCCGTTCTTCATGCATTCCACGGCGGTATCGATGGTGCCGTGTCCCGTAATGACCACGAAGGGCAGCTCGGGATATTCGACCCGGACCCGCTTTTGGACCTCGATCCCGTCCATGACGGGCATTTTCAGGTCGCACAAGAGGACGTGGACCGCCTCGGATTCGAGGATCTCCAGGGCTTCCTTTCCGTCCGAAGCCGTGAGGACCCGGTGCCCTTCCGAGGAAAGCAGGCGGCTACAGCCGTCCCGGATGACCTTCTCATCGTCTACAACCAGAATGGTACCCATGAAGCCCTGTCTTTCGGGGCCAAACCGGCCGAGTGACCGGACCAACCCAACCAACCAAGCGGAACGGTGCCCATGAAGTCCTGGGTCCTGGTGTGCCGGGTGCCGTCTCTTAGACCTTGGGAGGTGGCGGGAGCCCCCGGGCGGCGCAGTCCACCGTGCGGAGGAGCACCTCCACTCGAAACGGCTTGGTGACAAAGTCGTAGGCGCCCTTGCGCATGCATTCCACCGCGTCGGAAATGGTGCCGTGGCCCGTAATGATGATGAAGGGCAGGGACGGATGATCGGCGGATACCTGCAACAGGAGCTCCACGGCGCTCATTACCGGCATTTTCAAATCACAAAGAATGACGTCCACGGGGGTCGAAGCCAAAACGTCCAAAGCTTCCTTGCCGTTGCACGCCAGCAGCACATGGAAGCCCGCCCGGCTCAAGGCCCGGCTGCAGCCTTCTCGAATGACCTTTTCGTCATCGACCACCAGTACGGTGCTCATAGACCCTCAGCCTTCCAGGATTTCACTCTGGTATTCCGGTGGTTCCAGAGGCAGGTGTATGGAAAAGACGGCTCCGCCGTCGGGGAGATTCCCCACTTCGATGTTTCCGCCGTGTTGCTGAACGATTCCGTACGCTACGGACAATCCCAGGCCGGTTCCCTGGCCCGGGGGTTTGGTGGTGAAAAAGGGTTCAAAGATCTTATCCAGGTTTTCCTTGGGGATGCCGGGTCCCGTATCCATGAATTTCAGCAAGACGGTCCGGGTAGAGGGGCTGTAGCCGCTGGTAATGGTGCAGCGGCCGCGCCCTCCCATGGCATCGGCGGCATTGAGGATGAGGTTGGTGAAAACCTGCTGAATCTGGCCCGGGTCCCCGTGGACGGGGGGGATGTCCTTCTCGAGGTCCAGGCAGAAGTCAATGTTCAGGAACATGGACTGGTTGCGCAGCAGCTCCACGCATCGGCCGATGACCTCGTTCATGTCATAGGGAAGTCGCTTGCCCAAAGGCTGTCGGCTGAACTCCAGGAGCCGCATGACGATCTCCTTGCAACGGAGCGTCTGGCGCACGATCTCCTCCAGGTCCGGGCGCCAGGGGGAGTCGGGTGGAAAATCCTCGAGAAGCATGTCGGCGTAGATGAGGATTCCTGCCAGGGGATTGTTGATTTCGTGAGCGACCCCCGCGGCAAGCCTTCCCAGAGAAAGGATCTTCTCCGCCTGGATCAGCTGAGTCCGGGCCTCTTCGAGCTCACGGCGCATCCTCAGGACTTCCCGCAGGTCCGAGAAAATCCCCACCGTGCCCACTTCCCGGTCTCCAACCTTGATGATGGCCGCAGAGAAGTTTGCGGGAACGATCTCCCCGTCTTTGCGCACCAGGGACACCCGGGTGGCGCTGAGCTTTCCCGGAGGGCCGTACTCGTTGCTTCTCATGCGGCGCATGTTTTCTCGAGCCTGCTCGGAGCTGTAGATTCTATGGAACAGTTCGGGGCTGCCCATGACTTCTTCGGCCTTGTAGCCCAGGATCCGCTCGGCTCCTTCGTTGAAGATGACCACCTTGCCCTTGTTGTCCAAAACGACGATGCCGTCCACGGAGCTTCGTATGATGCTGTTGAGAAAGTCGTTGGCGCTTCGGAGCTGGCGCTCGAATTCGATGTGCTTGGTCAGGTCGCGAAAGTACAGGCAGGTGACCCGGGTTCTGCCCACCCGGGAGACCGCGATGCAGGTCTCGAGGGCCAGGTAATCCAGGCTGGGGGTCTTCAAGGGTTGAAAGGTGGAGCAAAAACACAGGTGCTGTCGGCCGCCGTCCTCCGTTTGGGCGAGCTGACGGTCCATCAGTTCCATGAACTCGTCGGAGAGAAGTTTGTCCAGGCGAGTGCCCACCAGCCGGTCGCTTTCCTCTCCCGCCATTTCGGCCATCTTCGAGTTGACGTACAGGATTCGACGGCTTTCGTCCGCCATGAGAATCCCTTCCTGGCTCATCTCGATGAGAAGGCGGATCCTTTGCTCCGCCTCCACCATGAAGGTGATGTCCCTAAGGGCCGCAAACCCGCCGATGACCCGTCCCTCCCGGTCGGTGATCATGGCGCAGAAGACCCGAATGGGAATGGTCCTTCCTTCCCGGTCTTTCATCCACCGTTCGACCCCCACCAGGGGCGACCGGTTTTCCATGGTCTGACGCAGGACGCAGGATTCGGTGTTACACTCGGGGGTGGCCAGCAGTTGTGCACAGGTCATCCGGTAAAGGACTTCCTCGCGGCGAAAACCGGAGAGCTCTTCGAGATGCTGGTTCATGCTGGTGACCACCAGGTGCCGATCCACGGTGAAGAAGGGCATGGGAAAGTAGTCCAGGATGCTCTTGAGCATCGCGTGGGGGTCCCTCACGGGAAAGCTGCTTTCCGGGTTCCAGAAGGGAGCGTGGAGCCCGGGGCCTGTGTCGGGATCGGAAGTGGGTTCCGGGTGCCGGATCTTCAGAACGGTCAAACGACCCGGGGACTGCCCGTGGGCCCCTCCCAAAAGGAAACCGCCGGCGGTGGCGGGATGCCAGGAACCATCCTTTCCTTTGAGATATCCCGGGGCATCAGCCGGGGGGAGCCCGTCGAGGGATTCACTCGAAGGCCGGCTCCCATGGGGGTCCTTTTCCAAACGAAGAAAATCCGCACCGAAACGGGGGGTTGTCCTGTAATCGGAACAGCCGGTATGGACGACGGCGGCAGGGTTCAGATAGACGATTCGATCCTCGAAGTCCGTAATCATCACGGGGTTCGGGAGGTTTTCGAACAGGGTCTGAAGAACCTCCTCGTCCGGACGTCCCCGGAAATCTCCCGAAGACCGGTTCTCCGCACGGGGCCCTTCATCGCACGGTTGTGCCATCAGTTCATGGTCCTATCGGTAGGTTGGCGGTTGTCTTCGTGGGGTCCGGCTTTCCACTCGTTCGTCGCCCCCGTTCGCGGACCCGGCGGGGCGAACCTTCGATTCTGCGGAGACGGTGCCGAAGAAGCGAGATGTCGTGGGAGAAGGAAGAGAAGATTTCGTGGGGAATTATACCCCAGCCGGGGGATTGCGCAAAATGAAAATGGGCGGGCCGTTTCCGCCCCAACCCGACCGTGCGAAACCGCCGGTCCCCGCCGATAAAAATGGAAAAGGATTCCGATTTCTTGACAGAACTCCCCGAGGTGGATACATAGGAGACGCTGCATGCTTCAGGGGTCCAAACCAAAACGGTGGAAACGATGTTCGAGAATCTGTCCGACAAGTTTCAGAAGATCTTCAAGCACCTTCGGGGGCAGGGCAAGTTGACGGAGCAAAACATCCGCGACTCCCTGCGCGAGGTGCGACTGGCGCTGCTGGAAGCGGATGTCCACTACAAAGTCGCCAAGGATTTCGTTGCGGGGATCGCCGAGCGGGCCGTGGGGCAGGAGGTGATGCAAAGCCTGACCCCGGGGCAGCAGGTCATCAAGATCGTGCATGAGTCCTTGAAGGACCTCATGGGCGGCAGCGCCGAACCCTTACACTTCATCGGAAAGCCCCCCATCGGAGTGATGCTGGTGGGCCTGCAGGGCTCGGGCAAGACCACCACCGCGGCGAAACTGGCCCGGCGACTGGTCCAGGAAAAGAGGCGTCCCTGCCTGGTCCCCGCCGACATCTACCGACCCGCTGCCATCGACCAGCTCATCACCCTGGCGGGACAGCTCCAACTGCCCGTTTACCCCTCCACCGTGAAACAGACTCCCGAGGAAATCGTCCGCGAGGCGATCCTGCACGCCCGGCAGCACAACTGCGACACGCTTCTCGTGGATACCGCGGGCAGGCTTCACATCGACCGGGAGCTCATGGCGGAGCTCCAGCGCATCAAGAAGATCCTCGAACCCACGGAAATCCTCCTGGTGGCGGATTCCATGACGGGTCAGGACGCCGTGCAGGTGGCCGAGGCCTTCCACGAAGCACTCCGGATCACCGGGGTCGTCCTGTCGAAAATGGACGGGGACGCCCGGGGAGGAGCCGCCCTGTCCATCCGATCGGTGACGGGATGTCCCATCAAATTCATCGGGTCGGGGGAAAAGCTGGAGGCTCTCGAGGTGTTTCATCCCGATCGAATGAGCTCGAGAATCCTGGGCATGGGGGACGTGCTGACCGTCATCGAGAAGGCCCAGGAAGCCTTCGACGAGAAGCAGGCCCAGGAACTGGCCCGGAAATTCCGCGAGGACACTTTTACCCTCGAAGATTTTCGCAACCAGTTGCGCCAGGTCAAAAAGCTCGGCTCTTTCGATCAGATCCTGGGCATGCTGCCGGGGATGGGGATGCTCAAGGAGCTGAAAAAGGCCAAGATCGACGACAGGGAATTCGTCCGCATGGAAGCCATCATCAATTCCATGACCCGGGAGGAACGAAAAAACGCCCAGATCCTCAACGCGAGCCGGCGTAGGCGCATTGCCGACGGCAGCGGCACCTCGGTGCCGGAAGTGAACCGGCTGCTCAAGAGCTACGAAGAGGCCCGCAGGATGATGCGCCAGGTAATGGGGGGATCGACGGGGACCAAGAAGAAGAAAGGGAAGGGACGCCGGGGACGAGCATTTTTCCCTTTTTAATTCCGGGTAAATACGATATAGGATGTCTTTCCACGGCAGTACGACGGCGAACCAGGATCTTGTTCCGCCTGGAAACAGGTTGTCACCGGCAGTTGCCACGGGCGCCGAACCGGAGTCTGTTTGGCGATTCCCTTGAAAGAAACAGGTCACGTCGCTTTCGTTTCCCCATGGGATGGACGTTTGTCCCGGGTCATGCGGGGTCCTATACGGCGACATCGGAAGGGACCGGCCGTCCAAAGGCCCATGAAAACCTAGATTGAGCGGTTAGCTGTTTGCCTTTGGCTGTCAGCTCTTTGGTATTGCATTTCAGGTATTTTCGGACGTCACAGTCGGGTGGTGGCTAGAAGCGGCTGAACCACTGATAATTTCAAAGCCAACGGCTAAATGCCAATCGCTCGATTTAGAGAAAACACAACGGACAGGAGGTTGCGCGCAGATTATGGCAATACGCATTCGCTTAGCTCGTCGAGGAAGGACAAAGAGGCCATTTTACAAGATCGTGGTGGCATCTTCCGAAGCTCCACGGGACGGTCGATTCATCGAAAGCATTGGTTCTTACAACCCGTTGCCGGAACAGGCTGAAGTCAACATCAAGACCGAAAGGCTCGAGTATTGGCTCCAGCAGGGTGCCAAACCTACGGATACGGTGCGAAACCTGATACGGAAGTTTGGAGTTCATGCTGCATCTTAGGGAATCAGGGTTGAACGTGCGGTGCATGAGATCTGGAGGTCGCCATGTTGAAGGAATTGATTGAGTATATGGCCCGAGCTTTGGTGGACAACCCCGAAAAGGTCAAGGTTTCGGAAGTGGAGGGCGAGCAGACTTCGGTGATCGAGCTGCGCGTTGCCAAGGAAGACCTGGGAAAAGTGATCGGCAAGCAGGGCAGGACCGCCCGTGCCATGCGCACGATTTTGAGTGCCGCATCGACCAAGATTCGAAAACGGGCGGTGTTGGAAATCATCGAATAATGGTGCACGATCGTCGGATGGTGGCGGTGGGCAGGATCACCCGCGCCCATGGAGTTCGAGGTGCCGTAAGAATTCATCCGTATGGAGAAACCCTTGGCCGTCAAGGACCCGGGGATAAGCTTTTTCTGCCCCCTGCGCCCGGTGCCGCCCTGACCGAATTGACCATCCTCCACCTGCGATCCCATGGAAACGTGTGCATTGTCCGGACCAAGGAACTCGTCTGCGGAGACGCCGCCCAGGCCTTGGCCGGAACGGAGGTTTTCCTTCCCGAGGACGCGCTTCCGGAGCCGGAGGAAAGCGAGTATTACTACTTTCAACTGATGGGATTGGCGGTGGAGACTGCCGAAGGAAAGCCCGTGGGAGTCCTGCGGGATATCCTCCCCACGGCCGGACACGATGTCTACGTGGTGGAATCCGACAAGGGTGAGGTTCTCATCCCGGCCGTGCAGGAGATCATTCAAGACATCGATCTGGCTGCCGGCAAAATGGTGATCGATCCGCCTGACGGCCTGATTCATGATCTTTGATATCCTGACTTTATTTCCCGAGATGCTCGAATCTCCCCTGGACCACAGTATCCTGGGCAAGGCTCGAGAACGGGGGCTGATTCGGGTTCGCACTTTCAACATTCGGGACCATGCCGTCGACAAACACCAGATGACCGACGACCGCCCGTTCGGAGGCGGCGAAGGCATGGTCATGAAACCGGAACCCCTGGTGGCGGCCCTCGAATCCCTGAGGCGGGAAGAACCGCCCCCATGGGTGGTCCTCCTCAGTCCCCAGGGTCGCCTGTTTCGACAGGAGGTCGCATGGAAGCTGGCCGAGCTTCCTCGATTGGTCCTGGTCTGCGGCCGGTATGAAGGGGTGGATGAACGGGTGGCCCGACACTTTGTGGACGACATCCTCTCCATCGGCGACTATGTATTGACGGGAGGAGAGCTCCCGGCCATGGTGGTGGTGGACGCCGTGGCCCGGCTCATCCCCGGGGTCTTGGGAAATCAGGCGTCCACGGCCGGGGAATCCTTTGCCCAGGAGCTCCTCGAGCATCCTCAATACACGCGCCCCCGGGATTTCAGGGGACTTCGGGTGCCCGATGTCCTGCTTTCCGGCAATCACGCGGCCGTCCGCAAGTGGAGAAGGGGCCAAGCCCTGCTCAGGACCAAGCGCTTTCGCCCGGACCTTTTCGCCCGCATCCGGCTCACGGCCGAAGACCGAAAGCTGCTGGAAGAGGCGGAGGGGCGGCCGGACGAAGCCTGAAGGAGGGGAGGAGTCGGAATTGGGCCTTCAGAGAGCCGGTTTCTACATGGCCCTGGTCCATTACCCGGTCTTGAATCGAAAGGGGGAGGTCATCGCCTCGGCCCTGACGAACCTCGACCTGCACGACTTGGCCCGTGCCGCCAGGACCTACGACGTTCCCGTCTGCTACATCGTCACCCCCTTGAACGACCAGCAGGCCCTGGCGGGAAGATTGATCCGCCACTGGTGCGAGGGGATCGGCAAAACCCTGCTTCCCAACAGGGCGGAAGCCCTGGAACGGCTCAGAGTCGTGGAACACGTGGGGGATGCGGTTCTGGAAATCGAGAGGGAATGGGGGAAGTCCCCGACCGTATGGGCCACTTCCGCCCGGGAACAGGAGGCGGCCCTGAGCCATGAAGCGGCTCGAAGGATCCTCGAGAGGTCGGAAACCCCCCACCTGCTGCTCTTAGGCACCGGTTGGGGCCTGGCCCCCGGGGCATTGGGCCGGGCGGACGCTCTCCTGGATCCCATTCGGGGAGTCGACGGGTACAATCATTTGTCGGTACGGTGCGCTGCGGCAATTCTTTTGGATCGATTGCTCGGGAACCGTGGCGGGGATAGATAGGATCGACGGGGGATCGGACCCCGGTCATTAGCATGATGGAGGTTGTTTATGGGAGTCGTTTTGGAAAACCTTGACAGGGAAAACATGCGCGCGGACATTCCCGCGTTTCGCAGCGGAGACACGGTCAAGGTGCACGTGAAGATTCGGGAAGGGGACAAGGAACGCATCCAGGTTTTCGAGGGAGTGGTCATTCGCCACCATCGGGGTCGCATGGGCGCAACCTTTACTGTGCGAAAAGTGTCTTACGGGGTGGGTGTCGAGAGGATTTTCCCCCTCCATTCCCCCCAGATCGACAAGATCGAGATCCTGAGGCGCGGCCGCGTTCGACGGTCGAGGCTCTACTACCTGCGCCAGCGCGTGGGCAAGGCCGCCCGGATTCGCGAGAAGCGCTAGTGTCTCGAAGAACTTCGGAGACCCCGACTGTGGACATGCAATGCTTTGAACGGCAAGCCCACAGCCGGGGTTTTCGTTTGGTGGCGGGGATTGACGAGGCGGGACGAGGTCCCCTGGCGGGTCCCGTTGTGGCTGCCGCCGTAATCCTTCCTCCCCGGGCGGATTTTCCCGGGGTGACGGATTCCAAGCTTTTGCCCGGGAAAAAGCGGGAAGAGCTCTACCGGACCATTCTCGACCAAGCGGACGTAGGCATAGGCTGGGTGGAAGCCCCCGAAATCGATCGAACGAACATCCTCCGGGCCTCCTTTCAAGCCATGATTCTTGCGGTTGAAAACCTGCCGCGTACGCCGGATTTTCTGCTCATCGACGGCCCCTACCGGCTGCCTCTCTCCATCGTCCAGGAAGGGATCCCCCACGGAGACCGCCGGAGCCTCTCCATCGCCGCCGCTTCCATCGTGGCCAAAGTGTCCCGGGACCGAAAAATGAACGAATATCACCAAGCCTACCCCGTTTACGGGTTTGATCGCCACAAGGGATACGGGACGCGCGAACACCTCGAAGCCATCCGTCTCCACGGTCCCTGCCCGCTCCACCGACGCAGCTTTCGAGGGGTCCTCTCATGAGGATCGCCCAGCCGCCCGACACCGCGAACCGATGAGCCAATCTTTGGAGTGTCGCCATGGATAGCCGCCGGGAAAAGGGAAGGCTCGGGGAACATCTCGCAAGGGAGCTCCTCCGCGAAAACGGACTGAAGATCCTCGAATCCAACGTGCGCTGTCCCCTGGGAGAGATCGATGTGGTAGCCCGGGACGGCTCCACCCTGGTTTTTGTGGAAGTCCGTTCCCGCAGCGGCCGCCGGTTCGGGCTCCCCCAGGAATCCGTCAATCGAAGGAAGCAACGACGCATGACCCAGCTGGCCCAGTGGTACCTGAAAGGCCACCCGTCTCCCGGGTTGTGTGTGCGGTTCGACGTGGTGGCCGTTTCCTGGGAACAGGAACCACCCAGGCTCACATGGATCCCCAATGCCTTCGAAGCCTGCGAATGAACCCGGGGACAAGAAAACTCCCGGCACCCTCTTCCTGGTGGGAACCCCCATCGGGAACCTGTCGGATCTCTCCCTGCGGGCCCTGGATACCCTCCGGCAGGTCGACGGCATTGCGGCCGAGGACACGCGCCGTACCCGAAAGCTTCTCAGCCACTACGACATCCGTAAGCCCCTCATCAGCTGTCATGCCCACAACGAGGTCCAGAGGAGCGCCGAACTGCTGCAAAGGCTGATCGAGGGGGAAAAGCTGGCCCTGGTTACCGATGCAGGGACCCCCGGAATCTCGGACCCGGGAGCGTACCTGGTCGGCCGGGCCATCGAGGCCGGGATTCCCGTTTCCGTCATCCCGGGGCCTGCAGCCCTGATTGCGGCCCTGGCGGCCTCGGGCCTGTCCACCCATCCATTCGCTTTCCTGGGGTTTGCTCCCGCCCGGGGACCCAATCGACGGAAATTCTTCGCTTCCCACGCCTCGCTGCCCATGACCCTGGTCCTCTACGAGTCTCCCAAGCGGTTGTGTCGAACCCTCGAGGATATCCTGGATTGGTGGGGAGATCGCAAGGTGTGCGTGGCCCGGGAATTGACCAAGATTCACGAGGAGTTTTTTCGAGGCCGGATCCGGGAAGCCGTGGAACGTTACCGCGTGGAGCCCAAAGGGGAGATCACTCTGGTGGTCTCGGGATTCGAGGGGAAGGAAGGCCCGGCTCGGGAAGAAACGCAATGGAGGGCGAGACTCCGGGAGATCCTCCTCGAATCGGGCATGGGAGTCGGAGAAGCCTCCGCCATCATTGCCCGGGAGTATGGACTCCCCAAGCGGGTCGTGTACCGGGAAGCCTTGAAGCAGAGGGAGTCATGACAGGCTCGCCCGGAAGGAGGAAATCGTGACGAAGAAGCAGGTACCTCTCGAGGAAAGAATCATCTTCGCCCTGGACGTGGATTCCCCCGAGGCGGCCCAAAAGTGGGTGGAACGGCTGGAATCCCACGTCCGGTTCTACAAGGTGGGACTCCAATTGTTCCTGGCCGGGTGGTTTCACATCATCGATTGGATCCTTGGGCGGGGACACCGGGTCATGGTGGACCTGAAATTCTACGACATTCCCGAGACGGTCTCCCTGGCCGTTCGACAACTCCAGGGCCGGGGAGTTTCCTTCGCCACGGTTCACGGCAACGATCCCATCATCCAGGCGGCGGTCAAGGAGAAGAGAGATCTCAAGATCCTGGCGGTGACCGTGTTGACCTGTTTCGGGGAAGAGGACATGATCGAGATGTTCGGCCAACCCGCGAATATCGAGGAACTGGTTTTCTCGAGGGCCCGGCGGGCACTAAACATCGGGGCCGACGGCATTGTTTCCTCGGGGCTGGAGGCGCAAAGACTGCGCGAAAACCTGGGAGACAAGTTCCTCATCGTGACCCCGGGCATACGCCCGGGAACAAACCGCCAAATCCCCATGGACGACCAGAAACGGATCGTTACGGCCTGGGAAGCCATGGCCAACGGGGCCGATCACGTGGTGGTCGGGCGACCCATCAGCACGGCCGCGGACCCCATCGCCGTGGTGGAACAGATGCAAAAGGAGATTCTCCGGGAGCTGGAGCGCCGGAAGTAACAGGCGGACCTTGACAAAGGTTTCCCGGCCGACAGGCCTGCAGACCCAACCCCTTCGGCCGGGAGGCACATGCTATTGTGGCGGGTTTCGGCCGTCCATCCTGCGACGCCCCAAAAGATTTGCAAGAAAGCCGAAAAGCTTCTTGATCCCTCGCCACAGCTTCGGAAGGACCCAAATCATGAAAGCGATGAATCCCGCCAGGAACAGCAGGAAGAGATAAGGGTGGTGAAGGGCGGTCCAAAGTCCCGCAATCACGATGAAGTCCTCTCCTACCGAGGCAACCCAGTTGCTGAAGGGTTCGGGAGAGGTGTTGATGAGGACCCGAGTTCCGGACTTCACGGCATGGGTTCCGGCGGCAAGCCCGCCCCCAAAAATGGCTGCCGCAAGGGCAATGGACGGGTCCGTCTTCCCCACGGCTCCGGCGGCAAGA
>Ga0116192_1000525_pt1 | contig 28866 bp, 26 predicted proteins | sample AD_UKC113_MetaG_FD_89876 | JGI IMG/M metagenome (GOLD analysis project Ga0116192, IMG submission 89876) | Active sludge microbial communities of municipal wastewater-treating anaerobic digesters from Hong Kong - AD_UKC113_MetaG | ecosystem: Engineered > Bioreactor > Anaerobic > Digestate...
ACCTGTGAAAAACTAAGGAAATGGGGCACAAAATTCGATATGGGCATGAAAGACCTCATGGGCGGTCCCGATACTGTACTTGCCCAGAAGTCAGCTGAAAATCCTCTTACTCCAACGTGCCTTGTTCCGGCTGCGGTAATGAACGCCTGCTGGCTCGAGAACGGCATGATCTCTAAAAACCTTGCCCGGGAACTGGGAAAAATGGAAATTATTTTTGACAAACTTGAGTGAGGGACTCTCAGTCAGAGCCTCCGATATTTGCTTTCTGCATGAGACAAAAAGATGTATAAAGCAGGAAGCTGAGAAAAACAATACTCAATAAAAAATTGAGAGTACTGCGAAAAATTTCATTTCAGAACAGGAACTCGAGAATGTTTATATTAAATCTGGTTGTGTGTAATTTAGTAAAAACTCAGCAAACGCAATCATATAAAAAGTAGAGATCATATAAATTACCAGAATCAAATTTAACAGACAAATAACCCGGAGTAATAGATATGGAGTTAAAAGAGATCAATAATTATGGACAGGAAATAATCGAATGCCTTAAACTCAAAACGTCCCCGGTTGCAGTTAAACTGGTCCCCAAAGGAGAAAAAGTTCCTGAAGGGATCAAAAAAGTGGATGAGCCCATGAGGCACTGCCAGCTCGTTGACAGGGTGAGAAGGACAGGCGAAGAGTTTTACGCGATGGGAGAAGACGAGCTGTGCAAAGGCGGAGCTGGTGCCATGGGTCTTGGAGAAATGCCCCCCAAAGTCGCCAGTGGAGAATTTTATTATTCGAGTTTAAAAGTGTTCAGCACCCCGGAAGCTGCAAAGCGTACCATTGATATGGTGGCGAAACTTCCCCCCAACTCTACAGAAGCCATTCTGTATGCGCCCCTTGAAAAGACCACTTTTGTGCCGGATGTTATACTTGTCATCTGCAATCCGAAGCAGATAATGTTGCTCACTCAGGCATATATGTACAAAGAAGGAGGTAGAGTGGAAACCGGTTTCGCAGGCAAACAGAGCCTCTGTTCCGACGGCGTGGTGCAGACATACAAAGAAGGAAAAATAGAAGTTACAGTCGGTTGTAGCGGCAGCAGATCTTACACCAAAATATCAGACGATGAAATGATTATGGGCATCCCTATTAAGCTCCTTCCCGACGTCGCAGCCGGGCTCAAGGAAATCTGCCCCAAATAAATATAAAACATGAATATAAATAAAGATATAAATTCCTCCATGTTTAAGCCCAAATTGGGTGAAATTAATCAAATATGACATGATAAACGCGACCTGTTTATTATGTCATATTTGAAAACTGTTTTTCCTCTTCAGATATTCGAAAATGCTAATTTTTTTAAATGCTAGCTCCAAAAACCTGTGCTTTATCCAGCCAATCTCCCTGCAAAACATCTCCTTTTGCTGTCACGCTGGTAGCTATCAAGACACCTCGGTCTTTCCACTTCATATAATCTGCCGTTTGCCTGTAAGTATCTATGGCGCCACTGAAAAATCGTTCTTCATCGCCCTCTCCACACATGATCAAAGCAGATTCTTTTATGTTAAGTGGTTTTTTACAGTTATTCACGCAGTAGGCACAAAGTCTGTCAACCGCGGCCTTCAACTGTGCAGAAATCCCAAAAAAGTACAGAGGAGAAACCAGTACAAGCATATCTGCGCTTTCGAGCAGTGGTTCAATTTCTGCCATATCGTCACACTGGATGCAGGCTCCATCCTTTGTCCAGCACATTTCACATGCCGTACATCCACCAATATTAAGTTTTGCCACTTCAATTTTATTTACTGTGTGCCCCTTTTCCTGTGCTCCTTTCATAAAGGCATCTGCCAGCATATCGCTATTTCCTTCCTTTCGCGGACTACCAGTAAGTATCAGTATTTTTTTATTCATTGCCCAACATCTCCAAGAAATTAATTCATTATATTTCCGTAATTTTACGCTTCACTCTACAAGGACTGCAAACATCTACTGTATTAATCCTGTTTTCCTACCAGATGAGAGTCACTGATTTAAAAAGCAATGATGTAATAATATTAAGGATTTTTTAAACTTCACCAGAAATAAGTCCTCTTGAGCGAGCGAAGCGAGTATTCTAAACCAAAAATTAGTCCTCTTGAGGGAGCAAAGCGACCGAAAAGGACCTCGTGCTTCCGATGCGAAACTCGGAAAGGACACCGCCCTCCCGAGGCGGAACTCGGGTGGCGCAATTAGGGTGGCGCAATTAGAGTGGGAAGCGATGAATTATATACTAACAAAGAAAAGAGAAGGAAAATGACCTCTTACATAGCAGACTCGGCAGTCTTTATAATGGGAAACTGCGATGTGGACAGCTCACTGCTTATTACCGTCCCTTCGGTAGTGGATGAATTAAAAAGCAGGGACTCCGTGCTTCGTTTTGACCTTGCAAAAGAGGGAGGGCTCAGAGTAGAATGGCCAGAACCGGAAATGGTAAAAGAGGTTCGGAAGAAAGCTGAACAGACGCGGGACTCAGAGGAACTTTCAAAAACAGATTTGGAAATTCTCGCAAAAGCCCTTGAACACAGGGAGACGGCTATACTGCTCACAGATGATTATGCAGTCCAGAACGTTGCCGTGCAGCTAGGGATTCAGGTTAAACCGATTGCCCAGAAAAAGATAAAGGATGTCCTTATCTGGCAAAAACAATGTATTGGCTGTAAAAAAACCTTTGAAAAGGGAGATGAATGCCCAGTTTGCGGTTCACCCCTCAAAAAGAAGAGAAAAAAAAGAATTAAAGGCAAGAGTTATCAGGAAAGCTGAAGAAAAAGATATAATGCTTGATAGTCTAATAATGTTTTTAACTGAGAAAAGATATACTTGAATTAAAATTTTCAGGCAGTAATTCCAGGCAGCATTCATAAGAAGAGCTGCAAAATCGGCCGGAAATACCGCCAGATAAAAAATTTCAGGTGGGAATGGAGGCATGAAGAATATAGAAGATCTCATTCAGAAAGCTGTGGAACTGCAGAACAACGGGCTTGGAAACGGCCAGATTGCCGACGAGCTTAATGTATCAAGAGAAACAGTTACATGGCTTTTAACCCGTTCGAAAAAAGAAGTTGCCGCCCCCGCTCCAAAAGACATATCCGTAAACTGGAGCAGCATAGGAAAGAGCGCTACAAGGCTTCACTACATCTCGCTTGCACTCTGCGATATGGTTCTTGAAACGCTGGAAAAGACAAACGCCGAGGTGGACGTGGTAGTTGGCGTTGCAGCAAGCGGCATTCCTCTGGCAAGCATGATGGCAAATGAGCTGGGAGCAGACTTTGCCCTTTACCATTCCCGTAAAGGACAGGATGTAGTCCAGCCCGGCCAGAAAGGTACCATCAGCAGGAACTTCGGAAGCGTTGCAGGCAAAAACTGTGTTATCGTTGACGATGTAATTACTACAGGTTCAACCACAATGGAAGTAATTGAGCAGCTGCGCGAAATGGACGCAAAACCCAGAGCAGTGGTGGTTCTTGTGGACAAAAAAGGCGCGGATACAATCGCCAATGTTCCGATTCAGTCCCTTGTCAGGATAGTGCGTGTGGACTGAAAAATACTGAAAATAAAACAGAAGAAAATCTTTTTTACATGGAAAGCCTTTCACAGGAAAGGTTTTCCAGAACTTAAATTTTTCCCACTTTCTACACTTCTCAACTTCTTTTTATTTGTTTTTCTACCTGCTTCATGCGTTTTTGAACCATTGCTTTAAAACAGGATTATTTTAAAAACAGGAATTATTATCTGCAGAATCAGGAAAGATAAGTAAGAAGGAGAAAGATTAACAGGTTTTTCACATGCCTGTTAATACTCAACTTCTGTAGATGCAATCTTTTCTGCAAGTCTTGAGAGCACTTCGGTTCTCATTCCTTCCACAAACTTGATACTGCCAACAACAAGGTGTCCGCCTCCACTTACTCCGGCACCTTTCATTTCTTCGTGAAGCTCCCTGACAATCTGGGGGATATTCATAAGCACGCCTTTTGAACGGATGACAGCAAAATCAGGGCCGTAGCCAATGGTGACAACAGGCTTGTCCGGATACTTTTTGGTAAGCACATCGTGAACTTCTCCGGAGGTCTTGCCTGGTGGAGGGAATGTAAACTTCTGGGCATAGTTTTCGACATCTATCACATTCATAATAGCCCCGTTCGCCAGTTTCTGGGATTTGACATTGAAAAGGCAGGTCTCAAGCTGCTCTTTTATCATGGCGTTTGCCTGTTCACAGAGAAGAGAAACCAGATTTTTATGGATAGTGTGGTCGCCAAGGTCCAGGATGTCGTCAATTAGACCTTTTCCACTGCTGAATTTAAGCCAGAACTGCTCATAATCCAGGGCCAGAGCCATATCTTTCAACTCCTGAAGCGAATAGCGGTCCGAGACTAAGGAGATATATCTTCCAGCCTCAGGAGCCTCAGAACGATCCCCTACTGCAGAAACAGCAGGAAGGTGCTTTATCGTATCACTGACTGCGGGATTAATCATACGGGCAACCTCGGCACACAGCATGCCAGCGGTAACTCCGAAATCTCCCCCTACATGGGCAGGGTTAACATGCCCTATAAGATACTGGTCAACGATGTCGTCAGGATGGTGGTGGTCAATAACAAGCATCTGAATGCCGTAAACATTCGCCTGCCGCATTGCAGGAACGTCTTCTTCGGTCGAGCCGTTGTCTACCTGGATAACAAGAGGCATTTTCTGCCCGTGCCTGGCATAGTCTTCAAGTGCAAAGGAAATATCCCTTGTGACATCGGCAAGTTCGTAAAAGGGAGCCTTTGAAGGAGCACGCTTATAGAAATAATACTCTGCGTCCGTTCCACCGATTTCACTGATAAGGGGAAGAATTGCCCGTTCAATGGCAATTGCAGAAGTAATCCCATCGGCATCTGCATGGTGCCTGAGAAGAATGGGTGTCGAATGGAGAATTGCCTTTTTGATCTCTTTGGCGACATGGAGCATTCTCGGCCTGAGCTTTTCCAGAATCTCGCTTTCAATAAGGAAAGGAATATCAGCAGGGGCTGCTTTCTCGTCTATTACCCTTTCAACTCTAGCCTTGACAGCAGCTTCTTTTTCTCCTGTCAGCTGTTTCATGCTCATGACTTCGATCTGAACCTGCTCATCTCTTGGAGTCACTTCTCCGGTAATCGAGACAATCATTCCTGCATCGATATGAGGGTAAGACCTCTTTCCTGCACTCTCAAAAGCCGCACATGGAATGAAGCCTCCTTCATCGCTTATGGTGAAAATTGTCGGCCCACTGGTCTGCTTTACCTGAATAACCTCTCCTTCGATCCGGATGAGCCTGCCTTTCATGCTGATATCTATCTGGGACGAATTCTTAAGCGGGAGCTCTTTTTCAATCTCGATAGTTTCGTATTTTGTGAGAGTTTGCGGGATAAGATCCAGCTTTCCTCCGGCTTTAATGCTTTTTACAAGAACAATCACAGCATCCCCAACTTCAGGCTGGACCCCGACATTGCTGGAATGCATAAGCCCTCTCACATGAGGGTTCAGATCCACAAATACGCCAAAAGAGGCAATGCTGCTCACCATGCCGTGATACAGTTTTCCTGCTTCCACATCTTTGAGGTCGCAGGACTCGTCCAGTGCATAAACATGCTGGGAACGTGCACAGGCACTGCAAATTTCTTCCTCTGCATCCTCGAGGTTATGAATTCTTGCTCCACAAACCCTGCAGGTATAGATCTTTCCAAATCCCTCGCAGGCTTCACATGGTCTGGTAACTTCAATGCTCCCCTTGCCTTTGCATTTCTCACATACTGCACCATTTTTCAAGAAACTGTTAATGTCTTTTTCTGAAATTTTCATGAAATCAACTGATTTGGACTTACCTTTCCCCTTGCAAAGAGGGCAGACCTCAGTTGAGATAACTTCGTAGCCACGTCCGTGGCAGTCTGGACATTCCTTACTCATTAATATCAACACCGGTGGTTCTTCCGAACCTGCGTTTTCTTAACCTCATAATTTAATAAAATTCAAATCTCGTTTTGAACTCCATACATGCATTTTATTCTGCGCCGGCATTCAGTCCACTGATAACTGTACGGTTTTCCCCCTGCCTGAAATCAAAGCCTGCCGACTCGTTATTTTTCTGCATATCTCCTGTTTTTAAGTTCAATATCTAATGTATACAAGATATAAGTATTTGCCAGCATGCCATTTTGCATAGCCGTCTGCATACCCGGAACTTTCAGGCTTCCAGGGCAGTTTCTGTCATATTCAGAGAATTTGGGGCTGTTATTTGGAGAATATCTATGATCAAGGACAGTGACCACAATCCAATGAAAAGCTGACGAATGCTGGTGTGAGGACTTATATAGATTCACACATATTTTAGATAGATGACTGAATGTAAAATTTTTAATTTATAACTGCTTACTTTATGTGAATTTTCACAAATTCCTCAAACAAAGAACACTTAATTACCATCAAATTCAATTTTAGATATATTGATAGGAGGGAATAGAACTATGGTTGATTTCATTGGTGGATCATTGTTTCCTGTATTAATAATTGTAATATTAATACTCTCACAATCAATAAAAATGGTTAATGAGTACGAGCGCGTTGTAATTTTCAGGCTTGGTCGCCTTAGCGGAGTAAAAGGACCAGGCATCTTTCTGATTATACCTATAATTGATAAAGCCATAAAAATCGACCTGAGAGTCGTTGCAATTGACGTCCCCAAGCAGGCAGTCATCACAAAGGATAATGTCACAGTTGAAGTGGATGCCGTTGTCTATTACAAAGTAGTTGAGCCCGGCGCTGCAATTACTCAGGTCGAAAACTATATGTTTGCAACTTCAACCCTTTCCCAGACCACACTTAGAGACGTAATGGGACAAATGGAACTTGATGAGCTGCTTTCGGAAAGAGAAAGCATCAACAAACAGATTCAGGATCTTCTGGATGCTTATACAGATCCCTGGGGGATCAAAGTTACAGGAGTAACTATCCGTGATGTAGCCCTGCCTGAAACAATGAAGAGGGCAATTGCAAAACAGGCTGAAGCTGAAAGGGAAAAGCGTGCCAGGATAATCCTTGCAGACGGAGAATTCCAGGCTGCAGAGAGAATGAAAGATGCTGCCAGCCTTTACCAGGGAGTTCCGACTGCCATTAAACTAAGAGAACTCCAGACTCTTGCCGAGATTGCCAGAGAGAAAAACCTGATCGTAGTTACACAATCTCAGAATCTTGAAACCGGAAATATTGCCGCCCTTTCTAAAGCTATATCCGAAAAGAAAGAACTATGAAGACAGATAAAGCCGAAAAGAATGTAAAAACGAGAAAGGATAATTAATTATGCAAATAAAATTGGTTTTCCGTTCTCTCTTTATTTTATTTCTCTGCATGACCTTTACAGCTGTTTTCACGCCTCCTGCAGGGGCAGCAGCTGAAGATAAAGTGCTTGTGCTTGAGATTAGCGGGGCTATCACCCCGGCATCCGACAATTTGATAGCTGACGCAATAGAAAGAGCCGAGAACGGAAACTTTGAGGCTCTCATAATTACCCTGGATACTCCAGGAGGGGGGCTGGATGAGACTCAGATAATCATAAAGGCAATTGAGAATGCCACCGTTCCTGTGATAGGTTTTGTTCCTGAGAGCGGAAAAGCCTGGTCTGCAGGAACCCTTATACTTATGGGGACCGATGTTGCTGCAATGGCTCCTTTTACAGTCATAGGATCAGCCCAGCCGGTACAGATGTCTGCAGAAGGAACAAAACCCGTCGAGGACGAGAAAATAATAAATGCCCTCGTAAAATTTTCTACTGAAACGGCAAGAAAACACGGGAGAAACGAAACTTTTGCAGAAGAAGTGATCACAAAGAACCGGAACCTGAATGACGAAGAAGCTCTGGAAGAAGGAGTTATAGAATACAGAGCCTCTTCCATTCGGGATCTGCTTGCTCAGGTAGATGGAAAAATTGTAAAAGGTAAAGAACTGCATACCTTAAATGCAGAAATTGAAACCTACGCCCCTCCCTTTTCCCTTTCCTTCCTGATGCTCATTTCAAACCCGATCCTTTCTTCCCTTCTTCTGACAATCGGGCTCTACGGGATTATCTTTGGGATTTCAAGCCCCGGAGCCGGAGCAGAAATTTTTGGGATTATTTCAATCGTGCTCGGGCTGATAGGCACAGGATTCGATATTAATATAGCAGCATTTTTCCTTATCATTGTAGGGATAGGACTTCTTATTTTAGAAATTAAGACCCCAGGATTTGGAATTTTCGGGCTTGCAGGGCTTATCAGCCTGATTATAGGCAGCCTCTTCCTCGTACCGCTGGGAAGTGAAAACATTTACACTCCGGAGTTCAGGAGACTGCTAAGTTTGACAATTGTAACTCCCACAATAGTTTTCGGTATTTTTCTTGTCTATGCAGTATATAAAGTAGCCGAAATCAGAAAGAAGAAGCCAGTTATTGGAGATATTATAGGAGATACCGCCCGAACTATAGATTCGATAAGCCCTGAGAAAAAAGGATTTGTCCGATATAGGGGAGAGTACTGGAAAGCCAGATCCGAAGAAAAAATAGGAGTTGATCAGGAAGTAGAAATTATTGGAAAAGAAAGGGAAGTTCTTGTAGTAAAAAGAAAAATATAAACTTCCTTTCTCTTCTGTTATTCTGTTACCCTTCAATTATTTTCTTATTTCTTTATTGTAGCTTACTTTCTTTTCTTGCTCTTTATTTTCTCAAGAACTCTGTATTTTTTATTGATAGCTTCTTCAGCCGCCCTGTCAATTGCAGCCCTCATTTCCTCAAAGTCTCTTGGGTTTTCTTCTCCATGCACCTTTTTGACAGGAGTATAAGCTGATTCTCTAAATCGGGGTGCAAAGTCCCGGACTTCGCCATTAACAATAATTTCAGCTCCGCTGCCTTCTTCAACACGGCCTATGATGTCAATCTCAACCCCTGCAGCCCGAACGGTTTCAAGAATTTCGCCTGCATATTCAGGAGGGGAAATAACCAGCAGGGCATCAAGAGACACGCCAAGATAATCTATTTTAAGGGTCTCGAGCATGGAGAGAACCTTCGGGTTCACAAGAGCCCGCATTTTTTCTTCTTCAAAGACCATTTTTACCTTTGCAGTCTTTGAGATTTCCCGGGCATCCCCGCGGATTCCTCCATTGGTAACATCGGTCATGGAATGGACCTTTTTATAAAGCCCCGAATTCAGGAGAGCTTCGCAGGCTTCAAGAAAACGGATGTTAATAGTCTCTTCCACAACATCATGCATCCCGTAGTAAAGTGCAGTTGTGGAAATTGTTCCTCCTCCTGCGCCTTCAGTCATAAGTATAAGGTCTCCTGCCCTTGTTTTATTGCGTGAGGTAAGGGAAGAGGTAACACCAACAGCTCCGACGCCTCCGGTCATCCTTTCACCTATGACCATGTCCCCGCCTATACGGAGAGTGCTTCCGGTGATGAGAGGAATTCCGGTAAGCTCTGAAACCGTGGTTATTCCTGCAATATGGTCGAATATTTTTGCCACATCTCCGTCGTCTGCAATATGGATATCTGAAAGCATGGCAAGGGGGCGGGCTCCCATTGAATAGACATCACGCAGGGCTGCTCTGGCTACATGGAAACCAGAAAGGAACGGGAAATCACTGAGGCGGGAGTGTATCCCGTCAATTGTGACTACCAGGTATTCATCCCCTATTTTCACAACGCCTGAGTCATCAAGCTGAGAGCTGTCAACGACAGCACCGGTCTTGCCTATAACTTCCCCAAGCTTGGAATGAACATAAAAGTCTCCTGTACCTCTTGAGCCCACACCGAATTCACCCATAGCAACTCCTGAAACAGTGGGGCTTAATACGTCTCCCTCGGTGTGGAGAGTCGCTTTCGCCTCACAGATAACTGCAGCTGCAATCTCGCGGGCCCTGCCGGAGCTTATGCTTTTGATTTCAAGTATTCTTGAAGCGAGCTGTGCCTCAAGCCCGGTTTCATTTGAAGGGTCTTTTCTAAGAGCCCGTTTTGCATAACCTTCTATATCCATAACAACCATCCTCTCGAAGATCTCTGTCGCTGCTTTACAGGGTGCAGGACAGGATAATAATTTGGAATTAATACTGGTTTTCCTGATTAGTTTTAGATTGAATATTAAATGATACAAAATACCTCAAAACCCAAACTTAGCAATCTAAAAAACGGTAAGTAAAGGTATAGCTACAAAACCAGAGCATACCTGCCTGTATATTTGTTTAGTTACACTTTTCGTTTAATCACACTTCAGCACATTTCAACGAAGTTTTTCAAAATCTTCAGCCCTGTAGCTCCGCTTTTTTCAGGGTGGAACTGGGTGCCCATGACATTACCTTTTGAGTTCACCACGGAAGCTGAAAACTCAAGCCCATACTCACATGACGCCAGGGTATTCTCTGCAGCCGTATCAACATAGTATGAGTGTACGAAATACACAAAAGAACCGTCAGGAATACCTCTGAACAGAGGATGATCCTGTGTGATCCTGATATTGTTCCAGCCCATGTGGGGCACTTTCAGTTCAGACTTTGGAAAGCGGAGTACCCTGCCGTGGATGAGGTCGAGACCATCTGTCAACCCTCCTTCTTCAGAGGAACTCATCAAAACCTGCTGCCCGAGACAGATCCCGAGCATTGGTTTTCCCGAGTCTGCAAATTCCGCAATAGTATCTTTGAGGGGGACAAGACATTTCATCGCATCTATAAAAGCACCGACTCCAGGTAGAATAACACCGTCTGCTTCCAGGATCTCTTCAGGATTCCCGGAGATTGCGGGACTTGCTCCAACGTGTTCAAGCCCCTTTTGAACACTTCTGAGATTTCCAAGCCCGTAATCGATAATCACGATTCTTTTCATAGCTCTAACAAACAAAGTTAAGATAGATTAAGCTTACGAACAAAGAATTTCAAAAATGTGTGGAAAAATAAGAAAAATATGAAGTAAAAATAAGAGAATTTTACCTGAAAAATACAAAAGTAAACATTTCAGGCCAGTATTTATCTGCAAAAAGGTTACAGGGGTATTTTCTCCTGCTCAAAAATCACCTTGTGCTTGCCACAGCGAACGCATTTGTAACGTTTTTCGAGCACCTTTGGCATGAAATAGAGTGCCCCGCTTTTTCGTTTCCAATCGTGCAGTCCTAGAAGACACAAAAAATTTTGTCTATGGTCCGATTCACCTGGATCATCAGAACATTCTTGAGTCAAAAACCTATTTCCCTCGCTATAGTTAGTAAGGTTGTTTTGCGGTATTAAATGACTTTATGCACAAAAGTGCTATATAAACATATACTTATTAAGGATAAATAAAATCATTCCTGCCATTAAACCGAAATGTTTGCCAACGTATCAAAAAGTTATAAATAGAAGGATTGAATATTGTAGAATGTTACACAGTTAAACTTTAATTCTCAAAATTAAAGTGAGGGGGAAATATAATGAGAATTCAGCTATTCAGACGCAACGAAAAGGCAATGGAATTGCCAATTAACATCGTTGTGATGCTCGTCGTGGCGATGGTCGCTCTTGCAACGCTTATTTCGATAATACCGACTCCTACAAAGGAAATGTCAGTTTTTGTGGAAAGGACAGCACTCGGGACAGGAAGTCTTCAGCCAGGAAACTCGATAATAGTAAGTGCTGCTACTGCGCAAAACCCGTTCGCCGTATCAGCAGAAGTAAGAGTCACAGATAAAGATGGAAACCCGGTAAGAGGTGCAAATGTTATCCTTAAAGGTCTTGGAGGTGTGGCATCAAACACAACTGACATTAACGGCGTCACTGTGCTGACAACACCGGCAACTGGGCGGGTAAGGCTTGACCCGAACCAGAATGAAGGTACAATGGACCTGAAAATCATAGCAGACGGGTTCTATGATTACGAGAAAAAAGACGCAGTTATGATCATCAAGACCCGCTAAATGGACACATAGAAGGATAATACGGATAAGCTGGAGAACTGGGGGAAAATGCACATGCTGCCTGAAAACTTAAAAGAGAATGAAAAAGGAACTGTAGGGCTTCCGATAAGGATTGTAGTTCTTTCGATAGTCGGGTTTATAGGGTTTTGTGCGATTCTCTCAGCCATTTCAGAGGCTCCGAAGCCTCCGGAATCCATGTATGCAACACCAAATATAAGCACATTTTCACTCAGCTCAGGAGGAGAAGGGTCCAGCTTTAGCATGAAAATAAGCGTTCTTGACAGTGAAAACCGCGGGGTGGGAGGAGCAAATGTAATTTTGTGGAGTCCGGACAGAAAAAACGCTTATTCGGGTGTTACGGATTCTAACGGGAACGTAATAATAATGATTTCTAACCCTGAACTGCCTCCTGGAAAAGCAGAAGGGTATATTTCGATAAAAGTGATGAGAAGCGGATATAAGGATATTAATGAAGAGTATTTTGTAAAGATAAAAAGAATTTAAAGCTTTGATTGAGAGTTTCCAAAACAATTCTGGAGAATTACGCTTTAAGAATTAGATTTGGCAAATTAGTCTCTTAAGAAGTTAAGAATCCGAAAAAGCTCTTTTTAATACTCGTTCTTTTTTAGATTTTAGATATCACATTTAATTTGCATATACCTGAATTTGACTTTTGAAGTATTACATCAAGATATTCTCGTTATTAACCATAAACCATAGCCCACAGAATGCCATAAAACCTCCGCAGAGGTATACCAGTTTTCTGTGTGTGGGCTGTGAAATTATTTCTGTCCCTTTGGAAAAAGAGGAGGATAAAGATAAAAGAAATCCAAAGTCTGCTATCCAGTGCCCGATAACGAATGCAATTACTGCAAGGATACCTATTAGATACTCCTCAAGAATGATTGCACTGCCCGCCGTTAACCACCATGAAACAAAAAAAGGGTTCAATGCGGAGGTAATAATTCCTGCGGATACCGTACCTGAGAAAGGGTTCAATGCTGAAGTTATGACTCCTGAAGACATGGGACCCGAGCAGAGGTTAAGGCTGCTGGCTGAGATACAGACATCCATTGTAGAGGCTTCTTTTGCTTTTTTAACCATTAAAAGCCCGAAGGCCACCATTAAAAAACCTCCCGCAATAGCCAGGTGCGAGATAATTGATTGCCTGAGAAAAGATGAGGCCCCTATCAGGATAAGCATGAAAAAAACAAATTCTACAAGGGCGTGACCCATAAATATCGAAGGTCCTGCTCTCCAGCCTTTATGAAAAGATGCCCCGATTGTTGCAAACATCATGGGTCCTGGAATAATGGCTGCAGATATACCTACTGTGAAGCCGAGAACAAGAGCCTTAATTAATTCTATAACGGTGCCGCCCCCATATATCTCAGTACAGAAGTATAGGAAGTTGCCATATAAAAATGTTTTTAGACTGATCAAAAAATAGAGTTTACCGCATCAGTCAGAAAAAACACATCATTAACTATAACCGGTTTGTCTGTAAATTTGCCTGATTTTGCTGTTAACTGGTAATTTGAGAGACTGCAAAGTATACACACTACTTTATAAATTAATTTATTGCTCTGCAGATTGATAATTAGTCACTTGATATATAAAATATCACGACGGAGGATAATTATTGGTGACGGTTTTCTGTTTTCATTGTTAGTCCGTTAGTGATTTTTGTTTCCGGTTAACCATGGAAAACTTCAAAAGTACAGCTCCTGCCATAATTACCGCAAGCCCGATTGAGAAGTAAGGAGACCTTATTATATCCCATCGGCCGGACCAGATAAGAAGCCCTGTAAGGAAAAGGACTGAAGATCCGGCAATTCCCGAGATTTCTACCGGAACTTTTATGGAACCCAGTGTAAACCTGTCTCTATTTTCAAGGAATTCAATACGCGATTCAAGTTTTCTTATATATTCCTGCGATGCATCTTCCTGACCTTTCATGTCCCGGACTTCACCCTCAAGTTTTCCAATCTCCGGCTCAAGGCTGCTGTGCACAAAACCAGAAAGGTCAGATATTGCTGCCTGTAAAGTATGAAGGCTTTCCGAGAGGCTGGAAAAAAGAGTGCTTATCTCTTTTATTCTATAACTGACTCCCGAAACATCGGAAGAGCTGTCCAGAGAAATCATGGAAGCGTTTGAAGACCCTGAAGAAGGCAGGACAGAACTGAAGGCAAAATTAGAAATATTCTCCTGTGTTACCGACGGAGAAGAGTCTGAAAGCAAAGAATTTCCCGAAAGAGGAAAAGGAGATTCAGGAGAGATAGAAGGCACATGCGGAGTAACTGAAGAACCTGTAGCAGGCTTTGCAGAGGCCAGTTCCTGAAAAGAATCTGAAGAAATTCCTGAAAGAACCTTCCCAGCCTGTGAATTTTGAGGCATTTCAATAGATAGGCGGCGTTCAACTGCTCTAAGTCGCTTTTCAAAACTTCTGATGTTCTGGTCAAAGATTTCAATTCGTCCCTGAAGATCGTCCCTTATTTCGGGCTCTGCCTGACATGCTTTACTCAATTGAACCATAACCCCCAAAAAATACTACTATGAAATCATATTCAGACAGATATAAATATTTTGTATTTGGGATAAAAGATAAAAAGGATATTAAAAAAGAAAGGAACTATAAATGGAAAAATTAAAGAGGTCTTACCTCAATAAAATCTCCGCTGTCCTGAGCCTCCATAATTTCCAGTGCAAGGTCTGAGTTTATCCTGAGTTTCACATCTCCATGCCGGCTAACAGTTGCACTGAAAAGATATTCATCTTCAATAAATATCTCCACATCCCTTCCAGCGAGCTCGGGAGCCCCAAGGATAAGGTGTTTTTTGGTTCTTTCGATAACAGGATGAACCGGAGAAGCAGGAACACCTTTTTCAGGTACCGATTCCCGGGCTTTTCCCGGAAAAGCTTTGCGTTCAGCTCCTCTTTTCAGACCTTTTGTGCTTTTTGGAGTTTCAGCTTCAATCTCCCTTACATCGATATGGAGCCCAAGTATGTTTTCGATCCTGTCAATGACGTTACCGCCTTTGCCGATAACTTTCCTCATATCTTCATCTAAAACCTTTACAATTGCGCTGTCGTCCGAGGTAACTTCCACTTCAACAGGACCCGTTGCATACCTGCCGATAACATTCCTTATTTCTTCTTCGGCCAGTTTCCAGGCAGGCTTGCGGCTTTCCCTGGGAGAGCCTATTGGCATGACCACGACCTGTTCTCCATAAGTGTAAATCTCATACTCGACCTTGCCGGTTTCAAAATCCGCAATGGTAATTACCGGCCTTGCGAGGTCCTGCTCGGTCATACCGTGAGGGACCTTAACTGTAAAAGCGAGCACCAGAACCTTTGCAACCTCTCCTTTGTCGATGAAAATTACAGTGTCAACTACCTGAGGGATTACACCCAGTTCAACCCTGCCTATAAGGCGCTGGATTGCGTCCACTGCGCGGGTTGCATGTACCACTCCAATCATTCCAACCCCTGCAAGCCGCATGTCCGCAAAGATCAGAAAATCCCCGGTTTTCCGGACTTCATCATAGATGGTGTAGTCCGGCCTGACAAGGAGCAAAAGATCAGCGGTATCCTCCATCCTTCCGTTGAGAGGAGAATACTGAGTGATCTCAGCAGGCACCTGCAGGTCCCTCGGAGATTCCATGGTTTTGACTACCTGCCCGTGGTCGTTCAGGTAGCGTGCAACCCCGGCAGCAAAAGTGGACTTACCGGCTCCCGGTGGCCCTGCAATGAGGATTCCACGCTGGCTTATTATGCGCTCTTTCAGCTTATCGCTCAGGCGGTAGTGCTCAAGGTCAACAACAACCGTAGGCCTGACAATAGTTATCTCCATGTCATCAGAAAAAGGCGGATGTGCAATTGCAATCCTCATATTTCTGATCTGCAGGACCGTAGCCCCGCTTGAAGACATCTCTATGAAAGACTCGGGGTCAAGCCTGGCTCTCTCGATAAGCTCTTTAGAGATGCTGGAAAGTTCCTGAGAACTTGCAGGTTCTTCCCTGATCCGCACATAACGCACCTGACCAACAGGACCCTTCTTGGCCATTGGAGAAACCCCGTTTTTGAGATGTACGGACATCGTGTCGTCAGTGAAGAAGTGCTCTACTTTAAGAGGACCGAATTCCGAGGGGTCCAGAACTTTGGGATGCATATACTCAACTTCAAGTCCTTTTGCCCTGGCTATCAAAGCCTGTACGCGGTCCTCGCTAACGAACAGCCCCCCTGCATCAAGAGCGGTCTGCCGGATAAGGGCATCCACCCTTCCTTCTTTAGAAAGCCTGATCTCTTCAATAGTGGGCCGAGCCCCGCTGAATTGAAGTTGAATATCCCCCCTGTCTGCCAGCTTGCGGAGTTCAGAAAGTTCCTCAAGCCCCTTAAACCCGATTTCTCTGCCCTTATTTGCCTGGGCTTCAAGTTCCGATACTACAGCTTCAGGAATGATAACCTCAGCTCTCCCGAACTCACCGCTTTTAATTCGGGACGAAAGCCTCCCGTCAATAATCACGCTCGTATCCGGAACAATTCTCCATATCCGCTTCTCATCAGCCATATAAATGGATATAGAGCCAGAAAGTATATAATATAATCCTTAGCGGTTTCCATAGATTATCCAATACCTATTTAAATGATGAGATAATATTATTACTGATAGTAATAATTAGGTGATAAATTATGCGTGCAAAGCATATTAAAAACCCTGTGGAAATATTAAAAGAATTTTGTGAAAGTAGTAACATATCTCCAGTTAGTCAAGAGATAGTTGAAGAATATATTATGGATATGACAATTGAGAACGTGAAGCCCAGTACGCTATTATACAACGCTAAAATAATGAAATATTTCTTGTCTAACGTAAAAACCGATCTGGACAAATTAGACGTTAAAGATTGCAAACAGCTACAGGCAGCGCTTCATAACAAGGATTGTGCGGAATCCACAAAGAAAATGTATATGATAGGTTTCAAGCGTTTCCTTCATTGGTATGGAAGAAACAAGGGTAACAGAAAGTATATGGATCTAGCAGATTCGATGAAAAGGAAGTCTAAGATTGAGCGCAAAGTTCCCAGTGATCTGTTAACCGAATCTGAAATAATGCAGATGATAGAAGCAACAACTAATCATCGCGACGCTGCCATAATAGCTACACTATATGAAAGTGGGTGTCGTATTAGTGAATTACTGTCCTGTAGAATAAAAGATATTGAGTTTGTTAGTAGTGGATGTAAAATAACATTCCCCAAATCAAAGACTGAATCTAGAACTGTATTATTAGTTTTTGCAACTGGGTATATTCAGAGGTATCTAAGTAAACATCATGACAAAAATAATCCTGATTCACCATTGTTTATCACAAACAGTAAACAGAGCATCGGAACAAAAGAAAAACCAGCCTCAGGTTATAAAGTTATAGAGTATTCTACAATTCATATGATTATTAGAGATATAGCAAAAGCTGCTGGAATCAAGAAGAGGGTTTATCCACACCTCTTCAGGCACACAAGGGCTACAATATTATCGAAGTCTAATAAGATAAGCGAGGCTAATCTAAGAAACATGTTAGGGTGGGCCCCTGGTAGCTATATGCCAAGTATATATGTCCACCTTAGTGGGGAAGACTCGGCTAACGCCGTCAGAGAGCTTTATGGTCTTATTGATCCACAGAAGACTACATCTGGGATAGAGATGGGAATATGCATAAGGTGCAAAGAGCCAAACCCAGTAGGGGAATCGCTTTGTCGCAAGTGTAGTCTACCACTAACGAAAGAAGCCGAACAGATGGATGCGATACTTAATCAGGCACTCTCGACTTATTTTACTCAAAATCCAAATACTCAGGTAGACCTTATGAAGACTATTTTAAGTCAGTCAAAGTAATTTTTTTTGCTCGAATTGTGAAATTCTTATTAATACATATTGTTTATAATCTGGAGGAATGAATATTCTACGCCCCATATTGATTTTCGAAGCCACGTAGAGCCTCCATAGCCATTGACCAGATTATTAGTAGGATATTTAGATTACCTGTTTTTCATTCAAGTCGTTGATTTTTTAACCACTGAAGTTTAATCCTATAAATACGTATTGTTTTAAAGGCTTATTAACACTTATTTTGACGAACGAAGGCTTATTATGATCGCTACGAACTCATCTTACATATATAATGAATCATAATTTATTAGTATATGAATTCAAAACAGCAAGCCAATGAACTTATACGAAGTCACGGGATAGAAAACGTCAAACGCATAGCTCAATATGGCGAGCAGCCTTACAAGGCTATGGCTACTACATTACTAGAAATTGCAGGGGAGGAGGTTCCTGTCTAATGGTAAGACGCATAGTAGATGCCGACAAAAAAGCTGTCGGCATCACAATATCCCTACCCCCTTCCTCGATTAGACTTATAGACGGCAGCAGAGGACAACAATCCAGATCTAGCTACATTAACAATCTCATAAAAGACAGGATGATGGGATAATGGGCAATCTTTACTTGGCAAGCTACCCACTAACACCGAAAATATATTCGGAAATGCGTAGGCTGGGAGAATCCCGCGCTAGCGTTATACGTCTGGCACTATGCCAGTACTTTGGCATCGATCAAACTGGAAAGGTCATACCGACCCTTGAAATAATTATATGGAACAAGCTTACGGATGAAGCTAAACTTCATGAGATTTCAAGCCAGCAACTTGTACGGGATATTATTGATGATTATCTAGCTCGTCAACCAACGATACAGACTCGACCACCAGAAGAAATCGATGCAGAAATAGAAGAAAAAATCAATGAGATTGTCAGTACATACAAAAACACTAATCCATACTTTGAGAAAGCGCGCATTAGTCAAGTCAGAAATCGTATTCTAGCAAAAAGGCTCCAGACTAGAAAATGTAAATCACCTCTTAACGTGCTCGATGAAGCCCTTGATCACCAAGCAAAAATATTAGGCAGGACTAGAGAAGAGATCGAAAGAGATTTATTGTGTGCTTATTTCAATATCAAGCAGGTGGTTAAATAAATTGGATAGAGGCCTATTATAAGACCTCAATATCTCTTGAGTCTTGCTTTTTTGCACCGATCCTTGCTATTGAGTTGACATAGCATTTCACCTGTACAGCTACGTTGACATTCGGGTCGCACATTCTATAATCGTATAAACCAGTCTCATTGATTATAGCCTCTTTTATTGAAATGTCAAGTTCCATCTTGTCTACTTTATTGAGAATTAGCTCAAATATTTTCCCATATTTTATGCTGTTTTCATAGTAGATATTGAAAAACTGTCTCTCGGCTTCTTTTACATTACCCTGTAGTGCGGAAGCAACTATTTTCTCGGCACCCCATTCTTCTAAAGTGCCTGTTTCATCCCCTACGTTTTCTAACGCTATGTGATTCTTTCTGTTAACTGACGCTGTAGTTAATATTATAGCTTGTCTGAGCGAGCCAAGAGCTCTCTGTGCAAGTATTTCAAGCGCACCTTCATCATACGTTATACCTTCATTTTTACATATAAACATCAGCCGTTGAACTATGAGATCGTCTGAAATTGGCTTGAAATTGACACGAAAGCATCTATCCTGAATTGGACTAATGATTTTTTCTGGGTTATTACAGGCGAATATGAACTTAGCTGTTTCCGTATTCTCTTGCATAATTTCCTTGAGTGCATCTTGTGCTTGATTCGTAAGCTCATCAGCTTCGTCAAGGAATATAATATGAAATGATGCAGCCGCTGGAGCCATTATTGTAAGTTGTTTTATTTTTACCCTTATAAATTCAATTCCGCGTTCATTTGACGCGTTGAACCGAGAAAAATTATCTCTCCAGTTTTTTCCGAACAATTCTTGTGCTAATACCATTGCAGCAGATGTTTTTCCTACACCAGGTGGACCGGCAAATAACATATGAGGTATAGCCAAGTTTGGATTAGGCGAATTAACCCATTCTTCGATTTTCATTTGTATATTCGGCTGTCCCACTAAGTCTTTTATCCTTTTTGGTTTATACTTCTCGTCTAAATTTTCACTTGACATGTATATAAATATGCTAATTATAAATATATATTTTTCTTAGTAAACATTAAATATCAATATTTATTATAGATTTATAATATGGAGAATAATATAGAAAAACAAAGCGATAAAATTAATTTAAAGGCTGAAGATATGGTAGAAAAGACCAAAAAAGAAGCTGCAATAACAGAGGAAAATGAAGTAAACCATCGAATAGAGTTTCTAAGGGCCGAGCCTATATATCCTGAAGAGTTAAAACAACACCCTATCAACGCCACGCTATATCAAGACGAATCTGTTGATTTGGATCTAGTTGACAGTATTAGAAAAAAGGGTTTAGTCGAACCGCTTATAGTAAAAGAAGATAAAACGATTATTAGTGGACATAGAAGATGGCGAGCCTTAAAATATATTAACGAAAGACAGCTAGGCAGAATCATAGTCGACAGTAAGGGCGACAAAATTGCCGACATGCCTTTCGTTCGTCGGACAGCTACATGTCACTTAGTCAGGTTTAAAAGCACAGAAGAAGAGCAGCTTGCTATTGTCGAATACAATCGCCGCCGACTTAAACGAATGTCGCAAATGTATAATGAAATCGAGATGTTACATGACGTCTTCGATGGAGTGGCGCAAAACAATTCGCGGGCTAATCTAAAACAAAACTCCGGTGCGCCAACATTGGTGCGTCGGTTGAAAGAAGCAGTGAAAAATGGTGAAATAGACGAGCAAGAAATTGATTGGAGTCTAACGCCTGCAGAAATCGCCTGTCAATATGGGCACCTTGTTGGTGGTCCGAAATTTACCGACAAGGAAGAATACGACAAATCAAAAGCTGAAACAAATACAAAAATTGGAAAAATTCTAGGGATAGGTAAGACAACTGTTGCAAACTTAACAGAAGTCGGGCGACTTGCCAAAGATTTCAGTGACCCGCACGCAGTCAAATCTATGGAACTCATGGACAGGGGTATATGGAAAATTGGTGCGGCTCATAAATATGTGTGGCTTCGAAAGAGAGTGCTTTCAAGAAACGAGCCTGGTTCAGTCATTGCGAAAGAGTTAATTCAGGATATAGATGCAGGAATTAGAATTAAGGAGAAGAAAGAAAAAGGTAAGATTCTAACACCTGCCGCCGCAGTGAAAGAGTTTCAAAAATTAGTGAAATCAGAGGAAGAAAAAATAGATTTATACAGCGGTCCAAGAAAACTCACATACTCTGTTCTATACTTTGATTTTCCTGCTATTGAGCCCTATAATATCAACGAGGAAAATGCATATGAGCTCCCAGAGGAAATCAAAAATGTGTTTACTCCATCCGCAAACAATTCTGCAATGTTTATAGCAACGAATAGCAAAAATTTGACTCAAGCATCGCTTTATCTTACGCGATGGGGCTTTAAGCTAAGGTCATACATCCTAATCAAGGAGAAGAAAGGTCATGAAATGCTGCTATTTTGTATTAGGGGTTCATTGGCTATGCCAAAGCCCGAAAATTGGCCGAGCAATATAATTCAAAATAAAAGTTCGATTCTACAACTTATTCGATCGATATATCCCGAAGAAGAAAGCTTTTGGGAAGTACATCTCGACAAGTATCATACACAACCCGAAGGGTGGGGAAAATCACTAGAACAGATAAAAGCTGAGAAAGAAGCAACTGAAAGAGAAGTAGCTAAACAGGAAGAAAATGAGGTAGACGATGAAGATACCAAAGATGAAGGGGAAGGCGTTGCTCCAGTAGCGCGAGGAGGGTGGACATAAAACGGTGTTCGGGATATTTCAAGCTTGACTTATCCCGATTTTTGATTTTTTTAGAACTTCTGATACATTCCCAGTGAAAAGCTCATGTTTCCGTCTTCGACTGAAAGTGCTTTTTTGTTGCTGACAAGCTCTGAGTTTATCATGAGCTCTTTACAGGTTCCGCTACACTTATAAAACAGTGCAGGATTACACTTTAGTGCTGCTGCATCCAGCAGTTTCATAATGATTGTAAAGGCACGGTATGACATGTTGTTTGATATTTCACGTGCCAACCTTGCTTGAAACTTACTCTCTGTACCTGATTCCGCAATTTGCTTCTCCTCAATCTCTGAAACCTTCCTGCAATATTGTCCGAGCATGAAAAATGCTCGCTTGGCGTTTACATCACCGGTATTAAAGAACTTCTCATTTGCTGCGAAATATTCATCAACCTTACTTTTCTCAACTTCAACTTTTGTGCTTTTCTCAACTTCAGCTTTTGTGTTTACCATTTCTAAATGCTCCTATTTTTATGCTTGTTTGACGATTATTCGACAAAATAATAATTTCGACTATTCGTATTTATACCTATTGTCTATAACTGTGCCAACTGATAGCGTTTATGACAAAAAGAAAAATTCTATATATTGCTCGATTCCCGAGGAAGATAAAAAAGAAGTAACGTGTGCTTAAAAGAAGAAATTCGGGATTTGTTATAGGTAATCTAGCCTTCGTATAAGCCCGAGATCAGGGTTCTAAGCTTCATAGCCGAGCTTTTAGGATAAAATAAGGCAATTGGATAGATATTACATAAAAAGCAGTTAAAAAGGGTTAAAGTTGGTAATTACCAGTCTGCTACTTCATATGCTGGTCTATCTATAATTCTTTCACTTACCTTTGTACCTTCGGGACAAACGTCTTCATAGGAAACATCGCCAGGTAACGCATAATTCTTGCCTTTATCCCTCACAATATACAATATTTCTCTAGCCCTACTAGCACCAACATTCCATACGCGAGCTTCTGCTTCCGCTAACTCGAGAGAGGTACGCATTGAACGTTGAATAGCAGGAGTTATACCTGTATGGAGGAATATGGCATCTGCTTCAAGCCCTTTTGATGAATGAATTGTCATAACCCTATTGCTTTTAGCTTCATCACAAGATATGAAATCCTGTCGATAAATTAGTCCCTGCATCTTTACTAGGAATTGTTTTCCCGGAAGAGCGTTTTTACCAGGTTGAGTCATTCCCTGCGTTGGATCTGAAGAGGTGAGAATTTCAATAACCTTCGGTTTCAAAATCCCTGTTCCATCCTGTACTTGAGGGAAATAAATAATATCTTTCCCAAGAAATTCCTCAATATAAACAGATTTCCTTTCTTTTTCGGTTTTTCCGTAGTTCTCAATTTCAAGTATGGTTGAAGGGAAGCGTTTTATAATCGCTATAAGCTCTTCTTTTCTCAATGGCATTTCTGTTCTTACAGCAATTATAGCATTAGCTAAATCTATTTCAGCATTGCTCCATCCCAGACCTCGATAAACATGAGAATGTACACTGAATATTTTACCTTCCTTAGCTAGATGCAGAGCAACTCCTGGAATTTGAAAATTACATCTCACTAAATAAAATGCCGAATTATGTATCGGATACTCATCTCTGTAATCAATATCTTTTATTACATTACCACACCCGTTTTTTGCATATATCATAGGTGTGGGTTCCATACCTTCAGCTTCAAGTATCTCGTTGCATATATTTTTGATCTGCATTGGAAGCCTATAAGTCTCCTGTAAAATTATTGTTTTGTCAGCTTCCCAGTTAGCAAAGAAGTCAGGACTTCCTCCTGCATATCCATATATGGATTGGTTAGGATCTCCGGCAATTATGACGTAGTCACATAACAATGACCATAACCAGAAAGTTTTGTTCATTTGAGGTGTTAAATCCTGAAACTCGTCTACCATTAAGACAGGAGTATCAAGCTGAATATTGTGTTTTAATATGAGTTCAAGCATGTCAGAGAAATCGATCTTACCAATGCCTTTTTTATAACTGTCCCAGTCTTCGAAGAACTTCACTATTTCGTCAGTAGACAACGATATTTTACCATATCCTGGAAAATTCTCAAAATCTTCAATCGATACACAGGTACTCCGACACCAGTTATAGAGCTCAAACATATCACCAGTGCATTCGGTCTCTTCATCAACTGCTTCAATATCATCTTCTTCTAATTCTTCTACTATTTCCTCTTCTTCTTCCTTCTCAACGACAGGCTTCTTTACTTTAGTACAGTGCGTATAATCATATTTGAGAGCAAATTCATACTTATCATTGTCACCTATTATCCCGAGTTTACTCCCTATAATTCCAGTGCGTAGAAGTAATCTCAGGCAAATAGAATGTATAGTGCCTACGTGTCTTTTAATCTCTTTTTCTTTAAACCCGGTTAATTCATGAACTTTTTCGATTAGATCATGTGCTGCAGACTTTCGATAAGTGATCACGGTAATATCTTCTGGTTGATACCCTCGGGATAATAAGAACTGGTAGCCGTGAACTTCATCCATAAGTTTTGTTGTCTTGCCGCATCCGGGTGGTCCAAAGATTTTAAATCTTGTAGCTAGCATTTCTGCACCTCAATGCTAATTTATGAGAAGTAATGAATTTCTTAAACGAGGGAAAAAGGGAAGCTGTTAAAAGAGTCCGTTCCTGCATTTTTCGATTGAGACAAATATACAAGGGAAAGAAGGGAAGGAGGGAAGCGATTCTGCATAGCACAATTTCCTTAATATTATTCCCTTTTTGGTCAAATTTAGCAAAAAAATCAGTTGAGGGAACAGCACGGATCCACGAGGGAAGGAACTCTTTTAACCACTTCCTACGAGTTCCCTCGTACTTCCCTCGCTTCCCTCCCATAAAAGATAAAGAAGTAAAGTTGAACATCCAAGTTCACTCCTCTTCCTCACCCTGTCCTAAAAGGGTTGAAGGTTCTAATTCCCAACAGGAATCCCGTTTTCCTCCTTTTTTAACATTTTTTCCTTTTCTCATCTTGAGGTTGTGCATCGTTTCATCAAGTCTACTTCTATCAACAGGACATCTAGACTCTAGAATTAGCTCTGAAACAACACGAGATTTTACAAAATATCTTCCACCGTCTTCAAGAATTTTCGGTGCATTGTCGATATCGAACGCTTTTTTATCTGTAACAATCTTAAGCTTGCGGATTTTTTCGAATAATTCGGTAGCATATGAAACAGCAGTCGAATCTATAAGATTACGCGTAACCTCTTTCTTATTCTCAGTCAATGCATCAATTAAATCAAACCATGCATTGCCTAATCTAGGTGCGCGCTTTTCAAATTCACGGAAGTATTGCTTCCTGAAAAATGCTTCTTCTTCTATTCTTTCTGCAGGAATACTGACAATTTTGTCATCAATATGAAACTGACATGTCATAGGGTCAGTAGGAACAATACCTTTTACAAAAACGAACTTATTAATTCTATTATAGAGCTTGAGGGCGTTATCAGTTAATGTTTGATTTTGCTGAGTTTTTAATGTGTAATCTACACTATTAGCAATCATTTTTGCTACTTCTTCTGGGTCTTTACCTGCGATCATTTCAGCAATTTCTTTTACATTAAACTGTGCTATATTCATTGTATTTTGTTTATTTTCCATTTAAATCTCTCCCGTTTAAGTAGATTAAACTAGGAGCATAAACGGACTTATACGACAATTTTTTTAGTTTCTTTTCTTTTAAACTGCAACATTAAATATAAATAATATCAGATTGTATTATATATTGTAGTTCTTATTCTTTGTCGATAAGGTGCCTTGAAGCAAGTTTGCTACCGTCTGCTTCAAGGCTTTTTCCATCTATGCCTAAAGTATTTATCATTTGTTTTCGCGAAGGGCCTTTGAATTATACCCATTCATCGGCCTTCCCGGTGTGAATTCAAAGACATCACAAAGGACGCTTCTAATAATTCCAGCGCGGCTAGTCTGACACTGTTCAGCAATTGCATCAATTTCTTCTACAAGCGGCTTGTAGTCCTGATTGATCATAATGGTGATACTTTCCATTGCATTATCCTCCGATTCTTAAAAGAGCAAATTATTTCATCGTTCACAAATGCGAACGCCGGATAACGCTCACTACTGTTATCGTTTTATCAAATTACATATTACTTCGTATCATATAAATAATTATTTATCGTAAGTTATTACAATTTTTAGTATAATATATTCAAAATATCCTCATATTCTATTTTTTATCAATGGGTATAAATATCTCTCGATGTAATTAAAATTTGGCTAAAACGATAACATAAGCCACAAAACTGGAGAATTTAGAAATGGATCGAAAGATATACAAACAAATTTTTGCAAGGCTGCAAACCCTCGGGATAATTAATGAAACTGGGGTAATGAAGACTTCGTACATGAAATTTCAAAGTCCGGGACTTATGGACTTACATGTGGATAAACTCACGGAAAACACGATAGCTCTCGCCCATAACGGGCTTCAAAACGGAGATGTCATGGCAGACCCTGATATGAGAATTTGGGTACATGCAGAACATAAAGATGCAGAAGCATTAAGCTATCAAAATGACTTCTTAGGTGTGTATCAGGAGGTATATCCTGAGCCGGGTAAGTTCAATCCAAAATTAAAAAAGGAACTTAATATCTTTCTTGCCGACTGGTTGAGGAATATCACAGAAGTACAAAAATACACACTCGCAGAAACTAAGACTGAAGACGAATAATTTTTTTTGCTCTTTTTCCTACGTATGCCTATCCAGAAGCCACGCTAACAGCTTGTAGCCATCGTAAATTGACTTTCCTGATATTTGCCTATGGCATTTAGGAAAGCTAGATTATAATCATCCCTGACCTAAAGTTAAAACTGTCTCTAGCATAATAAAGGATACGGATGTGAAAACGTATTTTTATAAAAGTGGGACTGGCTGTCCTAGGGGTTTTTACATGAAGGACAGCCTTGAATAAAGCTTTACGGGAAGTATGGTATCATCATTTGAGGTTTTTGATATCTAAATGATACTGAGTTTATAAGTGAGGACATGGCCTTTTCATATTGACCAAGGGTAGTATAAGCCTTACTCAATTTAGACCATATGATAGGGTCATCAGGTATTAATTCAACTGCCTGAAGATAGCAGTTTATCGCTTCGTTATCTCTCTTAAGAGAGCTTAAAATGTCTCCTTTACCTACCCAACTCCAAGCAAATTTCCTATCCTGTTTGATCGCAGTTTCATAAACTTCCAGGGCTTCTTCATATCTACAGAGCATATTAAGTACTTGTCCTCTACCTAGCAATCCTGGTAAATGGCTTTGGTCCAAGTCAAGCACATTATCATAAGCTTCTAAAGCTTTTTCTTTTTCACCTTGCTCAACAAAGATATGACCCTTATGAAGCCATGCTTCCTTATGCTTTGGACTAATTTCTATGGCTTTATTACAAGCTTCCAGTGCCTTAGAGAGCCTACCCAACTTTTGAAAAACAATTGCTTTAAGAATCCAAGGATCGGCAACTTTTGGGTTTATTTCAATAGCTTCTTCATAAGCTCTTAATGAATCCTCATACTTACCAAGAAGATCTAAGATTTTCCCTTTATGTACCAACTCATCAAAACCCGATCGTAATTTAATTGCTTTTTCTATAGCCTTCAATGCTTCCACAAATTTACCAATACTATAGAAAGCGGAACTCTTATTAAACCACGCGTCCGCGTAGTTTGGATCTATTTTAAGTGCCTTTTCATAAGCTTCCAACGCTTCATTATGTTCTCTAATACTTTGCAGAGTAATTCCTTTGTTAAACCATACTTCTGCTATAGTTGGATCAATTTCAATTGATTTATCGTACATACTTAAAGCTCTGTCTTTTTCACCTAAGCGGTCAAATACTAGACCTTTATTACCTAAAGCTTCTGGAGATTTTGGGTTAATTTCAAGTGCTTTATTAATGGATATTAAAGCTTGATCATATTCTTCTTTTTTTAAGAGAGGGCCTACTCTATTAATCCACGCTTCTTCAAGTTCGGAATCCGCTTCAATTGCACTACCTAAAGTTTCTACTGATTCATCAAATCTTTTTAATCTACTCAAAACAACTCCCTTATTATTCAAAGCGCTTGCGTAATCTTTTTTTAGTTTTATTGCTTTATTATAATCTTTTAAAGCTAAATTATCTTTACCAAGTTTTGTAAGGATATTACCTTTATTGTTCCAGGCTTTGTAATTAGAAGTATCTAGTTCTAATGACCGTTCAGCAGCTTCAAGAGCTTCCTGATATTTCTTCTTATAAAAATAGTCAAGACTACGGATTAAATAATCATTAGATTTTAATTCGACTCCAAAAAGCTCGATGTATCTTAAACTATTACTATATTCACTATATTTCTCTATTATTTCAGGAGACTGTTTTTGGTTTACCAAAATTGAGGACTTTTCACTAAGGAAGTCCGATTGTTTTTTAGCATTAATCTCTAGACTTATTTTTATTCCATTAATATAACTGGCATCATTTGCAGCTTTTTCTTTATATTCCTCCAGAGATCTTTTTGTATCCCTTAAATCTTTAAAACCTATAAAACCAAGAACTCCAATAATTATAGTAAATACAGTAAGGAAGATTCCAACAAGTTGTAACCACGTGTTAATACAACCAACTATTGTGTTTAGGGTGTTTATATTATTGTCTAAACTCTGGTCATTCTCACTAAAAGGTACAACGTTAGATCCATTATTTTCAGAGGTGATTAATAATGGATAAATATTATCACTTGAGGATTGAAAAGTAGCATTTTGGTTATTGCGATTTTCTGCTGAGACAGGTATGGCAGTAAACATACAGACTAAGAATAATAAAAGAAAAAAAACAACTGGAAATCCTTTATGAACATTCATTAAATCACGATCGCTTTATAATGTAGTTTAGAATAATTTGAGATATACTAATATTTTGAAAAATTAATAATTTCAACAAATATTAGGGTAACATTCAACCATTAATTAACAAAAACTGCTAGAAATGCGTGAGATATACTATATAAAGCTATATAACTACTTCTAAATATTTCAGCATATTTATTTGAATTCATCGATCCCAAT
>Ga0116192_1000529_pt1 | contig 28734 bp, 24 predicted proteins | sample AD_UKC113_MetaG_FD_89876 | JGI IMG/M metagenome (GOLD analysis project Ga0116192, IMG submission 89876) | Active sludge microbial communities of municipal wastewater-treating anaerobic digesters from Hong Kong - AD_UKC113_MetaG | ecosystem: Engineered > Bioreactor > Anaerobic > Digestate...
GCGGTTATCTGCGTGAAATATTCTTCATTTTCTATTTTTGAAGCGAGGTTCTGCAGTTTCCCTAAATTCAGTATTTCAATCAGATAATTTCTAATAATAGGTAGTTTTGCGGAGAATCAAATAAAAATTTAATGGTTTGGATAGATCAATTTTTTAAGCTAAATACTTATTTTGAATTATTTCTTATTAAATTTAAAGTGCTGATTATTTGCATATTACTTTATAACTTTTCCCATTGATACGCAAAAAATAAATTCCTTGACGAACTGGAATAAAAAATCGTCCTTGAACAAGATTGCCACTCCATAATAATTGTCCTGTCAGAGCAAACAACTGAACGTCGTACTTGCCATTTCTCAAAGTAAGATAAATTCCTTCAGATGTAGTTGAAAAACTTACAGGATTTCCTGTGAGGGAACTTTCATTTTCGCTGGAATCATTACTTAATTTCATCCAATTGAGAGAAGTTACATCAACTTTCACATTTTGAGGATAATTCAGTGAATGAGATTTATCCTGAAAATAGGAATTTGCTTCTATTTTTAGAATAAATAAACATCCTAATAATATTAACAAGGCTTGTTTCATTCTGTGATACTATTCTTTTTGCTATTTAATAACAAAAGAAAGAGACGAGTTGTTCACACTGCATCGGCATGAGATGGATAATCAATGTTGTAATGTAAACCGCGACTCTCTTTTCGGAAAGTTGCTTGTTTTATAATAAGATAAGAGACACTAATAATATTTCTTAGTTCGCAAATTTGACGTGAAACAACTGAGCGGTCAAATAAATCTTCTGTTTCACGGAACAAAATTTCCAGCCGAGTCATAGCTCTCTTTAAACGTAGATTGGAACGAACAATTCCTACATAAGTATTCATAATTTGTTCCACTTCTCTGACACTTTGTGTGATCAGCACCATTTCTTCAGGATAAGTTGTTCCCTCGTCGTTCCAGTCGGGAATACCTTCTTTAAAAGAAAGAGAATTCACTTGTTTTATTGCATCTTTGGCAGCGGCATCTGCATATACAATAGCTTCAATCAATGAGTTGGAAGCCAGTCGATTGGCACCATGTAAACCGGTACAAGAACATTCACCTGCCGCATACAGCCTATTGATGGATGAACGTGCATTTAAATCTACTGCGATTCCTCCACATAAATAATGTTGGGTAGGGGTTACTGGAATGTAATCTTTCGTGATGTTGATGCCTAATTCGCGACAGCGTTTATAAATAAGCGGAAACTGCTTTTTTGTTTCTTTTGGATCCTTATGTGTCACATCTAAATAAACATATTCATCTCCACGGAGTTTCATTTCATTGTCAATAGCTCTTGCTACAATATCGCGCGGTGCTAGTTCTTTTCTTTCGTCATATTTATACATAAATTCATTTCCATCTTTGGTACGCAACACAGCACCATAACCTCTTATAGCTTCCGAAATCAAAAAAGAAGGTTTTACACCTGGTTGATAAAGGGCAGTTGGATGAAATTGAACAAATTCCATATCTTTGATTACTCCGCGGGCGCGATGTACCATAGCAATTCCATCACCTGTAGCAATAGGTGGATTGGTAGATGTAAGATAGGCACCGCCAATTCCTCCTGTTGCCAGCAAAGTGACTTTAGATAAAAACGTATGAATTTCATCATTGGTTTCGTCCAGCACATAAGCACCATAACACTCAATATTAGGAGTATGATGAGTCACTATTTCGCCCAAATGATGTTGTGTAAGTATATCAATGGCAAAATGATGTTCAAAAATTTCAATGTTTGGAGTATTTCGAACCCGTTCGTTTAATTTTTTTTGAATTTCATAACCTGTATAATCTTTTTTGTGAAGGATTCTGAATTCTGAATGTCCACCTTCTCGGTGAAGATCAAATTTTCCATCTTTTGTTTTATCGAATTGTACACCCCATTCAATCAGTTGTTTGATTTGTTCAGGGGCATTATAAACAACTTTTTTCACAGCTTCAATATTACAGAGTCCATCTCCAGAAATTAAAGTATCTTGAATATGTTTTTCAAAACTATCGGGAGGATAAAAAACGGCCGCCATTCCTCCTTGGGCAAGCGACGTATTAGATTCTTCTAATGTTGTTTTACAAAGCAAGGCTACTTTTCCATAAGGAGCAACTTTAAGAGCAAAGCTGATTCCGGCAATTCCTCCACCAATTACTAAAAAATCGAATTTACGTGTCATAATAATTTAATTTTAAATCAAAAGTACATTATAATTGGGCTTCACCACATTCAAACTTTTTAAAGTTAAAGTGGACGTGTGGAGTCTTCATCAAAATTTTCTGGGTTGATAAAGAAAAAAATATTTCATAAGAAAGATTTTATATTTCAAGTCTGTAAGCTCTTCTTCTTTTGTGATTGATATATTCAAAATTTTCCCATAGATTCATAACCCGTACATTTGTTTCTAATTCCGGATTGCTTTCAGCAAATTTATAACCATTTTTAGCAAATTTTGGCATCAATTCAGCAAATATTATTGAATTGACTCCTTTATTTTGATAACGAGGATGTACAGCCATTAAATATAAATCAACAATGTCGTTTTTTTGAATTGCTCTTAATAGATAGAACCAGCCAAGCGGGAAAAGTCTTCCTTTTGCTTTCTGAAGAGCCTTTGTCAAACTGGGCATAGCTATTCCCAATGCTACCACTTCATCGTTTTCGTCAGTGACAATAGAAACCGTATCTAATCGGAAAAAACTAAAATAGAGTTTGATATAGAATTTCTTTTGTGCATCGTTTAATTTTGTGAAACCATATAAATCTTCATAACAAGTGTTGAGTAAGTCAAAAACTTTTTCTCCGTATTTTTCAACTAAATATTTGCGATTTTTAAATTGTTTGGGAGTAAGATGATATTTTTCTTTAACAAGTTCAGCAATTCTAAAGTATTTTTCAGGAAATTTATTGGGAATAGTAATTAAAAATTCCAGCCAATCCACATCTTTCACAAAGCCATATCGTTCAATATGCTTGGGATAATAAGGATAATTATAAATAGTTGCCAATGTGCCTAAACGGTCAAAACCTTCAATTAATGTTCCTTCGTGATCAAAATCAGTAAAACCAAGAGGTCCATGAATAGCTTTCATCCCTTTGGATTTTGCCCAGGCTACAGCAGTATCAAACAGAGCTTTGGAAACATTATAATCGTCTATAAAATCTATCCAACCAAAACGTGCATTTTTTTGATTCCAGGTCTCATTGGCAACGGGGTTAATAATCATTGCAATTCTACCTACTATTTTGTTTCTCTCATCGTGAGCTAAAAAATAAGCAGCATCGCAAAAATCTAATGAAGGATTTTTCCCCTTAGTTAAATTAGTATAATCATCGATAAACAAAGGAGGAGCAGCATACTTGTTGTTTTTGTACAAATTGATACCAAACCATACAAATTGCTTTAATTGTTTTTTAGTAGTTACTTCTCGAACAGTTATCGCCATATCCATTTAGGTTTTTAATAAATTATTTTATTTGCTTTTTCATAGAATGAATTATTCATTCTATGAAAAAAATAAGCAGTTACAAGAATGCTGCTTTTAAAAAAGTACTTTTTGTTTGTTAAAAAACGTGTAAAATTACACAATTTTCAACGGGAAAGATTCAATTTCAAATTTTTTTGAATTATTTTTTATTAAATAATTGATTTTCAGCTAATAATTTTTCCTTATTAAGGTAAATAAAACGATAAAAGAGAAATATAATCACAACACAAACAATTGCACTGATAAGATAAGAAAGATGCTGAGGTAACTGAAATCCTTCAGGTGCAATACAAATATAACTTACACTAACACAAGTCATAAATACTGCTGGAATAAGAGAAATCCAATAACCCTTGTGCCTTTTTGCCAGATAAACAGTGATGGACCAAAGTGTAAAAACAGCCAATGTTTGGTTGCACCAGGCAAAATATCTCCACAAAGCATCAAAATTAATTTGCAGCACAATAAAAGTCAAAATAAAAATAGGAATAGAAATAATCAACCTTTTTTTCCAGGATTTTTGCTCCAGATGAATAAAGTCAGCTACAATTAGTCGAGCTGAACGCAATGCCGTATCGCCTGAAGTAAGTGGAGCTGCTATTACGCCTAACAATGCTATAACTCCTCCAATATTTCCCAGCCAATCTCTACAAATGCGATCTACCACCACCGCAGGTTTATTAGCAGTAGCAGGAAGAGTTCCCAAATATTCTTGTAATCCTTGAATGGAACCAAAAAAACTGGAAGCTGCTGCAGCCCAAATTAAGGCTACAATTCCTTCGGCAACCATACTACCATAAAAAATACGACGTCCTAATTTTTCATTTTGAATGCAGCGAGCCATAAGTGGAGATTGGGTTGCATGAAATCCTGAAATAGCACCGCAAGCAATGGAAACGAACATAATAGGAAAAATAGGTAACTTATTGGGATGAAGATTGGCAAATCCTTCGGTGAATTCTGGGATAGGAGCTTTATTGAGTATAAGAGCCAAAAAAATTCCAACAGCCATAAATAATAATACAAAACCAAAAAATGGATAAATTTTAGCAATAATTTTGTCAATGGGCAACAGAGTAGCTAAAATATAATAGGTAAATACAATTACAATCCATCCACTCATGTTAATAGCATGAGGAGTAAGATTCGCTAGAAGTTGTGCAGGACCTGAAACAAAAACTGCACCTACCAGTATCATCAAAGCCAGCGAAAAAGCCCTCATAAATTGCTTGATACCATTTCCCAACTCATTTCCCACCAATTCAGGCAGACTTGCACCATTGTTACGAATGGACATCATGCCAGAAAGATAATCATGAACTCCACCAGCGAAAATGGTTCCAAATACGATCCATAAAAAAGCTGATTCACCAAACATAATACCCATAATTGCACCAAAGATAGGTCCTAAACCAGCAATGTTTAAAAATTGAATCAAAAACACTCGCCACCAAGGCAAAGGAATATAATCTACGCCATCAGGATTGGCAAGAGCAGGAGTAGGTCTGTTGGGATCAATGCCAAAAATACGTTCAGCAATTTTTCCATAAATAAAATAACCTGCTATTAAAAGTCCAATAGAAATAAAAAAACTAATCATGATAATTTAAAATTTAAGCTATGAGTTTTTATTCAAATATATTTTTAAAATATTTTGTTTACCGATGTTCAAGTAACACTACATTTTCAACGTGATGGGTATGAGGAAACATATCCACAGGTTGAATAGCAACAATATGATATTGTGCATCCATTAAATTCAAATCACGAGCTTGCGTAGCAGAATTACAACTCACATATACTATTCGCTGAGTATGCGTTTGAAGAATGGCTTTGATAACATCCGCATGCATACCTACACGTGGTGGATCAGTAATAATTACATCTGGCTGACCTTGTTGTTGAATAAATTCAGGTGTCATAATTTTTTTCATATCGCCGACAAAAAAAGAAGTATTCTTAATTTGGTTCAAATCAGAATTGGCTATGGCATCTGTTACTGCTTCGGGAACGTATTCAATTCCAATGACTTTTTTACAATGCCGAGCAATGAAATTGGCAATGGTTCCAGTTCCAGAATATAAATCATATACCAGTTCTTTACCTGTTAATTGAGCAAAATTTTTTACTACTTGATAAAGCTTACAGACTTGAGCTGTGTTAGTCTGGAAAAAAGATTTTGGACCAATTTTAAATTTCAAATCTTCCATTACCTCAAAGATATATTCATTGCCTTTGAAAACATTTATTTTCTGATCGGCGATGGTGTCATTAGCTTTTGGATTAATTACATACAAAAGTGATGTAATTTGGGGAAAAGTATCCGCAAGATGTTGCAGTAAATCTTCACGCCATTTTTTATTCTCTTGAAAAAAACTTATGATGACCATTACTTCTCCTGTCGAAGAAGTTCGAATAATCATTGTTCTTAAAAAACCTTCCTGACGTCGAAGATCAAAAAAACTAAAACCTTTTTCCATTGCATATCTTCTGACTTCATTTCTGATTTGGTTGGAAATATCATCTTGCAGCCAACATTTTTCAATGTCCAGTACTTTGTCAAATTTTCCTGGAATGTGAAATCCTACAGCATTTTCATTTTTTGAAGTTTTTTCTTGTTGCTGCATTTCTTCTGAAGTTTTCCATCGCTTATTCGAGAAAGCAAATTCCAATTTGTTTCGATAAAATTCCGTTTTATCAGATGATAAAATAGGTAAAAGAGGTGGAAATTGAATTTTGCCGATGCGTGAAAAATGATCTTCCACCTGTTTCTGTTTATAAAATAATTGTTCCGAATAAGGAAGCATTTGCCAACTACAACCACCACAAACGCCAAAATGTTGGCAAATAGGTTGACAACGTTTTTCAGAATATTGATGAAATTTCACAGCTCGGGCTTCCATGTAACTTTTTTTCTTCTGTGTAACCTGCAAATCGACCACGTCACCCGGCACTACATAAGGTACAAAAACTACGCAATTGTTCACTTTTGCAATAGCTTTACCTTCGGCACCAATATCAGTAATCGTTACCTTTTCAAGAATGGGAAGCTGATTTTTTTTCTTCATCAGTTATGCTGAATTCAAAATCCAAATTTTTCTGCAAAATTAATGAATTTGGTTGAAAATCGGATAGGAGAAATAAAAATAGAAAGTTAATCAGCTGATAATTAATGATATAAAAATTTTTTATTATAACAAAAAAACCAACCCAAACAAAAATGTTGAAGTTGGTTGTGTATGTGACCCCGTTGGGATTCTAACCCAAGACCTTCAGAACCGGAATCTGACGTTCTATACAACTGAACTACGGAGCCTTTTGTAAGTACAAAGATACTTATTTTTTCTCGATTTATACTAAGTAGAATTTTTTTGGGAGAATTTTCTACTTACCAACAAATTTGAATTTAAATGGCAGCCTGAATTTGTTGAAGTAAAGTTTGTTTATCCGTAACACCCGCATTTCTCCAAAGAATTTTTCCCTGCTTGAACAAGATAATTGTTGGAACTGCCTGAATTCCGTATTTTGCTGCAACCGCTGGATTTTTATCCACATCTACTTTTAAAACACGAGCTTTCCCCTGTACTTCTTTTCCCACACTTTCAATAATGGGACTCATTGCTTTACACGGTCCACACCATGTTGCAAAAAAATCTACCAAAACTGGTTTTTCTCCATTAATTATTTGCTGAAATGTTTCCATAAAATCATTTTTTTGTTAAAAAAGGGAAACTTTTCAGCTTCCCCTTTTGTACTTTTTAATTTTCTCGTTCCTTATTGAATTTCAATTATTCGAGCTGGTTTTTGTTTTGCTTCTTCCTTGATTGGAAGTGTAATGCGTAACAATCCGTCCTCGTAGCTTGCTGAGATATGATCGCCTTCTACAATGTCAGGCAATACAAATGAACGAGTAAATGCTCCGTAATTGAATTCACGTTTCGTGTACCTTTCCCCTTCCTTCAATTCTTCTTTTGGCTCTTTTTCAGAAGCAATGGTTAAAACATCATCTTCCATTTTGATTTTGAAATCATCTTTTTTATATCCTGGAGCTGCTACTTCAACGGTAAAAGCATCAGGACCTTGTTTGATGTTTACAGCCGGTAATGTTATATCACTGCCAAAAAAGTTAGAAGTCATCCAATCAAAAAGATCGTCATTGAAAAATGGATCATAAAATTGAGGCACTTGTTCCGTAAATCTTGTGATTGCCATAATTTAACCCTCCTTCCTTTTAATGGTTTATATATGTTTCATCTATTTCTCAACAAACAGAATACCAGAACATAAATTAGACATTTTGACATATTTTTTAGAACAGGAAAAGCAAATTCGTCAGATTAATAAAATTTTGTTTATTGAAAATGGATTTACTGTGCTTTTTAAGAACTGAATAGATAACAATTTTTTTCTTCAATTACGTAAATTGCAAAATTAGGTTAATTTGTTAATATTATTAAATTAAAGATTCAATTTGATAACAATTCATTAAAAATAAGGTATATATCTTCAAAAATTATTTTTTTCTTTTTGAAAATTCCTTTTTTGCTGCTGAAGAATGGGAAGATTTAGTTCTCAATAATTCTTCCAGCTTAAATAATTCATCTCTGAGTTGAGCAGCTTCTAAAAATTCTAGATTTTTTGCCGCTTCTTGCATTGCTTTTTTAGTTTTTGTTATAGTTTTTTCCAAATCAGTTGCAGACATGTACTGAACCACAGGATCAGCAGCAACAGCATTTTGAGGCTCTGGCTCGATGTAAGCCTGAGGTTCTGTTTTTAATAAGGAATTTCTTTCACCTTTTACAATAGAAGTCGGGGTGATATGATGCATTTCATTATATTTCAATTGTTTCTCTCTACGTCGATTGGTTTCTTCAATGGTTCTTTTCATGCTTTCTGTAATAGTATCAGCATACATAATAACTTTCCCATTTATATTGCGAGCTGCTCTTCCAGAGGTTTGAGTCAATGAACGAAAAGAACGCAAAAAACCTTCCTTGTCTGCATCAAGGATAGCTACCAGCGAAACCTCAGGCAAATCCAAACCTTCACGCAACAGATTTACACCGACAAGCACATCATACACACCTTTTCGTAAATCTTCCATAATTTGCACACGATCCAGTGTTTCAACATCAGAATGAATATAATTGCAACGAATATCCATTTTTAGAAGATAATCTGTTAGTTCTTCTGCCATTCGTTTAGTAAGAGTGGTTACCAGAATTCGTTCATTTTTTTCCACTCTTGAGGCAATTTCTTCCATTAAATCATCAATTTGATTCAAACTCGGTCGAACTTCAATGATAGGATCCAGCAATCCCGTTGGGCGTACCACCTGCTCTACTACAATGCCATTCGATTTTATCAACTCATAATCATCAGGCGTCGCACTAACATAAATTGTTTGAGGTACAAGTGATTCAAATTCTTCAAATTTCAACGGACGATTATCTTTGGCAGCCGGTAAACGAAAACCATATTCTACCAAATTTTGCTTTCTGGAAGCATCACCACCATACATTGCTCGAATTTGTGGAACTGTTACGTGACTTTCGTCAATTACCAGTAAAAAATCTTTAGGAAAATAATCCAGTAAACAGAAAGGTCTAGTTCCGGGTGCACGACCATCAAAATAACGAGAATAATTTTCGATACCAGAACAATAACCTAATTCTTTGATCATTTCAATGTCGTAACTTACCCGCTCATAAAGTCGTTTTGCTTCCAAATCTTTTCCAACGGAGCGGAAATATTCTACCTGAAGTGTCAAATCTTCTTGAATTTGATGAATGGCAGCATTGATTCTTTCTCTGGTGGTAACAAAAATACTGGCTGGATAAATTTTAAAACTTTCAAATGAATCAATTACGTCAAAATCGACAGGATCTACCGTTAAAATTTCTTCAATTTCATCACCCCAGAACTCAACTCGAAGCAAACAATCAGCATAAGCTAAAAAAATATCTACTGTATCACCTTTCACTCGAAAATTTCCACGATTCAAATCAATTTCATTTCGTGTATAAAGGCTATTAACCAGATTGTTTAAAAAAGCATTCCTGACCAAATGCTGACCTTTGTGAATTTCAATAACATTACTGGTGAAATCTTCTGGATTCCCAATTCCATACAAACAGGATACAGAAGAAACCACAATCACATCTCGCCGTCCTGAAAGGAGAGAGGAAGTTGCTGCCAGTCGCAGTTTATCAATTTCTTGATTAATAGATAAATCTTTTTCAATATAGGTGTCAGTAAGAGGTAAATAAGCTTCTGGTTGATAATAATCGTAGTAGGAAACAAAATATTCTACTGCATTATGAGGAAAAAATGATTTGAATTCACTATAAAGTTGTGCAGCTAAAGTTTTATTATGACTTAATACCAGCGTAGGTTTTTGTACCTGTTCAATGACGTTAGCAATAGTAAAGGTTTTTCCTGAACCTGTTACGCCCAATAAAGTTTGGTAAGGAACATTTGCCTTTATTCCTTCAACCAGTTGTTGAATAGCTTCCGGTTGGTCACCAGTGGGACGATAAGGCGACTCAAGTTTAAAAAACATAAAAAAAAGAAAGTTTATTGAAAAGTGAAAAGTTATAAAATTATCTTTGAAAGGAACTCATGTTTTTAAATTATTCCTCCGAAATAATTATCAAAAAACATGCATATCAAGAAAAAGTTCAACGATTATTCCGTTTTTTCTTCCATCTCTTTTTCACAAGGCATCACCAACCAAAGAATGAGATAAACCAATATACCAGGAAAGGCTGCACTGAGAATAGAAAGAAGTACATAAAGAATTCTAACAATGGTTGGATCCCAGCCTAAGAATTCAGCTATACCTCCACAAACTCCAGCGAGTAACTTATTTTTGTTTGAACGAGTTAATCTTTTGCTCATAATGAATTATTTTTAATGCAAAGTAACAAAATAAAAGACAAAAAAATCAAAATTACGCAGATAAAAATGATTTTGTTCTTATACCGAAAATATTCAGGGCTCACGGTTGGTGTTGCAGAAAAAAATGAGGATTTTTTTAGTATTTGTAAGATATTCAATATTGAATTTTAATAAGTAATTGGCAAAACAGACGTCTAAAAAATTTTATTAATTTCTTTTGTTGATCTGTTCAATTTTTAACTGAGCTTTTTGAATTTCCTTTTTTAAACGGTTGATATCTTTTTTCACTATCCATAAATGGTAAGTTTCCATGATGGCTTTTTTATCGGCATTTTGCAAAAAATAGCTATAATTCTTTCTTCCATGCAAAGTAACTTTTAAAGGCTCATTAATATATTGGGAAATAAAAGCAGATACTCCATTTTCAGTTTCGTTTTTGAAAGTAACGATTTCCCATCGCCCTGTTTCATCTGAAAAACTTAAATAAAAAGGACTTGAAGTATCAATCGTATCAGTATGAGCAAAAACTTGTCCGTTAGATACTTCAACAGAACTATGTTCGATTTTTGGCCCAATATATTGACTGATCAAGTAATAATCAGCATTTTCATCAACATAAGCTTTCAGATAAGTACGATTGGCGTTGGCTTCTGTTGATTGGGTCTTGTAAATGTAGTTGCCAATTTCTTGATATTTTGGATTTTTTTCCAAGCGAAAATATTGCAACAGCGAATCTGCTTCCCTTTCTTTTATAGGTAAAAGGCTGTCACAATAGGCAATAGTTCTACGACATTCTCTTCTATTTATTGTATCTTTGTATGCTTCAGCAATTCGCCGTTTAGCCACCAGTCGAGGATATTTGGTATGAAAGCTGTCGATAGTTATTTTTGCAGCATTCAGTTCATTTTGCAGGATAAGTTGTTCAATTTCTTGAAGATGTTGATCGGCTTCTTTTTCCAGCTTATTCCGTGAATTGCATGAAATAAAAATAGTAATTGCTCCAATAAGTATTAAATAAAAATAAATTTTCTTGGCAGTCATGATAAAAATTGATTTATAAGAGTCTAAAAAATTAATATGTTTCAACGATGAAAATTTATTCAAAAAATTTTTTTTATTCAAATTTAAAATAATAGACAACAAAAAAAATCAGAATATTCCCTATAAAAAACAAAAATAGTAAGTTTTATTTAATTCTCAAAAAGAGATAGATAGTTACTAAATGAGCCGGTCGCTAAGAAATTAATTTTTTTATTTTTACTGTTTTTCATCTTTATAAATAAATTTTTAATATCTTTCCTCTATAAATCATAGGTTATCCATAGAATCGTATAGGTTTATTATATTAATAATCAAGGTTATGCCAGCTTTTGATCTATACAAAAAAGACAAAGTGAAAGCATCTGTCTTTCTCTTTGAAAGATGGGAACATGTAAGAATAAATAAAATACTTTTCTCTGCGAGCTTTCCTGTCTCATAGGCGTTTTTATTACCGGCAAAGTCTATTGTTCATTTTGTATACACGGGATAATATTTTTCAATATTTCGCCACAAAGATAAGGAACTGAGAAAATGCCGATTTCTCGTAAAACATTATTGGAAATAGAACTACTCTTTATTAAATTTTTACGAAAACATTTTGCTATTCTTTGTGCATCCTTTACGTCGTTTTTTTCGATCAAGCAATTGTTTGATGAAATAGAGATTAGCCAATTTTAACAAAAAATCCGATGAAAAAAACCTGCCATATAGGTATTCAATGTATCTCGCAAAGTCATCAAATCAAGAGTGGGCGTTCCATAACGTTTTCCTAAATTTTTTTACCTTGTTCATCCATAATGTAAGCAAATACACTATTTTTGTGAACGTCAAAGACACATGCTTTTCTCATAAAAGTTACCGGAAATAAATTGTTAAACAATTAGTTTATTTGATTGGTTGTTAAAAAGCAACTTACAAAAGTAACATTTATACTCAGAAGCACGTACGGTAAACCTTTAAAGTTTTGTGCCCTTGATTTTTATTTTCACACGTTTGGAAATACATAGATTTTCATGTATTTTTGTTTATAGTTTGAATATCTCGTATAAATTTTTCTTATTTTAAGTAAAAAACTAAAAATTATTAATATTATGGGAAAATCATTTGATACTATAGATAGATTGCCTGCTGTAGCAGGACAATTTTATCCAGCCGATGCCGCTAAACTGGAAGAAGAAGTAAAAATGTTTTTTAAAACAGCAGTCCCAAAACAATTGAATAATGTACGAGCCATTATTTGTCCGCATGCCGGATATGTTTTTTCAGGAAAAATTGCAGCATCTGCTTTTAATCAGATCGATACAGATAAATCGTACAAAAGAATTTTTCTCATTGGTTCTTCTCATCACAAATATTTTGACAAAGCTTCCGTTTATTGCGACGGTGATTTTATTATGCCTTATGGAAAAGAGAAAGTGGATATTGATTTTGGAAAAATGTTGGTTGAAAAGTATCCTGATTTGTTTACTGATGATCGATCAGCACACACAAGAGAGCATTGCCTTGAAGTTCAATTGCCTTTTCTTCATCATCAACTCAAAAAAAATTATGTAATTGTTCCCATTGTATTGGGTACTGCTCAACCTTTTGTCTGTAAAAAAGTAGCTGAAGTTTTATCACCTTACTTGAATGAAGAAAACTTATTTGTGATCAGTTCTGATTTTTCTCATTATCCAGAATATTCCGATGCTGTAGCTGTGGATGCAGTCACCAAAGATGCGATTTGTGCCAACGATCCAGAAGTTCTTCTATCAAAACTGGCTGAAAACGAAAGAAAACGAATTCCAAATTTGCTGACAAGCCTTTGTGGCTGGACATCCGTTTTGACGCTGGTTTATATGACTACTGGCAAAAAAAGGTTTATTTATCATGCCATAGATTATTGCAATTCAGGTGACAATAAATATTATGGTGAACGGGACAGGGTGGTTGGATATTGGGCTATTGCTGTAGAAGAAAAGCAAGAAAAAGCAGAAGATTTTACTTTATCGGACAATGATAAAAAAGAATTACTGAATATCGCTCGTTCCACGCTGGAAGAATATTGTCAACTGGGAAAAATTCCCAAAATAAATCCAGATAATTTATCAGAAACCCTAAAAACCAAATGTGGAGCTTTTGTTACCTTGCATAAAAATGGTGCATTACGCGGCTGTATTGGTATTATGGAAGGTGAATATCCGCTGTATAAAGTGGTTCAGGAAATGACAGTAGCTGCGGCAGCTCACGATACTCGTTTTTATCCCGTAAGAGCTGACGAGTTACCCTACATTGATATTGAAATTTCTGTTCTTTCCCCTTTACGAAAAATTAAGGATATTTCCGAGATTGAGTTGGGGAAGCATGGAATCTTAATCGAGAAAAATTTTCACAGGGGCGTATTTCTGCCTCAGGTAGCAACAGAAACAGGTTGGAGCAAGGAAGAATTTCTCGGACACTGTTCGGCGGACAAGGCTGGTTTGGGCTGGGATGGCTGGAAAACAGCCGATATTTACATTTTTACGGCTACGGTTTTTAGCGAAAAAGATTTTTTGGAATAGTCCGCAGGTCGTTGAACTATGGTTATGAAAATAATTGCCTTTCAGGCAAAACGGCTTCGTTATAAACAAAAACCATAAATTCTTTTTTTAGTTATATCAGGCTTGAAAAGCCAAATTTTCGTAACTGTAGAATTGAAATGCAAAAAGATTCAAATCAGGAATTTTAATTTTAGCTCAACGTAGCCGGGAGGCTACGATGAAGAAGGAACGAAATACTGGACAAAAGACAGCATGGAGAAAAACCTTGTTGGTTGCAGGGTTTTTATCTTTTTGTTAGAATAAAGAAACTTGAGTTTCTTTATTCGGATGAAATGTCCCAATAATCATAAATGGGTTGTGAGTACCAAAATGATGGATTTGTGATGTTCCTAAAAAAAATGCAAATCTTTCGTTTTTGCAAAGTCATCGAAATATTTCTTTTTAACATCTTTCACTGCTTTTAGTTCATCGCCGTTGTGTTGTTCAAGACAATTCCAATAAAGTTGTCCGATTTCCCAATCTTCAATCATCATTTTACTTCGTTTGCCTTGATTATCTTCAAAAACGTAAGAAAATTTGTATGGTAATTTTTTTACAACCTTAAATGGATTTTCGGGCTGTTGAAATAGATTTCCCTGTAATCTTTCAGCTTCAAGTTTTGCAAATTTCTTCTTATCCCATTCGCGTTCAACTTCCTCAATTGTGAAATCTAAAATTCTTGTTGATTTGAAAACAGCAAGCGAAGTGCAAATCTCTTTATTATGAGCTTCTGATATTAGTTCTGTTAAATTGTAATAAACTTTTCCTAAAACAAATTTCTTTCTTTCCGCCCAATTGTTCTCCGTTCCCAAATGATTAATAATTTTAATTTCCTCATCATGTGAGCGTGGACGATAACTTTCAGGTCTGAAATCACTTTTGTTTTTAACAAGGTCAAGTTCTATCCAATCATATTTTTTATATTGTTGTTCGTAAGATTTTTTACGAAATTGAATCGGATAAATTCTTACCCACGATCCATCTTCAAGAAAACCTGCCGTGCAAACCAATTCTTCATATTTGCTTGAAATGGACGGATATGTTTTTACGGTTACTAAAACTTTTGTTAGAGCCATTTTTAAATATGTTTTACTGTATATTTAAAATCAGGTAAATGTTCAATTGATTCGGCCAAATGTTTTCTGTGGCATTGACAGATATTTGATTCAAAACAAGTCAAGGCTATTCGTTTTTTTGTTTTTAGTAAGTTCAATATTTGTAATTGCGTATCCATTGTTTTTGGCAGGGTGTTTTTTCGGTAAATAGCAAATAATTTATCATAATCACTTTGGGTATTAAGTTCTTGACGTTGTTCGGATGCAATGCCAACCTCCGGGAAATGTATGTATTCTATTCCCAAACTATTGCAATAGCGTTGTAATTGTTTTTTGCTAAATCCGTATTTCATACTCAACGGATTGCTACGAACATCCACCAAAAGTTTTACATCATTTTGAAGCAAACGATTTAAATATTCTTCTAAGGAAATTCCTTCATAACCAATCGTAAATAAAACAATATCTTCGCTTTTTGGACGTATATCATTTATTTTTTTAAGTTGTTCTGCATTTAAAATTTCTTTTACTTTTACACTATTTATTGCCCAATAAGGGAAGTTAATATACGTATATTTCATAAGCGCGTTTGCACTCATTTTTCCGTATTTATTTTTGACTTCCAACATTAGTTTTTTGTCGTCTTCCTTTAGCAAACTAAAAAAGTCTGTTTTTTCTTTACAAATAAAATGACTTACTGTTTCTGACAATATTCCTTTTCTTACCATAGTCGTTAAATCTGCATTAGCGGAATAAGAATAACAACCGAACTTGTAAGGGATGAAATCATATTCTGCTTTTGCTTGACTTTGAGAAAACAAAAACAGTAATTTTTGCAGACTAATTTTATCAATTTGTCCATCAAAGAGTTGTAATAATGCTAATATGATTTTTCTTCTGTAAAACATTTCACAAAGATACTTAAATTCATCTTCTATCGAAACGAAGAAATGAGGTTGCCATGCCATCAAAGTTTAGATGTTTTTAACTTGCCGGAAATAAGTACTACTTGTTCCAATTCTGAAAGGCACAAATAATTATTCAATCAAAACAATATTCAACAATCCTTTTTTCTTTATCTTTCTCTCTATCCAGCCTGTTAGTTGCTTTTTAATAATATTCCTCACAAACTTACACAACAATTTTAATAATTCAAAAACAAATTAAAAAAATATTTATATGTTGTTAATTGATTGATATATTGAAAAGTAAAACAATAAACTGGCTTATTTTACTTCCAAACGCCGGGAATATTGGTGTTGCAAAACAGGCATTTGCCTTCTTTAATAAAATTTTTATTAACGACATAGCCAACCCGTTCTATCAGCAATTTCTGGCAGGAAGGACAGAAGGTGTTTTCATAACCCAGTGCAGGGACGTTTCCCACATAAACATATTTCATCCCGACATTTTGGGCAATTTCAAGAGCAGCAAGCAATGTTTTTATGGGAGTTGGCGGCAAATCGGGCAACTGATTGGCAGGGAAAAATCGACTGAAATGGAGTGGTGTATTTTCAAAGCCATTGTCAACCAGCCATTTACACATATTCTCAATCATTTCTGGGGTATCAGAATAAGTGGGCACAATCAGGTTGGTAATTTCCAGCCAAACGCCTTGCTTTTGTAGAATTTGTAAAGAGTTTAAAACAGGTTGGAGTTTGCCTCCTGTTAATTTTCTATAAATTTGATCGTCGATGCATTTTAAATCTATATTAGCAGCGTCTAAATATTGGCATAACTCAAGTAAAGGTTTTTCGTTGATGTAACCATTGGAAACAATCACCGTTTTAATGTCCTTTTCATGTGCCAGTTTTGCCGTGTCGTAAACATATTCGTAAAATACAGTCGGTTCGGTATAAGTGAAGGCAATGCTGGTGATGTTGTTTTTTGCTACCAATTCCACTACGGCTTCTGGTGGCAAATCATAATGACTCAATTCCTGCGGTGAACTTTGAGAGATTTCCCAATTTTGACAATTCAAACATTTGAAGTTGCATCCAGCCGTAGCAATAGAAAAAATTTTTGATCCAGGTAAAAAATGGAACAAAGGTTTTTTTTCAATGGGATCAATATTTGCTGAGCAAGGATTGCCGTAAGCTACGGTATAAAGTGTTCCGTCTATGTTTACTCTTGTTCGGCAAATACCGTATTTTTCATTTCTTATGGTGCAATTATGGGGGCAAAGGTGGCAGCGAACTATTTTATCTTGTAATTGTTCCTGATATAATGCCTGACGTGTCCATTTGGTTAATTCCATGATTTATTAATTTTTTTTACTTACTGAATTCTATTACACAAATATATTCTTTTTGAAAATAATTAGGAAATATTTCCTTTCAAAATGAATGATTTTTTTGGATTTTATTTGGAAACTTATAGCTGATTTATAGGGATAAAATCAGTCGAAATATTATGATTTTTTCCAATTTTAATTAAAAAAAATTTTTTAAACATTTGTGTAATCAATCGTAAACTCGATACAATAAGGTAATAAGGTTTGATGGAGTTAGGAAGTTAATGGTTTTCGATAAGGTTTTTTATGACAAATATTGATTTAGCGAAATGTTTGATTTTATTAGCAGTTAAAATCAGGAGATTTTATTTTTTATGTGACGTAGACTGGAGAATGCGTCGAACAAAGATATGAGGCTTTGCCCCAAACCCCACTTACTTTTTTATCTTGACATAAAAAAGTAAGCAAAAAAGGTCAAGACTCTACCCGCTTCGCACGAAAAATTGGCGTTCGTTGGCTAAAATCTTTTAAACTCGCTCCTTGCGGAGCTCAAACAAAAAAGATTTTTTAACGCCAACTTCTCTGATTTTTCGGCTCACCGGCTCATGTCAATTCAAAGAATATGACTATCCTGTGACGTTGTTTTATTCAACCTTATTTTGCTGACAACCTTAGTAACAAAACAAATCCTCCAAAAAGTTAACCTTATTAGCTTATTAAAGGACCAACTTAAAATCAGGAAATTATATTTATTACGCGACGTAACCTGGAGGCTGCACCGAACAAGAAAAACACAGAGATTCTTTCTTCATTCGTTCAAAACTCAAAACTTGATAGACGTTTCTTGAAATGTCTCTACTCGTACCTTGAACCTCGCACCTCGTATCTTTCAAACTCCTGATTGCCAACTAAATATTGGTTAATTTTCATTTTTTAGAATTTTACTAAATAATTTGTAGAATAAATTCATTAGCTTTGTAATAATAAACCTATCGAGCAATAATTTAACTAATCATTTCTCTTCCTTTGTTTTAATCATGATTGATCAAGCTACCATTGATAGAATTATTCAGGCTGCACCTATTCAAGAAGTTATTTCGGAATATGTTACCCTGAAACGACGAGGAGCCAATTTAATTGGATTGTGTCCTTTTCATAACGAAAAAACACCCTCCTTTACAGTTTCGCCCAGCAAGGGAATTTTTAAATGTTTCGGATGTAACAAAGGTGGCAACGTGGTTCATTTTATTATGGAACACGAACAAATGACGTATTATGAAGCTCTTAAATTTCTGGCAAAAAAATACAACATAGAAGTTCAGGAAAAAGAACTTACTCCTGAGGAAATAGAAGCTCATAATGAACGTGAAAGTTTATTGCTGGTCAACGATTTTGCCAATAAATATTTCATAAACATTCTGCATTATCACAACGAGGGTAGGACTGTCGGTCTTAGTTATTTTCAGGAACGCGGTTTTCGCGAAGATATTATTCAAAAATTTCAACTGGGTTATTGTCTCGATTCTCGCGATGCTTTTACGCAAGCTGCTTTAAAAGAAGGTTATAAAAAAGAATTCCTCATCAAGACGGGTTTGACGATAGAATCAGAAAATAATTATTTTTTAGATCGGTTTCGAGGAAGAGTAATTTTTCCCATTCATTCATTATCAGGTAAAATAATTGCTTTTGGAGGAAGGGTTTTAAAAAAGGAGGAAAAAGCTGCCAAATACCTTAATTCTCCTGAATCGGAAATTTATCATAAAAGTAATGAACTGTATGGTCTCTATTTTGCAAAACAAGCCATTGTCCGTGAAAACAGGTGTTATTTGGTAGAAGGTTATGCAGATGTAATTTCATTTTTTCAAAGCGGAATTGAAAATGTAGTAGCTTCGTCGGGTACTTCGCTGACGCCTGGACAAATTCATCTTATCCACCGCTTCACAGAAAATGTAACAGTAATTTATGATGGCGATGCTGCTGGCATCAAAGCTTCATTAAGAGGAATAGACCTTCTTTTGGAAGAAGGCTTGAACATTAAAGTAGTGTTGCTTCCCGAAGGAGAAGACCCTGACTCATTTGCCCATAAAAACAATGCTTCGGATGTAATAGCATTTATCCAACAAAACTCAGTTGACTTTATTCGCTTTAAAGCTAATTTATTATTGAGTGACGCTGGTAATGACCCTTTTAAACGTGCCAATTTGATTATGGATATTGTGCAAAGCATTGCTATTATCCCAAATCCGATCGTAAGAGCTGAATATGTGAAGGAATGCAGCAACTTGTTGTCGGTTGAAGAACAGATGCTTTACCATGAAATCAATAAATTGATTAAAAAGCAAAGAGAAAAAAACATAAAATCTACCAGTCTCATTTCCGGCGATTCAACTACTAAAATTTCTTCTTCTCAACCACCAATTGATGTAAATGAGCAAAAATTTGATGAAGAAGAACGCAATATTCTTCAAGTCTTAATCAAATATGGGAAATGGGTATTGTATTATGAAGACATAGAAAATACATTACCTGTTACGGTTGAAGATTATATTTTAAAAGAATTAGAACAAGATCAACTTCACTTTAACAATGCTCTTTATGCTCTTGTGCTGGATGAATATCATAAAAATAGTCAACAGGAAAACTTTAATGCTGAAAATTATTTTCTTCATCATACCAATAGTGAAATTAGTAAATTAGTAGCCAATTTGATTTCCCAGAAATATACGCTTAGCAAAATTTATTCAAAAGTCAAAAAAATTGATGCTGAATCAGAAAAATTAAGGGACTATGTGGAACGTGTGATTTTAGAATATAAAAACAGCATTGTTGTATCTCAATTGCGGGAAAAATTGATAGAAATGAAAAAAGCAACGGAAGACAAAAACGAAGAACTTGTTAAACAATTAATGAAAGAAATTGAGCAACTGGAAGAAATAAAAAATCAATTGTCAAAAAATTTGGGTGAACGCATTATTATTAAAATTTAACTATTATTACGCTGAAATAAAATGACTTACCAGGAATTAATCCAACAACCCGATTACGTTCAACTTGCCTCTGTTCCTCATAGTGAAATTAAAAGTTTTATAAAAAATGAAATAAGCGAAATGCCTAAGTGGGCACGCATTGCAAATATGTATCAGCTAATTGGTTTACTTGCTTTTATGCTTGGTTTGTTCAAAGCTTTTATGCCTTTTTTTGTTTATCGTGAAGTTAATTATTTAATCTGGCTTGGTTTGGGAACTGTTTTTACCTTTACTTTCCTGATCATTTTGCATGAATTTATTCACGCCATTGCTTATTGGTGCATTGGCAGCCGTCATTTGTCCTTTGGTTTTCAACTAAAAAAATTTTTGTTTTACGTCGAATGCGATAGAGAAGTTGTTAATTATCAACAATTTAAGAAGATAGCTCTGGCTCCTACTATTGCTGTTACCATTTTATCACTGTTAGGAATGATTTTATTTTATCAACAACAACTTTTTTATTTTTTTCTTCCTATTTTCTCGCTCCATAGTCTTTTTGCAGCAGGAGATTTTGGCTTGTTATGTTTTTTTCAAAATCGACCTGATTGGGAAATTGTAACTTTCGATGTTAAAGAAGAACAAAAAACTTATTTTTATGGCAAGAAAAAACAAAATTAATATTAAAAATTAAGCAGTCGCTGATAAACCAATTCTTTCTATTATTTGTTTGTTATCATCTGTTTTTTTAACAAATATTCAATTAGTAAAATGATCTTATTTGATAAAATAGTTTTTGGTCCCGTACATAGCAGAAGGTTAGGTATTTCGCTGGGAATTAATTTATTACCTATTGATGCAAAAATTTGTACTTACGATTGTCTCTATTGTGAATGTGGCTTCAATACAAGAATGAAAAAATCCCCTCTTCCAAAAAGAGAAGAGGTGTCGGCTGCACTTGAAGCTGAATTGCAAAAAATGATTTCACTTGAGAAAATTCCTGATATCATAACTTTTGCAGGAAATGGTGAACCTACCATTCATCCTGACTTTGAAAACATAATTGAAGATACTTTGCAACTTCGTGATATTTATTGTCCCCTTGCAAAAGTGGGAGTTTTATCTAACGCAACTGAAATTCATAAACCACAAGTTTTCAGAGCTTTAAATAAAGTAGATGATAACATTTTGAAATTTGATACAGCCTTCGACCATACTTTGCAATTGCTGAACCGACCCACACAGAAATATATTACAGTTAAATGGCTGATTGAACATTTAAAAAAATTTGAAGGAAAAATGATTATTCAAACTCTTTTTATAAGAGGTGAATATAACGGAGAAAAAGTGGATAATACTACAGATGAAGAGATTAATGCCTGGTTACAAGCTCTTCGTGAAATGAATGCAACTCAGATAATGATTTATACTATCGATAGAGAAACACCTCTAAAAAATCTTGAAAAAATTCCTTTAAATGAATTAAATACTATTGCCGAAAAAGCTCGTAATTATGGTTTTGATGTTTCTATTTCCACATAATTTTTAAAAAAACAAGCTGGTTTATTATTGCTTTAATAAAAAAACGGAAAATATACAACTCCAGATTGTTATGAAAATTTTGGTTTGTCCTTTAAATTGGGGATTAGGTCATGCTACCCGATGCATACCGATTATTCAAAAATTGCTTGCTGAAAAAAATGAGGTGATCATTGCAGCAGATGGTTCTCCACTTCAACTGTTACGACAAGAATTTCCTTCTCTTCGATGGATAGAATTTCCCTCCTACAAGGTTCAATACAGTTCTAAAAATTCTCAAATTGCAACTATCCTCAAATGGCTACCTTTTATTTTATATGGAATTGTCAAAGAACATTACTGGTTAAAGAAAATAATAGCTCAAGAACATTTTGATCAGGTGATTTCTGATAATCGTTTTGGTTTATGGAATCGGAAAATTCATTCCATTTATATAACTCATCAGCTCATGATAAAAATGCCTCGAAACAACAAAATGTTAGAATGGATAGCGTGGAAATTGCATCGTTTCATTATTCAAAATTACAACGAATGCTGGATTCCTGATACTGAAAGTGCTCCAGGCTTATCAGGCGATCTGGCTCATAAATATCCTCTTCCTAATAATGCAAAATTTATTGGTCCAATTTCCCGTTTTCAAAATTTACCATATATTCCTTCTCAAAAAAAATTTGAAGTAGTTGTAATTGTTTCAGGATTGGAACCGCAAAGAACTTTATTTGAACAAAAAATGATTCAACTTCACAAAAAAAATCCTTATCAAACATTGATAATTCAAGGACAACCACAGCAAAAAATTACGACCCAGAAAATTGGCAATATTACCCTTATTTCTCATCTTCCTGCTATTGAAATGGCAAGTCTGTTGAAAAATGCTGATAAAATTTTTGCTCGTTCTGGTTATTCCACTATTATGGATTTATTTACACTGAATTGTTTGTCAAAAGCAGTTTTTTCCCCTACACCAGGACAAACAGAACAAATATATCTATCTGAAATTCATTCCACTAACACATAAATTGTTTTTTCTTTATTTTCAAAATTTTTTTGAACTAAAAAAATTGTTACTACTTTTGTAGAAAACGCCAATGTTTTTATTTTTATAGCTTAATTTCTAATCAAACTCTTTTTCATTATTCATAAATATATCTTTCAATGATAGATTATTCACAGGTTCCTTCTCCTTGTTTTGTGTTGGATGAAGTTGCATTCAGAAAAAATCTGGCATTGATAAAGTCTGTAAAAGATCGTAGTGGAGCTGAAATTATTTTGGCATTCAAAGCATTTGCCATGTGGAGTGTATTTCCCATTGTTCGAGAATATATTTCGGGAGCGGCAGCCAGCTCATTGTGGGAAGCCCGTCTTGCTTTTGAAGAAATGAAAACGAAAGCCCATACTTATTCGCCAGCTTATACAGAAAAAGAATTTCCTGAAATTTTAAATTATAGCAGTCATATTACTTTTAATTCATTATCACAATTTTACAAGTTTCATTCTCAGACAAAAGAAAAAAATATTTCCTGCGGTTTACGCATTAACCCTGAGTTTTCACCTGTAACCACAAATTTATATAACCCTTGTTTACCGGGTTCAAGGTTGGGAATACTTGCTCAACAATTGGGAGAAAAATTACCAGAAGGAATTGAAGGTTTGCATTTTCATGTTTTATGCGAATCTGATGCAGAAGATTCGGCAAAATTGCTTCAAGTGATAGAAAATAAATTTGGTAAATATTTTTCACAACTGAAATGGTTGAATTTGGGCGGCGGTCATCTCATGACAAAAAAAGATTATAATATAGAGCTTCTTGTTTCTGTTCTGAAAAGTTTCAAGGTAAAATATCCTCACATTCAGCTTATTCTCGAACCAGGAAGTGCATTTGCCTGGCAAGCAGGTGTTTTAGTAGCCACCGTTACAGATATTGTAGAAAATAAAGGCATCAAAACAGCTCTCTTGAATGTTTCATTTTCTTGTCACATGCCCGATTGTCTGGAAATGCCGTATAAACCGACAATCATAGGTGCAACAGACGAAATTCCAGGTAAACCAACTTATCGCATGGGAGGAAACAGTTGTTTGGCAGGTGATTTCTGCGGTTCGTGGTCGTTTGATAAAGAATTAAAAGTTGGTGACCGCATTGTTTTCGACGATATGATTCACTATACAATAGTAAAAACGACGATGTTCAATGGAGTAACACATCCCAGTATAAGTTTATGGACAAAAGACAATCAATTCGAACTTATCAGAGAATTTACTTACGAAGATTATAAGAATAAATTATCTTGATTTAGAATTACTTATAAATAATCAAAATACAATGAAAATAATTGGAAACATTCTGTGGTTAATTTTGGGAGGATTGGTTATCGCTGCTGAATATCTCATTTCCAGCTTATTATTGATGGTAACCATCGTTGGCATTCCTTTTGGAATTCAAACATTAAAATTATCCGTTTTAGCTTTGTGGCCCTTTGGAAGCGATATTCAATCAACCTCTGCTGAAACCAATTTTTTATTTGTCCTGATGAATATAATCTGGTTACTGGTTGGTGGCATTTGGATTGCTTTAACGCATATCGTTTTTGGTATTTTATGTGCCATTACTATTATTGGCATTCCCTTTGCAAAACAGCATTTTAAACTCGCGGCATTAGCACTTACACCCTTTGGGAAAGAAATTTCTACAATTTAAAATACTGATGTAAATTTCTATCTATTTTTCATTAAAAAAAGCCCCATCAAGATTTTCTCAATAGGGCTTTTTAGCATTTATTAAGTCGTTTTGACAATTACCTTTTTTGTTCCACCGATTTTTTTTGCTTCTCTTTTTGTTTTCCATTTATAATATTCGTATGTAAGAGGAGAAGCAACAAAAACAGAAGAATAAGTTCCTATTCCAATACCAAATAATAAAGCAAAGATAAATCCACGAATGGTTTCACCACCAAAAATGAATATAATGATCAATACCAATAATGTAGTCATAGCAGTATTAAAAGTTCTGCTCAATGTTGCATTGATGGCATTGTTCATTATGCTTAATCTATCTCGTTTAGGATATAATTTGATGTATTCTCTGATTCGGTCATAAATAATTACGGTATCATTTATAGAATATCCTAAAACTGTCAAGATTGCCGCTATGAATGATAAGTTAATTTCCATCGAGAAGGGCATAACACTGTAGAATAATGAAAATAGTCCTATTGTGATAATAGCATCATGAAGCAGGGACAACACAGCTCCTAATGCATATCCTAATTCATGGAAACGTATTAAAATATACAAACCTATCGCTAATAAAGCGAAAACAATCGACCAAATGGCAGCGTTTCTGATATCACTCGCTACCGTAGGACCAACCTTTTGAGAACTTTTAATATAATCTTGAACAAATTGTTCTTGAGTTACATTTTCTTTTAACAAAGGTTTTAAACCAGTGTACAATCGTTGTTCAATCTCATTTTCAACATTTTCAGAGTTATCATCAATTTTGTATTTAGTAGAAATGCGCACTTGATTTTCTGAACCAATTGTGATGACTTGTACGCCAGCTTCCTCAAAAGAATTTTCCAATAAAGAACGCACATGGTCGGTTTGCACAGGCTGATCGAACCGCACAATGTAATTTCGTCCGCCTGTAAAATCAATACCCATATCGAAACCTCTAACTGCAAAAGAAATTAAAGCAATAAATATACAGATACCTGAGAAAGTATAGGCATATTTCCGTATCCCAATAAAATTAATATGTGTATTCTGGAGAAAGTTTTTAGTAAGGTTGGTAGTAAATGAAATTTCCTTAGCATTATCGCGACTTACGTACCATTCAATTATTAAACGAGACAAAAACACTGCTGTTATGAAAGAAGTAATAATACCAATAATTAAAGTTGTGGCGAAGCCTTTAATAGGTCCAGTTCCGAAAATTGCAAGAATAATACCTGTAATTAAAGTTGTTGCTTGCCCATCAATAATTGCTGAAAGTGCATTTTTGTAACCTTCCTGTACGGCTCGTTTCATGTTTTTCCCTGCTCGCATTTCTTCTCTGATACGTTCATAGGTAATTACATTGGCATCAACCGCCATACCCAATGTTAACACAATACCTGCTATACCAGGTAATGTCAATACCGCCGAAAAGGAAGCTAAAATTCCCAGAAGGAAAAAGACATTGGCAAACAAGGCAATATCGGCTACTAAACCGGGAATCCAACCATAAAAGAATATCATGTAAATCAATACCATCACAAAAGCGATGATAAATGAAATGAAACCGCTCTGAATAGCTTCTTGTCCTAATGATGGTCCCACTACATCTTCTTGAACTATACGAGCGGGTGCAGGCATTTTACCTGACTTTAATACATTTGCTAAATCTTTTGCTTCTTCAATGGTAAAATTACCTGTAATTTGAGACTGACCTCCTTTAATTTCATTTTGTACAGTAGGGTAAGAGTATACATAACCATCCAGCACAATGGCTATTGATTTACCAATATTATCTTTTGTCAATCGAGCCCAAATTTTGGAACCTTCAGCATTCATTGACATGCTAACATTGGCATAAGCTGATGTTTGACCGAAATCAACTCGAGCATCGGTAATAACATTACCTCCTAAAGGAGCCCGTCCATCTCGATTAGTAACTTTTATAGCAATTAATTCAAACCATTCGCCTTTTTCATCGCGAGGTTTGACACTCCAACGAAAACTCAAATCACGCGGCAATACTTCTTTAACCTGAGGAAGACTAAAATAATAATTCACCAAAGCTGTATCTTTGCTATGAACCAATCCAACAAGGGGACCTCGTCCGATCTGACCATTGATAGTGTTGAGTTGTATTACAGAAAATAAAGGATTTTCTTTTTTTCTTTGTTCCAACATTTTAAGTGAATCAGAAGTTATTTCAGCTTTTTTTGCCAAAATAGCTTTCAAACTATCTACTTCAGATTGTTTTTCCTGTGTCGGAGTAATCTTTGTTTGAACCGTATCTTTGCTTTCTGTTGCTTGATTATCAACAACTTGAATGCTTGCTAAAATACGATTAGCTTCCATTAAATTATTAAAAATCTCATTTAAATCATAAGTTTCCCAAAATTCCAAATTAGCTGAACCTTGTAAAAGTTTGCGAACACGTTCGGGTTCTTTTATCCCTGGCAATTCTATTAAAATTCTTCCCGTGGTTGACAGTTTTTGAATATTGGGTTGAACCACCCCAAAACGATCGATACGAGTTCTTAAAACATTAAATGAATTGCTAATGGCATCATCAATTTCCTGTCTTAATACTGTAATTACTTCCTCATTGGTAGAATTTAAGGAGATTTTATCTTTCAATTGATAAGTGCTAAAAATAGAAGCCAGTTTAGCATGAGGGTCGAGTTCTTTATATGCTTGTACGAATAAGTCCAGAAAATCTGCTTGACTGTTTTTCTGTCGTTCAGTAGCTATTTCTAAGGCTTTTACAAAATTTGGAGTCGTATTGTAATTAGATAAAGCACGTATAATATCCGGGACAGATATTTCAAGTACCACATTCATGCCACCCTTTAAATCAAGTCCTAAATTTATTTCCCTTTCTCGACATTCCTTTAAAGTATAGCCCAACCAAACTTTTTTTGTAGCTAAAGAATCAAGATAAGCATATTCTTTTAGGGGATCACCACCTGCATATTGTTTCGCTTTTCTTGAATAGTGACTACTTACAATAGTAAAGGATAAATAATACAAACATACTAACGACAAGGCGATAAAAAAAACCTTAACAAGTCCCTTATTTTGCATTTGACAATTATTTTAAGTTTAAAAGTAAGTATAGAATACAAAATTTAACGTTGCAAATATACTATATTTTGAAGTAGTAAAAAAATAACATTTAAAATAATTTAGTTCTCTATTGTATTTCAAAATAATCTGTGAAGATGTAAAATCACAATGATTTAGGACAGCAAAAAATTTAAAAACATTTATAACGTTTCAAAGTGATTATTTTTGTCGAAGAAAGAATATTCTATTGTTATTTACAAAATAAAATATTATCTTTGCAAAATAAAATCGCGGAGTGGAGCAGTGGTAGCTCGTTGGGCTCATAACCCAAAGGTCGTTCGTTCGAATCGAGCCTCCGCAACTTTTAAAGAAGAAATATTGCAAAATGTTTCTTCTTTTTTATTTGATCTTTGCTTAATTTTCTTTTTCCTTAAGGGAGAAATACGATCTTTTTCTATTTTAGATAGAAAAAAATTGTGATTTTTCAGAAAATTTGAGTGAATTTCATTTAGAATGTAGCCATTTGATTATTAGCAAATAATGTCAGAAAGTTTATGTTTTTATGTTTGTTGATACGATGGCCAAGAAGTTTTTCAAAATACACTTGTCCAATGAGGGTTGAATTCAAGTTACAAATGCAACTTTTGGGTTAGACAAATTTCGCAATAAAGATTCATTTGGTGTTAAGAAATTTAATTTTTTTCTTGGTTTGTTATTTAAAATATCTTCTATCCGCTTTATATCCTGATCAGAAAGATTTTCAAAAGAAATTTTTTAGGGAAATACTGACGAATTAGTCCGTTTGTATTTTCATTAGCTCCTCTTTCCCATAAATGATAGGGTTTGGCAAAAAAGAAGTCTACTTTCAATTCCGAACTGATCATTTTATGTTCGGCAAACTCTTTGCCGTTATCGGAGGTGATTGTCGATTATCACACTTTCGGCTCAGTTCACATTATCTTTTCCGATAGCTAACGCTATATCTTTTTGTTTCAATCTTTGTTGTATCACTGACCAAATTGTGTACCTTTCCTCTATAAATCATAGGTTAATTTTTTGAATAAGATAATCGTAATATTTTGATAATCAGGTTATCAGTAATTTTTGATTCTGCAAAAAAGACAAAGCTAAAGCATTCGTCTTCC